>Ga0187818_10000432_pt1 | contig 15026 bp, 12 predicted proteins | sample NC_wetland_sal_i_14_FD_130581 | JGI IMG/M metagenome (GOLD analysis project Ga0187818, IMG submission 130581) | Wetland sediment microbial communities from Neuse River Estuary, North Carolina, USA - SO4_3 | ecosystem: Environmental > Aquatic > Freshwater > Wetlands > Sediment | place: USA... | reverse complement strand
CTTTGTAGGCCGTTTGGTGCCGGAAAAGGGTGTTTTCGATCTCCTCCAGGCCTATGCCAAACTGGATGCCGAAGTTCGATCCAAGGTAGGATTGGTATTCGCAGGGGATGGGATCTCGAGGGCCGAACTGGAGCGCCGAGCGAAAGGGATTAGTCCGGGCACCACTTGCTTCCCCGGTTTCACGCATCGGGAGGAGCTGGCCGGCCTATACGCTCATGCGGAAGCCTTGGTTTTGCCGACGCACAGCGATCCATGGGGCTTGGTTGTAAACGAAGCGATGGCATGCGGTCTTCCGATTATCGTGAGCAGCGTCGCAGGCTGTGCGGCCGACTTAGTAGAGGACGGATGGAATGGTTACGTTGTGCCTCCGCGAGAGGCCGAAAGACTCAGCACAGCGATCAATGCCCTTTTGCAAAATTCTGAGCTCAGACAACAGATGAGCGCCCGTAGCACCGAGCGCATTCGCAATTACTCACCCGAGGCCTGCGCCCTGGGTCTGGCTGCCGCCGCGTCCGGAGGGCAGGTCCAATGAACGCCTTGAGACCCGTGCAATGGGCTGGCCTGGCACTGGGGTTGGCCTTGGTCTTATATTTGCTCTCCCGGCACCTCAACGATTTCGCCAGTGTTACGTTCTTGGGTGGCATCTTGCTGCTTGAGATCCTCATCGCCTGCCTCTGGAAATACGAACAACGCTTTTTTCTCCTGCTGATGATCGCTTTCGTCTGGGCTGCCATGCCGGTCCCCGGGAAGACCGCTTGGACGGTCGGCCGCTGGGTTGTACTGTCCGTAGGCGCAATCGTCGGCTACATGATGTGGCTCAAAACTCCCCGCGGCGGCTTCCGATTGATACATCTGTTCGCCCTCTTCTGTGTCAGCGCGGCGCTTGTTTCGGCCACGGTTTCGCCGTTTGTGCAAATGGCATCCCTCAAGGCTCTGAGCCTGCTTCTGCTCTTCCTGTACTGCGCAGCGGGGGCTCGGCTTGCGATCCTCGGCCGCGAAGAGCGCTTCTTCCGCGGTCTGCTCGGGGCTACCGAGATCACCGTGTATGCCGCGACCATCTGTTATCTCGGCCTCGGCGAATCCATTTTTGGCAATCCCAACTCGCTCGGTGCCGCCATGAGCGTAGGTCTGTTCCCGATCCTGTTATGGGGATGGGTGACCGCCGATGGACCCGCGCTCCGATTCCGGAGGCTGATTGCGCTGCTTCTCTGCACCTACCTCGTCAAGCTCAGCATGGCTCGCGCCGCAATGGCCGCGGTGGTTATGGTCACTCTGATCTTCTGCTTGGGCCTGCGCCAGTACAAACTCCTGGCCAAAGTGACTGGGTTCGTGCTGGTCCTGGTCGCGTTTACCGGTCTGCTTGCCCCCGCCCATCTCAGCAGATCCCTGGCAGACCTGAAGGACGCTATGCTTTACAAGGGACACAAAGAAAAAGGCGTGCTGGGCTCGCGACTTTCACCCTGGGACAAATCGGTTGCTACCATCAAACAGCACCCCTGGTTCGGCACCGGGTACGGCACGAGTCCAACCGGTGAGGATCCGGGACTCGACTTCGGAACCTTTGCTTCAAGCGCAGAGACCGCTCGTGAGCACGGCAGCAGCTACATGACCATCGCGGAATGGGTGGGCGTGCTGGGTGTAATGCCTTTCGTTGCGCTCCTGGCGTTGACGGTAGCGAACGTCGGCAGAGTTTGCGCCTGGATGAATCGCACTGGCGACCCGCGCCATTACTCGATTCCGCTGGCCATGGTCATCGTCGCCGGCTTGGTTCATGCCAGTTTTGAAGATTGGCTCTTCGCGGTCGGTTACTGTCTCTGCGGTTATTTTTGGGTTTTTGCATTTGTGCTCGCGGATCTCGTTCCCGCTTCCGAGGCAGCTCCAACCACCGCCGTCTTTGCCCCGGCTTCTGCGTCCCCTGCAGCTCTAGGAGCTGTCGCGCCCAACCGATGATCCGTTTGTTCATCAATTGTCAAGCCGCAACTTCGGGCAGCGGACTTACCTACCCGCGCAATGTGATTCCCCAGTTGGCGCGGAGACAGGATGTCGACACTACCGTTCTCCTCAGTCCCGCGCTGCGTCGGGAATTCGGGGACCTTCCGAACATTTCGTATGTCGAAACCTCGGACTTTTCTGGGGCGGCCCGCCGCTTCTTTCACGAGCAAACGGCGCTTCCAAAACTGATTCGCCAGAGCGGCGCACAGGTTTTGATCTCTGCCGGCAACTTTGCCCTTTTTAACTCTCCCGTCCCCCAGATTCTTCTGTCGGGCAATTCGCTCTATACCTCTGCCGATTTCTTCCGCGACCTTCGCGCTCGCGGCGACTACAGGCTATGGGCCGATACTCTCGTCAAGGGCTGGTTCGCGCGGCGCTCGGTTGAACGCGCGGACCTCACCGTTGCCCCAAGCGACGCCTTTGCCCGCGACCTTTCCCACTGGAGCGGGAAAAAGGTTGTCGCCATCCATCATGGGTTCGACGCCAAGATTTTTGCTCGCGACCGAACGCCCCTGCCCGCCGAAGTGCAAGCTCGGCTCGATGCAGGAAAAGTCGCTCTACGCCTTCTTTTTGTGAGCCACTATAACTACTACCGCAATTTTGAGACTCTGTTCCGTGCAATTCCCATCTTGCAGGAGCGCCTCAGGGGAAAGCCAGTGAAGCTCTATCTCACCTGCCGGCTGAATTATGCCGATAACCCCGGAAAGTATAAAGCCGAAGCCGCTTCCTCGCTGGTAAACCATCTGTGCCTTGGCCACCATATCGTCGAACTGGGAGCCCTTCCTTACTGCTCCCTGCATCATCTTTATCGCGCCTGCCACGTATACGTGACCCCGGCCTATGCCGAATCGTTTGCCCATCCGCTCGTCGAGGCCATGTCCAGCGGACTGCCCGTGGTGGCGTCAGATCTGCCGGTTCACCATGAAGTCTGTGGCGATGCGGCGCTGTACTTCCCTCGCTTCTCCTGCGAAGCGATCGCCGAGGCTGTGCTTGGCATTTGCCAGTCTCCCGCCCTGGCAGCGCAACTCTCTGACAACGGTCGTAAGCGATCGCAGGACTTTAGCTGGGAGAAGCATGTGGACTGTCTTCTCGACTTCGCCAGAGGACTCGTGAGCGCGGGTTGAAACCATGGCAATGGAAAGCAATTCTGTGCATCCCACCTGCGAGCCGGCAGCACCGGCGCCCGCCAAGATATCGCCAGCTCCCCTCCACGTTCTCACGCTCACGCCGTTCTTTCCCTCGCGAGATAACGATGTGAACGGCTGCTTCATCAAAGAGCCTCTTGATTTCGTGATTCAACAAGGCGTTGCTTCCAGCGTCATCGCCGTGAGCCTGCTCCACCATCGCCGCAGACGGCCACATCCCGCGGCTCCAGCGACTTGGGTGCGATACCCCCAGCTTCCGGGATACCTGGGCCTGCCGGGCGCCGGTCCGCTGCTCTATGCGCGCCTGCTGCCTGTGGTCTCGCGACTCCACCGGGAGCGGCCCATCAGTCTGATTCATGCCCACGCCGCTTTGCCTTGCGGTCACGCCGCGGCGCGACTCGCTCGCCGTTTCCAAATCCCATTCCTCGTAACCGTCCATGGACTGGATGTCTTCACTACTGGTTCCCTGGCAGGCGTGCGCGCGAAACTTCTGCGCCAAACCTCTACCGCTGTGTACCAGGCAGCGCGGACGGTTGTCTGCATCAGCGCCAAGGTGCGCCAGATCTTGCATGATGGCATGCCATTGGGCGTCCGCAGCGCCGTTGTGTATAACGGGGTGGATCCGGAACTTTTCTCGCCCATCGTGGCTGGCCAGACTCTTCCGGGCGAGTTGCTTCCTGGCGAGATTCTGGTCGTCGGCAATCTGATACCTACCAAGGGCCAGGAACTCGTCATCCGGGCGACTCACCGCTTGGCCCCCGCTTTCCCTCAACTGCAATGCCGGATTATCGGCGAGGGCCCTGATCGCTCACGATTGCAGGCTCTGGCCCGCGAGCTTGGAATCAGCCAACGGATTCGCTTTGCAGGCCGCCAAAGCCGCGCAGCCGTGGCTGATGCCATGCGGCGCTGCTCCGTGTTCGTTCTTCCCAGCCGCAATGAGGGACTCGGATGCGTCTATCTCGAGGCCATGGCTTGCGCAAAACCTGTCGTTGCCTGTCGCGGGCAGGGCATTGAAGAGGTCATCCAGCAGGAAAAGAACGGGTGGCTCATCTCTCCGGATGCACTGGATGAACTGGTGCAAGCGCTTTCCACCTTGCTCCGGTCCTCCGATGTTTGCTCGCGCCTGGGACTTGCGGCGCGCCAGACGGTACTCAGTGGACTGACGCTCTCCCATCAGGCGCAGAAACTGGCCAGCATCTATCGCGAAGCTTCCGACTGATAGTTACCAGTTCGTTATAGGATCCCCCTCTATGTGGTCTTTTGGAATCAAAGACTTAGCGTAAATCTCACGCCAGGTCTTTGAGGAATAAGGACTTAAAGGTAAAGTATTTAAGAATCAAGGAGTTAGCTGCGATTTTGTTCGGTTTTTCATGGTCATTGAATAATATGGTGACATTTCAGCGCGGGGGTGAAGATGCTGGCCATGTCTATGATGGATAACGACTTACGTCTGCAATTGTCCTTCGGGGAAAGCGGATTTCTTCGTAAGGTATTTTGGAATCAAGGGGTTAGATGTTATTTTGCGGGTTCTCTAGCTGTTGAAAGGTGGGCCTCAACTGACGAAAACCACGCCCAAGCGGAGCTTGGATGGGGCACTCTTGTGAGTGGTCTTGGATGCGCTGGGGCTGGGCCACACGGTCGTGCCGTTCCCAAAACCTTTTTTTGGAACCGCTTACTGCGGTCCGCGTTTTTCTAGACTTTCTTTTACTTCGGTGAAATCCAGAGGGAAGCTGGTTACTGGTAGATGCACGGAAAAGGTCGCGCCTTGGCCGGGTTCGGTTTCTACCGTTAGTTCGCCGCCGTGGCGGCTCAGGATTCCTTTGCAGATTGACAGGCCTAGCCCCACACCTTTCCCTTTGGGCTTGGTGGTGAAAAAAGGATCGAAGATCTGAGGCAGGATGTGGCTGGGGATGCCCGGTCCGTGATCTTTGACTCGGATCTCGACGAAATTCTCGTCCTTGGCGCGCACTACCGAAATTTCTAGCGTGCCGCCTTTGGGGGAAGCATCCACGGCATTGAGCACTAGGTTCAGCACTACCTGTGAGAGCTGCTGCGAATCGCCGTGCACCAGCGGCAGAAAGGGCGCCACCTCCAGCGTGGCGCGCACGCCTTTCAGGTTGAGCTGGTTTTGCGCCAGAGCCAGCGTCTTTTTGACCACTTCGGCGAGATCAAGCGGCTCCATCTTGCTTTCACTCTGGCGCGTGAAATCGAGCAGGCTGGCGACTATGCGCTTGGTGCGGTCGGCCTCGTGAATGATGTCGCTGATCATCTCCTCGCGTTCCTGGTCGGAAAGGCGCGCATAATCCTCGAGCATCATGTGGCTGGTGAGAGTGATGTTGTTGATGGGGTTGTTGAGTTCGTGGGCGACACCGGCGGTGAGGGTTCCGACGGCGCGCAGCTTGTGGGATTCCACCAGAACGCTCTCGCGATGTCCCAGCTCCTCCACCATGCGGTTAATGGCGATGGCCAACGCCGAGAATTCGTCGCGATAGCGGCGGCGCGGGAGGATAGGGCTGTAATCGCCGCGAGCGATGCGCTCCAGGTATTCCATATACCTGCCAATGGGGCCAACGATGCGGCGGATCAGGAGGTAACTAAAGGCGACCATGTAGAGCAGCAAGAAAATCAGCAGGTAAAGCTGGACATGGCGAGAGAAAGAGATCATTTTCTCCAGCTCGGCGCGTTGCTTTTCGACCAGGTCGGTGGCAAAGGTGACAATGTCGCGGCCGTTCTTACGGACCTCGACCTCGGCGTTGCGGATCTGCTCGGCGCCCGCGGGATCCTCCCGCTTGATGGAAGCCAGACTGGTCAAACGGTCTTCATAGCCTTGCAGGCTGGCGCTGATCCTGTCGTAATTGGCCTGGCCGACGATGCCGCCGAAGTTATCGGCGTTCTCACGCACGATGCGCCTGGCGGAATGCACCTGCTCCAGCGCATCGTCGAGGTTGGTGCCGTGGAGAAAGAAATTCTTTTCAAAGCGGCGGGCCTGGTCGATCTCGAACAGGAACTTGCTGGTCATCTCGTAGAGATGGATTTGCTGCTCGACGCGCGAAGTGATGGCGGAGGTCAACAGCCCGCTGGCCAAGACAATTACGAACAGCAGGAACACGCTGAGATAAACCTGGAGGCGGATACTGAAAACGGGCCGTTCCTTCAGCGCTTTTTCGGCAGCGCCGGCGGGATCAATGCGGCCCGAAGCGCCGGGTCTGGCCGCCGACAATGCCTCCGCCGGCTCGGTCAGAGTCGCAGGCCTATTCATGGGAGACCTCCGCGTGGGCCGTTCCTACAGCGTGGTCCAGGGCAATTCCCAATTCGGCGGCGGCGCGTGTGACCACGGCGCGCAACTCGTCAGGCTTGAAGGGCTTGGCAATGAAACCGAATGCGCCTCTCTCCATCGCGCTGCGGGCCATTGCCATCATGGCGTAGCCGGTGATCAGGATGACTTTGGAGCGGGGAAAACGTTGCCGCACGCGATCCAAAACCTGCAAGCCATCAATCTCGCCCATGAGGATATCGGAGATGACCACGTCGAACTCTTGCTCTTCGATGCGGCGGAAGGCGGCGCGGGGGTCGTCAAGGGCCTCAACCTCACAGCCCATCTTGCTGAGCGCCTGGATCAGGCGCTTGCCCACGATGGGCTCGTCGTCCACCACCAAAACGCGAAGCTTCGGCATCGGGAATTCTCCCTGACGCCCACAGTCTGCGGCGAAGAGGGCGAATATGCAAGGAGCGATTTCCTGGCGAGGCTGCTCGTGGAGAGGGCGAGGCGCCCTCCACGAGCTCGCAGGGAGAGTGCCTTAGTGCTTTATTTGGAGTGTCGGACGCGTAGGGGTCCTTCGACTCCGTAGCCGCTTCGCTTCGCGAAGCAGCTACTCCGCTCAGGATGACTCGGCACACAAAAAGTCAGTCATCTCGCGCCCAGAGCCATGGTGACGCATGTCACCGCAGCCGCGCACTGGCTTGTGTTAAATCTGCAGCGGGATTGAGAAAGATCGTGAATCAGGCTACGGAGTTCGAGGGTCCTGGCGCGACAGGCGCGCATTTCCCAGCTTCGGAAACACAACCCCTTACGACGGGGGAGCGAACCATCTCCGAGGGAACGAACCTGCCAGAGGAAGACCGGCGGCTTCTGGCCAACGTGGAGCATGCGCTCGCCGACCGTCCCAACATCAGCATGAGCCTGCGCATAAGCCTGAGCATGCTGCTCTGCTTCTTGCTGGTGGTCGCGGTCGTGGTCGCCTCGATGTTTCTCGTCTCCAAGGTGGGCACGCTGCAGGAGTTCCTCGACAAGGTAAGCAGCTATGCGCTCGCGGTCGAGAACGCGCGCCGCTATGAGAAGAACTACCTCCTCTACGGAACCGGGCTGGATGAGGCACTCACCCAAGTGCAAGCGGCGCACAGTCAACTGCGCGGCATGAAAGGCAGCATGGTTGACCTGACCGGGCCACAGGTGTTTGAGCGCATGGAGGACAATCTGGAACAATATGGCCGGCTGCTGGAACGGCTGGCCGAGCTCGCCAGACAGCCCAGCGCCGACACGCAGAGCGAGCGGACCGAAGTCGAGAGGGATCTGCGGCGGCACGGCGCGCAACTGATTGCGGATGCGACCGATCTGCTCGACCGGGAGCGGCTCCGTCTGCGCACGGCGATTCGCACTTCCTGGACTGTAGCCGCGAGTTCCCTGTTGTTCATCATGCTGGCCATGGCCATCGCCACTTATCTGCTTACACGCCAAGTCGGCGATCCGTTGCGCCGCTTCGTCGGATACACCGAGCGCATCGCGGCCGGCGACTTTTCACCCATCCGGCCGGCGAGGGGCTATCGCGACGAGTTCTCCCGCCTTGCGGTCGCCATCAACCGCATGCTGTTCCAGCTGAAAGACCGCGAAGCTCAGCTGGCCCGGACCAGCCGCATGGCGGCAGTGGGAACTCTGACGGCCGGCATCGCCCACGAGCTCAACAACCCGCTCAACAACATCAGCCTGAATGCGGAAGCTCTGCACGAGGGGCTGGCAACCTACAGCGACGCCCAAAAGACGAAGATGCTGGAGGATATTGTGGGCCAAGTCGAGCGGGCCAGCGCCACCGTGCGGAACCTGCTCGATTTCACGCGCGTGGAAAAGCACGTGTTCGTTTCGTTGTCGCTCGACGAAGTGGTGCGGGAAGCGCGAAGACTGCTGGCCAACGAAGCGGAGATCAACCGCGTCGAGTTTCGCATCGAGATGCCCGACGACCTGCCCCGGGTGCAGGGTAATCCGCGCGACTTGCAGCAGGTCTTCCTCAACCTCTTCCTCAATGGGATCCAAGCGATGCCAAAAGGAGGGGTGCTCACGGTTCGCGGCAGAACCAACGATCTGGCAGTCGAGGTTGACGTCACCGACACGGGGGTCGGCATACCGGAAGAGAACATCGGCTCGGTCTTCGACCCGTTTTTCACGACCAAAGAAGTTGGGGAAGGAACCGGCCTGGGCTTGGCCGTAAGCTACCAGATTATGGAAAAGCACAACGGGAGCATCACCCTGCACAGCAAGGTCGGGCAGGGCACCACATTCACGGTGCGCCTGCCAATTCCATCCTCCAAGCGGGAGGCTTAAATTGCACCTTTATCTTCCCATCGCCGGTAACACGGTCAACGTGCTACTCCTGGTGGGACTCGGTGGACTGGTGGGTTTTCTCTCCGGCCTGTTCGGCGTGGGCGGCGGATTTCTGATGACGCCGCTGCTGATGATGATGGGCATTCCCGCCACTGTGGCCGCGGCTTCGGATTCGAACCAGATCGTGGCGGCCTCCGCCTCCGGCTGCTATGCCCATTTTCGCGCCCGAACCATCGACATCCGAATGGGCTTGCTTATGTTAGTGGGCGGATTGATCGGCGGGACGGTCGGGGTCCGCATCATCAGGGTTCTTCGGCATCTTGGCGAAGCGGACTTTGTCATCACCGTGGTCTACGTGCTGATGCTCGGCGGCATCGGTTCCTATATGTTTGTCGAAAGCCTCACTGCGCTACGCGGGCGCCGCTCTGTACGCGCATCGGCGCGTCCCTCGATTTACCGGCGCACGGTGGAGGCTCTGCCCTTCAAGGTTCCCTTTCCCCGCTCCCGAGTGACCATCTCAGCGCTCATGCCGCTTTTGCTCGGGACGCTGGTCGGGGTGCTGGCCGCCATTATGGGCGTGGGCGGGGGATTCATCATGGTCCCGATAATGATTTATCTGTTGCGCATGCCCATGCACGTGGTGGTCGGCACCAGCCTTTTCCAGATCCTCTTCACCTGCATCAACGTGACCATCTTGCAGTCGTACATGAATCACACGGTGACTTTGTGCTCGCACTCGTGCTTCTGCTGGGCTCGGTGGTGGGCGCACAGATTGGGGTGCGGGTGGGCAAGAAACTGAAGGCGGATCAACTGAAGATCTTGATGGCTATAGTGGTGCTGAGCGTGATGGGGAAAATGCTGCTCGGTTTGCTCCTGCGGCCAGACTTTCTGGTGGCCTATAAGGGAGGTCACTGAGCGATGAGACGATTGGCGCTGGCGGCGATTGGCCTGGCTGTCTTCGCCGTCTTTGCCCGGCCCGCTGTCAGCCAGTCCAGCCCGCCGGCCGGTCTGATTGTCGCGGCACCCGAGCACGTGGAAATCACGCTTTTCTACGGTGGCGCTAACATAGAGGTAGCCGCCCAGGTGCCAGCCGGCTATGAGGTTGCGGTCAGACTCATGGCGCGACCAGAGCGGTTGGAACTCAAGAGGCTAGGGAAGAAGGCGGGTGTGCTTTGGATGGGCGTGGGCGACGCCAGCTTCGAGAATATCCCGGTGGTTTATCAGGTGCTCACGTCGGCGCCGCTGGTTGACCTGGGTCCGCAGCCGGAGCGCGCACGGTGGAAGCTCGGCTACGATGCCCTGGTTCCTGACACCGCTCCGGGGGCGTCCCTGCGGGCGGAGTTGGTGGGATTAAAGGAGCACGAAGGGCTTTTCGCGGTGCGGGAGAGCGCGCTGCAACGGGGAAATCCGCGAGACGCGTCTAAGATTCCTCTGCTCAGCAATGCTACCGCGGGCGATCTGGGGTCACCCCCTGCTTCAGACGCTTCCGTGCTGATGCGCGGTAGTTTCCATTTGCCGGCGCGAGTCCCGGCTGGCGACTACGCGTTGGATCTGATCGGCTTCAAGGACCACCGGGCCGTTCACCTGGCCAGCGCCGCCCTCCATGTCGAGCAGGTCGGCGTGGTGCGAACGGTGAGAGAGTTGGCGCTCGACCATGGGTTGTTTTACGGCATCGGGGCATGTCTGGTCGCGATCGTCGCCGGCCTGGTCACCGGCCGCCTGTTCCGGTCGAAATCTGACGGGGCTCATTGAGGAGGCCGATTGTGAGACTCGCGGATCTGTTCACGCGCGCTCGTCGAGACGACGTGGAAGTGCTGCGTGGGCGATTTGCGCGCTTTCGCCGACTCCTGGAGCAAAACAATCGCGTCCTCTGGCTTATCGCCGACGCCAATGAAAAGCTGGGCGGAGAATATCTATTTGACACCCAGTATCTGCGCTGGCTGGAGAGCGAGTTGAGCGCTGCCGCAACCGACGTGGTGCTCAATCTTGCCGAGATGTCGGGCAACCACTATCCGGAACTTGCTTTGGCGCTGGAGCGGGTACGATCGGCAGTGCGGGGCAGCCTCGACGCCCAGCAAATTGCGCCGGATCTGCCCCTCACCTTCGCCATCGACGACGTGGGAAGCGAACTAGCCGACGTGGTGGGAGAAAAGATGGCGCGCCTGGGAGAGATCCGCCGCCGGCTCGGCCTTACCGTGCCCGACGGATTCGTCATCACGGCTCGGGCTTGCGCCATGCTTCTCGCCGTCCCGGCGGTGGCAAAGGAACTCGAGAGACTCAACCAAGGAGAAGAGGGCGCGGCCGCCAAGCTGCAGGCAGCGATCATGGCGGCAGACGCGCCTTCGGAAGTGGCCAAGGCGATCAAGGAAGCCCTCAGCCCATTCGGGCGCAATGCCCGCTTCGCGGTCCGCAGCAGCGCGCTGGGAGAGGATGGGGACATCAGTTTTGCCGGACAACATGTCACGGTGCTGAATGTGCCGCGCAATCGAGTGCTTGCCGCCTGGCTGAAGGTGGTTGCCAGCCTGTTTTCAGCGCGGGCGAGCGGCTACCGGCGGGGTCTGGGACTTCCGACAGCAGCGGGGGAGATGGCGGTCGGTTGTCTGCTCATGGTCACGGCAAGGGCCAGCGGAGTTCTCTATTCGGTCGATCCGAATGCGCCTCAAAGCGGGGCCATGATTGTCTCCGCGGTGCACGGCCTTGGCGTCACGGTGGTCGAGGGCCGCAGCTCTGCGGATCGCTTCCAACTGTCCCGCAGCGCGCCCTACCGAGTTCTCGCGCGCGAGATCGCCGACAAACAGGAGATGTGTGTGGCGGGCTCCGACGAAGGCACGCGCCTGGCGATAGTGCCCGCGGGCATGCAGAAAGCACCGGCAGTCGCCGACGACACACTCTCCGAACTCGCCGAAGCAGCGCTGCGCGTGGAGCGGCACATGAGGTGCCCGCAGGACATTGAATGGGTGCTGGCTCACGATGGCAGCCTGGTGCTGGTGCAAGCGCGGCCTTTGCGGCTGCCGCCAGTCACGCGCGCTCCGACCGAGGAGATCCAGGCTGCGCTCAGCCGCCACCGCGTTCTCGTGCGTGGCCAGGGCGAGGTGGCATGTCGCGGAATTGGCGCGGGGCGGGTGTTTGGCGTGGGAGTGAACGAGACGACCGAGGGTTTCGCTCCCGGCGATGTATTAGTGGCGCAGTTCTCCTCGCCGCGCCTGTCGCCGCTACTGGCCACGGCCAGCGCGCTGGTCACTGAAGTCGGGTCGGCGACGGGGCACTTGGCGACGGTGGCCCGGGAATACCGTGTCCCGGCCATCATGGGAGCCAAGAATGCAACGCAGCTCCTTTCAGCCGGAATGACGATTACCGTCGATGCCGACGAAAACACAATCTACGAAGGAACCGTTGACGAACTGCTGCGGTATCAGTTGCTGCGCAGCCAGCCTTACGAAGAGACTGCAGAGTTCCGAATGCTGCGCCGCATGCTCAAGCACGTGGCCCCTCTCCATCAGGCCGACCCCAGTTCGCCGGAGTTCGCCGCCGAGAACTGCAGCACCTACCACGACATCATCCGCTTCGCCCACGAACGCGCGCTCGACGAGTTCGGCCGACTGGAAGGTATTGAGCTCGAGGGTAGCCGCGCCCGTGCGCGAGTGCTCGACCTCGACATTCCCCTGGACCTGGTTCTGGTCGATCTCGGCGGGGGCGTCGCGATAACGTCCAAGGACAGAGCCGTGACCCCAGCCCAGGTCACGTCCCGGCCTTTGGCAGTATTGCTGGAGGGCCTGCTCGCTCCTGGCGTGTGGGCCACGAGTCCGGCGGAGATGGATCTAGAAGGGTTCATGGCCAGCGCCACCCGAGCCGGCCCCTTGACTATGCCCGGGAGCGGTGGGCTGCGCTATAACGTGGCGATTGTCGGCGCCGACTACCTTAACCTCAACCTCCGGGTCGGCTACCACTTCAATGTGGTGGACTGTTATTTGGGAAAAAATCCCGAGGACAGCTATATCTTCTTTCGTTTCGTCGGCGGGGTGACCGATGTTTCCCGGCGCACCAGGCGGGCGCGCCTGCTGGCAACGATCCTGACCCAGCAGGGCTTCAAGACCGATCTCTACGGCGAACTGATCGTGGGGCGGCTGCAAGGGGTGCCACAGTCGGTTTGCGAGGAGCGTTTGCGGATGGTAGGCTGCCTGATCGGCTTCTCGCGCCAACTCGACATCCTGCTGCGCGACGAACGGACAGTGGATATGCTCGTGAATGCATTTCTCGAGAGGAAATACCAGGTGGACCTCGAAACTCTCACGAAGGAGCGCGACCATGCCAGCGGACCTTGAAGTTTTGGTGCTTGACGATGAGCCAACCGTGTGTGAGCGCCTCAAGGACTTTCTCCAGAAGGATGGAATGAAGGTGGAGACCTTCACCGAAAGCACCGCGGCGGTGGAACGGCTGGCGGACAAGCGTTTCCACGTCGTGGTGACGGACCTGAAGATGAAGGGCCCCACCGGCATTGATGTGCTGGTGGCGGTCAAGAAGCAAAAGCTTCCGACTCAGGTCATCGTGATCACCGGCTACCGGACCATGGATGCCACACGTGCCGCTGAGTGCGTTGGAGCCTACGGTTTTCTCGATAAGCCCTTCCACATGGAAGAGCTGCGGGACCTGGTGAGGAAAGCCGGCAAGCGCGCGGAAAAGGAAGCGCCAGCGGCGAGAACTTAGGAGTTTGCTGAAAAAGTCGGTAGGCGTGAAAAAAACGACCACGGGGGCTGAAGCCCGCACTGATTCAACGCGACTTACACGGCCCTGAAGGGCCGCTCTGCAACGGTTGTGCGAACGTTTCGGAGTTTTTCAGCAAACTGTTGGGAGACGTGATGGCTCGACTATTGGGCGCAGCCTGGGAGGATTGGGAATGAAGCCGAACTTTCGCATCCTCGTCATTGACGACGAGAAGATCGTCTGTGATCGTCTCACGGGGGAGCTGGAGCGCGCCGGGTTTGAGGTCGAGGCCTATACCGAAAGTGAAAAGGCACTCGAACGAATGTCGGCACAGCATTTTCACCTGGTGATCACCGACATTAAGATGCGCGGGCCCAGCGGCCTCGAGGTCATGAACTTCGTCAAGCAGAACTACCCGGCGACGCGGGTCATCGTCATAACCGGCTTTGCCACGGTGGAAACCGCTCGCGAAGTGCTCCGAGGCGGCGCTGTCGACTTCATACCCAAGCCATTCAAAATGAGCCAGCTTCGAGAACTGGTGGAGCGCTTGGCCGCAGAGAAGACCGGAAGCGGCGTGGCCAACCGAGAAACATAGACCGGTTTCAGAATTCCCTTCCCGGTTCTCGCTCTACAGTCATTGGGGAAATGCTCTAGTTCTCGGAAGCGCGCCTTGAGGAGGCCAGCAGTTCGTTGGCTCGCCGGATTAACTCGCTGCGCTGGAGATCACGATATTGTTTGGGCAGCAGGCTCTTGCTCGTGCATTCGAGTACGGCAACCAGATTCTGCAGATCGATCTCGGTGGGATAGTAAGGCGGAATAAAGTCTTCGAGCGCCATTTCCAAATCCTGCGCATCCACAGCCGGCTTGTTCTGCAGGCTGCTGCGCATGTGGCTGCGGACCAGGACTGCCTCGATGTCGGCTCCGGACAAGCTGCCCGCGCGATCCAGGAAGAACTTCTCGATGTCGGCAGGAAAAGGCTTCATGCCGACTTTGCGCTGCATCGCCCGCAGAAGCGCCAGCCTTTCTTCGGGCGTATCCGGGTAAAAAAGGGCAATGTGTTCTTCAGCCCGGCCCTGGCGTTTTAGGTCAACGGGCAAAAGGTCGGGACGGCAGGTGAGCAGAAACCAGATCACTTTGCCGCGCAGTTCCGTATTGCCCATGAACTGGGCGATCTGGGCGAAGACGCGGTTGCCCACGCCGCTGTCGCCGGAACTGGAGCGGTCTCCGAGCTGAGCGTCGGCCTCGTCCACGATGACTGCAATCGGGCTCATGGCTCTGAGCAAGGTCAGAACCCGCTCCAGATTGCCCTCGGTCACGCCCTGCCACATGCTGCGAAAATTCTTGAGGGTGACGGCCGGGATGCCGACCTCGCCGGCGAAGCAAGTCGTAATGAAAGTTTTGCCCGTGCCGACCGGGCCGCAGATCACATAGCCCATCGGCAGCACATCGGTGTTGCCGGCGCGGATGGCGGCGGCAGCATCCTGGAGCTTGCGTTTTGCCTGATCGTTGCCAGCGACGAACGAGAGGTCGAAGCGGCTTTGGACGAATTCAAGCAGGCCGCCGGACTCGGCTTCGATCAAGTCCTTCTTCCGCTG
>Ga0187818_10000430_pt1 | contig 15053 bp, 10 predicted proteins | sample NC_wetland_sal_i_14_FD_130581 | JGI IMG/M metagenome (GOLD analysis project Ga0187818, IMG submission 130581) | Wetland sediment microbial communities from Neuse River Estuary, North Carolina, USA - SO4_3 | ecosystem: Environmental > Aquatic > Freshwater > Wetlands > Sediment | place: USA... | reverse complement strand
CGCTTAGCTCCGGCGACGGGGCCCTGGACCGCGCCGCCTGGGGCGGCATCCAAACATCCAATCCCTTCCCGCCCTTGCCCAAGGAATTCACCGGACCGTATCTCGCGCTGCGCTTTCGCTTCTACTACAACCCGGACCAGGCTGATCTGCAATAAGGTCGCCGCGCCAGAGAATCCTTTTCTTCCTCAGATAATCAAACAGTAAATAGCGAACCAGAGAGGATTCCGTTGCAGAAAATGCCCGTACTGTTCGTCGGCCACGGATCGCCGATGAATGCTATTGAACACAACTCGTTTACCGAGGCGCTAGCGGAACTTGGCGCACGTTTGCCCAGGCCCAAGGCCGTGTGTGTGGTCTCGGCTCATTGGGTCACCTCCGGTTCGCACGTGATGGCGTCGGCTCATCCGCGAACCATTCACGACTTCTACGGATTCCCGCAGCCTCTCTACGAGGTGCAATATCCCGCGCCCGGCGCGCCCGCCGAAGCGCAGAGGCTTGCGGACAATCCTGAGATTGTTGCCGACATTGTTCTGGACGACGCTTGGGGACTCGATCACGGCTCGTGGAGCGTGCTGCGCCATCTGTATCCCAAAGCGGACGTTCCCGCGTTTCAATTGAGCCTGGATGAGCGCCGCAGTTTCAAGCAGCATCTTGAGCTCGGGCGCGAGATTCAGTCTCTGCGCGAGCGCGGAGTCTTGATTCTGGGCAGCGGCAACATCGTGCACAACCTCCGCCGCATTGACTGGAACAATCCTCGAGGAGGCTACGACTGGGCGGTGGAATTCGACGCCAAAGTAAAGAACGCCGTCGAGGGGCACGACGCCAGTGCGCTCGCCGAGCCACAGAAATGGGGAGACGCGCTGCTGGCCACGGCGCATCCCACGGTGGAGCATTACCTGCCGCTGCTTTACTGCATGGGCAGCACCGATGAGCGCGACGCGGTGTCGTATCCCTACGAAGGCTTCGACTTCGGCAGCATCTCGATGCGCGCGATTCTGTTCGGCGATGCCGTGGCGGGCGGCGTCTAGAATCCCACGACTACAATAGGGACCGTGCCCGGGCAGCCCTCGTTTCTGCTCACCAAGTGGTATCTCGACGGCGTCGCGGAGAACGGCGACACCGCCATCGTCTACGTGGCAGATTTGCGCTGGGACAGGCTGTTTCTCCGTTACGCGAGCCTGCTGACCACCCTCGAAGGTCGGATCCGTGCTGCATCTTCGCTGCGGAATTGCGCCTTGCCACAACTGGAGGGTGACACGGCGCGGCTCAGCCTGCCTGATCTTGGCATCGAGGGAAGCTGGCATGCACTCAGGGCGCCGCTGGCGCGGACGGTCTTTTCGGGTAACGACGGTTCCGTGGATTGGCACTGTCATCAACCCTGCTCGCAGGTGGATCTTCTGCTCCATGGCAAGACTCGAATGACCGGCCTTGGTTACGCCGAGTGCCTGACTCTCACTGTCCTCCCCTGGAAACTGCCTCTCGAAGAATTGCATTGGGGAAGATTCCTCTCGCCGCAGCACGCCATAGTGTGGATCGACTGGCGCGGGCAGTATCAATGGCGGACTGTGTTTCACAATGGCGAGGAGCAACGCGTCCGGTCCCTGACGGAATCGGAGATCATCTTCGCCGACACGGAGACGCGGCTCGACCTTGACCGTGGCATGGCATTGCGCAGCGGGCAGCTGGGAGAAACCGTGTTTGCTGGAATCTCCTCCCTTGCCCGGCTGCTTCCGCGCAGTCTGGTGTCTGTCGAAGAATGCAAGTGGCGCAGCCGCGGCATACTGAGCACCGCCAGCACCACCGTATCGGGCTGGGCGATCCATGAGGTAGTCAAGTGGAAATAATGTGGAAGCAAGAATGAGATCCGCCTTCGGCAACGAGGTCGGCAAGCTTATGTATGCGGGCCTTTTCATCGCCGTCCTGCCCGCCCTGCTGGTTGTCTGGGCAAGGCAGACCGGCACTCTGGTGACGTTGCCGGCGATTCATTCTCTGCCCTGGGGAATCGCCACGGCCGCGATTGGCGCGGTACTCATGGCATTAGGCATGGCCGCTCTGTGGTTTGTGGGGGGCGGCCTGCCCATGAATGCCTTCCCTCCTCCACGCTACGTTTCCCGCGGAATCTACAGCTGGTTTTCGCATCCCATTTATCTCGGCTTTTCGTTCGCGTGCGTCGGGACGTCGATCGCCGCAGGTTCGTCCAGTGGATTGTGGCTGGTGTCCCCCGCCGTAATCCTACTAAGCGCGGCGCTGGTTCTCGGATATGAACTTCCGGACATGCGCGCCCGCTTCGGCACTGAGTTTCCCGAACAACGTCTCTTGCCCGCCGATGATCTGCCCGATGATGACCAATCCGCGCCTTCGGTGCGCGAGCGCATCCGCTGTTATCTGACGGTGTTGTTGCCCTGGCTGCTGGTTTACGAAGCATTCGTGGCCATCGGAATTCCGCGCGATGCGAAGATCGCTTACCTTCCGTCTGAATCTCGTTGGCCGCTGTTGCCCTGGACCGGATTTTTCTATTCCAGCGTCTATGTAGTGGTGGCGCTGGTTCCGCTGCTGGCGCGCACCCGGAGCGATCTTCGTTCTTTCTCGAAACGGGGCTTGCTCTCGATGGTGGTCGTCTTCCCCTTGTTTCTTGCCGTGCCGCTGATTGCTCCGGCTCGTTCATTTGCTACAACCGGACTGTGGGAGAAATGGCTGAATCTGGACCGCTCCCTTGACACGGCCGCCGCAGCATTCCCTTCCTACCACGTCATTTGGGCGTTCCTGACTGCGGAGGTGCTGGGGAGCACGCGGCGGCAAAAATGGTTGTGGCGGAGCTGGGCCGTGCTCGTATCGGCCAGCTGTCTGACCACTGGCGTGCACGCCCTGGTTGACGTGATTGCCGGCCTTCTCGTTGTTCTGTTCCTCATTCAGATTGATCAAGTCTGGGCCTTCCTGCGCAACACCTCGGAAACCATCGCGAACTCCTGGCGCGAATGGCGATTCGGCCCGCTGCGCGTGATCAACCACGGAGCGTATGCCGCTGCGGGCGTCTTTATGGGAGTCTCGATCGTTGACACGCTGCTCGGTCCGCGCAAGAGCGTGATCCCCGTCGCCATGTTTCTTGGCGGTGCTGTCGTGTCGGCGCTGTGGGCACAAGTCGTCGAGGGCTCTCCGGCCTTGCTGCGCCCGCTCGGTTTTTATGGTGGGATGCTCGGCACGGCCGCCGGCGGGATCGTTACCGCCTTGATCACCCGGATCAACATCTGGCTGGTTCTCGCGGCCCTGGTTGTCGCTGCCCCCTGGATTCAAGGTCTCGGACGTTTGCGTTGCCTGGTGCAGGGCTGCTGTCACGGAAAGCCGACATCAGAGTGGCTTGGTATCCGCTACACTCATCCTCGTTCCCGCGTCTGGCGCGTCGCTTCCCTGCGCGGAGTTCCCGTCCACGCTACGCCCCTGTATTCAGTCCTGTGGAATGTGTTGGTGGCTCTGGTCGTCACGCGGCTTTATCTGCTGCACGTCCCTGCTGCTCCGGTAGGCGGAATCTATTTGATACTCTCCGGCGCCGGAAGATTTGTGGAGGAAGCCTACCGCGGAGAGCCGCAAACCCCCGTCATCCGTGGCCTGCGCTTATATCAGTGGATCGCCGTTGCTACCGTTGTCCTGGGCGCGGCGATCACGACGGTTCATGGCACTCCGCTGCCGCCATCACCCGCTCTGCACGCGTCATCGCTGCTCGTCGCGATCGTCTGCGGGATTGGAGCCTGGCTCCTCACCGGCGTTGACTTCCCCGAATCGAACCGCAGGTTCGCGCGATTGACCTGAGGACAGAAGATAGACGCAGTATCAGTTGAGGAGCCACGCTCGTCCAGGACGAAGCCCCCATCCAACTCGATTGCGCTTTACTTTTCCTTGCCCGCCTTCATGCTTCCGCCGGCTCCCGTTTGGAAATCAGGGTCTCCCCAGCTGCCACAGCAGAAAGGAAAACTGGTCGGTCAGCAAAGCGGTGTGCTGCGTGCGGGTCGCGCCGATGCCGCCGTGTCCGGCATCGTAGTCCACCCGCAGCAGCACCGGCCTGCCACTGGACGTCGCCGCTTGCAGGCGGGCCGTCATTTTGTTCATCTGCCAGGGATCGACTCGCGGATCATTGATGCCGGTGGTCAGCATTACCGCGGGATAAGCCGTGTGATCCTTGATACGGTGATAGGCGCTGATCGCCAGCAGGTGATGGAAGTCATCTTCGTTTTTGACGGTGCCAAACTCCGGAATATTGGCTGGCCCGTTGATTTGCAACTCCGCGCGAAGATCGTCCGACATGCCGACATTGTCGAGCGCGGCAGAAAACAGGTCAGGACGCCCAGTGATAGCGCCCCCGATCGTGATTCCTCCGGCGCTGGTTCCTTCTCCCGCGAGATGTTCGGGCGAAGTGTATTTATGTTCGATCAGGTACTGCGCGCAGGCGATGAAATCCGTGATCGTGTTTTGCTTGGTCGCCTTGCGGCCCCCGTTGTGCCAGTCCTCGCCGTATTCGCCTCCGCCGCGGATGTGCGCCACTGCAATCACACCGTCCCGCTCCAGCCACGCCAGCGATGACGGGTCGAATGCCGGATCGTAGGTGATGCCGTAGGAGCCGTATCCATGCAGAAGGGTAGGATGGGAGCCGTCGAGCTTCAGATCGCGCTTGTGAACGATGGAGAGCGGGACCAGCGTTCCATCCGGAGCCGTAGCCTTGACCTCTTCGGATTCGATCGCGGAGAAATCGACCGGCGAAGGCGGAACAATCTTGGTGTCGGCGACCGTGTTTGACTTCGCATCGTAATGCAGGTAGACCGGCGATTTCGTCCACGAAGCAGTGCGCACGTAGACCCCCGCCTCGGTCGGGTTCGCAAACATCTCCTCAATGGCGCCATCAAAGGGCAAACGCACCTGGCCTGCCGTTCCACCCTCGTACGGTAAACGCCACAGCCGGCCAATTCCGCCGTCGAGTTTCTGCACATAGACCGCGTCCGCCGCGGCGGTCACCGCAATCACGACCGCCTCCGATGGCGCGATCATGATCTCGGCGTGGCTTATGTCCCCGTCCGCGAGATTCATCCGCATCACCTTGTAGCGCGACGCGTTGTGATGAGAGACGAGATAGAGATAGTCGCCATGAATATCGAAATTGGTAATCTCTTCGTCGATGTCAAAGAGTTTGCGCCACGGCGCGCCGGTGTCGTGCACATCGGCGAGCTTGGCCGCATACACCGTTGCTTCGTTCTGCACCCCGTGCGCGACCACCCCGAGCGCGTACTTGGACCCGACCGGCAAAGCAACAAACGGAAAATCGGTGTCGGCAATGGAAATCGAAGGCGAGAGTCCGTTGCCAAAGACGGGTGTGTCTTTATCCGGGTCGTCGCCCAAATGATGGAGATAATCCCGGCTGTTCAGGTAGTACGAGGTGCGCGGCTCGTCGGGACCGAGCTTGTGCAGGCGATTGTAGAAAAAAGATCGGTTGTCGGGCAGCCAGGCAATCGCGCCGAACTGCGCACGATCAATGTGCTCTCCGAGATCCTTGCCCGTGGCGGACTCCAGCACGTGCAGCACGCTGTTCTCCGAACCGCCGGGCGAGATGCCGACCGCCACCAGCTTGCCGTCGGGAGACGGCGTGTAGTAGTCAATCGAGTAGTGCACGCCATTTGCGGTGAGAGTCTCAGGGTTGAGCAGCAGCCGTTCCGGCGCGTCTGGATTGTCTCGCGTGTACAGCTTGGCGTTGTCCTCTCCCGGCGCGCGCTTCAAATAAAACCAGTGTCCGCCAAAGGATTGAAATCCACTCACCCTGACGCCGGTGTCGTCCAGCTCCGCAATACGCGCGCGCAACTTATCTCGGCCAGGAACGTGGTCGAGGACCGATCGCGTGTAGTCGTTCTGCGCCTTCATCCACGCCGACACTTCGGCGCTTTTCAGGTTCTCCAGCCAGCGGTAGGGATCCGCGATCTTCGTGCCGAAGTAATCGTCGGTGATCTCGTGCTTCGGCGTGTCAGGAGGCTTCACCGAACTCGATACGAGAGTCTGCGCCACCAACGCGGCGCCTGAAGACAGCGTGACCAGAAGAAAAAAAGCGAGACGACGGAGCATAAGCCTGAACCTCCTTGAATTCGAATTCGGCGCCCTCGCCGCTACCACACCCGGCAGCGGTTTTGATTCACCATGGGCGCGCCGGCCTTGCAGTGGTACGCCCCCTGAAATTCCGGCATGTTCGAGACCACGCCGTTGATGCGATATTTTTCCGGCGAATGCGGGTCCACCGTCGCGCGCAAGCGCTTGGTCTCATCGCGAGTTTGGCCGCACCAGCTCTGCCCATGGCCGATGAAGAAACGCTGCTCGGGCGTCAATCCCTCAATCGGCTCCAGTTTCTGGCCCTTAGTGTCGTCCTGCCACGCCATGTAGGCCAAGATCAGCCCGCCCAGGTCGGCGACATCTTCGCCAAGCGTCAGCTTGCCGTTGATCTTGATGTCGTCAATGATCGTGTAGGTCGAATACTGGTCCGAGATGCAGCTGGCGCGCTTCACAAATTCCTTTGCGTCATTTTCCTTCCACCAGTCGCGCAGGTTGCCCTGGGCGTCGAACTGGCGGCCTTCATCATCGAAGCCGTGGGTGAGTTCGTGTCCGATCGTGCCGCCTGTATCGCCATAGTTGGGAGCGGCGTCGGAGTTGGGATCGAACGCCAGTCCCAGGACGATTGGGCGGGGCGGGATCGGGTTCTTCCTGATCCACCCTCCGCAGGAATACGCGAAAAAATCAACGCAGGGATCGATACTCGTATCCATCGCAGTCACATCCAGCGCCGGCCGGCCTTTGCGGGTTCGGACTTCGCCGGTTCAGTTTAGACGGGCTGGACTGCTGCGCGTAAGCGAGCGGAAGCAAGCATGCAACGATAAGAACCAGAAAACTCGTGCGGAGCCATGCCATAGCAGATCCTCTTTCTCCAAACCTGTCTCGGAAATTTCTTCAACTGGTGTCGCAAACGGTTTTGGGCAGGGGCCCGGATGTGGCCGAACACTCAGGCCCCAAGAGTATATCCGACCCTAATTCCTCTCAGCTTCATAACAGTGCCTGGGTGTTTCGACGACGCGAGGCCGATCCACGTGTCGCAATGCTCAGCTTCGAATCGCCCACAGTCTGAGACCGGGAGAAGCCTTCGATCTGAACTTGCGGAATTTTCACGAGAAGCTGATCGACGAGCATGAGATCCGGCTCAGCTACGGCTGGGTCAAGGGAATCGTGCAAGGCGCGGGCCTGAGAGCGCGTGGAGGCAAGTGTGGGGTGCATCGCCAGGGGCGAACGGCGGCCTTTGCCCGGCCTGCCACCAGGTAATCTCCTTAGCTGCAGCCCGCAGAATCACTTCCTGTATTTTCATGGCCCGCTCCATCGCGGCCCTCGTGTAGGATTCCATGCCCTGCATGGTCCCCTCCCCTCACCGCCCGCAAAGCGGACATATCACTTGCTCTCTCAACCGGACATATCATGCGCTAACGACACGTTACAATTTTCCTGTTGCAAAAAATTTGGAATCATGGCATCTTCGATCATCTTCGTACGAAAGGACGCCCAAAATTGGCGGATTTCGCAAACAAAACGCTAAGCGGGCAACATCGGCCAATAACCTGGCTGAGTTGCTATAGGGCGTCGTTTCAGTCGCGCTAACCGATCTTCTATCGGTTACACCAGGCGCTCTTCCGCAAAATCAAAACGTTAGCTGGGTGGCGCAGGCCGCGGTTCCATCGACTGGTAACCGGCAGCACCGCTGCCGCTCGTTCCCCCAGCTTGAGCCGTCTGGCAGGCGTGCGCCTGCCGGCGAAATCCTGAGCCGAGATCTATTCGGTGAAGGACCACGGTCAGTGGTGATTGGTGACGGATACTTCTCCGGCGAAACAGCCCTCGGGCTGTGAGGTTCGAATCCTCGTGGGCGAAAGCCCTGCCGTTACCGCATGTTCCCTGACCAAAGTTCATTCAGTGGAAAAGAACTTCACGGAGAAGAAGATTCAGTCAGTGGTGAAGTTCACGGCAACTTCGTGGCGAGCCTGTTAACCCAGGCCGGGGTTCGAGCCCCCTAACCGTGATCGAAGTTCCCTGGCTGCGACGTGGATGCAGCGCGGGCGGTTCAGCCCGCGCTGCTCAACCGGGCGAAATGCCCTTAGATTGGAAACGCAAATGGAGTTCCTTGTTCGTGCTTTCGACAAAATCGGAGCGAGAGTGAAGTTCGGCGAAGCTGTCCCTCGGTGGGTTGGTGGACGGCGGATTTGGCAGAATCTCGAGCTCGACGTCCGCGACGACGCCAAGGGAGAGTTCTTTCTTATCGCTCGAAATACTCATGCGCTGCCGGAGCTAGTGGTGCTCGACGTGCAACCGCGAGAGAAGCACCTTCTCTTGCTGAGCCGGGAAGGAGGGGAGAAACATCGTTTCTTGCTGGGTCACGACGAGAGGCATTGGTTCGTTGCTGGCATTCCGGAGTTAAGCCCTGTTAGCCGTGTACGGGACGCGTTGGTCGCTCTTAAGCCTGAGACCGTCGTCGTCAGCGAAGGTAACGTGCGGCGGAAGGTTCGTGATCGTCGCCGCAATGCTGCGCGAGTCCGGCAAGGAGAGTGGTTCTTTGTCCCTGCGGCGGGCGTTCCAATCAGTCCTTTGCTGATTTTGCGGAGTGAACCATTAGTGCGAAGTCGTGGAGGAAAATCGCACACTTGCGAGCAGCTCTACCGTTTCGGCGGAGAGACAGTATATGTCAGCCCTGGCGCTCCTAACGGCTTGACGGAAGCGGACTATCGACAACTGTCAAATGGAGAACGGGGACGCTGGAGTTGGCGTGTGATGAAGCGCAATCCCAAGGTGTACGTGCGCGGGCGCGTGCGGCATCCAGATCATGCAACCGTCCACTTGGACGGATGGCACCAGGTCTTCAGCAACATGGAACATCTCTCGCAAGCGATGCGGGATGTTGTGTTCTTGGATTGACGGGAAGTAGGTTTCGCCGGTGGTGAAAGAGGAGAGATACTTCGCTCCAAGTTAACGACGCGCAGGGCGGCGGCCCTGCCGGGGATCAGAGTTCCAGGGACGGGGGCGTAGTCCCGAAGCACAAGGTACCTGGAAAAATCGCGCCCCGAGTCGGCTTTCCTCGTTGGTTCCCCGGCGATCGTTCGCCAAAAGCTCCGGCCTTGTGCCGGTTAGAAAGCAGATTGTATGGACGAGAGCAAGTTGATTACGATCACGAAGCCGAGCGATGGAGAATCGCTGTGCCGCACGTGCTACTGGGCGCACGCGCAGAAAGGATTTCGGGAGAGCGAAGAAGTCGTATTTTGCGCGTTTGGCCCGCTGCGGAAGGTCTCGTTCCGAGTACGCGATTGCACGGATTATCTGAACCGGATTCTTCCCACACGTGCACAAATGGAGAGAATCGCTCTGATTATTCCGACCCAACCCGCGCGCAAGCGGGCTGGATTTTCCGCCATTGGTTTCGGCAACGATTCCGAAGAGGAAGAAGCGACCGCGGACGTGGAATAGAATTTCGCCGGTGGTGAAGACGAGGGTTACTTCGGGCTCCGAAGGTCGCAGGTTCGAGTCTTGCCATGGCCTCGCGCCATGTAGCTCAGTGGCAGAGCATCGGAACAATAAACCGTCGTCGCTTTATTCCCCGGCGAGAAGGAAGTCCCACTGGTTGCCACGCACCGCTGAAGGCTGACGGCTGAGAGCTGGCAGCTGATTTGAAAGGAGGCCACGAATGGCCCGACTGAACCTGCTAAATCTTAACCTTGGACCTCGCACGCACGAAGGCGCTCCGGCGCGTCATATTTCTCTGGGGCTGCAACTGCGCCGCTCGGTGCTGGCTTGCCTGCTTTGGGAGAACCAGTTCTATGAGGACGGAGTCGAAATCGCGGGCCGCATCGCCGAGCTGGTCCCGAAGGTTGCGGCTGAGAAGGTGGCTGCGCTTGCGATCGAAGGACGCGAGCTGATGAAGCTGCGTCACGCGCCGCTTCTGCTCGTCCGCGAGATGGCTCGCCACAAGACGCACCGCGCTCTGGTGTCGGAAACGCTTGCCCGCATCATCCAGCGTGCCGACGAGCTCGCCGAGTTCGTCGCCATCTACTGGAAGGACGGGCGTGTGCCGCTTTCCGGCCAGGTGAAGAAGGGGCTGGCGGCGGCGTTCCCGAAGTTTGATGAGTATCAGCTCGCCAAGTATGACCGCGACGGGCCGATCAAGCTGCGGGACGTGCTCTTCCTCTGCCACGCCAAGCCGCGTGACGAGGCGCAGGCCGGCGTTTGGAAGAAGCTGGTCTCGGGAAGCCTGACCACGCCCGACACGTGGGAGGTCGCCCTCAGCTCCGGCGCCGACAAGCGTGAGGCCTGGGAGCGTCTGCTTCGCGAGCAGAAGTTGGGCGCGCTTGCACTGCTCCGCAACCTGCGCAATATGCGCGAGGCCGGAGTGGACGAGTCGCTCGTGCTCTCCGCGCTCGGCTCGATGAGCACGGCGCGCGTGCTGCCGTTCCGCTTCCTGGCTGCGGCTCGCTACGCTCCGCAGTGGGAAGAGACGCTTGAGCAGGCGATGCTCAAGTGCGTGGTGGAAACCGAGAGGCTCCCGGGAAAGACCATCGTGCTGGTGGACGTTTCCGGCTCGATGACTGCGCCGCTGTCTCGCCGCTCCGAGATGCAGCGCACTGACGCAGCTTACGGTTTGGCCGTGCTACTGCGCGAGATCGCGGAGAAGGTCGCGGTATACAGCTTCTCTGACAATCTGGTTGAGGTGCCGGGGCGTCGTGGCTTCGCCCTGCGCGATGCCATTGACGCTTCGCAGCGCCACAACAGCACGCAGCTTGGAAATGCGGTTGAGAAACTGAACCGTAACGAGAAGTGCGACCGCCTGATCGTGATCACCGACGAGCAGGCGCATGACCGGGTGCCCGCGCCTAGCGGCAAGGGTTATCTGATCAACGTGGCCAGCTACAAGAACGGCGTTGGCTACGGTAAGTGGACGCACATCGATGGCTGGAGCGAGTCTGTCATCGAGTACATCCGCGCGCTGGAGCAGGCGTGGATCAACTGAAAATCGTGCTGGGCGGGCTGCGATCGCCCGCCCCGCACAGGAATTCCCGCTGTCTTGGTCCGCTTTGTCTCAGGGTCCGAGGAATCGCCTGGTACCTTTAAGTGTGATCGTTCCCACGTTCTGTCCGCAGGAGATACGGCCTTCCACGGCATCCGCGTTCGCGTTGAAGTTCATATTCTTGCAGCCGAACTCCGCGTCTTTTTGCTGTTGTTGCTGCTGAGACTGCTGGGCGTATTTCGGGTCCGACATCTTGGAAATCGCGGCTTGTTGCTCCGCCATCATTTTCTGTTGCGCTTCTGCCATGCTCTCAGCCAGTTTTGCGCGCTCGTCCGGGCTGGTGTTGGGGTCATAGAGCTTCTGCATGAGCTGCTGCATGTCGGCCATGGCACTGCCTTGGGCGGCGGCGCTCTGCGGCTGCGCCAGTCCGCCGCTGTACGAGTCGCCGTAGAGCGTGCCGATTAGGCCCAAAGGGAAATCACGCACCTCGAACGGTTTGGACTCATTGTTGCGATAGAACTCAGCAGTGTACTGGAGCACGGCGGCCGACTCTTCTTTCGGATACGGATCAGCCTTGGGGCGGAGTTTGATCACCCAGCCGTTCTGCGCGGTAAAGTCCCACTCGTACCTGCCGCCGAAGTAGACCGCAGGGCAGGGCGGACTCGCCTCAATGCCGCTGACCGCCGAGAATATGTGGAGAGGGGAATACCCAGGCGCGGCGCCCGCAGGAACCCGCACCGTGGCGTGATACTCGGTTGCGGTCGCGTTTTCCTTCACCACTTCGACGGCATCGTTTTCGAACAGGAACTTGGTTCCCGGGACAAACTTGCCGCGCACCACCAGGTCCGCGGTTGATCCCGGCGCCACGCGGACGGCATGACAGAACGTGACTTCCGGCGTGGGGTACTTGGCTTTGACTTGCCCCCAGTCGGTTAACCCCAGCCGCTTTCGTTCCCCTTCCTGCGATTCGTAGAAAGCACTGCGGCGCTCCGCGTAGTGACTGTTGGCCGCCCGCGCAATCCCAAAGACGAGCAGTGCGCCCATCACGACTGCACTCCACCTCGAGAGTTGTTTGCTCACCATGTCATTCTCCTTTCAATCTGGTCTTGACCTGACATTTGCTCGCTGGTCCACGAATGTTGGACCGCTGAGGAGACTGATAGCCATCAGGCTCCAAAATAGAAAGACTTCTGTCGGACGCATCAGCGGAAAATCCACCAGCGCCACCGCTGCCAGAGCAACGACTCCCGCCGATGCGCCCGCGAGAACCGGACCGCGTGCGGTCTTTCTCTGGCTTGCCACGGTTCGCAAGAAGACCACGAAAACGGCCAGAAACCCAAGCAGACCAACTGCTCCACAGTCCACGAAGATCTCCAGGTAGTCGTTGTGCGCGTGGTCTTCGACGCCGGCGAATTGCCGGTCGCGATCATCTGGCGTGCTGCGCCAATGCTGGGTTTCCCAGGCAGGAAACGCGGCGGCGAATCCACCGGGCCCGAGGCCCAGCACCAAATGTTCGTCGAGATGCGACGCCGAAACCTCCCAGATATACAACCGCCCCCTCAGCGTGGTTCGCAAGTCTCTCGCTGGGGAATAGACCGCTGCCAAGGTCACGATGCACACCGCCGACAGGCCAAACACGTATGCCAGCCGGCGCGCGCGAAGCCCCATCGTCCATAGCAAGGCAGCCCCCAGCGCCAGAATCGGCGCCCGCGATCCCGTCGCCAAAATGGCCCCGGCCTGCAGCGCTGCTAACCCGATCAGCAGCCAGCGTTGCCTGCGAAACTCGCTCGCCAGGAAGAATGTGAGCGGCAGCAGGCCGGCCAGAAATGCGGCCACGAAGTCTGGATTTCCCAGCGTGGCAAACACCCTCATTCGCGAGTTGCCGCTCGAAGCGGAAATCCATCCCAATGCCGAAAACGGATCCGCTTGAAGAAACTGTGCCAGAGCGACCGCGGCGACGATGCTGCCGGATAACACCAGAACCCACGACAGGCGCCCAGCTTGCGGCCGTGCCGCAAGCAACAGGACGAACCAGCCAACCCCCGCCAGGGGAAGAATCAGAGAATCAAGCGACGCGAACTCCCCCCCCAAGTGCAGAGGCCCCCAACGCTCCCAGCCACACTGCGAGCGCGATCCGAAGGCTTTGTGGAAGGCAGCTCCACGCGGCCGGGATTCGCCGCGCGCAACTCAAAATCCCACAGAGGACGACGCCAGCCCACGAGATGAGTTTTGGGCGCGAAAAGGGTTGCTCCAGCCCGGGCAAAACAGCAAGCGGAAGCAAAAGTGCGACGGTGAGTAATGCGAGCCGCAAGACGCGGATGGACGAAGGCTGCTCGGCGGCCACGTGCCACCGTGGTACTGCCCCTTCCCAGAGGTGCGCTGCCTGACTCATTGTAGGAATTGACTCCCACCCGCGACCCACAAAAAACTACCCTCTGTTTGAAGTAGCGGGAAACGCTCGCCAAAAGGGTAATGAGCGAATAAGAATTTCGGGCGCGTTTGGCAAGGGAGGCGCTGCGGAAGTATTCCTGACGAAGAAAACGCCGGTTTTCGCGAGCTAGCCCTCGGATCGGAGAGAAAGGACAGCCGGATGCCGTCCCTAGACGCACGGCTACAGCAGTACCGTTAGCGCCCAGGGCTCATTGGAGCGGAGTTCCGATGAAGAAACAGGTTCTTGAGAACCCTGGATTCATCGCGACCATCTTTAAAGTGCCCATCTCTAAATCTATTCCACTTCAAAATCCGCCGAGCGAACCCTGGTCGAGTTTCCTGCTGAATCCAGCGCTCGCAGCTCCACCTGGTACGAACCGGGAGTAAGTGAAGCGATCGGCAGCTTGAGACCGACCGGGATCAAGGGGCTGCCCGGTTCTATCGCAGCAGCCATGCTGAGCACTCCTGTCGTCAGTTTCTGCTCTTTCGTCTTGGGATCCACGATTCTGAGTTCAACTCCCACCTTTGGAGGATTGGCGCCGAGCAGCGATGGCGCATAGACTTCCGCGTAAAGCGCGGTGGTGTCTGTCTTTTTGAAATGGTTGGTGGCGGATGGCACAATCTGCATGCCTCGAACCACCAGCGGCTTCTTGTCTTCGAGCAACTCCGAGTCGATGCCCGACGGCGCATCAGCGACGCGATGCAGGTCGTTGCTGAGGGCCAAGCCACTCAAGCTGAACTGCTTGCCGTCATAGGGATCGATCACGATCGGCACTTCCAGCTTTCCGAAACTCTGGCTGCCGGAGTTGAACACTACTTTCAGGTTGTACTGACCGGAGGCCACTTCGAACTGGTTTTCGTAGTGGAAGGGCGTCTTCTGGAACTCTTCCACTTCTTTCTTCCCGTCCAAGTCGAGGTTCACGGTATCGCTGAAGCGCGCTCCGATCGTGCCATCCGGCCTGTAGGCGATCCCCAGCACGTTGACCGCGGAATGTTGTTTCCCCTTGACCTTCTCGAAACTAATCGCCTGCGAGGGAATATCGATGGCCAGGTTGATCCGCGCTGTATTCGGAGACGTGTAGAAGAAAGGAGCCCGCATCGCCGCCGTAACATTTCCAGCAAGTTCCCCGGTGGCGTGACTCTCCAGATCCTTCTCGATGGGGTTCCCTGCCAGCAGATCCTTGGGGCGAACGTTGCAGTAGCCGCTGCGGGCCCGGACAATGGTCCCGCCGCGATCTACCTTGACCTTCAGTGTGTGACAACTGCCCTCCGCCGAGTCGCCTGGTCTGTAGCCGAGGATGTAGTACTGGGACTGATCCTTGGCAATCTTTTCCAGGCCGCCCAGCAAGTCGTTGGTGTTGATGATGACAAAACCGCCGGTCCCGTCGGCCAACTGGTAGAGCACCTGCTGGTTGGTCGAAGCCGAGTCTGGGAACGGAGGGACGATTTGGCGGGGCTGGTTGTACGGGGTTGTCCCGTAGACCGGGGTTGATCCACCCGAACCGCGTCCGCCGCCACCGCCAGTTCCTCCGGTTCCTCCGGTGCCCCCATGGCCACCGCCACTTCCACCGGT
>Ga0187818_10000429_pt1 | contig 15054 bp, 12 predicted proteins | sample NC_wetland_sal_i_14_FD_130581 | JGI IMG/M metagenome (GOLD analysis project Ga0187818, IMG submission 130581) | Wetland sediment microbial communities from Neuse River Estuary, North Carolina, USA - SO4_3 | ecosystem: Environmental > Aquatic > Freshwater > Wetlands > Sediment | place: USA... | reverse complement strand
CCATCCGCCGGCATCCGTAGCGAGCCACGCCACGGACCACACGCCAAGCTGACGGTTGCCGCTGGCGCCGAGCAGTTCCTTATCGGGTACTTCCAGCACAATCGAATACAAGGTGCCACCGGCAAAGAAGTTCGTTGCCTTGCTCGGATCCCAGCCCGCCAGGTTCACAGTGGTGCCGTCCTGGAACGCGTGCCCCACCGCGTGCAGCACCGTGGGCTCAATCCAGAACGGGTCGCCAGCCTTGCCTGCCCAAACACGCACACCGGATGGCGTGGTAACTTTTTCGTCGGTCGTTCCCTTCGCCAGGATCGTACCGGCCGCGTGCGGGTCGACAGCTTCTGCCCCGCGAATGGCGCGCACGGTATAGCGCTGCTTGCCCTGTGCGTCGCGCTCCTCAAAGGTGAGGCGGTAGGTGACCTCTTCGATCGCGTCGCCATTCAGGTCGACCTTGAATTCGTACATGCCTTCGGGGTGGAAGCCGGGAACTTTGGGCTTGGCGATCGAGTGGCAAACGTCGATCACGAACGCGGTGCCGGTTTGGCCGCGGAATACGTAAAGATCGGTAATGTCAAGGCGAACGTCCTGCCGAGCGATGGGTGAGTCGAGATGATGAGACATGTTTTCTCCCTTTGGGGCTAGTGAATTGGACGAATTTCGCGAAAGCTTCCACAATTTGCTCGGGATCGACAGAGCCGAGACGGCTAGGGGCAGACTCGCCGCCGCTACCGTGACTGCGCCGCCAGCAAGAACGCGCCGACGGGACGGATCTGTGATCTCGTTATTTTCGTCTCCAGTTTGGCCGGAAGCATTGGTTTTCTCGAATGATCGCATTTGATTACGACCTCCTCGTCTGAAAAGAGCCGCCAGAGCAACCGCTTGGAAAGGCTGGACCCGCCCTTCCCGAACACTTCGACTGATTGCATTCTGAGGTCCAAGAGCTCAAGTTGCATGAGACAGCGTTTTTCTTTGGCCTTGAGCTCGATGTGTGCGCTTGAAATCTGTTTTTGCTGTCAACCCATTGGACGTGCGTCAGCATATCGACAGCGAAGGCGTTCAAGACAACCGATGGTGTCGCGGCCGCAAAGGGACAGTGTCGCGAATTGCGGCGCGAACAGGCGCTCTGCGGAAGCGCGTCGGATGGAAATCATTCGAACATATTCCGATGCTCCTAGGATCCACTCCGAATACTATGCTCAATTCACAGGCTCCAGCGTTGCCGTCAAGCTAGGCGTAGGTATGTGAGCTCATTGCCGTTCTCCTGTAGAGCCAAAGCGTTCGGTTTTGATTTTGTCGGGGTCGTTGCCGGCAGCACTGAGAAGCTCAGTGATGCGTTCTACGAACGGCGTTGGACCGCAGACGTAGCAAGTCGGGGCGAGCTTTGCGGACCAGGTCGCGTTCGCGATCATATGCGCATCGATCCGGCCGGGTGGTCGCGACCAATTTTCAGGCGTGGTTCGCGTGTACGCGTAGATGAGAATCACGGATTTGTCTTGATCCGGTAGTGCCTGCAGTTCGTCGCGGTACAAAACCGCTGCTGGTTCACGAACGGAATACAACAATCGAAATGGCGCGGTGTTGCCCGATGAAGCGCGCGAGCGAATCATGGCCATGAGCGGAACGAGGCCGGAACCTCCGGCTATCAGTTGTATCGGCTCAGTTTGCTCGGTGCGCCACACGAACCAGCCGCCGATCGGGCCACGCAGCTCCAGACGATCACCGAGCCCGACTTCCTGAGTGAGATAAGGCGAGACTTCGCCATTCGGCAGCCGTTCGACGGTGATTTCAACGCGCCCATCCGAGTTCGGAGCAGAGGCAATTTGAGTAGGACCGAACCGCGGAGTATCCATCCGGGGCCGTCAAACGCACGTCAACGTGCTGGCCGGCGACGTGGCCCGGCCAATCTGGAACTGCAAGCGTGATCGACCGGGCGGTCGCTGTTTCGTCGTGCAGCGCAACAACCGTTCCGGCATGCCACACTGGTCGATCAACTATCGCAGCCAGTCCTCGGGTGGCGATTGAATACTCCACACATTCCCCGGCTCCTGGAGTGCCAATCCCAGGAGCCAGAGCTTTTCGCTCCCAAGTGCTATACAGTTCACTACCTGCGCGGTCGCACTGGTATTTGTGGGAAGACCCTCCAATCGAACAGTGGCGCCGATCTCGACGGGGCGATCAAAGCGTGCGACACATCCTTGTGGGTTCACTAAAATTACCAGGGATACCTCAGAAAACGGACGAGCCGGATCCAGGCTGGTGAGTCTGACCGGAATTTCGCACGGAACTCGAGTACCATGCCGCGTGCGTGAATCACCAGAAGTTGCAGTCATGATTGCGTGCGAAGGGTTCGTCGAAGAGGTCGATGGAACCACGATGGGGGGATATCGACGCATTCCTTTCCAGAATGTGCGCCTGAAACGTCGAGCAAAGGACATGAGGTTGGAACATGCAATCGCGTTCTCAGGTGGCCGCTCTGCTCCGTTGTTCTCCTTCAATAATCCATGAATTCGATTCCATGCCTAACATCGAATCTCTTCAACTATGCCGAATGCTGTATTTCTGAGTCTGTCGGGAAAACCCCCGACATATTGATCATGTTGATCATCGCGTGTTGCCAAGAGTGGTGGTTTATAGGGGCACTCTTAAACGACAGGTTGTCGAGCGTTTTGCCGACAGACAGAACAGTTCCGAGCTTGATAAAGTGGCAGGTTGCTGCGAGTGACCTTTCAATGAATCAGATGGGGAACCTAGGCAGATGCTGATACCAGACCGATCTTAAGTCGAATCTGGCAAGCCACACCACACTGCCAGGTGCTGCGCTTCGAACATGATCCTAGACAATCCAGAAAACACCGGCGCTGCTTGCCGCGGTGTAGGATCGCTGACTTCAGCAAGGCGGACTGGCCGAATTGTGGTTAAAGTTCAGCTTCAAGCCTCATTGATGCGAGTTCCGATTTGGCAGCTGGCAAATGGCTCCAATCGGATAGTTCTGCCCTTTAAAGACATGGGAAAGATCCGGGTCCTGGTTGCTTCCGATTATCAACTCATCAGGAGTGCACTACGCCAACTCCTCAAAACGGACGATGCCTTTGAGGTCTTGCTGTCCGAGACCGACGTGGGGCAGGAACTGCCGCAAGCATATCAGAGCCTTTCGCCTGACGTTCTGATATTGGAATTAGCAAAGAAAAGTTCGGCGAGCTTACGGGTGCCGGCCAGCATTCTGACTCTTGCTCCGAATGCCCGAATTATTCTCTTGAGCACATATAAGGACGTCGCCTATGCGCGGTCGATGTTTGCGACGGGGGTGCTGGGCTACATCCTCAAAGCTTCAACCCAATCAGAACTGTTCCAGGCCGTCCGACACGTTCACCGGGGCCGGAGATTTCTGGACCTTCGTATGAGCGGATCTGTTTCTTACCTGCTCGGCCCGGCCAACAGCACAGTCGCAGGAAGTCAACCGCGCGACAAGCTGAGCAGGAGGGAGATTGAAGTTCTACGCGCCATTGCGTTGGGTTATACAACCAAGGAAATCGCGCACAATCTTGATATCAGCGAGAAAACTGTGCAGACCTACCGCGAGCGAATCTACACCAAAGTGGGGCTGCACACGCGCTCGGACCTGGTCCACTATGCACTGGCACATGGTCTTGGCTGGGAGACCGAGGCATAAGATATCCGTCTTGTACGTCGGGAGTTTCCCTGACAGACTCAACGCGGCGCATTGCGGCACAATATGAGGAACCTGGTGCAAGATAGGGCCGGGCACTACATTCAACCGATTTTCGCGTCGAAGCCGTCCCCCATCTGAACAATGACGCGTAGCGGCCCGCCTGTGACGCGACGGGCCGCGTTCTCGCTTTGGATTGTCCGATTGCCGTGCGGCAAGCCACTCTTGGAGGATGTCGCCCCAGCCGTTTCAGGAGGCAGTCTCTTCCCACTGCAGCATTCCTTGCCCGATGGCATACTGCACAACTTCGGTACGGGTATGAAGCGATAATTTCTCGTATATGCGCGCCCGGTAGGTCTGTACTGTCTTCTGACTGACACCGAGCTTCCGAGCGATGGCCTTGCTTGTAAGTCCACGTGCTACTTCGCGCACAACCTCCGATTCACGGCCGCTGAGGCTTGCATGAAGCGTTCCGTTCGGCTTACGGTGCCTTGTGAGCAGATTCGGGATAGGATCTCCCAGCCGTGGGTCCACATATCTCCGCCCGCGATGGGCGACCCGGATGGCTTTGATCAACTCAGGAATGCTGGAGGACTTCAAGACGTATGCCTCAATTCCCATCCCGAATAGCGCTCGTATAAGGCTGGTGTCTCGGCTAGAACTCAAAACCACAACTGTTGGGGTGTGAGTCGCACGCATCAAAGCGCGTATTCTCTCCAGCCCGACAGGACCAGCCGACGCCAGCTCGATAACGAAAACGTCGCACTGACGGTCCGGAGCCATAATGAAGATCGAGAGCTCCACCTCAGCAACAACATTAAAACCCTGGACTCCGTGCAGCAGCGTCCCAAGCGCAGTCCGGATGATGGGATATTCGGAGGCGATCGCAAGGCGAATCTCTGGCATATCACTTCGAGCAGTGCGACCGGCGGGGAGCGACGTTCACAGTGTCAATGGGCATCGTGCAGATGGCCCTTCCCGCCAGCTTTTTCTTACTGTGTCGCGTCTGCTGACTCCCGAGTAATCAAGATAAACTGAGCGGGTTCTCTCCTCGCGCTCACGATGAGCCTGAGTTTCATTCCGGTTCCCACCACGCCGCCTGCCCAGGCTCGCAGCCGGATGTTTATCGAGCAGAACCATGCACTGAAAGGACTCAGACGGAACTGCCCAGAGCCATCCTGATTACCGACGAGACGGCATTCCTGGAAAGGAAGATGGCGAGGACCGTAGTGGCAACGTGGCTGTAGGATGTGACGAGAAACCTTCCAAGTCTCCGCAAGGTTGAACCTATTTCGCCTCGGCGCTCTGCCCAATTCAGTCTCTGCCGATATCCTTCGGTTCCCCCACCTGTGATTGCTTCCGGCATTTGCTGGCGATAAATAGCAGTCGGTGTGGAAGCTCTGCCACCGGCTACCGCCTCCTCGCGCGAGGAGAAGCCGACCGCGATGATGGAGGCTGCCGCTATGAGATCGCGCAGTGATTTCTCGTTCGGGTACAAAATCACAAGGCGTTCAGGACCAGTTTCGGTGCGAAGCCCTGCGATTACTGCGTACTGCATGCCCGAAGAATCAATCATCTGATTCACGACCTCATCCTCCTTCACTCGTCTCCGTGGTTCGTACGCCTTGAGCAGTAGCAAGCGGCATACCAAACTGATTTTTCGAGGCAAATCAGTGATGGATCGGGCTGCGGCGAAATTGCGTCAGCCGGAAGAATTTTTGAGGTCAAGAGCCACGCGAAATGACACCCGCCCTTGGACAGCGTGTCCCGCGAAGGACATCGTTTAAATTCGAATAGCTGGGCAAGGAAATTTGCGCCGACAAGCCGGCGCAAGAAGAAGTGAGGGCAAGATAAATCTTCAGCAAAATCGTCAGAAATGCCGGAAAAGCAGAGTAGGGTCGGAGCTAGAGATTGAGATTACCAGGCTGAGTGTCCTGCTCCCGGGACAGGTGTCGGCATTTCAACAGGCAGTTCGAGGTGCTTGGTCGCTGACGTCACGCAGCGAGGAGGTGAAACAACGACGATCGAAGCTATCCATGAACCCGGAAACCCCAGGCGTGAGCGGAAAGGGTTGCCAAACGACGAGCTTGGATCTGGCGCCCCTTCCTTCCAACTCATCTGTTGTGGGCGCGACGGGCAAACGATATTCATCTAAGGCCGGACACTCAGCGGCCAAACCGGCGTTGGGCAGCCTTGGGTTCGGGAAGCGTCAGCTATTTGGTACGTGCCGTGCATGGTGAGTGAACTGGAAGCTTACCCAACGCTGGGAGCCAAGATTATGACGTACGTGATGACGAAACCGTGCCCGGTCTGCCGACAACTACTGACCAAGCGGCAGCCTACTGATACCGTACACTGCGCCTGCGGCAAACATGTTTGGCAGGGCTGACGCAAAGCGTGTGCGCCTCGCAACTCCCTGCTGTCCATAGCGCCGGCAGGCAAAGTTGGACGGATAGGATCAAAACATCGGGCAATTGCCCTTTCTAGATCACTGCTTTTTGTTCAACCTAAACTACACTTCAAATGGTCAACCGGAAGACGACGAAAACACCGTCTCTGTGCGCGGCGATGCCTATATTTCCTTGCTCCCCAGGCCTTGCGGTTCCGAGGATTCGGCCTGCTCCGCGATTGAGGTGAGTTCGCCGGTCCCCTCGAAGACAGGTGTCTCTCTCGATTCTGTTGGCCTCTGAAGATCCAGTTGGAGATCAGAGTTTGCTGAAATACCGACATGGATGCCCTCCATGGGGCGTCTTATCGGAGTTGTCGTTGTCTCTTGCATATTGTGTCTCCCGTGTTACGAGAGCAATGTGCACGCCGGTTTTCAACCCACGCCAGTTAAGAATAGTCCTCGGGGATGTTTCGCCTTCAATGAAGAGGCGTGCTCTCATCTCTTGGAGCGCTGGGCCCTTACATGACAGCCTTTAGTAGTATCCCTGGGTGTCCCGCCTTACGCTGACTTTTCCCATATAGCGTCGCGAAATGAAGACGAAATAGACGATTGCCAGAGCGAAACCCACCGGCCACCAAATGGAGGCGAGGCGCAACGAGTGCTCGTCGGCAGCGACAGAATAGGCAGTCAGCGAATTCTCGGGTGCCAGGGTGGAATAGAGCATCACCGGGAAAATGGCCGCACCGCCCGTGATCAATAAGCCTACTAAAATGAAATTCGACCCAAGAAAGGCCCTCATTTCACGTCGGGCCGAGAGGCCCGAGATCAACGCGCCGGTCGCGATCAAGATTACAATTAACCCCAGCCAGCAAAATGGATTGTGAATCGCGCGTCCAACAACATCGGGCCGCACCACCCGAGATTCAACCGAGATCGCGAGAAAGAGCGGAACAGTTGCAACCCACAGATAGTTTGCCCATTTAGAACTACGATCATGTACCGGGCCTTCCGTCTTCAGAGTAAGATACGTCGCACCATGAGCTGCGAGGATGGTAGCTGCGAAGATTGCAATGGATATCGTGTACCAGTCGAGCAAACCGACCTGTCCGCGCACGGTGAAATTCGTGAAAAATGGCATCGAGAAATTGCCGTCAGCATCGACCGGCACACCTCGTGCAACGTTGCCTGCCGCCGCACCAAAAAGAACGGCTAGGAGAAAATTGGAAAACACGAAAACGAAATCCCAGAACCCTTGCCACAGGCGATCATTGATGTGCCCACCAACTTCGATGGAAGTGCCACGCAGAATCAGACTCCACAAAATCAGAAAGAGCGCGAGGTAGTAGCCGGCAAAGGCCGAAGCCATGAGGCGGGGAAATACCGCCAGCAGTGTGCCCCCAAAACCGACAAGCCAAACTTCATGCCACGACCAAAGCGGCGCCATCGCTGCAACCACCTGCCGGCGCTCCTCTGGTGTCCTGGCGACGAGCCAGTGAAGCATTCCCGCGCCAAAGTTGCGCCCATCCAAAGCTACATAGATGATGAGCATGAAACTGACAATGGCGTACCAGACCGCGATCATACGAAATGCTCCTCTATCGGGCGGATGACCGTTTCTTCATGCTCTGCCCGAGGGTTAGCCATCATTTCTTCTTCCGGACCCTGGCCGATCTCACGACCGACCAGATATAGAAAGAGCAGACCCAACACAAAGTAAAGGCCGACGAAGCCAATTAGAGTGAAGACCGTGTCTCCACCGCTCACCACTTTGCTGTAGCCGTCGCGTGTATGAAAAAGCCCGTAGACCAGCCAGGGTTGACGCCCCAGCTCTGCTGTCATCCATCCAAGAGTGTTGGCAATGTAGGGGAAAGGAAGCGCCAGCATCAGAATCCACAGAAGCCACGTGTTGGATTCCAATCGGCCCCGCCAATTCTCGAACCGAGCATAGGCCATAAGCACGATGAAAATCGTGCCCAGAGTGATCATCAAATGAAATGAATAGTAGAGAAGCTCGATGTTGTCAGGCCATACACTCTGGGGATATTCGTCCAGCCCGTGCACATAACTGCCAAAATGGCCATAGGCCAGAAAGCTGAGTGCCCCTGGCATCTCGACAGGATTGTCGAGCCGCCGGGCCGCCACATTGGGTTGCCCGATAACCGCGACACCCGCGTTGGGTCCACCCACGAATTTACCTTCCATTGCAGCGAGCGTTACTGGTTGGTGCCGGCCGACCATCTTGGCCTGCTGGTCGCCGGTTGGAAAGGCAACAAGAAGGGACGCAATGAGCCCGGTAAATGTTCCGGCGCGCAGGTAGAGTTGAGCCTGGATGGGATGGAGTCGCCGCAGCGCATAGAATGCCCCGATCGATGTAACTACAAACGAGCCCGTTACAAGAGCAGCGATTTGATTGTGCGAGAACTGGATCAAGGCCCACGGATTCAGAAGAAAAGCACTCAGACTCTTTATGCCAAGTAGTCCTCGAGAATCGACTCGGTAACCCACCGGATGCTGCATGAAGGCATTCGTGACCAAGATGAAGTAGCCGGAAAGCCAACTTCCGAAAGCGACCGCCACCGCCGCCAAGAAGTGATACCGCGGACCCAATCGCTTTTCGCCCCAGATCAGCGCGCCGACAAAAGCGCTTTCCAGAAAGAATGCGAACATTCCCTCCATGGCCAATGTCTGTCCGATCGCGCCGCCCGCATATTTAGAGAAGCCTGCCCAGTTCGTTCCGAACTGAAATTCCATCGGAATGCCGGTAACAACGCCAACGGCAAAATTGAGCCCAAAAATCTTGGCCCAGAATCTGACCGCTTGATTGTATGTTTCATCTCCCGTCTTCAGAGCGCGCCATTTCCAATACACCAGGAACCAGCCCAATCCCATGGTGAGCTGCGGAAAGAGGTAGTGATACATCAGCGTAAAACCAAACTGAAACCGGCTCCAAAACGCCGGATCCGAAAGACTCACGTCCATCGCTGCACCTCTTGTGTCCGCTTTTTGCGCACGTGGCGCTCACCAATAACAATTGCGCACTAAATTGCCCAGCGTTTTTTGTGCTGTCGGGCTTGTTGGAAGCGTGACCCCACTAAGCCCCATCCGGAACGAACTGGGTATTCGCGCCTTCTTTAAAAATGACGTAAGCGCGTCTCCACGGTTCGTCATTGATCAGGCGCCATTTGTGGCCTGAACCGATGTGATCCTCCGCCACAAGCACATCACCCGGACGGAGGGTAAAGGTCTCGCCGCCGACCGTAGCAAACTCAAGCACACCGGCCAGCGTAATGACGTACTGAGGAGTTGGATCGTTGTGCCAGTCAAAGGATGAATGTGCCGCCGTCTCCTTGAACTGGATCGACTTCACGTCGACCAAATGACCTCCATTCACACTGCCGGGTGTTACGTGTGAATTCCCATCAGGCCCTGTATACAACCGATAAGCGCGAATCATATTCAGCCCCTTGTTGGTTTTCGATCACGCCGCATTTTTGTCGGACGTGGATTTCTTCTCGTTGGGTACGATGTTGTTGATGTGCAATACAGCGGCCGTTTCTGCGCGCACGCGTTCCGTCAGTGTCGGATTGTCAATCAGGGATTGTCCGTAGGAAGGGATCATCTTCTTCATCCCACCCGCCCATCCTCCACTCGTCAGTTTGTCGCGGAAGCAGCGCTCAATGACCTGAAGCATGATCCAGACTGCGGTTGAAGCACCAGGCGAGGCGCCGAGCATGGCAACAATGGATCCATCCGACGCCGTAACGAGTTCGGTGCCGAATTGCAGGATCCCGCCGTACACCGGGTCCTTCTTGATGATCTGGACGCGCTGTCCCGCCACCTCAACTTTCCAGTCCTTCTCGCTTACTCTCGGGTAGAACTCGCGAAGTGCAGCGAAGCGCTTCTCAGAGGACTCAAGTACCTGACCGACCAGATACTCTTCAAGTGCCAGGTTGCTTTTCCCGACGGCTAAAAGCGGGAGAAGGTTCTCTGGATCGATTGCGCCGAAAAGGTCGAGATAGGATCCATGCTTGAGGAACTTTGTCGAAAAGCCTGCATAGGGTCCGAAGAGCAGAGAGGCCTTTCCTTCTATATGACGCGTGTCGAGATGCGGCACTGACATCGGCGGTGAGCCGACCGAAGCTTTGCCATAGACCTTCGCATGGTGGCGAGAAGAGATTTCCGGGTTATCGCAGCGCAGCCAAATTCCGCTTACTGGGAATCCGCCATAGCCCCGGCCTTCCGGAATTCCCGACTTTTGCAACAGCGGCAAGGACCCGCCCCCGGCGCCGATAAAAACAAACTTGGCTTGCGCGTACCGGTGCTCGCCAGTGTTTTCGTTCCTGATTGTCAGACTCCAGCCATCCCCATCGCGCTCGAGATCTTGCACCCGGCTGAAGAAATGAATGGAAAATCCATCCTTTCCTTGAAGTGAATCAAGCAGGTCCTTTGTGAGTGCGCCGTAATCTACATCCGTCCCAGTCACCATGCGCGTGGCCGTAACCACATCACCCGGGTCACGCCCTTCCATAACCAAGGGAATCCACTGTTCGATCTGCTCTCTGTCCTCCGAATATTCCATACCGTAATAAAGAGGATGGCTCGTGAGCGCCGCATAACGTTTCCTCAGGAAATTCCGGTTGTCGGCCCCGAGCACGAAACTCATGTGAGGTACGGGATGAAGGAACGACTGGGGATTCTTTATCGCTCCCTTCGTCACCAGATGGGCCCACAACTGGCGGGAGAGATCAAACTCGGTGTTGACCTGCAGAGCCTTGGAAATGTCGATGCTGCCGTCTGCTCTCTCGGGCGTGTAATTCAGTTCACAAAGTGCAGCGTGGCCGGTGCCAGCGTTATTCCACGCATTCGAACTCTCTTGAGCCTCGCTTCCGAGGACTTCATGGATTTCGATTGTCAGCTTGGGGTCGAGCTCTTTCAGGATGACCGCGAGTGTGGCGCTCATGATGCCTGCACCGACGAGAACGACATCGGGTTGGTTTGTGGAGGTAACGGTTGCCATACTATTTCTCCTTTTGTCAGCCATTGAAATCGTCCGAGATTGCTGTCTACACCGGCCAATGATGCGTAAGCCAGAGGATGATTGGGACCGTAACTGCTAAAGAAAGTGTCGAAAACAGAAGCATGGATGCCGTTTCAGATTCAGAGGACTTATATCGCGCAGCAAAGAGCACAACAACGGTGGCCAAGGGGAAGCTGCAACATATCAACGCTTCGCGGGCGAATGGACTGTTGACGTGCAGCAAACGCAGGAGAACCAGCAGGAATACATTTTGTATGGTGAGACGGCCGAGGGTGCCGAGAACCACAGCTCGTGAAACCTGAAACGCGTGAGCCGCCAGAACCAGGCCTACAGCAAAGACAGCAACACCGGAAGTCGTCGAGCCTATTAGCTGAAAGCATGCGGCGATTACTCGCGGCAGGGGTACTTTGGCGAGGACGATTGCAATTCCCAGAATTGGCGCCCAGAGGAGGGGTGACTTCAAACCTGACGCCAATCCAGTCAGGACAGGACTCGACGTCGAATGGTCCTTGGCGATCCCCCGATGCTTCGCTGCATCTACCTCTAATAAAACGACAGTTGCAGGCACTACGAGATTAATAGATAAGGCGACGAGTCCCACTGCCCCAGTTGCGGTAGGACCCAGGATCGGCTGAAGAACGGCTAAGCCAAAGACCGGGGTAGCGGAAGTCGACAGCATCATGGCGTAAAGGATCGCCGGTGTTCCGCGCATGCTTTGTATGAGTCCCAGTGCGGCCCAAGCAACAATAAAAAGGCCGACATGAGCCAGAATCAGCGCCAGAACCAGACTGCCCTGTTGCAGAAGCAGATCCCTGGGTATCTCGGTCATGCCGACAAATAGAGACGCGGGCAATGCGAACGAAACCGCAAGCTTGCTCAGCCCAGCAGCCTGGTCGGCATCGAATGCATTTCGTTTGCCAGCGCCATAGCCGAGCGCAAGAACAAAAAATACCGGAAGCAGAGCTCCTACAAGTCCGCCAAGGTTCATACGAATATTCCTTTCCGAACCATTAACACTTCACTCGCCCCATCTGAATCTCGCGTCTACGCTGTTAAAAGTGGAGCCGGCCTCAACGGTTTAAGCCGGCTCCAGCCTCGGGAATGTCGATGTTTATGAATCACACCTACCCTAGGCAGCGACGGGTGCCGCCACGTAGGGTCGGACCATTTTCTTCGGATCTACAACGCTGTCGAATTCAGCTTCCGTCACGAAGCCAAGCTTTAGCGCTGCGGCCTTCAGTGTGAGGTCGTTGTCATTCGCATAATGGGCAATCTTGGAAGCCTTGTCATAGCCAATCACCGGGGAAAGCGCCGTCACCAGCATGAGCGACTCCTCCACATATTGGTTGATCTTCTTCAGGTTGGGCTTAGTTCCTTCCACCAGGAATTTGCGAAAGTTCGTGCATGAATCGGTCATCAGGGTGATCGAGTGCGTCACGTTATAGATGATCAGAGGTTTGTAGACGTTCATTTCGAGGTACCCGCCTCCACCACCAAAGCCCACCGCTGTATCGTTCGCCATCACCTGGACAGCAACCATCGCCAGGGCCTCAGCCTGAGTGGGGTTTACCTTCCCGGGCATGATCGAGGAACCAGGTTCATTTTCTGGAATCCTCAGCTCCGCGAAACCCGCTCGGGGACCGCAGGACATGAGCCGGATGTCGTTGGCGATCTTATAGAGTGAAACGGCCAGCGTGCGCATCGTGCCAGAGAGCTGTACCAACGCGTCGTGAGCGCCTTGAACGGTGAATTTGTTTGGTGCGGTAACAAAGGCCAGATTGGTGAGCCTACCGATCTCGGCTGCGACGGCTTCGGCGAAGCCGGGCGCTGAATTGATACCGGTACCGACCGCCGTACCGCCAAGCGCCAAACGATAAACGCCTTTCAGCGCATCTTCGATCCGATCGAGATCGTCCGAGAGCATGCCTTCGTAGCCCGACCACTCTTGCCCAAGAGTGAGCGGCGTGGCGTCCTGCATGTGTGTGCGGCCGATCTTGACGATGTCATCCCACTCTCTTGCTTTTTCGGCAATCGCATCACGCAGCTGCTCCACTGCCGGAATCAACCGCTGCTTCACACCGACCGCCGCCGCGATGTTCATGGCCGACGGGAAGGAATCGTTGGAAGACTGAGCCATATTTACATGATCGTTCGGGTGCACTGGTGTTTTGCTTCCGAGCGGCGTACCGGCAACCTGAGAGCAGCGGTTGGAGATCACTTCGTTCACGTTCATGTTGAACTGTGTGCCGCTTCCAGTCATCCACACGTGCAGTGGAAACATGTCGTGATGCTGGCCTGCTAAAATTTCGTCGCAGGTTTGAGTGATGAGTTTGTACTGCTGATCACCCAGCCGCTCGCCGGAGTGGTTCGCCGCGGCCGCCGCTTTCTTCAAGATGGCATAGGCAGTGATCATCTCGCGCGGAATTAGATCCTGGCCGATGCTGAAGTGTTCGAGAGAACGCTGGGTTTGTGCACCCCAGAGCTTGTCCGCAGGTACCTCGACCGGACCGAGGCTATCTGTTTCCTTTCGCATGTTGCTCATAATGATGTCTCCTTATCGTTGGTTTGTCCGAAGTCAACCCTTGCTCCAAATTCGATCACTGCCGCACGCTCCACTTCTTTCCTTAGCTCCGTTCACGCTGCAGCTCTCACTCAGCAAAGCTAAGGCAGATAGAAGCGGAGGGACGTGAAGGCCACGATATCGTTACCTTGGGGCGCTGTACCTATGCCACTCCATAGGTTGCGATGTATGTACACGACCTGGTTCCCCTGCTCGATCCTGCCGAAGCTGCCTCGAAAGAGTCGATACCAGTAGCCCGCTGTCGCTTCGTAGATGTTGCGATTCGCCCCGCCGCAGGTATTCAGTGCCACCTCGTTCGTGCAACCTGTGTAGCTGACCAGAGGAGAGCCGTAACCCGCCGCGGTTCCAGTAGGCGAGACAAACGCATACCGACCCACGTATTCATCACCGCCGTATGTGTACAAATCAAGACGGCTGCTGCGGTGATATACGACCCCTCCCATGATCCTGGCTTCGTGCAATGGACGCAGCGCCCCAGTTGTCGGATTTAGAGTAGCGTCCGGCAACCCCGAAGAGCCGTAGCGTCCGATGCCTTGCCCAAGAAACCCCTCCAGCGATACTTCCAAGTTCTTGTTCACAAAGGGCATGAGCGCAGCAAAGCCAACGCCATAGCCTTCGGTTGTGTTTGTATAGCCATTTGTTGTCGCCGTGGATGCGATTCGGTCGCGGAAGAAACGGCCCAACGTTTTGATCTCAAAATGTCCCCAGCTTGGTTCGAAAGCTACCTTCGCCACAAGATCAGGGGCTAGGTTCGTGGAGAAGCCGTTGCTGTAATTGGCCAGGAAGGGCAGAAGGTTAACGCCAGTTGCAGCATTCTGGCTGGTGTTGAGCCCCATGATGTTCGCGGGCACGAACGCAGCTGAATAGGTAGTCTCGGGTTCCTCTACTGCAAAAGCGGCCCAGACCCTGTTGTTGAAATTCTTTGTTACGCGAAATGCTCTCTGCCGCGTCCAGGTGAAGCCAACGACATACTGGCCGTCCTCCGTATTGGGTCTTAATTCCGCTAAGGTTGCAATGCCGTGCTCGTTCGTAGTGAGGAGGGACCACGTCTGGCCGGCGGTGATAGCCCATCCTGACGGTCTATCGAGCTGAACCCAGAGTTGTCTAAGGCGGGGTGTCCAGGAATTGGATTCAACATAATTAGCAGTTGGTGCTGCACCGAGAAAATCGGTCTCGACATATCCTTCGAGCTTTGTGCCCCCCGCTATGCCCTGGAGCATCAAGGAGAACTCTGAGTTGCGCGCAGTTCCGCGGAACTCGCTCAGTTTTGCGTTCGACGATCCATTCAGTGGAATCGCTGAATAGTTGTTCGCAATATCTGCGTTTTCATTGCGAGTACGGACCAGCATTGTTCCTTCCAGAAAACCCCCCGGGGTTAAACT
>Ga0187818_10000428_pt1 | contig 15090 bp, 12 predicted proteins | sample NC_wetland_sal_i_14_FD_130581 | JGI IMG/M metagenome (GOLD analysis project Ga0187818, IMG submission 130581) | Wetland sediment microbial communities from Neuse River Estuary, North Carolina, USA - SO4_3 | ecosystem: Environmental > Aquatic > Freshwater > Wetlands > Sediment | place: USA... | reverse complement strand
TTTCGGCGACCCGTCGGCCGGCGGTGCCCATTGATTTCCGTAGGCTGCCATTCCCGGCAAGTTTGACCATGGCTTCGGCCAGCGCTTGATGATCCAGGGCCGGGTAAAGCAGGCCGCCTTCGTTGTTTTCCAGAATCTCGGAAATCCCCCCAGAGTTTGGTATTACAATCGGCAGCCCTACCGACATTGCCTCAATCGCCGCAATCCCAAAAGGCTCAAACGGTGCGGCATGACAGAACACATCGCAGGCGCGGAGCACGGCCGCGACATCGGTGCGAGTTCCGAGAAACTTCACATTCTGTGCAATGCCTAACGAGAGTCCTAACTTTTCGAGTTCCTGTCTTTGTTCGCCATCACCACAAATAACCAGCGCCACGTTCGCGCCTGCAGAGCGTGCAACTGCCAATGCCCTGAGACAGACGTCTACACGTTTGTTTACGCCTCGACCTAGCGTTCCCACGGCGCAGAATATGGTCGTGCCGTCGGGCAGGGTAAAATCGTTGGCGGCACGTCCATCGCGGGCAAAGAGCGACGGATCGACGCAGTTGTGCAGAGTCAGCAGCTTGGAGCGGAAAGTGCCGTGCGTGTGATGAGTCCAGTCACCGAGCGTTTCACTGCAGACTACAATCCGATGAGCGAATGATTGTGCGAGGAAATTCGTCACCCGGAATTTCCACGAGTTCATGTAAAGGTCGCCCTGCTCGAAACCGATTCGTAACGGCACTCCGGCCCGCCAAGCGGCAAACAATGCAATGAAACGGCTCCAGGTCAGGTGTGCTTCAACCAAATCTGGCTGCAGTGTTTCGAGTAATGTCTGAACCTCACGAGCAGCAGCCCAAAATCGGCGCCTACGGAAGTGCCGGCGCAGCTCCAGAACATGTACTTGGACTCCCAAGCTGCGGATCTCCCCGCTGAGTTCTCCATCACCGAAGAGGGTCACAACGTGGTGCTCGATTCCGGGGACTGTGGTGGCCTCTCGTAGCACAGTGATCAGGTGAGTTTGGGCTCCGCCTGTTTTGAGGTCATCGATTACGTGGACGTGAACCATTGGTTTATAGGGAGATGTGAGCCAGAATTTCAGAGTATGTGGGCCGGGCGAGTTGCCGCAGACAGACCACGTAGACAAATGTGCCGACCGCGATCTTCAAAGCTAATCGGCAGTGGAGAGTGATGCCAGCGGCATAGGCCTCGATTCCAACCAGCCAAACAACTGCACCCATGATCAGCGCGCAAAGCAGCAGAGGCGCGCTTTCCGATGCTGTTCTCGCAATATTTAAGCCGCAAGCGCGATGCGCCATGAGAAGTACAGGGTAGGCAACAATCGTGTTTGCAACTGCGTAAGCGCGCGCTACGCCCACTGGCCCCGAAGGAATGCCTATGGCAAAGGCCAATGTGGCGGATCCAGCGACAATGAGGCCCATCACGAACATGCCTCGGCCGCGCTCCGCGACTATGTAGAGCCACTGGGCGGTATTTTGTATCGGCTGAAGGATGCTTGCAGCCGATAGCCACAACAGGATCGGTACCACGGCGTGCCACTTGGGGCCGTACACAAAATCTACAATTTCTGGCGCAGTGGCCGCTAAACCAACGGCGAATGAACAGCCCAAAACAGTTATCAGGCGAAGTGCGCGAAGGTAAGCGGATTCCATCCGCGCAGGTTCTTTCCGTAACGAGGCCATCGCCGGAATAAGAACGCCGCTGAACACTCCCATGACAAGCAATCCCGGGAGAGTCATCAAGAAGTAGGCGCGGGAATAGTACCCAAGAGCAGTCGCGCCCCAGAATTTTCCAATCAATACGTTGTCCAGGTTTCGGGCAAAATAATTGACGATTCCGTAGGCGGCCGAGTACCCGCCAAACGTCAAAAGCGTGCCAATGTTCAACAAGTGCAGAGGGAATCTTGGATAATATCCACTCAGCGGAAAAACCAACGCAGTAGTGATTGCCTGCTGAAGGACCAGTTGCACCACCAGCGACCAGTATCCAAATCCGAACTTGGCCAGCACGATTGTGACGACGGCTGAAATTAACAAAGAGGAAAGAGCAGATAAGTTAAGCTCTTTGACCTTCATTCGGCGCACGAGCAATGCAGTCGGTTGCACACCTACGGCAGACAGAAAGAGCGTTCCACTGGCTGCAATAATGATCTTCGTGAGCTCTGGTCGCCGGTAGAAAGTTGCGACGTAAGGCGCCAATAGAATGCAGAGAACGGTCAAAAAAAACCCGAAGGCACAGTTAATGATGAAGAGTGCGTCGATCTGGTTGCGATCCAGTCGTTCCCTCTGTACGGTCGCCCACGACAATCCGAAATCAGAGATGGCCTGGGCTAGCACGGTAATGGTTGCGACCATCCCCATCAAACCGTAATCCGCAGGGGAGAGCAGTCTGGCCAGGACCGCTGTGCTTATCATTGAAAGCACGTATCTTCCCAGCAAGAGCACAAAAGACCAATTGAGCCCCCGGCGCGCCAACTCCGGTACCCGAGAATGAAGGGGAAGTGCATAGCCGGTGCCTGTTTCGTTCTCCTGTAGTGTGCAACTAGACATTTCGCTCATTCAGCCTGGGCCGATCGGGTTGCATGCGGTGCGGCAATTTTCGCGTCGACAACCAAAGAGCTTCGGCGTTGTGCTGTATGGCTCCCGAACGCGTGCGAACGCAGGTGATGGAAGCCACGACGCAACCGCCAATCCCACTCGGGAACACTTGGAATACGTTGCGCCACATATTCGGGAATCATTCTTTCCTTGGTGATTGCAGCAAGCGCATCTCCCACGCGGTCGAACAAAACTTCATCCGAGAACCAGTCATCCCATACATGCCTTGCGGCGGAGGACATCTCCGCCCAGCGTGGTTCCAGATCCGCCGCGATTTGCGCAATTTCGGTGATGTCCCGCTCCCGCACTCGCAGCGAGCAGTTGGACCAGTTAGGGCCGTCTGGAGCGACCCACTGGTCCGATATGATGATTGGTACGCGCCCGGCGCGCAGCGTTTCAAAGAGGCGGATGGAGCTTGTTCCGCTGCCACGGGGGCAGAGCACGAACTTTGAGCGCCGCAAGACGTCAGCATACCGAGCGTGGTTGTTGGTATGTTCTTTCGCGAAGAAGGCGTTGAAGGAACTGCTCTCCTCGATAATCGCTCTTGGATTTTTCAACCTTAATAGCTGTCGTCGTAAGGGGATTTGCGAGTTACCGAGGAACGAAAATAATATATCCGGCTGGTCAGACGGGCTGGTATCAACGGGATTCAGCAACCTGATGTACCGGGTTGCCCTTTGCCGCGTGTTGTCGAACCACCGCCGCGGCATGGAGCAATACAGACCTGGAAGCAAGCACCAGGGGCGGTCGTGCTCGTTGTACATGAAGCACCGTTTACGGTGTTTCTGGACCAAAGGGTTGTGTTTAAGGCGGGAAAAGAAGGCGTCTTCGTGATAGCGAGAATTTTCCACGAATAGGATCGCATCGGCTTCATTCGCGTTTGCCGTCAAGCGATGCCGCTTGCCGTGGACGGCAAGGCGGAGGAATGATTCGATTGGTTCCGCGTCGGGATAGGCGCTGGTAACGAAGATCAACATACGCCGATTGGTGCTGCCAGATAGCTACGATCGCATTCGGTAGATTGTTTGGAACCTAGACTTGGTAGCGAAGTTGCTGGACTTCGGATAGAGTTCGATCTGCACTCTGCGGACGTGCGGGGATGCCCACAACCGTGAGTCCCTCGGGGACATTACGAGTAACGACCGCTCCCGCACCTACGGTCGCGCCTGCGCCGATATGAAGATATTGCAGGATTTGTGCGCCGGTTCCGACTAATGCACCCGTGCCGATCACTACCCCTCCGGAAATGTTCGCGCCGGGATTAACAACGGAGCCGGCGCCGATACGGGCTTCGTGTCCCACGGTGCATCCAAAATTGCACAGCGCAAAGGGTTCCAGAGTGATGTTGACGGTTGCCGTGACCCCTGCGCCGATGAAACATCCTTCCGCGATTCGGGCGGAATCGAGTTCGATAATTGCAGTTGGATGTATGATCGTGGGCCACTTAATACCCGGCAGCAGATGGCGAAGTTCAGCCGCAAGTTTCAGCCGGATATTGGGCGCGCCTATCCCGAGCGCGAGTGCATCGATGGAATTTCGGTTTTCTCGTAACCATGAGAAATCCCCAAGCACTTGATCGCGATTGTCCGTCGGTCTCAATCGGGACAGGTCGCTGACTACATAGCCTAAGAATTCGAATCTCGGGCCGCTGCGGTTGATCCAACCCAGGGCCGAGGCAATCTCCCTGGCCATGCCACCAGCTCCGACAATTGCGATGCGCTCGGGATGCATCAGGCGTTTCCTTCTTCGTGCTCGGCTCCCACGCCAAGGAATTCAGGCATCGTTGTGTGTCCAGGCCGCGCTATCCCGTCGCGCCTGAAAACTCGCCATACCGTTTTGGCGAGAATTCGCAAATCCAAGGCGAAGCTCTGATGATCCACGTACCAGAGGTCGAGGGCAAACTTTTGGCTCCAATCGAGAGTATTCCGGCCATTGATCTGCGCCCATCCCGTGATACCGGGTCTGACCTGGTGCCGTCGCATTTGTTCCGGTGTGTAGCGATCCAGGTACTGCGGCAGCAGGGGACGCGGTCCCACCAGGCTCATCTCGCCCCGAATTACATTGATCAATTCGGGTAGCTCATCGAGGCTGGTGCTGCGGAGGAATTGTCCGAGCGGTGTCAGTCGCTCCCCGTCCGGGAGCAATTGACCACTGCCGTCCCGAGTTTCCTTCATCGTGCGAAACTTCAAACAGGTGAAGAGTTGTCCGTGCAAGCCCGGTCGACTCTGCCGAAACAGAATGGGGGAACCGAGAACAATCCGGATCACAATCGCAATCGCTGCCAGCAGCGGTGACAGGACCACCAAAGCAACGCTCCCTACCAGCAAATCGAACGCCCGCTTCGACATCTGGCCAAAGCTTGTTGGCGGGGACGCTTTTGCCGCAAGCTGCTCCGAGTAGAAAGCCAGCAATGCTTCGGTTAGTCTTTGCACGGCAAAATCTTTGATCGCCCGCTCACGCGCCTTCTGTCCCAACTGCTCCCTCAAAGCGTGATTTGCCGCCAGAGATCCCATCGCATCGGCTAACTCTTGCCAGTTACCGGGCTGGTGCAGGCAGCCGGTTACGCCGTCCTGCACGGCATCGATGAGGCCGTAGATGCGCGAAGCAATCGCCGGAATTCCCGTTGCGGCTGCCTCGATCACGACACTGCCGAATCCCTCGCGATAGCTCGGAAGGCAAATTACATCGGCGGCGGCCATGTATTGCTCTGGGAAGCAGGTCGGGCCAACGAAGCGAAGCCGCTCCCCGCACGAGGAGCAGATGCTACGTATTCGAGCTTCCATGGTGTCCTCGTCAGGGCCGACACAAAATAAGTACGCGTTCCCTGTTCGCGCAGCGACGTGCTCAAAGGCTTCCGCGAGATCAAGCACGCCTTTGTCTTTGTTCAAACGGCCGACGAAGAGAAACACTAAAGCATCTTCCTGAATAGAGGCCTCGTCCCGAACCCGCCGCCGCGCTGCCGCATCGGGACGAAAGCGTGACACATCGACCCCACTAATCGATCCATTCTCCAACACTCGGCACTTGCTAACGCCAACAACGTCTTCGTCAATAAGGAACTTCAACTGTGATGTGCTGTCTGCCAGAACTTGGGTTGCGCAAAAGGCGGTGAGTTGGTCAGCCAACTTCAGCAAACGGCGTGTCAACCCTGAAGCGGTTGCCCATACCTGACCCGTGAAAGTGTGTACGCGGGTAGGAACTCCGTCGAGCCGTCCTGCCGCCATACTGAGCAAGCCCGCTTTAGGTGTAATGGAATGGATTAGGTCAAACTTTCGTTTCCTGCACAAGAAATACAGGCTGAGCAGCCCACGAGCGTCTCGCCAAAAGTGAACGGCTCGTGGGATGGAGACCGAAACTAGTTCAGCGTTGAGCCCTAGACGATGGAGGGCGTCTCTGTCATCGGTGTTGGCCACGACCGTAATTTCGTACGCCTCGCTCAATGCCCGAATCTGGTCCTGCAGAAATGCCTGCACCGTCATGAAGTCCGAAACAACGATGCAAATGCGCCGGCGGTTTCCCGTGTTCGACATGCTGGAGTGGACTTGGAAAAAAGAGATTTACGGAATGCGATAAATCGTTGCCGAAGCGGCAATCGGCAGAAGGCTTTCCATGTTCTTTAACGTAGCTCTGCCGGCGCTACTGGGTACGAAGAGGATGTCGTTGTCCTGGAGCGGGGCGTCGGTGGCTTTAGAGGCCAGGATCTTTTTGAGGTCAACCGGAATCTCTTCGTGTCCTTGTGGCGTAGTTCGAATAATCTTGGTCGAACCTTTTGCAGCCGTGTACGTCGTACCTTGGGCCAGAGCGATTGCTTGGAGAATTGTAAGGTGGTCATCGTGGTCCATCGGGAACCCGCCGGGGCGGGCGACCTCGCCGATCACGTAGACCAGTCCCGTTTTCTCCACGAAAATGGAGTCCCCGGGCAAAATCTCCGGATTATTCAGCGGCTTGGGGGCTGAGCTAGCCGAGATCTTCACATGCTCTGGATCGTCAGGATGCGCCACGCGGGTAACGGTAATGTTAGTGCCCGCTAAGGGGGTAAGACCTCCGGCGAGGGAAATATAGTCCATTAAATTGTGCGCGCCGAAAGCAGGATAAATACCTGGAGCTTTGACCTCTCCGAGGACCGAAACGCCTTGAGTCGCATATTCAGCCACGAAAACTGTTACTTGCGGGTCTTTCAGAAATCCTCCATCGATGAATTTCTGCCGAATGAGATTCTGCACATCACCCGCTTTCATGCCCGCCACGTGAATTGAACCGACCAGCGGAAGAATGATGTCGCCCGTGTTGCTGACGCGAAGTTTTCCACTGAGCTCGGGCGTGTCGAAAACACTCATTTCCACCAGGTCGCCCGCACCGATTGGGCCTGCGGCACCGCTGCCAAAACCAGTGCTACTACTGCCTATGCTGCTACCGGCTGCAGATTTTTCCTGTGCGGTTGAGGTCGTAGCTAAGAGAATGAGAAGGAAAAAAGGAACGGCGAAGTACCTGTAGCGAATATTCAATTGCGTCATTGTGATCCTCAAGAAATTATGTGCGGAGGCTGGGAGCTGATTTTCGCGGATCAGCGTATGCCGTTGCCACTTCCATTGCCGTTCCCATTGCCATTTCCGTCGTGGTAGTAGCCCTGATGATCTTTGCCGTAGTATCCGTAATACTGGCGATATTCCACGGAGTTGAAAGAGAGGTCATTTACAACCACGCCAGCAATATTCGCATGGACTTTCTTCAGTAAATCGCGCGTGCGCAAGAGGGATTGCCGGCCGGTCTTTTCAGAGCGGACAACCAGAACTACTACATCGGCGACTCTTGCGGTAACAACTGCATCGGTAACCGCCAAGACTGGAGGAGTATCGATGACCACGTAACGAAACTCTTCGCGCCAGCGTTGCACCAGCTGCGGCAGCGCCTCTGAGGCCAACATCTCTGAAGGATAAGGTGGCATGTGGCCCGCCGGCAGCACATGAAGTCCCGGTATCTCGTCAATTTTAACGATCATCGCGGCCGAATCCTCAGTACCGGCCAGACATGCGCTCAACCCTCGGTTGGTGGCAATGCCGAGGTATTTGTTTACCGCGGGACGGCGCATGTCTGAATCCACCAGCAGTACTTTTTGCCCGGTCTGAGCCAGCACGACAGCCAGGTTCATCGACGTGAAACTCTTGCCTTCTTGCATCATGGCGCTGGTCACGAGAATCACTTGTGGGGGCGCACCGGGAGAAGACAGAAGCAGGGAAGTCCGCAGAGCCCGAAATGCCTCGGCGCCGCCGGAATTGCGATGCTCCATCGTAATCGGCAGGATCAACTGCGCTGTCCCGGTTCGGGTCAATTGTCTCTGCGCCGGACTATCATCCAGAGCCACGCTGGGAATGATTCCGAGCGAGGGAAGCGAGCAGTAGGTTTCGATGTCTTCCGGCGTGCGTATGGAGCTGTCGACGTTCTCAACGACGACCGCCAAAGCTACTCCGAACAATAGCCCACCCATACATCCCAGGGCTATGTTAAGCGGAATCCTGGGTTCGACCGGTACCACGGGCACGCTAGCTTGATCGATAATATTAATGTTGCTCGATTTAAGACCGGCCAGGATGCCGGCTTCCTTGAGCTTCTTGAGTAACCCTTCATACAAGTCGCGGCTGGACTCGACTTCACGTCGCATGATGCCATATTGAATAGCGTCTTGATTCATCTTGTACGCATCGTCTTTTTGCTTGTCGAGGCTTGCCTGCAACATCTGTTCCGACCTTAGTGCAGCCCGGTATTCTGCACGGAGAGTCTCGCTGACTTTCGTGATTTCCTCGGCAATGCTTGAGTCCAATTCGTGCAATTGCGATTGCAGTTGAATCACTCGCGGATAGGAAGCTCCATACTTCGCAGCCAGTTGTGCATATTCGGACCTGCTCTCAGCCCGTTGTTTGTAAAGGGCCCCCAGCAGGCTTTCCGGCGCAATGTTCGCGATCAAATCCGGATTCTCTGTCATCGCGATACGGTATTTGGCCTCTTTTACAATGCGATCGCCTTCCGCTTCAGACAGCGCCTTGTTCAGTAGTTCAAGCCTGTCAATAACGATGTTGTGGCTCTCGTCGGTTCCATACAGGCCCGTCTTCTGCTGGTAGGAAATCACTTTTTCTTGTGCAATTTCAGCGTTCTTTCTTACATCTTCCAGCTGTTTGGTCAACCAGTCAGAGGTCTGCCGCGTGGCTTGATACTTGGTTTGGAAATTGCGTTCGATATAAGTGCTGGCTACGGCATTCGCGATGTCCGCCGCGAGTTTGGGATCGCGGCTGCGGAAGTGAATCTCCATGATCTCCGTCTTGGGCACCAGTTGGACCGTCAGATACCTATGCAGGCCGTTCGTGAGTGCTGCGCGGGTTTGCAAGTCCAGGTTGTCAAAATCACGCCCGGGATACGTAGCCTGTTTTCCCGCGAATGCCGGGTTGTTCTGAAGTCCAAGCTGCTTAATGACGCTGGTCGCGATGGTGTCGCTCTGCACGATGCGTATTTGGGTTTGTAGTTTTGTGTCCAGGTCGATGCCGATGGGCATCACTACCTGATCGAGACCTAAATCTTCCGAACCTTCGAGATCCAGCAGCAACCGTGAGGATGCATCGTAGCGCTTGGGAAGCGCGAGAGAGACGGCAGTGACAAGTAAAACGATGGTGGCCAGGCTACCTAACACCAACCAGCGCCGTTTTTGAAGCACGCGCCAGAGGTGGACAATCGAGACACGGTCCTCGCGAGATTCCATGGTCGCCGGGAAAATGTCAGAGAAGGTAACTGTCTCTAGCTCTGTATTCTTGGTTGTCGCTGTGGGTTGGTTGTCTTTCATGTCGCTCTTTGGTGATGTGCGCCTGATTAGGGGACGCGCCAAAACCAGATTTGTCGTTAAGTTAAGGTGTTCCTAAAGTAGGTTCGGGCAACATCGCCGTCATCCAAAAGCTGGTATACGTCGCGATTGCATCATCGGTGTTTGCAGCTGGACCTTCGTCTTCGGTGAGAACCGATTGCAATCCCTGGTGGGCAGCAACCAATGCTGCAAGTCCCAGGGCAGCTACTCCTGGTTCGAGGTCGCGAATCACGCCTTTCGATGCACACCGGGAGAGATATTCACGGAGAGGTTGAAACAGTGGAATCAGATGCTTGCGCAAAATAAGTTCGGCACCGTGGTCCAGTTCAAACAGGCTGAGGTAGAGCAATCGGACGGTCTCAGGGTGGTGGTGCAAAGTCTCAACCAACAGCTCAACAATCCCAGGCAACACAGTTCGAGGATCCTCATCACTTTCCAGCCGATTGCGCAACTCTCGGCTAATGCGGAGCCGCCGGAGTCGGGATTCCGTGGCTGCCCAGAACAAATCTCTTTTCCGAGGGAAGTGACGGAATACCGTAACCTCGCTTACCCCCGCCAGTCGGGCGATCTCATGTGTACTGCTGGCAGCGAAACCCTGCCGGGAGAACAGCTGCACGGCCGCTTCAACGATGCGGTTTGCGGTGCCATTCGTGTTTTGGACTTTTGAAACGGTCATGAAATGCAGTCTTGGTTTGGAGAACGTAGGGAGATGCAATAGGGGAGAAAAATAACCTTACTAGAGAGGTTCCACGGCGTCGGCATCTAGCTCCACAGCTACACTCTGCTGAATGAGATCCACCGTGATTACAACCCGCAGACCTTTGGCGTTTCGAACCAGTATGCCTTCGAGTCCCTGCAACGCTCCTCCGATGATCCGTACCTTCCGGCCGATCGCGAGACCACGATAGGGTTCAAACCTCTGCAGGTGCAAACCGGAACGTAGGGTGTCGATTTCAAAATCAGATAGCTGTGCAGGTTCACTTTTGGGGCCGACAAACGATAGAACCCCAGGGACGTCCAGGACTCGAACACGTTCGCTGCGCGGGATGTTCACGAACACATAGCTGGGAAATAACGGGAGCTCAACCTGGGCCTTGCAACCGTTCTTCCAGCGATGAACGCTTCGAAATAGTGGAAGAAAGCATTCCACGCGGCGGTGTGACAGATGCTCGCTAACTCGCTTCTCGTGTCTCGGACTCGTATAGATAGCGTACCAGTGGGGAGGGCGCTCGGCGGTCTGAGATGGAGGAGGCAACACCAAGCTCGTAGTCGTCGCGGAAGTGCTGGCGTTGATTACTTGAGACAAGGCTTCGCCCCCGTCGCTTAGATAGCGTTGTGTTGATCTGAAATCTTGTTGGCACTCGCGGCCGATGCTGCCAACCGCTTGCGTGTAAGTAGGCACCTACACTCTTTGCCTGTTGATGCATGGCGGGTGCCAATTCGGTAAATTCACTAACTTGTGTGTTGTTCAGAGCTTAGCCATGCCAATTCGGGAACCAGTGCGTGCCCGGAGTCTCAAAACGAGAGAAAAACACCAATAAATTCGCCCAAGTCTCACTGCCACAGCCGCTGGGTCTGAACAATTAGGTGCGGAATCTGAAAGATGCTCTGAGTCGCTTTCCACATAGATGATCCATCGCGCCGGACGTCAATCATAAGTTGCGGCGCTTCGATTCTGCTTCGAAAGAAGCCTACTCTGCGAATCTAGTGTCTCAAAGCGAGAGAAAATTTTAGCCACAGTCTCTCACCTGTCTCATTAACGACCAAAAAAAATGGGACCGCGTCTTAGAAATATATGGTTCGTGGGGCTGCGTGATTTTTTTCGGAAGTAAGAGCGGGCAGAGCCGTCGCCTCTAAATGCACAGCACTGCAGAGCTTATCTCTCGGGAGCTATCGTGTGACCTCCAGTCCAAAGTGCTAGTTCCTCAGCTACTGGTGTCGTGTGCCGCGTTCAAGTTAGTCTCGGCGATTAAAGTGCTCTAATGCTCTGGGGTGCTGCGTGCGATTTGGCTCCTGTAACAAATGTGGATTGGTCGCTCACGAAGCTGAAGCTTGAGCACCAGGAGGAAATGGTGCGTAATCGTTATCGAAGGTTCAATATCTCAATCGCTTTTGTACTGGCGTCAGCGCTTTCCCTGCCGGCGCAGTCCGATCGCCAATTGCCGGGAGATCCTGCGCCGCCGCTGCTTACCGCGAGGGTCGATGCATCTCCGGCAGTCGGGAGCGCAAGCGACGCATCGGGACTGCCGGACGCCCCTAGTGCCTCCAAGCCGGAAACATCAGCCCCAGACCCACCCGCTGCCCCGGCGGTGAAGAAAGAGTCTCAGGGAGCGCCGCCCGCTGCCATGGGGGGCCCTCTGTGGGTCGATCGCAGTGTCGCGGACCGGAATTACTTATTACTCACTGGCGGCATGTTCGGCGCAAGTATTCTCAATGTGGAGTTGACCCTGCGCTGCTTGAACAAACACCCCTCCTGCAACGATGTTCCATCCAACTTCCGCAGCCGGGTCGACCTGTATGGAGTCGGAATTCCGGCTGAATTGGGAGTTGCTTATCTGACCTACTGCTTGAAGAGGAAACACAACCACATGTGGTACGTCCCCGCCGCAGTTGTAACCGGAGCCAACGTGTTTCTTGCCGTGCGCGCTTATCGCTGGACGCAGGACCCAAGTTTAGGTTATGGTACCGCACACCGGAGCATTCGCTACGATCAGGCCAACCGCTAGCAGATCTTCATCGTTGGAAATAAGAGTGGGGATGCGAAGAACAAGTCTCGCATGGCACCTCACTGTTACCGAACGATTGGTGCTTGGGTTTATCTTTTTTCTCTCGGTTCTCCTTCCCCCGTGCTCGGATTCAGGTAAAGATAGCCATTGTTCCGCATCCGGGTGAAGTTGAACATCTGGGCGATGGAGTTGGCGATTCCATCGTAGGAACCTTGGCCAATGCGTTGGCCTCCCAGCCAGTTGTCCTCGATGAAATGAATGATCGAGGTCTGATTCGTTACCGAGCTCTCCACAAAGTTTTGCCGGGCCCAGGGAGAAATAACAATCAAGGGCAGCCGTGGACCGTAACCGCAACGACCGAGCGCGTGCGTGTTGCTGGCATTGATGCCAGGGAGAGAGTTCGCGGCCGTGCCGCACGCGTTGGGTCCAGTCAGAGCATCGGCGGGCCCGGCGGAACTGACCATCCGCTGCTTACAGCAACATCCCTCATGCAACGATGTCCCATCTTCCCTACGCAGCCGGGTCGCCCTGTAAGGCATCGGAATCCCCGCCGACTTGGGCATTGCTTATCTGACCTACCACATGAAGAAGAAGCACAGCCGCATTTGGTACGTTCCCGCGACCCTGGTCACTGGCGCCAACGCATTTCTTAGCGTGCGCGCTTATCGCTGGATGCACGACTAGCGAAGTGGTTTTTATGTTGCTTGCCGTAAAAAACACAAACGGGCACGCGATTAGAGTTTCCGCCTGCCCGTCGCTGCTGCCAACCTATTTGCGTCTATCTTGTTCTCTTTCCCCCGTGCTCGGATTCAAGTAAAGATAGCCATTATTCCGCATCCGGGTGAAGTTGAACATCTGGGCGATGGAGTTGGCGATTCCATCGTAGGAACCTTGGCCAATGCGTTGGCCTCCCAGCCAGTTGTCCTCGATGAAGCGAATGATCGAGGTCTGATCGGTTACCGAGCTGTCCACAAAGTTTTGCCGGGCCCAGGGAGAGATGACAATCAAGGGCAGCCGTGGACCGTAACCGCAACGGCCGAGCGCGTGCAGGTTGCTGGGGTTGATGCCAGGTAAAGAGTTCGCAGCCGTGCCGCACGCGTTGGGTCCAGTAAGCGCATCGGCGGGCCCGGTAGAGGTGTTAAGGATTGGCCCCATCTGGTGGTCGTACCATCCGTCCGAATCGTCGTACATAATCACCACTGCCGTGCTGGGCCAGGTGGGCTCCGCTTCAAGGAAGTTGATGGTGTTCACGAGAAAGGTTTGCTCATCCAGTGGATCGGAGTACCCAGCGTGGCCATCTTCATAGGCGGGAGCCTTGAGGAAGCTGACTGCCGGAAAATTGCCGGCAGCGATCGCAACAAAAAAGTCCTGAATATCGTACTGGTGATTGGCCGGACCGTTATTCCCAATTTCCGCGATGGAAGCGGGACGCGTGTGCTGCGGATTAGCGGTGGAGGCGTAGTAGCCGAAAAGTGAGTGATGCGGAATGTAATCGTTCGTCGTCCCCGCAAGTCCGGTCGAGCTTCTGTTGCAGCCCGTGGTGTTGTTAGGGTTGACAATGGACAGATTGAAACCGCCCATGAACCCTCCCCACGTCACCCCGGCCGCATTCAGCAGGTCGCCAATGTTCTTTCCACCCATCTGTGCCTGGTCGCGCGTTGAGCTCGAGCAAACGTCTCCGATCGGATCCGCGTCGCCGATCAACGTGAGCGAGCCGTCGCTGCCGCCGTTCACCTCGTCACTGGTCCCATTCAAGGTTTTGGTGACGCCATTGGTCTGTCCCGAAACCAGGTTGACCACGCCCGGGCTCGACGGTCCGAAAGTTGTGCCGTACGAGTTGTCGCTCATCGCGTAAAACTGGGCGTAGTTCCACAGGCCAGTGACCGTGTTGCCGTCGAAATAACCCATTTCTTCATTGCTGCCGCTGCCGGTGTTGGTCGGAAACAGATCCATCAGACCGGAGTCGAACGCTTGCTGCTCAGCCGTGTAATCGTGATCCTGATCCGTGGTTACCGCTTGCGACCGATCGAGACGGAACGGGTTCGAGGCCCCAGTTCCGTTGGCTGGATTCAAGTTGGGATTGAATGTCAGCAGCGCGTTGGTGAGACCGTTGACCACGGGAGTATCCGCCGCGCCGTGGAACTGTGGTTCTCCCTGAGGGTTGGTCGCGTGCGGGTAGGTTCCGAAATAGTGATCGAAGGAAATGTTTTCCTGAAAGATTACGACTAGGTGCTGGATGGGTGTCGCCGTCGTCGTTGCAGCTTTCGGAGTTGCTTTCGAAGCTGCGAACGCGGGCGAAACACTCGGTCCCAGGGCCGTGGTCAATGCGGTCAGCAAAGCCAGCATTTTCCTGGGGGCGGCTGATGCTCTCATTCGCTTGAACATAGTTCCTTCCTCCGTCCTCGGCTAACCATGACCTGCGTTGAAAGCGTCGCAGCCGAAGAATACAAAGGCTAGCCAGCCCGTATTTCGTGACTGTTACGCGACGGTTAAAGGAATGTGAAATTTGAGCCACACAATGTAGGGCGGACACTCTTGTGCGCGGCCTTTGACCTGATTTGGGTGGAGAAATTGGGGACGCCGGAAAATCAAAGCCAGAGTGCGAAGCCGAATGACCATTTCGGGAATGTTACTACTTAGTACCGCCCCCCTCCCCCGTGATCTTTTGGAATGATAGGGTTACGGGCGGACTACCATCAAAATCTTTGAGAAATAAGGACTTATACGCAAAATATTCCGGAATAAGGACTTAGCGCCTCCAAACATCCGGAGCCCCCGCGATGCAAGCCGTCATTCCTGATTGTCAAATAGCTAATGCATATTAACAGATGATATCCCATTGAGAAAGATTAAAGGCAGGGGGTTCCGGTGATTCGAATACCCACGCAGAATTCGTTATTTGCTGCGAGGAAAGCGGAGC
>Ga0187818_10000427_pt1 | contig 15093 bp, 17 predicted proteins | sample NC_wetland_sal_i_14_FD_130581 | JGI IMG/M metagenome (GOLD analysis project Ga0187818, IMG submission 130581) | Wetland sediment microbial communities from Neuse River Estuary, North Carolina, USA - SO4_3 | ecosystem: Environmental > Aquatic > Freshwater > Wetlands > Sediment | place: USA... | reverse complement strand
TGGTGCCGCCGCAGCAGTTCTCTCGAAGGAGGGCCACCGGTTGATCCTTCTCGCGAGGGATCCAAACAGACTATCCGAGCTATCTCGACGTCTCTCTAACACGAGTGCAGCAACTTCCGTTGACACAGTACTTTGTGACCTGTCCTCTCTTGGGTCCATCCGGTCGGTTGCTTCGGAACTCAACACGCGTTATCCCCGAATCGATGGGCTCATTCATTCGGCGGCGGTCTTCGTGCCGGACCGGAGGCAGACACCGGACGGCCTCGAGCTCATGTTTGCAACGAACCACCTGGGACCGTTCCTCCTCACAAACCTCCTTCTTGAGCGACTTCGGGAGTCCGCACCGTCTCGGGTGATAACGGTCTCCGCCCCGTCAACCACCGAAATCGATTTCGAAGATCTCCAAGGCGGACAGAAGTGGAGTGCGCTCACACAGTTTGGCCGCAGCAAGATGGCCAATCTCCTCTTCGCGTACGCCTTGGCCCGACGCCAACCAGCGCCCCAGGTGACCTCGAACGTTCTGTTCCCGGGCCTCGTGAAGTCGGGCCTCATGAAGAACGCCAATGCGGCCGTCCGCGGACTTTCAGGACTGATGTCCAAATCGCCAGAGACGGCCGGCAACGCACTTGCCTGGTTGGCGGTGAATCCCGCAGTCGGACAGACTTCTGGGCAGTTCTACAAGCTCTCGAAACTCGACAGTTCGAACGCCTACTCGCACGACCGGACGATTCAGGATCGAATGTGGTCGGTGAGCACTCAGCTGGTGGGTCTTGGTTAGGGCCGCCGAGATTCATGATGTTGGGGACCGATCAGCTCGCGACCGAGGAGCCTCATGCTTTACGCCCGTTGCCCCGAGGGTAGCTAAGGGATGGATGCAGTCGGAATTGTACCGCCCGACAGGACGACCCCGTGGGATTCTTCCGAACAGTTTGATCGCCGAGTGGAGTCGTTGAGACTATGACTGACCGCCAGACGAACTTGGCCGCCGTGTTTGCGAGGTTCATCGAGGCATGGAATGTCCACGACCCGGCGGATCGACGCCGGCTCCTCGAGGAGACATGCGCAGCAGGGATTGAGGTGTCGAGCCCGTACGGCGAGTATCGCGGGATCGACAGACAGTTCGAGGAAATCTCACAATTTCGAAAGCAGTTTCCGGAAGGTCGTTGTCTTTCTCGCATCGTGTCTCAGCACCACAACTCGCTTCTGCAGGCCTGGACGACCGAATTCGGAGGAGTTCGCCCGCCCCTCACAGGGATAGACTGCGTTCAGTTCGATGACACGGGGCGTATTGTGCGAGTTGTCTCGTTTTCTCCCGTGGTTGCTCCACGATAATCCGGGCGTCCATCGAAGTCAGCGTGCAATCGGCATTGCAACCACGAGGTACCTCCCGAACGAGCGACGGGGTCCGGTTCCTCGCATTGCCCAGTGGAATTGGGGAGTGTTTATCCCGTAGGAGTGGTGCGTCGAGACATGCGGTATCTCGTCCGAGGAATCGTTCCTGCAGAAGTCGGCAACAAGCTTGATGCATCGGGAGGCCCGGGAAAGATCATCGGTCACCTCATGTCCCGATTCAAACCCGAATGCGCGTACACGAATTATGAGCGGCGAGAGGTAATCGTGGTGGTGGACTTTGAGACCCCCGCGAAGCAGGCGGAGTTCATGATCCTCTGGTCCAAGTGGTTCGGAAACTACACCGAGATGACTCCCGTTCATCCTATGTCGGACACACCCAAGGTTGCCGAGGAAGCAATCAAGAACGCGAGCAAAGCTCCCTAGCGGGCTTTGCGTCGCCCGGACCCCGAGGGTCCGGGACGCCCTTCTAGCTCACCGGCAGTCCATCGAGCGAGGCGAGCCGACCCACGGGGTATTCACCAACCCTCTGAGCTCGCCACCAGGGGGATCGATCGTAGAAGAACTCGAGCCGGGCGGTCGGATCGGATGCGAAGTGCGGGTCGGTCCGGACCCGCCGGTCAAACTCGGCTTTCAGACCCGGGTTCTTGGCGAGTTCCTCGGGGGCCAGCTTCTCGAGAACGTACGCCTCGCCGGTCTCCTTCTGCTCGAAAATCGGTGCGAAGAACCCCCAACGGAGAGCCGAGTCGGGGGCCGCGGGCTCCAGCCAGTGGATGGCGATCTTAGAGAGCCTCTGGCTGAGCGGGACCACCACCGACCCGACGCGGTAGGTCACGGTCTCGACAGTCAACGTGCACGTTCCGAATTCGCCGATCGCCCTCTCGACGTTCCCGGCGCGCAAGATCGGGAACCTCCCCTCGAAAGGCTTTCCCGGCCACCGCATTCCGGAACAACGGTAACGCTCCACCTCTCCCGTCCATTCCTTCGTCAGGTGCTGAAAGGTCACGCCATGAGCGGCAAGCACGTCGATCACGGAGGTCCACTGCGGGGGAATGATATAGCCGGCCGGGGGTCGGACCGAGAGCGCCACTTTGGCCCCCGTTTGCATCGGGAGCGTCGTGTTCCAAGGCTTGGAGCTGTGACGCGCTGCGGGGGCGCCGGAAACCTCGCTCGGGAAGCGAGTGGACTCGTAACCGAGAAACTCCACCCGAGAAGTCTCCCCACTCTTTTCGAGGCACAGAGGGAATGCCTCGCCGTGTTTCCCATTCGATCCGAGATTCGCAGCGGAGAGGTCCGCTTCCCGGTTCAGCGCCACGAGAGCGGCCGCGCTTTCGTTCAGTATCTCCAACAGCGATCGCAGAATCTCGTAGTTTCCGGTGACTCGGGTCTTGTAATCCTTCAGCATGTGCAATTCGACCAAGAGGCCCGGCCGGTTCTCTAGGATCATCAAACCGGTCGAAAACCGCGGGGGATTGTCGTGGAAGGCCAAGCCCTGCGAGGGGTCGGTGTCGTCGTTCAGAAAGATCGTATTCGGGAAGGCGAGGTGACCGGCGGCGTTGACCCGACGGGCCAGTTCCGGGGTGACGGAGTCTCGAATCCATTTGGCTGTGGGAGGATGGACATCCGCGGTGGCGTCGATGTCGAACGTTACGTCGTACTGAAAATCGGCCCCGTCGGTGACGTGATCGTCTACAAAGAAGTCCGGCATCCATCGGTGAAACATCCGGAGAAACGCCCTCGTTTCGGGGGCGTCCGCCTTCATGTAATCCCGGTTCAGGTTGAGATTGGTCGCATTGGCCCGCCAGCCGGCGAGCTCCGGCCCGTTCTGATTGATGCGACTGTGGGCCGACCGCCGCTCGTGTCCGTCGATGTTGTAGACCGGAATGAAAACCAAGACCACGTTCTCGAGGAGTTTTGCGCGATCCCGGTCCTGGACGATGTCCCGAAGTAGAGCGAGGCAGGCGTCCTTGCCGTCCATTTCGCCGGCGTGGATGGAATTCTGCACCAACAGAATCGTTCGGCCCGATGCATGGATTCGGTCCGGGTCGAAAAGACCGTCCTTCGAAGCGACCACGATCTTGAGGTCGCGACCCTCACCCGTCTTCCCGAAATCCTCGATGTGGGCCTTGCCGGGATACGCCGTTGCGATTCGCTCTAGATACTCTACGGTGGTCGCGTAGTCGGGCGTAGTGCGGTAGTTGGCCATCTCTGCAGGAGTGCGCCAGTCCGTCCCCCCAACGTTCGCAGAGCTAGATTCTTCAGGTGGCCCCATCCGAACCCACCTCCCCTTCACGTCCCGGTCGGGATGATTCCCTTATTCTCTACCATCAGGACGATCGTTTTCTGAGGCGCCCGGGGGCGGTGTTAGACCGTCTTCGGAATCACCACGCCCTGACCTCGCGAGAGCTCGAGGGTCCGCCCTTCGAGGTCGATCAGGAGCTTGCCGTCGATCACGTGGAAGAACTCGTCCGATTCGTGGTGGTGCCAATGGTACTCCCCTCTGACCACGCCCAGGCGCACCACGGAGTCGTTGACCTCGCATAGGGTCTGGTTGTACCACGGGTGTACCGACTCCCTCGCGAGCTTACCGGCCTCGATGATCTCCAAAGGGCGGTAGAGGACGTTCAAGCGCGTGTCGTATCGAGAATCTCTTCCGTCGGTCATGGTGGGTCTCGGTTCGATACGCCGGCGCTATATGGCAATCTTGACAGGGGTTCCCGTGGCCCGCCCGACATCCCTGGCCCCAGCGCTGAGGTTCCAATATTACGGACGTAACCACGGGAACTGGGTCAAGCCCGAAGTCGCGACCATGTATCCCCCCGCGATGGGCAAGCATGAGTGGGTCGAGGCCGACCGCAAAGCCTCCGTTTGATTGGGACGGGGACGGCCCAACCAGCCGCACCGGTCACATCGGGCTCGGAAACTGAGGACGGGCAGATGCGGCCACCCCGTCTCCGCGCGACGGGTCACGACCTTAATCACGCGAATCGGCGAAAGACCGAGTCGCGGTTCCCCGGGGATGTACACCGCGCGTGCGAACCCCTCCCCAACCTCATCTTGGTTTGGTTCGACTGGAATGTGGAACGAGCTTCCGAGCGAAGCCGGGTCGTGGGCTGAACCGACAGCCCGCACAGTTTGCGTCGGGCTTCGGGAGACCCACAAGCGGGATAACACCGAATCCTTCTCGCGGGAAACATGGTCGAACTGCCCCGGGAACGCGGGATTATGCTCGATGCGGACCAAGTCTCGCTGAAGTACTGCGGCTTCCCCGACTGCCGGGCGTATTCGTACAATGAACCGCTGCACCTCATTGTCCACGAATCAAGAATCTTCGCGATTTGCGGGAAGTGCTACCGCACCCGACTCGGGATCACGGGTCCGGAGTAGGGGGAAGGAGGGGTACAAGGCTGCTTGGACCCACCCCGTTTCGAGCATTCGAATCCCCGACCAAAGAGTGACCGGGTCCTCTCCCGGAAACTCGCTACGAACCCCTCGAGGTCTCCGCCACGACCCGGTAGAGATTTGCCAGATGAATTCCCCGCCAAGGTTTGCTGAGAGCTCGAACACGCGACGGCGGAAGGAAGTTCTCGAGAGGCATCGTGACGATCGTCTTCCGCGCGACCCCCGCCCGCCGCGCCGCACGGACGGCCTTTCGGATCTTCTCGAGGTATCGGAGGTCCCCTTCCAGCTTTTCGGTGGAGCACGGTGGGCCGTGGCCCTCCCTTCCACGCCCGATGCAAGGAGGGGCTGACCGCCGTGTGTAGCTATAGCATTAAGGCGTTAGCTATTTATGTAAATGTAAAACTAAATATGTTGCCATGACCGAATACGAGTGGGAGGTTGGTCGCCTGCCCAAGCCGCGTGACGAGAGAGGGCCCGGAGGGCATCACCACCGGAAGGGTCCCGTTGCGGAGTATGCCGCGTTGGAGTTCCCGCGGGAGAGCATCACCTGGGTCGTGAACCCGAAGCACGACCGCTCACGAGAGCGGCCGGAGAAAGGACGGCCGACGGCGGCGAAATCGGTGACGTGAGAGTCAGCCGACACCTGAAGGCGCCGATCGCTCTAGAGGATGAGTCCCGACGTCAAGGGGTAGGCTTCGTCCGCATCTGCGCGGGATTAGGAGGAATCTTCCCCGGGAGGGTTTCTTCGAGGAATTCCTTCTCCTCCCACATATCGTAACCGAGCGCCGTGGCCGCGATTTGGGTGATGACGCCGAACGCGGTGACCACATGGATGAACAGAATCGCATTCCACACCGTGATTCCGCCGAACAGGGGCCAACCCGTCCCGATGTTGAAGAAGATCAGGGGGCCCAGGATGGCCAATAGGATGGACATCGAGAACGTGGCCGACGCGATTCGCTTCAGCCGCCCCGGCACTGTGGTCGCGCGCAGCGCCGCGAAGTTGTAGTACGCGATGCACACGATGATGAGTCCCAGAACCGCATGCAGGTAGATCAGCAGCGGTTGCCAGAACGGGATCATCGAGAGAAGGAACTCCAAAAAAACGACCCAGATGGCGAGGTAGAGAGACTGCCAGAGCCGCATCGGGCTACCTACACCCCGTTCTGGGGGAACGGGGGTTAGGGTTCCGTCGGTCAGATTTCACCCCGGGAGCAGGGTGTAACGCATAACGCACCTTCCCGTCGGGAAACGGAACTCAGGCCCGGTCAGAGATAGGGGACGTGGTGGTCGGTGTATCCACGGGGATCTCAGAGCACCGTCAGAGTCAGCACGCCGTTGTAGGCGGCGGGACAGGCGATCGTGAACATGAGGGGGGTCTCGGCCGAAGTCACATTGAGCGGAAAGTTTCCCCAGACGTAAAACCCGGGGGTGTTACTCGAGACGTTCGACACATAGCACGGGACGGACGCCCCCGACCACGGAAGCCACCAGCCCATCGGGTAGTTTGTATTTGCTGGAACGGAAAACGCGCCCGGGGTAATTCCGCTCAAGCCGCACGCGTCGGTGGGCACGTTGACCACGACCTGCGTCACGTTGACAGTGTTTGGTCCCTGACTTCCGGAGGGGAATGTGGTGATGGTCGAAGTCGACGGCGAGTTCGAGGCGGAAAGTGAAAAAGCCGCCACCATGGTGACTATCGCAATCACCGCGACTACGATCCTAGCGACGGTTAGTCCACTCGGTCCGGAGCTCTCCGGGGGCGGCAACGGTAGATCGAAATCCGGAGTTATCGATGATCGCAGTGGGGGCGGCGCCGGGGGGATGAGAGTCCCCCCGCACCATTGGCACTGAGTCGACGCGAGCGGGTTGGGTCCACCGCAGTGTGGACAGCTTCCGGGGTCCACGTCATCGTCACGACTCGGCGAGAGAATAAGTTTGCTTCGAACCTATTCGCCGGCCGCCCACTCGGAACCGGAGCACGCGGCTTGCAGCCCATTCCTAGGAGTCTCAGCGACATCGTTAATTTCCTCGATGTTCCGAAGGTTTGATCGCCATGCCGGAACGCGGCCATCGAGTCTATTCCACCCAGCGAATCCGACTTTCCAAGAACATCGAGGCCCCGCTGAAATACGTCTACGATTGGTCCACCGATTATCGCAGCGATGACTGGATCTTGTCTTCACGCCGTCCTCACCCCCAGTTCCGGGTGGTGAAGCTCTCCCCTCGGAGATTGCTCCGCATTCGACTCACACCCACGTCCGGCCCCGATCCGGAAGTGGCCGTCGACGTCATTCGCCTCTCTCCTCCCGATGCGTGGCATACGGACCAGATCGACGAGGAGGACCGCGAAGCGGTCGATTACCAGCTCACCGCGCTGGGGCCGAGAAGGACGCGCCTCGACCTTCTTGTCACCGAACGTTGGCTGATTCCGAAACACCTGAGTCGCGCCGAGACCCGGCAGCGGCTCAACGGAGCCTGGAATCGATACGTACCCCAGATTGAAGCGCGCTACCGAAGTGGTCGACCGGCCAAAGGTTAGTCCGAGCGACCGCCTCGATGTTACGGCCTAAGGGCCGGCACGGGCAGGATCGCAACGATCCTCTCCCGCCCGCCGCGGGTCGCCGCGGCTTCTCGGTGGATAGGGGAATCGTGGTTCCGTAGTCTGTGTTTGAACCAAACATCATTCCGAAGCGCATGGTGGCCGGACAAGCTACGAAAGCGCAATGCGCGGGGTGCGGAGCGCTCTACAATCCCTCTAACCCCGCCGAGGCGCAGAGTCGCGCGGTCCATACCGGCGAGCACATCGAGCAGGGGTAGTCCGACCGAAACCCGGTTCGAAATCAGTTGACCGTGGGGCGACTCTCGCCCCACTTTCGCTTAAATTCGAGAAAGCGGGGGTCGCTGCGGACCGATTCGAAAAGAGGCGAATACTGCAATTCCAATACCGGTTCCGCTCCCTCCCGCCGAGCGCGTTCCATCGCTTCGAAGAACGCATCCGTTTCTCCCAGGGCTAGGTGGACAAAGCCGGCCAAGAAGACGGTCACCTCGCTAGCCTCGGTGTGGCTCTCGAGCTTTTCGATCTCCCGCTGGGCTCCCTTCCGATCCCCTCGGCGGGCCAGGAGAAACCCTCGGTACATCTCCGTCCACACGCTCGAAGGCCGGATACGCTCCATTTCGCGAATGGTCTCTTCGGCCTTGGAATAGTTCTCGTGGCTCAGGTAGTACTCCGTCAAATGGGCGTTCGTTCGGAACGCCACCATGGGCTTGGTCCTCTCCCAATGGGCGACGGCCTCGGCCTCTCTTCCTGCGTAGAAGTACGCCCGTCCCAGGAACGCCATGACGTTGACATCCAGGGGGTCGATCTGGTGGGCCGTCTCGAGGAGTTTCACGGCTTCGTCGATCCCTCCGCGCCCGGCCGCGACCTGAGCGAGCCAGCGGTACGGGTCGGAAAGACTCGGATTGAGCTCGATAGCCCGACGGGCCTCCCTCTCGCATCCGACGAAGTCCTCGCCCGTCAGCAGAATGGAGGCGAGGCAGGTATGCGCTTCCGCGAGCGCTTCGTTCAGTTCGAGGGCTCTAGTCACCTCTTCTTTCCCCCGTTGCATGGACTCGGCGTACGGCAGGGCGGCTTCGCCACCGAGCCACATGATGGCCTCGGCGACTCCGACCCTCGCCCGGGCGAACTTGGGATCGCGACGCACCGCCTCCTCGAAGAACGCCAGCGCCTGCCGGATCGATTCCTCTGAGGTCTTTTCGGCATACAGCTTCCGACCGTGCAGGAAGTTCTTGTACGCCTCCATATCCTGAGTGTCCGGCGATTCGTGGATGACCACGGTGGGGGGCTTCTTCTGCTCACCGGAAAGATGGATCGAAACCTGCGTGGCGATCTGCCCCGCGATGTCGTCCTGAATCGCAAAGATATCGTCGAGCGGTCGTTCGTATCGCGATGACCAGAGATGCTCCTCCGAGTTTGTGTCCACCAGCTGGGCGGTGATCCGTACTCGATTCCCTGCCTTCCGGACGCTTCCCTCCAGGGCCAGGCGCACCCCGAGGTCCTGGCCGACGTCCCGGAGCGACTTGGACGACCCTTTGTAGCGCAGAATGGAGGTCCGGGCGATGACTCTGAGACTGGGAATCTTCGAGGACCGCGTGATCAGCTCATCCGTGAGACCGTCCGCGAAGTAATCGTCGTTGGCATCCGGGCTCAGGTTGGCGAACGGAAGAACTGCGAGTCGGAGGTGGGATTCGACCGGCTCGGCCGCCGAACGGGGCCGGGCCGCATCCGCCCAGAGAACCACTCGGTATACATCGACGGGAAACTCCACGTTCTTGAGCGTTCGAGATCCCACCTTTTCTATCGGAAGCCGCAACTTGTTTCGAACCTGGTCGAACACCGACCCCGAGACACAAATGCCGCCCGGCTCGGCCAAGGGTTCAATCCGAGAAGCGACGTTCACCGCGTCCCCCACGATGTCGTTCCCTTCGCCCACGACGTCTCCGACATGGATCCCGATCCGGAGAACGATTGGTACCTTGGAGGTGGGTAGGGAGTTCCGTCGGGCGACCGCCTCCTGAATCTCCACCGCGCAACGCACCGACTCCACCGCACTCGGGAATTCGATCAGGAATCCGTCGCCGAGCGTCTTGACCTCTCGGCCGCCATGACTGGCAAGCAGCGGTCGCACGAGGGATTGGTGCTCCTTGCGTACGCGCAAAGCCTCATCTTCGTCCCGCTGACCCAGCTTCGTGAATCCGACCAGGTCGGTGAACATGATGGCGGCGAGGCGCCGCGAGCCATCTTCCACGTCCCCTGGACGTATCCTTGCTCAGTTAAGGCCTGCGAAGGACCCGGTACGGCCGCGTCCTCCAGGAGGCCGCGTTCGGTGTCGTTAGCGATGGATGGACAACGGCTTCCCGTCAATCTCGACCGTCGCCCCTTGGTTGACGACCCATCCGAAGAACGGAGCCGCGTTCTTCCCACCGGCATTGCGATTGCCGCCCACCGAGACCATGACGGCACCGAGCTCAAGGTCCTCGACCTGGGGGGTATCGTGCAGGTGCGGATTCAGCCCGATGCTGAAGAGACCGGGACGGTCGCGCCCCTCCCCGCCCTTCTTGAAAGCCTCATCGAACCGCTCCCCGCCGTGCGCGAACTCGGCCTCGGCCAGTTTCCCTTTGTGGAATCGGAGGACTCCCCCCGTCGCCGAGCCGTCGTCGTAGTAGCTCGTCCGGTTCCCCACGATCGTTCCCTCGGCCACGGTCTCATCGAGCGCCACGCGAACCGAGCCCGAGGGCAAATTCAGTAACATCCGGAACGGTCGCTTCAGGTCCGCCGGGGTCAACCGGCCCGCATTGGTAACGGCCGTCCGTCGGGCCAGCCCGAGGGTGAGATCGGTCCCTCCTTCGTCCCGGATTCGCAGCTTCTTTCCTCGCTCGAGCGCCTTCGCGATCGGTATCGCGGCCCGGCCGAGCGCATCGGGGGACACCATCGTCGCTCGAATGAGCTCGTCGCGCCACTCGGATTCGTCGACGCCGTACGCCCGGGCGAGTGTGGGGAAGGGTCGGCCGAGTTCCAATCGGGCCCCACGCAGACCGGCCTTGGTTGCCGCGGCGTACCAACCCGGGTTGAACTCGAACAAACGGTTCGCCCGTTTCTCCGGCAGGGCATTGAGTCGCACCCGGTCTCCCGGCCCCCACATGTGGAGGTAGACGTCCGTCTTCCCGAGCGCGGCCCACTCGTGGGCGGCGGCCTTCCCGAGGACCCCCTCCTCCCCATCGTCCACAGCGTCCCACCAAGCTTCCTCGTCTTCGTAGGGAACGAGGGCCTGCGCCCCGATTCGGCGGGCTTCTCGTGCGAACGCCACCGCCCAAGGGAGGGTATGGGTCCAGGCTTCGACGATCACACGTTCCCCCTTCTGGAGGCGCAAATTGTTCGTGAGGACGGATCGGGCCAGTTTCGAGCGGAGTGCCGGGTCGACCGAGTCGTTCGCCATACCGGGCAAGAAACCACACTCGTACTTACGGGATGATGGTTACCGGAATTTCCCTCCGGGTCTTGGACCCATAGGAATCGGGAAGAGTCACAGATTCGGGGTGGGTGTCGACCGGCCCCGGAGTTCGGCGAAGCGGTCGAGAGCAAACGGCGCGAGCAGGGGGGATGGTCTACCGGTGGTCACCCAGTTCGCGACGAGTTCGCCCATGCTACTTGCGAACTTGAACCCATGACCGGAACAGGCGCTGACCAGAATGACGTTCGGGGCGTCGGCGTGGTGATCCACGATGAAATTCTTGTCCGGAGTGTTGGTGTAGAGACAGCGGGCCTGTCGATGGGGTTTCCCCGATAGTCCCGGAAGCCGCTCCGCAGCAAATCCGCGAACGGAACGAAACTCGCGTGTCGAGCTGGCGGGGCGTCGGGTAAGGTTTCGGACCGATTGGCCCTCACATCCCCCGATCTTGACGCCGTCCCCGACATCGGGGGTGCCGTAGTAGTAATTCCCGCGAGCATTGTACCAAACGAACGCGGGCATCGACCGATACGGAGCGCGCGGTCGTTCGCGGGGCCGGAACCAGTACACCGTTTGCTGTTCCACCTTCAAGGGAAGCTGCAGCTCAGGAACGAGGTCGGAGAGCCAAGCCCCCGCGGTCAGGACCAGACTTCTGGCAACATACTCCCGGTTCGCCGTGCTCACCACGATCTTCCCGTCGGAGCGTGGTTTCCAGCGGACGACGGGCGAGTTCCATCGGAACGAGACGCCCCTCTCATGAGCGAGCCGCCGATACGCACGGATCGCGCGCTCGGGGAACAGCACTCCTCCACCGGGGTCCCAGAGCACCCCATCTCCTCGTGCGAAGTGGAAGGCCGCGAAACGTTTCTGGGCACGGTCGACGTCGTACGTCTCATGCGGAAGATCGTAGCGACGGGCGCTGGCTCTCGCGCTGGCAAGTTGCATCGACCGCGACGGGCCCGCGAGGAGGACACCGGTGGGTCGAAAGATTTCGCGGCCGACCTCCTGACCCAGACGCCGCCATAGACGACGGGCTCGAAGAACCAGGGGAACGTAGGCCGCCCCTTCGGCGTAGGCCGTGCGGAGGATTCGCGTCCGCCCGTGGGACGAGCCGAACTCATGATTCTCGTGAAACCGTTCTAGAACGAGAATACGACCGGAGTTTCTCGAAAGGTGGTACGCGGTTGAAGTGCCGACCCCTCCGGCACCCACCACGATGTGATCAAGGTCGTTCTGACGGTATCCCACAGTCGTCTCGTCCTCGAGCCAATTTCGATTCTCGCGCGTCCTCTACTCGGCCCTCGATTCGCCCTACTTCGGATCAGAGGATGATCTTCTCTTCCTGAACTACCCGGTGCGTCAGCGAAAGCCGATCCAGTCGATAGGTGTCGCCGCTGAACAATCGGGCGTCGGACCTGCCCTCGCACGCGGCGGCGACGAGCCGCCCCAACGAATCCGCTTTCATGATTCCGCTTCCCGAATCGCCGCCGACAAAGACCACCCCGTAGGGCTCCTGGACGAGCACCGGTAGCCCGTCGGAGCTGAAGTTGTAGTACCCGCCCCAGGTATTCTCGAGGCGAACCCCCGACGACTCGAACTTGGGGAAGTAGGGGGTGACCCCGGGTAGCAGGTCGGTCCCGAAGGCCTCCCGGTCTCCCATCTCCGCCATGTTGTAGTCGAGGCGACCATCCCGTCCGGGATCTTCCCGGGTGCCGATGGGGTGCGCCACGGTATCCACACACCCGAGCCACATCTGTCGCTGACGAAAGATCGGTTTCAGGGTCGCCCCGCTCGGCAGGATAAGGAACGGGAATCGGGCCTTGCCCTGGTTCGTGTCGATCGGGTCGACGGGAGGTTCCCACCGCAAGAGCTCCTCCACCACGGAACCCGAGACCGAGCAGAGGATCTGGCATCGGGGGCTGCAACCCGTCGGGACTCCGAGCGGAAGGAGGAGTTTCTCCGACCAGGCACCCCCTGCGACGACGACTTGGTCCGCCCGCACCGACCGGCCGTCCCCGAAGCTGACGCGGGAAATGCGAAGGCGTCCTTTCATGTGGGCTTGGAAGGAAAACGGCCGTTTCGAGGGCTCGTGGAGAAGGATTTCTTCCCTCCCCTCGAAGGAAAGTCGCTGAACGACCGAGTCGAACGCGAATTCGACCCCGAGACTCTTGGCCTGTTCGCAGTAGAAATTGGCCAACATCTCCGGGGCGAGGGCACCGCAATCCCGACCGAACAGCCCCCCGCGGATCGGTTCGGGAGGGTCGGCTTGGTCGCCCTCGTACCACCTCGTGGGGGAGGTTTCGAGACCCGGGCAAGACCCCAGCTGGTCGAGGCTGACCGACTTTGCGTCGATCGACCCCCCGCTTCGAGATACGATAGAATTGTACTCCTTCATCTCGGCCTCGGGCAACAGCCAAAGGTAGCCGTAGAGGTCCAGCAACGGAGTGGGAGCCCGGAGTTCCTCGTGCTCTTCCATCAATCGACGGTAGAACGCGATCGAGCTTCGCGAGAGAAGGTGGTTATCCTGCGAGCTGAACACGTCGCGGACCATCGCTGCGCTCGCGCCCATGGACCCTTCGCCCGGCCGGGACCGCGCCTCGACCACGAGGACCGAAAGCTCCGGGCGGCTGTGGATGAGATGATATGCCGATGCGAGGCCCATCGCCCCGGCCCCCACGATGACGACGTCGTAGCGTTCCTTCGCGGGCATGTCGTTCAAACTACGCTCGGCCGAAATCTGAAAAGCTTATCGCTCGCGAGAATCCCTCCGGAGTCCGCTCATGAAGAACTCGCTCAAGAGTCGCCTCACCTCCTCCCGGAAGCCCTGCTTCGGGACGTGGATCTCCTCGTCCTCCCTCGTCGCTCTCGATGCCCTGAAAGGAACGGGATTCGAGTGGTTCATGATCGATACCGAACACGCCCCCGTGAATCCCGAGACCCTCGCGGCCATGGTGGCATTACTCGCGGACGGCGGTCCCGCCCCGTTGGTCCGCGTGGGGAACGTGGATCAGTATCTCATCAAGCAGGCGTTGGACGCGGGGGCTCAGGGAGTGCTTGTCCCTCTCGTGGGGACGGAGGCCCAGGCGAGGGCGGCGGTGTCGTTTGCCAAGTACCCCCCCATCGGAGTACGGGGGGCCGCCGCCGCGGCTGCGTCCCGCTACGGCGTGGAACTGTCTTCCTATCTGAGGAGCGCCAACGAGAGTACCCTCGTCGGGGTCCAGATCGAGACGCAGGAAGCCCTGGACAATCTCGAGGCGATCGCGGGCGTGAACGGTGTGGACATCCTTTTCGTGGGACCCCAGGACCTGACCCTGAGTCTGGGCCTCCTCGACGACCGCAAGAACCCGAAAGTGCGAGCCGCGATGCGATCGGTGGTGGAAGCCTGCGAACGGAATGGCAAAGTCCCGGGGACGCTGGTGATCGACCCCGAAGAAAAACGGGTAGCGGTAGACCTCGGGTTCCGGTTCATCTCCCTCGCTTCGGACGTTCGCTTCCTCCTTACCGGGGCGAAATCGCTCCGGGACGGCTGAACCGGGTCGCCCGGACCGGCGGGAGGCGGCGTTCCGACCTGTCGGCGAGTTGAGTCCACCTGACGGAGGGCATATCCCCGCCCGGGCGAAGTCCGTGCGGGTGACCGAGATGGCAACCACGGCGACGGGTTCGGCAACGATGACTCCCCACCCCAGAGAGAACGACTTTCCTTCCCGAGCACGCGTCGTGGCATCGATTCTGGGACCCGTGGTGTGGCTCAGCTTTACCTTGCTTTACGTGGGGTTCTGGGCGCAAGGCTTCTCGCTCTTCCAGAGTGTGATCGTGATTCTGGTCTCGGTCATCATCCTAGCGGGAGTGATGGGAGCCATTTGGGCATCCTGGGGAATGCGGCGCCGCTCCTGGTCTTGGGACCGGTAGGATCCAGGAGTCCTCGAGGGCGTGCCGCGTTGGCGCGCCCTACCTCTCTCGCGTTCGGCGTCGCCTGAATGAAATCACGCGGGGGAAAGAACTCCACAACCTTTTCTCCGAGCGGGTTTCCCCGGGATGTGTCCGTTCGAGAGCACGACGGATTTGTGCGGGTCACGGGGTTTCGGCTCTACCATCGTGTCTTTGAGCCCGATTCGTACACGAACACGGTCTTGGCGTTGCACGGGGGCCCGGGAGCTCACCACGAGTATCTACTCCCCCTCGCCGATTTGGCGAAGCGCGGCTATCGCGTCGTTTTCCTCGACCAACTCGGATGCGGTCGGTCGGAGCGGTCGCCCGACCCTTCCGTCTACAACGTCGAGCACAATGTCGAGGAAGTCGAAGGAGTCCGGGAAGCGCTCGGGCTCGGGCGAAT
>Ga0187818_10000425_pt1 | contig 15103 bp, 11 predicted proteins | sample NC_wetland_sal_i_14_FD_130581 | JGI IMG/M metagenome (GOLD analysis project Ga0187818, IMG submission 130581) | Wetland sediment microbial communities from Neuse River Estuary, North Carolina, USA - SO4_3 | ecosystem: Environmental > Aquatic > Freshwater > Wetlands > Sediment | place: USA... | reverse complement strand
GAGCGGATCGAAAGCGCAGCGAACGAGGTGCATCGTATTCAGATCAGGCTCGGCAAACATTTTTGACATCATCGATTTTTTTTCTTCACCGACACCGTGTTCCCCCGTGATGGAACCACCTGCGGCAATGCAAAGCTCGAGGATTTTGTACGAGAGCGCGAGAGCCGCTTCTTCCTGGCCGGGAATGCGGCGGTCGTAAAGAACGAGCGGATGCAAATTGCCGTCGCCGGCGTGAAACACGTTGGCGACGCGTAGGCCGTTTTCCTGGCTGAGGCGATCGATTTCGCTCATCACTTGTGGAAGCGCAGTGCGGGGAATCACGCCGTCCTGCACGATGTAGTTGGGCGAGATGCGGCCGACGGCGGCGAAGGCGGATTTGCGGCCTTTCCAAACCAAGGCGCGCTCCGCGTCGGATTGCGCGACGCGTATTTCCCATGCGCCGTTCGAACGGCAGATTTCATCGACGTGAGTCATGAGGGCTTCAACTTCGGCGACGGGGCCATCGAGTTCGACAAGCAGCAAACCACCGCAGTTGGGATAGTTTGGATGTACTGCGGCTTCCGCGGCTTGGATCGCGAGGTTATCCATCATCTCGATGGCGGCGGGCAGCATGCCAGCGGCGATGATGCCGCTGACGGCGGCGCCGGCTTCGTTGGTCGAAGGAAAGGCGGCCAGCAATGTGCGAATGCATTCCGGACGCTTGACGATGCGCAGAATGATTTTCGTGGCGATGCCGAGAGTGCCTTCGGAGCCGACAAAAACTCCGGCGAGGTCATAGCCGGGAGTGTCGAGAGTTTTTCCGCCGAGATGGACCATTTCGCCATCGGGAAGCACGACTTCGAGACCGAGTACGTGCGTCGTGGTGAAGCCATATTTCAAGCAGTGCGCGCCGCCGGAATTTTCCGCTACGTTGCCACCAATGCTGCAAACGGATTGCGAGGAAGGATCGGGAGCGTAGAAATAGCCGTTGTGCTGAATGCGTGCGGTGACGTCGAGATTGATGACCCCGGGTTCGACGACTGCGCGGGCGTTCGGGAAATCCACTTCGAGAATGCGGTTCATGCGCGCGAGGCTGATGACGATGCCATTTTCCACGGGCAGCGCACCGCCGCTCAGGCCCGTGCCGGAGCCGCGAGCGACGAAGGGAATTTTCTCGCGATAACAGAGGCGGACGATGGCTTGAACTTGTTCCGCGGAGGCAGGCAGCAGGACCGCGCGAGGCATCACGCGAAAATTGGTGAGACCGTCGCACTCGTAAGTGTGGAGCTCCTCGGGAGAGGAGATCAGGCCACGTTCGCCGACGATGGCGCGAAGCTCGTGGAGGATGGAGGGGTTCATCATCGGCTTGTCAGGAAGCATCTTACGCCGGAGAGGGCAACGTAGAGAAGTGCGCGTAGAGTCAGATTAGCCTGGATGCTGCAGGCCAAGCGACGTCCGGCTTTACCCTCCTGTCAGGGCGCGCTACGGGATCAGGCCCTTGAAGACGTAGGCTTGGAGGAAGGCGATCAGCCCGATCACCGCCGCGCCCGCAACCGAATGCCACCAGACCGTCCGGAAAATCGGTCCCAAGGCATGGGTCCGCTCGTAGGGATCATCGTAGCAGGCGGCGCAGGCCACCATGATAGATTGGGGATCAATCATCTTGCCCATGACGCCCCCCGTGGAGTTGGTCGCCGAAATGAGGATCTCGTTCAAGTGGAGTTGTTGAGCGGTGATTCGCTGCAGGCTGCCGAACAAGGCGTTCGAGGCGGTGTCGGAGCCCGTGAGGAACACCCCCAGCCAGCCTAGGTAGGCTGCGAAGAAGGGATACAGGATCCCCGCGTGGGTGAACGCCAGACCGATCACCGCGTCGGTCCCACCGTAGCGCGTAAGGAACCCGAGTCCCAGCACCTGCGCGATGACCAGGATCGGGATCACCAGCCGGCGGGCAGTACGCTGCGCAGCCTCGCGCCATTGCGCGGCTGTCAAGCGCAGCACGAGTCCGGACAACAAGGCCGCCACGAACACGCCAGTCCCGGCGGCCGACAGCCAGTTGATGTTGAAGACGGCAGCCTCGGGCTTGGCGTTGGGCGGGACTATTGGAGGCACACGTTGGACCAGGTTATGCAGCGCCGGCATTTGCCACGTCGGCAGGGAGAGATTGCCACCGAACGCACCGCCGAGGAGGGTCGTGTGAAACGTGATCCCCGAAAAGAGATTGTTCAAGTAGGTTCGCCACGCCGGCATGCCCCAGACGGCGCAGCAGATAATCAGGATCGCCCACGGCACCCAGGCATAGGCGGTCTGGCCGGCGCTGTATTTGTACACCCACTCCGTCTTGTCCGTGGTCGCTGTCGCTACATTCTTCCCGGCCTTGGCCAAGGCTTCGCGCTCTGACCTCAGCAGGAATCGCGTCTTGGGGTGCCAGACGAAGCGTAGGAACAAGGCTGTGCAGACCACAGAGAAGACGCCCGCGACCACGTCGGTCATCAGGTGGAAGGCATGCGTCGCGGACGCGAACCACTGCATGATGGCGAAGGAGAGGCCCGCGCACAGCGCTCCGGGCCACACCTCCCAAGCCTCTTTCCAAGTGCCTCCCTCCATCAGGACGAACGCAGTGACCAACCAGAAGGGGACGAGGATGGAAACAAAGGGGAGCTGGTGCCCGACCATGGTGGAAAGCTTCAGCTGATCGAGGCCGGTGACGGTAGCGAGCATTACGATGGGTGTGCCGATGGCTCCGTAGGCGACCGGGGCGGTATTAGCCAAGAGGTTGAGAACGGCCGATTGGAAGGGGGCGAATCCAAGGCCTACCATGACTGCTCCGGCGATGGCCACTGGTGTCCCGAACCCCGAGGTCCCCTCGATGATGGCGCCGAACGAGAAGGCGATCAGGATGACCTGGAGGCGCCGATCAAACGAGATGTGAATGATGGATTCCTTTACGATCTCGAACTTCCCGGATATGAGAGTCAAATTGTAAAGGAAGATGGCCCCGATAATGATCCAGATGATTGCCAGGAACCCGGACAAACACCCGTAGCCAAAGGCTGAGAAGGCCGACTTGAGAGGCATCCCGAAGCCCAAGCAGGCAACGAGGAACGCCGCCAGGACCCCATAGAGGGCCGCATAGGGAGCACTGATGCCAAGGTGCCTTACACCCTGTTTGTCACGATGCGGGTGCAGGGCGATGAAATAGAGCAAGGTGCAAATGGGTATGGCTGCTACGAGCGTGGAGAGCAGGACGTTGCCGAAGGGATTATAAACCTGGTGCCAGACCATCGCGCGCCCTCCTCCTGGCTAGTAATGGCAAAAGAACCAGAGATGTCTGCCGCCAGATTTGGACACAAGCCTGTGTCCCGGTCCCAGAAATTCCTCCGCCAACCTGGCGTATCCGACCCTCATTCTGACAGTCTAATGGAAGCGAAGAAGGCAAGAGTGCGCGCCACGGTCCTCGCCCTCTTCCCTTAACCCCGCATTTCGGCTGCTGAGATACTTCGTTATTAGGGGAATGTCAAGGAATAAGTATTTCGCTCGGGAAGCAATTTGAGCCGCCTCGGCTGACATGCCGGTCGCAGAGATTGGAGCCCCACCGCGAGTTTGAAGGAAAAAGGCGCGACTTCGTCAGCGAGGATTTTTGCTTGGGGTTTGGCCAGAAGGAGTTGGCGAGGAAGTTTGCGGCGCCGAATTGACGGGTGGATGGCCGGGCGGCAAAGCGCCCTGGCTTGGGGGCGTTCCTGAGGGATGCAGAACATCGCTGAAGTTCGGCAGGGCATTGGGATGCACGTCCTGATTCTGGTGCGGATTTTGGCTGGTATCGGGGTGTTGCATTGCCCCGCCAAGAGTTTGCGCCTTCAACACGACCCATGTGCCATCGCGCTTTTCGAGATTGTAGCCAACCTGCATCCCCGCGCCGGGCGCGCCGCCGGTCTTGGGCCGGAACTCGACTTCTGCATGAGCTTGGGTTCCGTTGACGGAGACGCTGCGAATATCCATGTCCATGGCGGTCATGTTGAGCGTGCCCACACCGGCAAGATGCTGCATGATGGCAGCGCGGATGGCGTCGTTATCGCTCGGTCCTTTCTTGCAACCGGCAGCAACAAACAAGGCAGCAACGAACCCTATAACGAGGGCAAACCGTTTCATGCGCAATTCCTCTCTCGACTGAGCGGACGATGCGGCCGCCAATGTTTAGGTCAGGCGCTTTACCGTTCCAGTGATTAACAGTTTATCGCTGACAGAGAGCAGGACGCCAATCCTTAAATGGGAGAATGAATCTAAAGCTTCAAGGACAAGAGATAAATTGAATTGATTTCGGGGCGGCCTCACGGCAGACTAATCCGACTCATTTCCTGAAAGTGTCCCGCAGAATCCGCGCGAGGTGCGAGCCGGCATCTTGACCACCGCGAACTCCAGCCTGCTTGCAGCCGCGGAAGCAGCCATCCAAGCGCGCAGTGCGGAACTCCGCAAGGAGCTCGGCATCCGGGACCTCATCTTTGCGCAGCTCCTGGCGGTTATTGTTCCTGATTTTTTTGGGACGGCGGTGAAAGCAGGCCCCTCCCATGTGGTGCTTTGGCTGCTTGCGATTCTTTTGTTTTTCATCCCTCAGGCTCTTTTGGTGGCGCATCTGAATCGGCTGATGCCACTCGAAGGGGGGCTCTACGAATGGGCGCGGCTGGCGTTCAATGACGGCATGGGATTCATCGTTGCATGGAATCTCTGGCTCTTTGGAACGCTTTATACGGCGGTCATCGGGCTGGTTGCCACGACGTTTCTGGCCTACATCCTCGGGCCAAGCGTGGGCTGGATGGCATCGAGCGGGCCGATGATATTGTTGGCGTCGGCGTTTTTTGTTGTCGCACTCGTTGTCATTGCCCGCGTCGGTCTGCGGGTCGGCAAATGGGTGAACAATTTCGGATCGCTCTGCATCCTGGTCACGCTAGGCGTTTTGATTGTCATGCCGCTGGCCGCCCTGTGGCGTGGCACGCTCCACGAGTATCATCCGCTGCGTCTGGTTGCACCGCCGCTGACATTCTTCAGCCTGAGCGTTTTCGGCAAAATGACGTTTGGCGCACTCACCAGCCTCGAGTACGTGGCCATCTTTGCCGGCGAGTCGCGTGAGCCGGCCCGCAATTACACGAAGTCCATCGGCGTCACCGCGCCGGTCATCGCGTTTCTCTATATCCTGGGGACGAGCGCGATCCTGACGTTCGTTTCGCCCGATTCGCTTGACGTGATTGGGCCCATTCCGCAGGCGTTGAGCCGGGGCGCCGAGGCGTTTGGTCTCGCAAGGTTTATTGTGCCGGTGGTCATCGTGTTGCTGCTCGTCAACTATTTCACCAGCTTCAACCTCAACTTCAGCGCCAACACGCGCCTTCCCATGGTCGCCGGATGGGATCATCTGCTGCCGGAGTGGTTCACGCGGCTGCATCCGGAATACAAAACTCCGGTCAATTCCATTTTATTCGTTGGGGGAGTCGCCTTTGCCGCGGCCGTCGTGGCGCTGATCGGCGTAGGAGCCGAAGAAGCTTACGAATTAGTGCTGACCTGGAGTTTCACTTTCTACGGCATGGCCTATCTGGCGATGTTTGCGATTCCACTCCTGGCCCGCAAAGACCGTGGTCTTCGGCCGGGACTCTGGCTGCGTCTCGCCGCCGTTTCCGGATTTCTGGTGACCCTGCTCTTCGTTGTTTTGTCGGCGTTCCCGATTATCGACGTTCGAAATCGCTGGCTGTACGCGTTGAAGACAATTGGCGTTGTCGTGGGCGCTAACGTTCTCGGTGTTCTCGTGTACCAGTTCGGCAAGCGCCGCCACCACGACGTCCTGCGCGCGCGGCCTCAACCACGATAGGTATGCGCGGATAACAGTTCAGGCGTTCGTGCCGCCGTCGACGGTCAGGTTCGCACCGGTGATATACGACGCCTCCGGCCCGGCAACGAACGCCACCAATGCCGCTACCTCATCAACTTGCCCGTACCGGCCCAGAGAAGTTACTGCCTTCTGACCAGGCGCCCAATCGCCCGCAGCGGGGTTCAAGTCCGTGTCGATCGGACCAGGTTGAACGTTGTTGACGGTGATGCCGCGGTCCGCGAGTTCGCGGGCCAGCCCCTGAGTAAACATTTTGACGGCGCCCTTCGTTGCCGAATAAGGCGCCATGGCGGGGATAAATACGCGCTCCCCCAGACACGAGCCGATCATGATGATGCGCCCACCGCTCTTCATATGCCTGAGCGCCGTTTGTGTTGCGACGAAGGTGCCACGGACGTTGACGGCGAAGACGCGGTCGAAGTCGGCCAGCGTCGTCTCCTCAACCTTCCTCGGAATAACGGTGCCCGCATTGTTCACCAGCACATCGAGCCCACCGAATGTGCTGAAGGTCTTTTCAACCGCGCCCTTGACTGCGTCGGCGTCGGCAGCGTCCGCGTGAATCGCGATCGCCTTTCCGCCGGTCTGTTCAATCGCTTTGACCACCGAAGAGGCGGCGTCTGCATCTTTTGAGTACGTGATGGCCACGGTGGCTCCATCCGAGGCCAGACGCTTGGCGATTGCAGCACCAATACCGCGCGAGCCGCCGGTGACGAGCGCTACTTTTTTCGTTAGCTTAGACACGGAATCTCCTTTTGTTTTGCTGCAACCACAAACCTCGTATCTTTATCTCGTGATCTAACGAGTCCTGCAGACTGGACATGTTTGTCAAATCCCATCAAGTGGTCAAGCTCAGGATCACCTTTCTGATGCGCAGAGTCAGCGGAGAGACGTAGATTATGTGAGCTGAGGGCAATTACTGCAGCGCTCAAAGCCTTTTGCAGCAAGCTGGCCCTTCACGTCGCCCCTGCCCTCTGCGTCTCGGCCGCGATAAAGGTCCAGGAATGCGAGTGAGCGCAGCCCATTCTGGCGCGTTTCCGGTTTGGCGAGCAAGGCCGAGAAAACTTGTTCGGCTTTCTGGTCCTCGCCGTTCGCAACGAGTGCCAAGCCATATTCGCGGTTCACATTTCCCGCGGTCAACCATTGGGGATCGATTTCGAAGGCTTTCGAATACGCCTGCAGCGCCGTGGGCAATGTGTACATGTACGTCTACGCCGCTGTTCGCGTTGTTGCTCTCGGCATGCCCGAGCGCACCGGCTGGACCCACAGGATTTGCGATGTCGGGCGGCATTTTTGGCGGACTGCCCTCGTTCTTCCTCATTAACAACTACTACGGCGGCGACGTGTTGGACTATGACATCAAGAGCTTCCTCTCCGGCAATGCATGTCCAACACCCATCAACCAGACGCCCGGCGGCCCGGGCCGACTATGGTGGAGTTGGGTAGTGTTAGTGCAAGAGGGCCTGCTCGCTGGCTAGTTTCGGCGTGTGCGAGAGCACATCCGCGCGCACTTTTGCTTGGTTGATTTCCGCGGCGGTGAGTTGTCGTTCGAGGGCGAGGAGCGTGGTATTTCCTCGTGTGTCGCCCTGCAGTGATGCGGCCGAGATCCAAAGATAGGCCGCCAGCGGATCTCTGGGGACGCCCCGGCCTGCCGCATACATTGAGCCGAGCATGATGCGCGCCTCGGAATGGCCTTGCAGCGCGGCCTTTTGGAACCACTCGAACGCAGACTTGTCGTCTTGCGTCACGCCCTCGCCGCGAAGGAAGAGATCTGCGAGATTGAACTGCGCACGCCGTTCGCCCTGTTCAGCAGCGCGAAGATACCAGCGAGCAGCGGCCAAGCGATCCCGTGGGACGCCGAGGCCCTGGTCATAGAGGTAGCCGAGATTCGTTTGGGAGGCAGGGTCACCGAGGTTTGCACCTTGCTCGAAAAATCGAAACGCTTGCGCATAGTCCTGGTGAACACCGCAGCCCTCGAAATAAAGAATGCCCAAGTCGTAAAACGCCAGAGGAAAGTTCTGACCCGCGGCGGCATGAAGCCAGTACAACGCTGCTCCTGCGTTCGGTGGCGCACCCCATCCGGCCAGCGAGGAGACTGCGAGATTTACCATCGCGGCCGGCCGGCCCTGGCGGGCCTCCGCTTCGAAAATCTTGTAGGCTTTGCGGGCTGCGGGAACATCAGAGCGAACCACGTTCGTATCGTCCGCAGGCGGGATTTCATTTTGGTGTTGCACCGTACCAGTTTGTTCCAGTGCGGGCGCAACACGGATCAAATGCCCATCGGAGACAATCAGCTGGCTAAAAGGGGACGGAGCGCAGGGCGGCGGTGGAGTCTCCGACCTCTGCTGAGCACGGGTCGCGAACTGGACGGAAAAGAGAATCAGGAAGATCAGCAAAACGATGCTTGCCCGTCGGCCGACGCGCGGGTGGTAGAAGCGCGGAATTGAGAAACTTCCTTGTAAAGATTTCATGATGGCCTCCTTCGAGTGGCGAAAGCAGCGAACAGCACCGGGGGTAGTTCACATAGAGAGAACTCCTACCGGTAGATGTACTGCCTATATACATAGACGTTCTACCTGTCAAAATGTTCCGGGGAAAATAGGGAGGCGGGCAGTTCTGGGAGTTATTCGTAGCGCAGCGCGGTGACCGGATTGACGTGCGTGGCTCGGCGGGCGGGGATCCAGCAAGCGATCAGGCCAACGAGAAGGAGCAGGCCGGCCACGGCAGCGTAAATGAGACGATCGTACGGGGAAACGCCCCAGAGCTGGCTCACGATGACACGGGAGAGCAGCAAACTCACAGCCAGCCCCATGACGATACCTGCCAGGAGGAGTTGCAGGCCCTTTCGAATGACCATCTTGAGGACATCTGTTCGAGCGGCGCCCAAGGCCATGCGAATGCCGATTTCGTGAGTCCGGCGCGAGGTGCTGTAAGCGATCACACCGTAAACGCCGATGGTGACCAGCACCAAACCGATGGAGGCAAATATGGTAACCAGCCAGAGCCCAAAGCGTGGCTGGGCAAAGGTGAAGAGATCGAGAAAAAATTCGAGCGTCTCCGGCTGGGCCATGGCAACGCCCGGATCGGTAGTCCAAATTTCCCTGCCCACGGCATTGATGAGGGACTTCGGTTCGCTGGTGGTACGCACGAGGATGCCGCGCATATAGGAGCCGGTAACGCTGTAAGGGATCCAGGCTTCCGGCCAGAGAGGCTCCTGCAAACCCCGATTTCGCGCATCAGCCACCACGCCGATGATTTCGAACCAGGGTTCGTTCACTGGATCGGGAAACTGTTTCAATTCCGGCAGATGGATCCGGCGGCCGATGGGATTTTCATTTCCGAAGTAGCGGTGCCGGAAGGTTTGATTGATGACGGCAACCTTCCGGGCATCGTTGACTTCGTCTTCGTTGAAAGGGCGGCCATCCACAAATTGAATGCGCAGCACGGAAAAATAGTTCTCACTGCAAAGCTGGAAGAGAGTGTCCCACCCTTCCGAGTGCGGCTTGCCGGCCACCTCGACTTCACTGCGAGCTCCTCCGTAGGGTGGGAGAGCGCTGGTTTCCGCCGCGGAAGCGACCCCCGGCACAGATTTCAACCGGGCGAGGAGGGGACGATAGAAGGATATGAGTTGAGCCGCGGTCTTGTAGCGCTCGGTCGGGAGAGGAATCCGCGCTGTCAGAATATGATCCGCCCTAAAACCCAGAGGCACATCTTGCAGGGCGACGAAGCTGCGCATGAACAGGCCGGCGGTGAAAAGGAGAGTGAGCGATAGAGCTACTTCCATAACGATCACGGCGTGACGCAATGCAGTGCGGCCAGTTGTTCCGCTGACTCCTTTACCGGTGTCCCGGAGGGAGTCGTTCAGGTTACAGCGGGAAGCTTGTAACGCGGGAAAGAGCCCGAAAAGAAAGACGGTGCCGACGCCGACAAGCAGAGCGAAAAGAAGAACCGTGCCATTCATCTCAATGACCGTTTCGGATGCAATCGTGAATTGGGGGATCACGGCCGCGAGGATTTTCACCCCAGCCGACGCGAGGAAGATACCGAGAACGGCACCGCAGATGGCGAGAAGAAAACTCTCGGCCAGGAGTTGGCGTACGAGACGGAAGCGGCTCGCTCCGAGCGCGGCACGTACCGCAAATTCTCTTTCCCGGGCGGTCGCGCGCACTAGCAAGAGATTGGCAACATTGGAGCAGCCGATGAGCAGCAGAAGCCCCACCGCGGCGAGGAAAATATAGAGGCTGCGGCGAAATTGCGGGGGAAGCACGGCATAGCCGAAGGGTAGAACCTCCATCGCGAAATGCTTGGGATATTCTTTCGGGTAGACAGCAGAAAGGCGCTGGGCGATGACGGTGAGATCCGCCGTGGCTTCGGCAACGGATACACCGCGTCTGAGGTGAGCGACAACGCCCCAGTGCTGCGGATAATCACCTTCCCTGAGAACCCTGGGCTCTTCCGGACCGCGAGGTATCCACAGATCGGCACCGCCCCAGGCGAAGCGCGGCGCTTCAATGCCAACCAACGTTCGGGGAACGCCGTTCAGGATAAACGTCCTGGCGATCAGCGCGGGGTCGGAATTAAACTTGGCAACCCAGGTAGCATGACGCATGACGAAGACAGGAACAGCACCAGGCTGATAATCCGCAGCTTCCAGGGAGCGCCCGAGGAACGGGGGCACGCCGAAGAATTCGAATGTGCCGCGAGTGACGTAATTGCAAGCCAGGCTGAGATTGCCGTCGCCGGCAGAGTAGACAATGTCATCCTCAAGATTCGCTACAATGCCGTCAAACACGTGGTTCTGCTTGCTCATGTCCTGAATTTCCGGGAACAGGAAGGCCCCGCGCCAATGATCGGCCCGGTCCTGATCGTGGAGTCGGATGGTCACCATATGACGGGAGTCTTTGTAGGGGAAGGGCTCGAGGAGAGCGTTTTCAACGACGCTGAAGATAGCGGTGGATGCGCCGATGCCGAGTGCCAGCGCGAAGATGGCGATGAGAGCAAAATGGCGATCCCTTATAAGTCCACGAAAAGCAATACGAAAATCACGAGCGAGAATTTCCAGGTGATTTTCCCAGCGGGCTTCGCGGCACTCTTCCTTGAAGCGTTCGACGCCGCCGAATTCAAGATGGGCGCGACGGCGCGCTTCCTCCGGAGGCAGGCCGGAGGCGACATAGCCGGCGATTTGCTGCTCGAGGTGAAACTGCAACTCGGAGTCGAGCCGCTTTTCGGTTTGCGATTTATTCCAGAGACGGCGGAGCCAGCGCATGGCCAGCCTCCTAGCCGGCGGTACGCAGAATCAGGGCGACTGCATCGGTAAGCCGTTCCCAGTTGACGAGTTCGGTTTCGAGCTGTTTGCGGCCCGCCCGCGTGAGCTTGTAAAACTTGGCTTCACGGCCGGTGGCGGTATTTTTCCAGTCCGCTTCGACCCAGCCGCGCTCCTCGAGGCGATGGAGGGCGGGATAGAGAGAGCCCTGTGGGACCTGAAAGAAGTCCCTGGAGATTTGTTGAATGCGTTGGGAAATAGCGTAGCCGTGGATCGGGCCGGGAGCCACGACTTTCAGAATCAACATGTCGAGAGTTCCCTTGAGGAACTCTGCTTTTTCTTGAGCCATGCATGACACCTAGTAGTACTACCTGTCTAGGTTCTACCTATCATGCCCGAATGTCAAGCGAGAACCACTCGGCGCGGCAAGTGCGTAGTGCGGATACGGCACGTTCGTTTTGGTGCGGCTGCTCCTCGCTTGGTTCGTATGGCGGCGTGTGTCAGCCGGGGTGTGAACTAACGCAACGCAATCGTCCGCTGGATGATGGCCGATCGGCAGCAATTTGCGCACTGCGTGCAGTCGATGGGGGCGAAGTACTTCTTGCTCAAGGTCTTGACAAGGCCATCGATGTCATCTGGAGCGTACTGCTTCAGCCACGACCGGAATTCCCAGTTTTCGTCGTCGTGCTCTTGGGAAAGCTGTTGGATTCTTGACAGATCGATTTCAATTTTCGGAACCAGGACCTGCTTCTGCAGTTTCATTCCGGCCTCACGTCGTGAGCCTACGTAACGCTCAAGCGATGATATCCGGATTGCCTGGCGACGAGGAAATAATCGCCAACAAAGGGCTCGGCGAAAATCGGGAAACCGAGCATCTGGGTACTAGCCTGGACTTGTCCGGTAACGCGGTAACCGGACAAGACGCGTGAGACGGGTCGGCGAGATCGCGAGCCAGCCCGGGATACTGACGCGTGATCAGACTCCGTAGCACTTCACGCCTGAGTGAGTCACGTCACGATCACACGTGACATGCGTCATAGATAGTGAGTTCAGCCTCTGGTACACGACAGGTCCAAGTGACCATGGCACGAAGTACGGTGAACACATTGCAGTCACTTGGAAATCCCGCCGGGTTCTCCCCAAACTGAGGTGACGTATGCTTCCAGACGGACAGACTTTTTCCGGCGCATTGAAGGCTCGAGGTATCTCGCGCAGGCGCTTCATGGAGTTTTGCGGGGCCATGGTGGCGACGTTGGCGCTGCCTTCGCGCTACGTGGCAAAAGTGGCAGATGCCCTCGGCAAGGTGAAAAAGCCGGTCTTAGTGTGGGTGCAGTTCCAAGACTGCGCGGGGAACTCCGAATCCATTCTTCGAGCCAGCCATCCAACTGTCCTGGAAGTCGTTTTGGATCTACTTTCCTGGGAATACCACGAAATCATCATGGCGGGAGCCGGCAAACAGGCCGAGGCTGCCTTACAGCGAGTCGTCCAGGAGGAGAAAGGAAAGTACTTGGCGGTTGTGGAGGGTGCCATACCGCTGGCAGACGGTGGGGTCTACTGCACGGTGGCTGGGCGAACCGCAATCGACCTAGCACGCGAAGTCTGCGGCAATGCAGCCGCATCCATTGCGGTGGGCGCCTGCGCCTGGGACGGCGGCTTGGTAGCAGCTTCTCCCAATCCTACTGGCGCGGTGGGGCTCCATGAGGCCGTGCCAGGGATCACACTCATCAACATGCCCGGCTGCCCGCAAAATCCTGTCAACACAGTTGCGGTTCTTGTCCACTACCTAACCTTTGGCGAACTGCCTGCCACGGACCAGTTTCACCGCCCACTGTTCGCGTACGGCCGCCTGATCCACGACCAGTGTGAACGCCGAGCCCATTACGATGCGGGGCGATACGTCGAGGAATGGGGGGACGAGGGACACCGAAGGGGATGGTGCCTCTACAAAATGGGCTGCAAAGGACCTCAGGCCACCTTTAATTGCCCCAACGCGCGATGGAATGACCAAACCAGTTGGCCGGTGAAGGCCGGACACGGTTGCCTGGGGTGTGCCTCATACCGCTTCTGGGACACTAAATCGCCCTTCTACGAACGGCTGCCGCAGGTCCCTGGTTTCGGCGTGGACGTAAGCGCCGGGGAAATTGGCTTAGTGCTGACAGGTGCTGTCGCTGGGGCAACGATCGTTCACGGAATAGCCAGCGCGGTTCGGGATCGCGCACGTGGGGAAACGAAGCCCCCTGAAAATCAGAAGACCAAATCCAATGAGTCCGTCAAGCCATAGGAGGATGTTATGGCACGTATTGTTGTAGATCCCGTAACCCGGATTGAGGGCCATCTGCGCATCGAGGCCCAAGTGGAAGGTGGGGCTGTTACTGATGCCTGGAGTTCCGGAACGATGTTCCGTGGCATTGAGCTGATCCTACGCGGACGTGACCCGCGCGAGGCGTGGGTTTGGACGCAACGGATCTGCGGAGTTTGCACTACGGTTCATGCGCTCACTTCCGTGCGCGCGGTAGAAAATGCGCTTGGCATCGAAGTGCCGCCTAACGCGGAACTCATCCGCAACATCATTGGAGCGACGCAGTACGTGCAGGACCATGTGATCCATTTTTATCACTTACATGCATTGGATTGGGTGGACGTCACCTTGGCGCTGAAGGCCGATCCGGCCAAGACGTCGCAGCTCGCCGAGTCCATCTCCGAATGGCCGAAGTCCAGCCGCATGTATTTCAAGGCGATACAGGATCGCGTGAAGGGGCTTGTTGAAAGCAAGCAGCTCAGCTTGTTCTCCAGTGGTTATTGGGGACATCCTGCTTATCATCTCCCGCCAGAAGCCAATCTCCTCGCCGTCGCCCACTATATAGAGGCGCTGGAGTTTCAGCGCGAGTTCATCCGCATTCATGCGGTGCTGGGTGGCAAGAACCCGCACTTGCAGACCTACCTCGTGGGCGGGATGGCCTGTGCCATGGATCCAAACGAGCCACATGCCCCGATAAATCCGGAGCGCATTACGTTCCTCTCCGAGATCGCCAAGACGGCGCAGACTTTTGTCGAGCAGGTTTATATCCCCGATGTGCTGGCCGTCGCTGGTTTCTATCGCGATTGGTTTGGCCGCGGCGAGGGACTCGGAAACTTCCTTTCCTATGGCGAGTATCCGCAGGCAGGCCTCCGCGATACATCGAAGTACTTCTTGCCGCGCGGAGCGATTCTTGGGCGCGATCTCTCCAAGGTGCATCCCGTCGATCCCGCGCAAGTGAGCGAGTATGTTACGCATTCCTGGTATGAATACTCGGGAGGGGACTCATCCGGAAAGAATCCGTATGAAGGAGAAACGCGTCCGAAGTACACCGGGCCGAAGCCGCCTTTCGAGCACCTCAACGTCGAAGAGAAATACTCGTGGCTGAAATCGCCACGTTTCATGGACACGCCCATGGAGGTGGGTCCGCTGTCGCGCATGCTCGTCGCTTATGCTTCCGGGCACGCGGAAGTCAAGGAGTTGGTGACAGCTGTACTGACGAAACTGAACGCCCCAGCCACAGCGCTGTTTTCCACGCTCGGCCGTATCGCCGCGCGGGCCATTGAAACGCAACTCATGGCTCGACAGGTCCCGAAATGGATCGATCAGCTCTACTACAATCTTGCCCACGGGGACCTGCGCGTCCATAACGGCGAAAAGTGGGATCCGGCGACATGGCCAAAGTCCGCGCAGGGTTGGGGTTTCCACGAGGCGCCACGGGGTTCGCTGGGCCACTGGGTTCAAATCGAGGACCGCGCCATCAAGAATTACCAATGCGTGGTTCCTACGACGTGGAACGCTGGTCCGCGAGACGCGAAAGGGCAAAGGGGAGCTTATGAGGCCGCTCTATTGAAGACGCCCATCGCGGACCCCGAACGGCCCGTTGAAATCCTCCGCACCATTCATTCGTTTGATCCTTGCCTGGCGTGCGCCGTGCACGTAACCGGTGCGCAAGGGCGCCGCTTCGCTGAACTGCAGG
>Ga0187818_10000424_pt1 | contig 15113 bp, 11 predicted proteins | sample NC_wetland_sal_i_14_FD_130581 | JGI IMG/M metagenome (GOLD analysis project Ga0187818, IMG submission 130581) | Wetland sediment microbial communities from Neuse River Estuary, North Carolina, USA - SO4_3 | ecosystem: Environmental > Aquatic > Freshwater > Wetlands > Sediment | place: USA... | reverse complement strand
CGCCTGCGAGTTCGGCAGCCTCAACGAGGCGAACGAAATCTTGGGGCTCATGATGCGGCACTGGAATACCATCGCCGGGACGCTGCTCAAGGGAGAAGCTCACGTGCCGCTCCTGCTGGAGGACGAGGACGGCGTGGCGCACGGCAACGACTGGGCACAGGGCTTCATGCGCGGCATGCACATGCGGCACGACGGCTGGGCTGAGCTTGTCAATGACGAGGAACACGGCGGATGCCTGATCCCCATGATGATGCTGTGCCACGAGCACGACGAAGACCCGGCGATGCGCCCCGATCCGATTACGCCGAAGAAACGCGACGAGATCATTGCTGCGATGGCGGCGGGACTGTTAGGTGCGTATCGGTATTTCCGGTCGCAAGGCGAAACCTACGCGGGCACTGCCTTCAGGCGTGCGCCGAAACGCGATACCTCCAAGGTCGGGCGGAACGACCCGTGCCCCTGCGGCTCGGGGAAGAAGTACAAGAGGTGCTGCGGCGGGGCGACTGTGAACTGATCGCCCTGTCCTGAAGTGCAATAATTGAAGCCGAAGAGGTCGCAATCATGAAGAGCAGGCTGGGGTACAAGGGCTACGTTATCGAGGCACGGTCATACCAGCAACAGGATGGGGGATTCTCGGCAGAGCTTTGGATCGAAGAACACGATGCGTCCGGCGTGACCGAAACTCAGTTCTACCGGCCCGATACGTTCCCGACACCGGAGTTGGCGATTGAGGCAGCGATTCAAGCCGGTCGTCAGAAGATCGACGTGGGCTTTGAGCGGGGATCGATAGCCGTGAAAGGCTGAGCCTGCTCTTCAGAAAATGACTCCTCAGCCCGAGAACACATTATCAATCTTCCACATAAACCGCTCTGCCCAATGCACGGCAGCGGCTAGAGGACTGAGCTAATGGCGGAGTACATCATTGCCGCTTTGCCAAATTGGATTCAGGCTCTCGCTGCGATATGCCTTGTGATACTCACGCTCCTTACTCTTATCATATTGAAGGGATACGCCGCAGACACGAAGACAATTGCTGATACAAGCGTCTCGCAGACCGAGAATTCTCAGATGCCTTTTCTGGCTGTGGCTATGAGAGAAGGCGACGGAAACGCGCAGGGCGGTTGGACTGTGGAGAATCAAGGTTTTGGGCCAGCCCTCAACATAAGCTTCAGCGATTACAGGGAGGGCAGAAGGCATATGCGTCCGATACCTCCGCTAGGAATCGGCGGGAAGCGCACCAATCTGCACAATGAGATTGCGAACGCCCTCGCTCAGGCGGAGGGGTTTGAGATCGAATACGAATCCTTATCTGGAAAGAGGTATCGCACTACAGTTGTAACGGAGAATGGGCGTACCTAGACCCGATTCCACAAGCCATGAAGGTCACCCTAGAGGAACAGGGCTTATAGCTCTGTAAAATTCCCCGTGAAACGGGGTAGTCCGTTTCCTGTGTCCGCAAACTGTAGCACCACCCCATAGGGACGCCCGGTTTTTGTGAGCAGTTGGATTTCAACACTACCAACCCGTTCTATGATCGGATGATCGCGCCATATCGATCCGCGATTTCGTCTGCCGATTGGAACGCCGATGAATTCAACCGCGCGGCAAAATAGGTGATCGTCTTTGAGCGTAAAAAGGTTGAGGTATCTAGGCGTGTTCACATCGAATGTCTCGTATGTTTTTCCTAATCCCGGAATCCACGCCACATCTGACAGGTCTAGAACCTCATGCCCGTCTGGATGCCGGAAAATCGCTCTCGCTTTCACTGTCGGCGTCAGGGGTTCGCATCCCTCAACTAATTCGTTCTCGAACACCGCGGCCGAGTATGGGAAAGGTGGGCGAAATTGCGGGAACGGCCCATCTGGGGTTCTGTGTCCGATTTTCACGTCCTTGAACTTGATATTGCATCGCGGTTCCGGCTTCGCTTGTTGAGTTCGCTCTGGGGCAGGAGTTGGCGCGGCAGCAGTGGCAGTTGAAGAACTGTTTCCGATGGAGATGTTAATTGGCGCGTTGACGTGTGGGCTTGCTTCTTGCTTTACATCCCGGTTCACCCCCGATGGCGGGGCTTGGAATGGTGCGGTTTTCCTGCCGATGAACGCTGCCACGAGAAGCAACACGAGACCTATACAGAAAGCGATTGCCGCCACTTCCGTGCTGTTGGTGAGGTAAGCAAGCACCGCTGAAACAATGAAATTACCTGCGAGTCCCAAGGTGAAATTCCTGATTCCCACAGTGCGCCCCTTTCCGTGGACTCGTGGTCATTCCACAACCCGTTCCACATCCGCAGGAAATTGAGGGGTCTTGCAACGACTTGCGGCGGCTCCCATGGTGTGCAAGTCGTTGAGTTTCCGTGCATCCAAACGTTAAAAGGGCATTGCTCTACCACCTGAGCTACGCGCCCATCCTTTGCAATCAAACACTTGCAGCGGTCATCTCGGCCACGTTTTGGCGGCATCAATCCCTGCGTGTGTACATCGAGCGTCACTTTGCTGTTTGCGTGCCTCAGAGACTGCTGTACCCTCGTCACGTCCTCACCCTTCCCCCTCGGGAGAGTTGCGAACGACGGTCTGAAGACATGCCAACCAACGTGCTTCGGGATTCCAGCCCGTGTTGCAGCGGGTCTGATGTGCTTCGACATTGCCGAACTGGGCCAGAGTGGTTGATGGCCTTTCTTCTCGGCAGAAGCGAAGACGTAATCCGCAGTTTGATTGTAAGGGCATTGCGAACGCCAGTCCAGCAGCAGCGCCGACAATCCCGCAGTCACACCGCGATCACTTCTCCTGTACTCACAATTCATTGCCGGAATCACTGCGCCTGCATGGGGTTTCTGGCCAACGGAGCCAGAGTCGGATAACAAATTTCACGGAGCACAGCTCCTGCAGGCGTTATGAAAAGCTCAAGATTCATGATCTCGGTTGCCTTTGCATTGTTCGTCCTTCCCACTTCAGCTTTTGCCGAGAGCGAGGCCGTCCGGGTGACCGTACCAGAAAACAACTTTTGTAGGCTTCTTTCAGCGGAGGTTACTGCTGGGCGTTTGTATCTGCCTGAAAGCAAATGTAAACACGATCATCGCGAAAATGGTTACGCGCATTGAGTTTCCTCTATTGTGCCGCTGCCACGGCCGGCGCTTTCTTGCGCCGCTCGGCGAGTTCGTTGGCAATCGACTGGTTCTTCTCGCGAGTCAGCGGATAAAAGAACAGGCATGCCGCAGCAGCGAGGAAAAACAGGCCCGCATAAATGCTCGCCGTCAGAAGGATACCTGTTTGCGTGCGCGGTGCCTGTACATCAGCTTTAGATACGAAGCCGTAAGCCGAAAGCAGCTGTCCTTCGATGAAGCCGCCCAGCGCCAGTCCCGCCCACAACGCGAAGACCACTCCGGCAGTCACAGTTGCCGTGGCGCGGCGTCCGGTTTTCCATTCGCCATAATCAGCGACGTCGCCCATCATCGCCCACAGGATGGGGCCCGACAGCCCGAACGAGAACTGGCGCAGCACTTCCGTGGCGATGATGACGTAAGTGGCGTGCGGCGGGATCACATACAGCGCCGCGGTGAAGATGCCGGACAGAATCATGCTCGCGATGAAGAGCTCACGCTTGCCCACCCGAACCGAGACTGCCGTGGAGAGGGCGACGCCCACAAGCAATGCGGCCAAGCCAAAACCGCTAAACCACGGGAAAAGGTTCACATTGCCTGCTACAAACCGGAAGTAGGGCAACATGACATTGTTGCGCACCAGAATGGCCATGAAGTAGAACAAGGTCACCAGAAACAGCACGACCCAGGACGGGTTGGTGAAGAGATCCGAGATGTCCTGCCCCAGCGAGGTCTTCTGTTCCGGGTCAGGCTGAATGCGTTCTTTTGTCGAGAGGAACGCGATGACGAAGAAGATGACGCTGAGGACTGCCAGCAGCCCCATGGTGAGCTGATACCCCAGCGCATCATTGCCGTGGCCAAAGTACTTGACCATGGGAATGGCAAGGCTGCCGATGATGAAGCCGGCGCTGTTGGCCGCGATCTGCCGATAGGAAGAGATACTGGTGCGCTCGTCGGGGTCCTGGGTCATCACCGCCGTCAGGGTTGCGTAGGGCACGTTGTTGACGGTGTAGATCACGCGCAGGAGAATATAGGTGGTCCAGGCATAGACGAGCTTGGCGCCGATGGCGAGGTTTGGCGTAGTGAAAGTCAGAACACTAATGATGCCGAACGGTATCGCCGTCCAGATCAGCCAGGGGCGGAACTTGCCATGCTTGCTCTTGGTCCGGTCCGCGATGACGCCCATTACCGGATTGAAAAACGCGACGCCCAACCCTACAACGAGAAAGACAGTTCCTGCCTGGCCTGCGGTCAGGCCGAAGGTATGGGTATAGAAGTCAAACTGCAAAACCAGCATGGCCTGAAAGACAAAATTGGCGGCCATGTCGCCGAGCGAGTAGCCGATCTTTTCGCCAATCGAAAGTTTCTGGATCATATGTGCCTCGTTGTGCCCTGCGGCGCCATCATCCCGTTACTTTGAGCGCGAGCTTCACCAGGTCCTCGTCGCGCGATGAAGTGCCGACCATAATCGTAAAATCGCCCGGCTCAACAACGTACTTCATATTGATGTCGTAGAACGCGAGCAACTCCGGAGTGATTTCGAACGTGACGGTCTTCGTCTCGCCGGGACGAAGCGTGACTTTCTGAAATCCCTTCAGTTCTTTCACGGGCCGGGTAACCGAGCTGACCACGTCGCGAATATACATCTGCACAATCTGCGCGCCTTCACGCTGGCCCGTGTTGGTCAGGTCCGCGGTGACGCGAGTTGAGCCGGTGGTCCTAATCTTTTCCTTCTGCAGCCGAACGTTCTTCATGGCAAACGTCGTGTAGCTCAAGCCGTAGCCGAAAGCGTAAAGCGGCGAGACGTCGTCGAAAAGATATCCGCGCCGAGCCGACGGCTTGTAGTTATAAAACACCGGCAGGTGTCCGGCCGAGCGCGGAATCGTGATGGGCAACTTGCCGCTGGGGTTTACGTCGCCAAAAAGGACTTCGGCGATCGCATGACCGTTCTCCTGCCCCAAATACCAGCACTCAAAAATAACCGGAACGTTTTGGGCAAGATAGTTGATCGAAAGTGGCCGCCCGTTATAAAGAAGCACGACCACCGGTTTGCCGGTCGCCAGCATCGCTTTGACCAGTTCTTCCTGCCTTCCGATCAAGTCGAGGTTGGCGCGGTCTCCCATATGATTCAAGCCCCAGGCTTCGCGCGAGGTCTGTTCGTTTCCGCCGATGGCAAGAATGATGACGTCTGCCAGCTTGGCAACCTCGACGGCCTCGGCAATCTGCTTGCGATCCTCTTCCGGATTGCTCGGGACAACCTCGTCCTGATTCCAGTTACCGCCAATGGTGATCTTGCAGCCTTCGCTGTAGACGACTTTCGCGCGATTTCCAGCCCGCGCTTTGATGCCCTCCAGCACCGTAACTTCATGCTTGGGAACGCCGCTATAACCGCCCAGCAAAGTGCGATTTGCATTCGGACCGATGACTGCAATCGTGCGGTACTTGCTTAAGTCGAGCGGGGCCAGTCCACCGTCATTTTTCAGGAGTGTGATGGCTTCGCGCGCGGCCTGACGGGCAAGGTTGCGATGATCGTCACAACCCACGATGCGTTCCGCCTCGGCGGGATCGACGTAGGGGTCATCGAAGAGGCCAAGCTTGAACTTCCACAGCAGCATGGGGGCGACGAGTTCGTCGAGTTGCGATTCCTTGAGCACACGTTTCTTTACCAGCTCGACCAGCTCCAGATAGCAGTCGGGATCGGGTAATTCAATATTCACGCCGGCCTCAACCGCGAGTTTGCAGGACTCCTTTTTGTCCGCCGCCACAAAGTGCCCATGGGTGTCGGGACGATATCCAAGCTCCCAGATCGCAAAGTAGTCGGAGACGGTGTATCCCTTGAAGCCGAACTCTTTACGAAGAACGTCGCGCAAAAGCCACTTGCTCGCGTGCGACGGTACGCCATCCACTTCGTTATACGAAGGCATGACGCTGATCGCTCCCGCTTTCCGCAGCGCCTGCTTGAAGGAATAAAGAAATGTCTCTCGCAGCACGCGCAGGGATACATTCGCGGGAGCACAGTTCATGCCTGACTCCGGCTGGCCGTGGCCCACGAAATGCTTCAAGGTGGCAATCAACCGTTTCTTGTCGCGGAAGCTGCCGTCTCCCTGAAATCCGCGTACGGCGGCAATTCCCATCCGTGAAACCAGAAATGGATCTTCGCCATAGGTCTCTTCCACCCGCCCCCAGCGCGCGTCACGAGCCACATCGACGACCGGCGTGAGGGCCTGATGCGCGCCTCGTGAACGGGCTTCCAAAGCGGTCGCGGTGAAGAGGGACTCGACCAGTTCGGCGTTGAAAGTTGCGGCTAGCGCAATTGGTTGCGGAAAACTGGTGCCCCCAACGGCGGCATGACCGTGCAGACATTCTTCATGGAAAACTACCGGAATCCCGAGACGCGTGTTTTCGAGAAAAAATTTCTGAATGGCGTTGGTGGTTTCCGCCATTTGGCGGGGGTTGAGGCCTTTGCCTGCATCGCTGGGACGTCCAACCTGACCGAGACCGTTTCCGTCTTTGAAGAATTGCCTGGCTTTGGCCAAATCAAACTTGCCGTCCGCATCCACCAGTGTCTTCGGTTTTTGCTGCCATATGCACAGCATCTGTGCGGCTTTTTCTTCCAGCGTCATGCGGGAGAGCAGATCCTTGACCCGCTTTTCGGGCGAAAGTCCGGGATTGCGATAGGGCAGCGCGCGCGTCTTCTTCGCTGGGCTGCTTTGAGCGGATCTGGATTTGGCGTGTGTTCTGTTCAGCCTCTTGCTTTGAGCCACGAAAAATCCTCCCCATGAAGGTGGCACTACCTTCTTGCACTTTGTCCCTGGATACAGAACGGAGCCCGCCCCAAGGGTATTGGTTCGGGACTCGAAAATATACTACAGCCGTGGAAATGTGTCTTGTGATAAGGATCACTGGGTGGGAGCACGAGCTTGCGCCAGCGGATCCGGAAGAAGCTGAGCACCACGCCACAGCAACTCGGGAATGCCCAATCGACCAGGTTTTTAGAACGAAAGCCGTGCGCTGACTTGAAGTTCGCGTGGTGGCGTCATCGCCATTGTGATCGTTCCGAACTGCGGGGTGTTCACAAAACGATTCGGCGTGCCCAGGCTGGTCTTATTCAAAGCGTTGAAGGCTTCGGCTCGGAATTGGAGTGCGGCCCTTTCCGTAAGGTTAAAGGAACGCGCCAGGGTTGGGTTCGCTTCGCCGCAAGCCCAAGGCCGCCCTTTAAGGCGGCCTTGGTGTCACCCCCGGTCCGCGCTTACGGCATTAATGCAATCACCCCGAACCTCCCGGCCTGGTTGCTGCTCGGCCCCGCCGCAAAGAACAGATGGCTGGCTGGTCCATTCGCCCCCTTCCCGTCACCGAAGCTGATTCCCCACAACTGTTCGATCTGAATCGCCTTCCCGCTCGTGTCCTTCACAGTCCCCACGAACGCCCCGGTCGTGCCATCGAACGCGTTGATGGTGCCGTGATCCGTATTGTTGCCAATCAACAGCGTGTTGCTCAGCGGACCGAAGTTCGAGGGCGCCGCCGCGATCCCCCAGGGCTGGTTCAACGGCGCACCCTGAATCAGCGGCTTCCCAGGGTGCACGGCTGTGCCGTCTTCGGTGAACTGCTCCACGAAGCCACCATTCCCTCCCGTCGTGCTGGCGAACGTAACGTAAACCACTCCATCGATATCCTGAATCCCAAAGGGCGCGAAACCTGCGGGCAGCGTTGAATCGGTAAACGATTTTACGTGCTCGAACTTGGCGTTGTAGATATCCACCTTATTGTTCCCCAGGTCGGCAGCGTATAGGAGATTCCCCGACGGCCTGTTCGTGATCGCGAGGCCCGTGTACACCGACTTCCTGGACGAATTGTCCACGGCTAAAATCGCCTGGTTAAAGTTGGACTGCGGCGCCCATCCACTGATCGTCCCGTCCAGAGTCGCAAACAGGAAGACCGAAGCCCATCCCTTCACTTTAAATTCGCTGGCGCCGTTGGGTAGGGCAGTCGCATTGAACACAATCCCGGTCGGCGAGCCCGGACCATTAAGCCCATTCGGCGAATCCGGTCCGTTCCCCGCGGTAGGAATCAATACTTTGAGCCCCTGGACCTGCTTTCCGGCGCCATCATAGAGTGTTGACCAGCCTGAATTATTGTCACTGACCCACCATGGTGATCCCGGACCGTGAACCAGTCCCCATCCGTTCACCAGCAACGGATCAATATGGTTCGCCTGCTTGACCTGGTTCGAAGACAGATTGGTAAGTTGATACTGCGCCACGGCCGCGCCCGACAGCATGAGCATGAGTCCGCAGCCAACAGCAAGAGAAATAGCGCAACGCACGGAACGAGACATCGAGATTCTCCTTGAGTAACCCCCAACGCCGCATCGCGCTTGTCAAGGTCGTGTCACGATTCTGCACTTTTCCTGTCCGCGCACATTGGTTGAATCAGAATCTGGGGTGCCCCAAGTCTCGCGGGCTTTGCGAGACACGGGAGAACTGAATCCTGGGTGCCTCATGTCGAGCCGTTTTTGCGAGACGTGGGGTCGTTGCCCTTATCCGCGCGGTACCCGTGACTTAAAAAGCGAGTCGATCCACCCGCGACAAACAACAGGGCCGCCTCGCGGCGGCCCGTTGGTTTGAGCTAAAGGCTAACGGCTAAAAGCTAAAAGCTGATTAATCTCCCGCCACCGGCTCGGCAACCTCTGGCTTCGCAGCATGCGTCCCGTTCCCGTTGCCGTTCGGTTTCGCCAGCGCGCCCAGCGGAATGAATCCATCCTGCGATTGCACGGGTTTTTCCTTCAGCACGACTTCGCGATACAGCGACGCCATGCGCGCATTGTAGGCCTCATCATTCTTCTCTGGCCCGCGCGCCTCGGTGTTCTTCTGCTTCGCATCCCGCGCCCGCATCTTCTCCTCGCGCGCCGTCTTGGCAATGCCCAGCTTGTCCAGATCGTGCTGCAGTTCGTTGGTGACGATGTCATCCCGCAGCAGCAGTGAGTGCGTCTCGTCTTCCATCTTCACTTTCTTGCCGCCGGCGAAAATCTCGTGCCGCCCATGCTCCTCGTACCACTTGGTGAGCGTGGCTGTCATGTGCATCTTTTCGATGATGTTCCGCCATCCCACGCCCGTGTTGTAGGCGCAGAACGAAATCTCGCCTTCCTGCGTCGCGTACGGAATGATGCACTGCTCCGTCCGCCGGAAATCGTAGTTGAACAGATCCTGGAACCACATCCCCGCCACAAACAGGAAGTTCCACCGATCCTTCCGCCGCTTCATCACGTCATCGATCGTGCGGTCCGGACCCACCTTGCCATAATTCCTGCCCGTCACATTGTAGTTCTTGTCGAACTTGCTCAGCAGGTCCATCAGCTTGAAGTGAGTCGGCGCTTTGAACGGGTCGTAGTTTTTCATCAGGCAGAGCGCCATGCCAAACGCAGTCCAGAACTTGCTGCGCCCCGCATCGTTCACTTTGGCGATATCCTTCGCCAGTTGATCCCCATGCAGAAACGCCGTCACCGGCACGGCTTCCTTGGTCTCCTTGTCAATCATGACCGCCATGCCCGTTCCGCAATTCGGGTGACAACCGCAACTTAGTTGGCCCCAGTCGTTGTTGGCGTCCTGGGCGTGCATGAGGTCGGCCCAATCGCTGAAAGTTCCCATGAACGAAATCGGAAACCAGTCGCGCGCGGGCTCGCCCAGTCCGGTCTGATCCTTCACGTCGTGGGCGAGATGGGACAGCGTATAGCGCTGTGCGATGCGGCGCTCGTCGGTAATGGCCTCGTCGCGTCCGGTGAAGCTCACTGGCTGGAACGACAGGAAGCTGATCGTCTTCGGATTATCCAGCGCGAACTTGACGATCCTGCCCACCTGCTCGTTATTAATTCCATTGACGATCGTAATGACGGGAACGATTTCGCATCCCGCCTTGTGCAGGTTTTCGATCGCCTTCAGTTTCACATCGAACAGATTGCCGACCGCGCGATGCGCGTTGGCGGCGTTGCCGATGCCGTCAAACTGCAGGTAGGCGTAGCGCATGCCGGCTTCGACCGCCTGCTGCGCAAATTCGAAACTCTTGGCGAACTCGATGCCGTTGGTCGCGGCCTGCACCGAGTTGTACCCAACCTTGCGCGCGTAGCGCACCGCATCCAGGAAGTACGGCGACAATGTCGGCTCGCCGCCCGAGAACTGCACGCTCATCTGCCGCCGCGGCTTGATGGTGATCGCGTTGTCGAGCATCGTCTTGATTTCTTCCCACGTCAGTTCATGCACGAACCCGACCTGGTTGGCGTCCATGAAGCAGGGATCGCACATCATGTTGCAGCGGTTGGTCAGGTCAATCGTGAGCACGGCGCCGCGGCCATACTTCACCGTGGACGATCCGTGATGATGCAGGTGCTCGTCGCTGTGGGCGCGAATGTCGCGGCCGGGGAAAACGTCTTCCAGGTGCTTTGAGAATTCGGTGTCCACTGACATCACGTCTTCGAAGTGGCCGTGCTTGGGGCAGTCCTTGACCATCAGGATCTTGCCGTCGCGCTCAATGATCTGTGCCTTGACCTCGCCGACCTTTTCGTTCATAAGAACTTCGTGGGGCAGGTGGCCGTCGAGAATCTGCTGGCGAATCTCCGGGACACACTTCGGGCAGAGCGAGTCGGTCGAGCGCGGCCAGCCCAGCGGGGGCTTGGACTTCTCGTACGACTTCAGCAGCGGCTGATCGCTCCACTTCGGTGTCGGAGAAGGATTGGGCTTAATCCGGTTGACGCGATCGAACACCACCCATGTCGCTTTGGCGGCGGCAACGGCTGCTTTCTCTACATATTTAATCGGCTTGCGCATGATAGCTCTTAGCTCCTAAGCTCTTAGCTTTAAAATCAAAGCCCCAAGATCAAAAACCACAAGATCAAACCCCAAGATCCAAAACCTTAGATTGTCATTCCGAACGGCTTCCAGCCGTGAGGAATCTGCTTCTGACTCATGCCTCCGCGTGAACCTGCGATTCACCCAAAACTGTGGCTTCCCCTGGGAATTCCCTGGGTCTTCAGCCTGGGTTTCTACACTTTTCCCTGGGTGTTGGACTGGCCTATCCTATTGGAACGGCGAGGAAAGGCGCATCAATATCCCAATGAATGGTGCAAAACAGGGGTTTAAAGGTTGCTATCGGGGATTATACGGGGCTAAGCTATTGAAAGCAAAGGGGGGACGGGCCGGCGAGGCGCTTCGCGCATCGGGTTGCGGGGCGGTTTGATTCCCAACTCTAGCCAGAGGCACACCCCGTGGCATCGCTGCTTAGGCTCCCACCTGTCGAATCCAGTCTCTCATCGCCGTCGCGATCCTCTCAACATCCTGAAGCCCAAGCTCGCCGCTGTGCATTATGACGTTCCGGGACCTCTCGACCGTGGAGATGATTTGCCGCACCCAATCTTGCGACTGCAGGTAGTCCTCGAACAGCGTCCAGTTTTGACTAGCGATGGAGGCCAGGTCGCCGAACTCGGTGTAGTTGATCGGCTCGTCCCCGCGTGGAGTGTGCCAGCGGATTTTTTCCTCTTCTTTGCGCCGACCTTCGGCCTTTTCTCTGATCTTGTCGGACACAGCAGGTCGACCCGGCGCTGAAGCGGCCTATTTTCGGGTGCGCCTACGGCGCGCGTTCCCCACTTCTCGCAAAGAACGCGAGAAATGTAGCACCCTCGGGTTTTTCTCCGTGCCCACCAGGAAAGCAGGTTCCTCCCTCCCGGCCGGAATTACAAGAACTGAGGGACCGGGCGTTCGGAGTTTCAGAACACGTAGCCGACGCCGCCGGTGATGCGGTTGGTCCGCCAGTTATAGATGTCGTTGGGATTGCCCAGGGTGGAGGCGAACTTGAAGTAGCGGGTTTCGTAGGTGGCCTTGGCGTACCACTTGCCGAAAATGTATCCCACGCTGCCCCGGATGTCGTATCCGTGATCGAAGCTGGGATTGGGCAGCGAGTAATTGGCAACCGGAGATTTGTAGTGGGGGGTAAATTCCGGCGATATCTCGGCCCGGAGGAAAGCGTGCCTGGGGGCGGTGCTGAATTTGTATTCCGCCAAAAAAGGCAGCTCCAGCAACTTGAAGTCGAGGCGGTTGAAAGCCACGCCATTCTGGTTGCTGGGCGGGACAAGAATCTTGCGAACCTGGACGTGGAAGCCGGCAGAAAAATGGCTGCCGAAGCGAAACATCGGGCCGCCATACACGGCGTACTCGGTGGCGTGGTGCTGGGTGTCGGTGGGAAAGCGGAGTTCGCCGCCGGCCACGATACTTGGCCAGTTCTGTTTCCCGCCGCCGCGGATCACGGCGAACTCGCCCTCGAGGTCGGCCTCTAGGCCGCTGCCCGCTGTTATGCCGCCAGATTTGTCGGACGTTTGCCCGACATCAAGACCTAAGGTGCCTCTCTGACAATAGGCGGGAACGGTGGCCAGGAAAAACAGACATATAAAGAAGATGAAATGCGTCTTGCAGAGCCTCATCAGGACTTTTCTCTCCTCTGGGCAGTGTACACTGCCGCAAATATTGTGGGACAGCCGGGGCTGCGGTTCGGGAAAGCTGGTCCCTTGCTGAGATGCGCCGCAGGCGCCCGGCGGGTGCCCGCTGGGGATCGCGGAAAAGGCATAGAACAGCGGGTTAGCGGTTCCAGCGCTGGGCGTCGTATTGGAAGTCGATGAGGGCGTCGCGATAGTCAATTTTGATTTCCAGCATGCGCAGCATGACGAAGCCGAGGAAGCCGGAAACTTCGGTGCCCAGGTCGTCGCTGATAGGCGTGGTGTCAAAGGCGGTGATGTCCTGATTTTCCTGGCGCAGGCGACCGAACTGAAGCACAGCTTTATTGGCGGTGTAAACCTTGTCCACGCGGCCGCTGATGCCTTCCACAGTGACATCGCCCTCGGTGTGCACCTTGGTGACCTCGCGGGCAGCGGCGGGCGAAATGAAATTGACCAGCGATCCGGTGTCGAGGATAAACAGCTTCGAGGGCACTTTACCGATGGAGGTGGGAACCAGCAGATCGTGGCCGAAAAGCAGGACTGGGGTATAAGACTTCATTTCGGACGCAATGTAGCGGTCCTGTGGACCCGGGGATTTCGGGGCAGAAGACGGCGGACCCGAAGATGGCGCGGGCGCCTCGGCCGTGGACGTGACGGGCTTGCCATGGGCCGAGTCGCTTTCGTCCGGCGGCCCGGAGCCGTCGGAATCGTCGTCCTCACTGTTCTTGAGCGCGAGGCTCTGTCCGGTTTCGCCGGGACGTTTTGGGAGTTGGCTGAGCCGGAGCTTTTCGTTGGGGAAGTCGATGTCAACCAGAAAATCCTGGAACACATCGGCGCCGATCAGGCCGTCCTCGCCGGCAACCGAGCGGCTCTCCATGACCTCGACGGGGCAGTCCTGGAATTCGAGGTTGCCGATTCTGATGGAGTCGGCGATACCGACGTAGGCGTCGCGGCGGCCCTTCTTTCCAATGCCCATCACTTTGGTTTCGGTGATTTTTGAGATGCCGGCGTGTTCGGCAATGGAGCGCTTGACCAGGATTCCGCTGGCCCCGGTGTCGAGCATAAGGGAACTCTTATGGCCATTCAAGCTTACCGTCAGACCGAAACCGCGAAGCGTCTTGGGATCCTCCAGCAGAGGGACGAGCGGCGTCTCGGTCGCGGTGACTTTGCTGACCAGGCGGCAGGGACTGCTCTTCCGTTTCGCCCGCCCCTTCAGGTATTCCAGATAACTGGCGACGTCGGCGCGGCGGTCGGGGTCCCAGTTGTTGTCTCCCGCAAGAGTGGTTTCGAGGTAGCGGACGCGCTCGGAGCGGGAAAGCGTGCTCATCCATTCATCCTGAATATCCGGATCGTCGGGATCGAGCTCGTGGGCGCGGTCGATCATCTTCTTGGCCGTCTTGTACATAGCGAGTGCATTGCGCACGCGGGCCAAACCGAGGAAGGCGCGGGCCTCGGGATATCCGGAGTTGGCGACCTCGACCCATTCCTTGTCGGCTTCTAAGATCTTGCCTTGACGAAACCAGACTTCGCCGCGGGCCACGCGGATGCGCCCGTGGTTCGACTGAGCCAGGGCCTGGTCCGCGGTCTGGGCGGCGAGATCCACTTTCTTCTGCTTGAGATAGACCCGCACTTCACCGGCGTAAGCGTCCGGAGACTGGGGATGCGCCTTCAGGATTTCCTGGTATTTTGCCAGAGCAGCGTCGAAGTCTCCCTTTCGGTAGAGGGATCGCGCATCTCTCAGGAGAATGGAGAGAGTGGGCAGCGTGGCGGTCGATTCCGGGGAGGATGCAGACATGGTTGCCGGGGATGATTGGGGCGCGGGACTGGCGACTTTTTCCGCTGCTGCAGCCTGCGGCGCGGCGGGCTGATCCGCGGCCGATTGGGCGCAGCACGGAAGCGTAAGCAACGCGAAAATCAGACCGAAGACGGGAGTTCGGAACATGCGCGGTTGTTACGCCAAGGCCGGAATGCTAGAGCGAAGGTCAGGCGCGTGGCGAAAACGAATTCTGACACAGGGCGAGCAGGGGGACAACCGGCGGTCGAACTTCGCTCGACCAAGCAGGCCCCTCGACTTCACAGAGAAGACTTCGAACCTGTAAGAAAGCAGAAGGGGGTTGCCAAGCAGTTGGTTTCTCTGTGTCTCTGTGACTCTGTGGTGAAAAACCAAATTAGGACTGTACCCCGGAATGACAGGCCCTTGGTGCACGGCTTACAATGTCAGGCAGGAGTCCCCTCGCAGGAACTTGCCCGCGGTTCCCGTCCCGAGTTTCGTCCGGACGCGCGAGTGATGGCGGGTATCCGGTTAGAAAAAGTCATTGCAATGAGAATCAGTCGGCTTCGCCTGGCAATCCCGTTGTGCCTGATGGCGCTCGTCCCGAGGTCTGACGCCGCAAGGGCAGACGTAAAAACGCTGGCGGCGGCGGTGGATGGCCACTACAACCATCTGCACTCGCTGGAGGCGGAGTTTACCGAGGTGTACCGCGGAGCAGGGATGGAGCGGACCGAGGCCGGGACGGTGTGGCTGAAAAAACCGGGCAAGATGCG
>Ga0187818_10000423_pt1 | contig 15120 bp, 9 predicted proteins | sample NC_wetland_sal_i_14_FD_130581 | JGI IMG/M metagenome (GOLD analysis project Ga0187818, IMG submission 130581) | Wetland sediment microbial communities from Neuse River Estuary, North Carolina, USA - SO4_3 | ecosystem: Environmental > Aquatic > Freshwater > Wetlands > Sediment | place: USA: North... | reverse complement strand
GCACGCAGTTCTCTCCTATTTCACGAGCGGCACGCGCTCGAATCGCGCATCACCCTTCGCGCGATCATTGTGTGACTAATATCGTTGCCGTGGCTCTCTTCTCCAGCGCGTCCCCGACTTGTGTCATGCTGACCTGAAATGCACGGAACGTGACGTGATAAGTGCCTGGGGTCATGGGTGCGTGGTATGTTGCGGTCCCCGTCGATGCATCTGTCATGGCCGAACCGGTCAGATATCCAAACGGGCAGGTTGCGGTTGGATCGCTGATAGCGTCGGTGACATCATCGCAATCCTCTTCGCCATAGCCATTCACGGCCGCATCGTGCTGATCCTGCTCCCACCAGTCGATTGTCGGCTGGGTGAATCCAGTCGCCGTACCCCGAAGTTCGACCGTCTGTCCAACCTGAACCGTCGCCGTGGAGGGTGCAACTGTGACCGACACCGCGGATGAGCTCGGCAGGTCCGAGTGTCCACAGGACACCGTAAGGCAAACAAGAAGGGCAAGAAACAAAGCCGTTTCGTTGCGCATGGCGCTTTCTCCCCTCGAGGCTAAGGTTTCGTTTCCTCGGGCAACGGGTCGCAATGGAGGAAGTGTGCAGTAGTTTTCATGACGGGCCTCGGGTGCTTATAGGCGTGAATTCGCGGATTGCACGGCCGAACCGGGGAGGAAGGTCCACGCCGGTCGTGAACGTAGCAAAAATCAGCCAGCAATTCTGTGATGTAAATCACTTGGATTAGTGGGTTTGAGTCGCTCACCTGTGCATGATGAAGAACGTATGGGTCGACGTCTTTAAAGCAAGTTCGGCCACGACTGCCTGATTTCGGAGCAGTTCCAAGTGTGAGAGCACCGCTTCGTGGCGAAACCCTTGGCATAGTGCGGTCCATTCGGTCGCCTGACAATGCTCAGCTTGCCGGAGATGTAGCATTTCGATGGTTCACGAAACGCATCGGATAATGGCGCTTATAGATCTTCTTTGCCCAATACGATCGCGCCAACTCGAGATAAATCTCGATGTCACGCTCCAGGTCTGATCGCTGGTCATCGAAGTAGAAACTGCGGATCGGAATGCCTCCGTGATCTCGACTCAGCTTGGGGTAAATGGCTTCACTGACTACTCCATTCATGCAGGTGAATGGACTGATGTCGACGAGGCCGTCCACACCATGTCTGGCGAGATATGCGCCGCGGCCGAGGCTTGCCACCATTTCGCCCTCGGCGCCACCAAATGGCAAGTAGGGATACGCAAGTTTCAGTACTTCATCGATATTGGGTTCTTCGTAACCTTGGAAATCCTCCTCGAACAGCAGTCGCAGCGCATGTTCGTCAGAACGTTGAATCCAAGCCCGCAGCTTGGACTTGATCAGGCTCCAGGAGTAGCTCCGTCCAGCTAAGCGGAGGTTTCGAACCTCTTCCATATTTGTGTAGGCGATCCATTCCGCAATGTCGGTCATCCAGCACTCCGCGCCATGTGCTTCGAGTCGGCGCACGAGTTCCTGATTGCTGAAGGTATTGAGGCGGCAGAAGATTTCGCCAAGGATACCGATCAGTGGGCGTACCGGGTCGAAGTTTGCAGGAACAGAGTGGAAACGGACGCGTGCACGCCCCAGCGAACCTTGTATCGAAGCCAGTTGGCACGAGAAGTCCGAACAACTTTTCTCAACTGTCTCGCAAAGATCGGCGACAGAGATGTGGAAGGCGCAGTCCGCAGCGCCCGCCTCGGTCTCGTAGGGACGCGTCTGCAACAATAGCTTGCGCAAGACGTCAGCGGACACTAATGCACGCCAAGCCGTGCGTGCGAAAGCGGTGTCGAAGCCCTGGAAATCACTATAACCATGCTCGCCCCTCGGAGAAAGAACCCGCACATCGCCGTAACCCAGCTCGCGCAGAACCTTCTTGAGACAGGGTGCATACTGTCCGAAACGGCACGGCCCGTCGGTCGTTCCCATAAAAAAGATCGTGCGGCTAGCTGCGAAGCCGGGCTGTTCAACGATCTTGAGGAAATCTCCCATCGTGATCTTGGCCGGAAAACATTCCTCGCCGCTCGTGTATTTACCACCCAATTCCAGAGTTCGGTCATCCGACCGCGGCGTTGGGACCGCTTCGACTCCCATCCAGCGGAGTGCGGCGCAGATAGCTTCCACACTCCCCTCGGCCATGGCGGGAACGTACATAATCTTTCCCGCGAGGGGATGATCGGCACCGATCTTCCGGGTTGAGCAGTGATGTTTGCTGAGGATCATCGCAAGAACCCTGTGCTATCGAGGTAAGCTTCACAGCGCGTGATGTAACCCGCATCGTTAGAATGCCCATCAAACTGCACGACCAGGCTTGGCTTGCCACTGGCGTCCTCGAGAAAGGACTTGATGTAGGAATCCGGACCGCACTTGAAGTTCGAAATGTAAATGATGTTGAACCCGGGGACATCGCGCGTCAGCCGCGCAGCGGCCAGGATGCGCCTCCCGGAATGCCAGTACATGTTGTCGTTAATACAAGAAATGTCTTGCCCGTCGAGCGGCAGGAAATCCAAAGGCAGCACATTGACCCCATACAGTGTCCGCAGCTTGCGCGGGATATCGCAGCAAGCGGTCCGGTCATAAATGTTGTAGGGGCGTCCGAGCAGCACGATCGCCGGCTCGCGTGTTTCGGTCAGAGTGTCCCAGGCAAGTTCCCCTTTTCCGCGTAACTGGCTCTCAAATGCCTTCTGCGCGGAGTAGGCGCATTCAGTAGCGTTGTCGCTAGCCGCTTTACTGTGCCCTAACTTGTACGCCAGAGCACGCAGCTGGTTACGTACCTGCTGCATATGTTGGCGGAAATGAATGGTCGGGCACAGCAGCTTTCCATTGAGGTTAGGTTCGAGCTTGGCGACCGACCGCACGATGAACGGCAGAGTCTGGTTCCAGGGACAGAGCTTCGATTCCACTTGCATGAATGGTGTTTCTGCGTCGACTACATTCGGCAGCAAGATGTAATCCACGCTTTGCTTCAACAATTCATGCACGTGGCCGTGCGCTGCTTGTATGGGAAAACAAGGTTGCGCGATCGCCAACTCTTCACCCTGAGCAGTGATATGCCCATCGGTTGGCCGCGAAACGACGACGTTGTAACCCAATTCCTGCAGATAGGTGCACCAAAATGGAAAGCGGTCAAAGAAAAACATGGAACGAGGAATGCCTACTGTTTTACATCCGGCATGATGCGGCTGCGCAGTTGCTTGCAGCGCGTGATCTCGCCAAGAAAGCAAGTCCTCGATCACTGGCTGCCGGTCAGTGCGCGTTCGCTTGCGAAATTTGTCCGAGCACTGATCGCCCCAGTAACTCTTCTCGCCGTCAATCAGGAATTCCTTCATCTCGCAATCGTTGGAGCATGCGTGACAAACAAAGTCGCGACTAGCGAACTTCACAAACTTCAGATCAAAACCCCGGAAGCGCGTTTTTTCCAGTGCGCGAGACATGCGATCGCGCGCCAGCAGAGCCGCCCCAATTGCGCCAATCACTCCGTTGAATGGGGGGACCACAATCCGTTTCTTGAGAATGACGGAGAACGCGGCAGCGACGGAATCGTTGTATGCAGTGCCGCCTTGAAAATAAATAACATCGCCAATCTTGCGTCCTCGTACGATTCGGTTCAAATAGTTCAGCGCCACGGAATAAGCCAGTCCGGCGCACAAATCTGGAACGGTAGCCCCCTTCAGCAGGAGGCTGCTCACATCGCGCGCAATGAATACGGTGCAGCGCTCGCCCAGTCGCACCGGTTTTTTCGACGAGAGCGCCAGCCGCGCGAATTCGCCCTTGATGGCTACCCCCAACTTCTCTGCCTGTTCCTCAAGAAATGAGCCTGTTCCAGCGGCGCAGGCTTCGTTCATGGTGAAGTCGATTACCGCGCCGTTCTGTATGCGGATGAACTTCGAATCCTGTCCACCAATTTCGAAGATGGTGTCGACGGGCTCCATCCCCACTTGCTGGCAGACGTGCACTGCCCCAGCTTTATGCGCTGTGATCTCGTCTTTGACAATGTCGGCGCCGGTGAGTTCTCCGATCAGTTCCCGGCCTGAGCCGGTAGCACCTACGCCACAAACGCGAATCTGCGAGCCCAACTCTTTGTCAATTTCACGTAATGCCTCCGTCACTACCTCGACGGGGCGACCGGAGGTTGGAACATAAATTTCCTTGTAGAGGTTACCCACTGCATCAATCACAACCAAATTCGTGCTTACGGAACCGACATCAATTCCAAGGTATACGTCTACACAGGTTCCGGGCTCGATGACGCAGGCCTTGATGCGGTCGCGGAGCAGGACTACTCGATCAAGCGAGAGCACGTCGGTCGCGGGGAAGGCCCCTGACGGCGGGCTTTCCGCCGGAGACGAGATCGTGACGGTGGAATGCTCCCGCCTTCTTTCCGCCGCAACTATGCTTGCACCCAGCGCGGTTACCCAACATTGCACTTCCGGAATGACAAATTCCGATTCCGGCAGTTTGAAAGCTGCGCGCAAAGCCTCGCGTACGCCGGCATTTAGCGCCACTCCACCGACGAACGCTACTGGCGGAATTACTTTCCTTCCCTTCACAATACTGGACTTGAAGTTTCGAGCTACTGCCTCGCAAAGCCCGCGCAGAATTTGGTCCGCGCCGTACCCACGCTGCTGGGCATGTATCATGTCGCTCTTTGCGAACACCGAGCAACGACCCGCGACACGCGCGGCACAACTCGCGCCACATGCGGCTTCTCCGACGTCTTCGACTTCGTAAAGCAGCCGCGAAGCCTGCTGATCTATAAATGATCCAGTCCCGGCAGCACATTCCATGCTGGATTGATAGTCGAGAATGCCCAAATGATCGAAATCTCCGCACTCGCCCAGACGAATGTATTTCGACGTCTCTCCCCCGATCTCAAACACAGTGCGCACCTGGGGATAGAGCGCACGAGTGCCACAGGCCAGCGCGCGAAACTCGTTCTCAAAGTCGGCGCCCAAATCGCGTGACACCGCTCTTCCCCCGGACCCCGTGATGCGAATCGCTTTGATTGCCGCTTCGGGGACTTCGTCGTAAAAACGGCGCAATAGGTCCGCAGTGGTCTGCTGGGGATTTCCTTGTAGCCGCCGATAGGTGGAAAGCACAACCGGCGGATGCGCCCGCCCATTCATCAGGCGCAATTGGGGCATGAAGAAGGCGCCGCTTGCCGCGGCAACGCGCGTGAGCGTGCACGCGTCTTCCAGAGTACCGAGAGCGGCCATCTTGACGCTAACTGCACCAACATCGATTCCGAGGCTAATGCTCATCGACCATCCCTCGTGTCAAACTCTGCCGTCGTAGCTCGATAAAGGTTCAGCGGCGAAGCACCCATCTTGGGAGCTGTTTCCACGGCCCGCGTCGAACTGTGAATCCACTTACTTCCGTCGAACCCCCTAAGCGCTCGCGGAATCGCACAGCGAACCTTCGATGCCTGCCAACCGGAGCCGCAAACGCAACATTGTGACTGTCCCGCTTTTGCAACGCCGTGACCTCTATCACGCATGGGACATTTCTGAACTAGCTATTGCGCGGGATTTTGCAAGTCGCTAGCAATCTCCAGTGTGTTTTGTTTGTCGCGATGCGCGGAAGCGCAAACCGCAGGATCCCAACACTCGGCTGCTACGTGTGTGTTTTGCTCGCTCTTGATGGATCTCGGAAAGCGCTGGGCGCATTCGTTCGACAGCGAGGGCAGATCGAAATCCCGGGCCATCATTTCGTCTGCCGCCATACATCCACAATAGAGTTGCGCCTGTATCGCCGAAGCCGAAACGACCAGCAGGTGGGAAGGGTCGGCGAATTCCTTCGCGGGCACAATCATGCCGATCTCGTAAGGACGGGACGGCGCGTCGCGATCTTGAAGGTCTCGGTTATAAGATTCGACAACGAAAGCGCCGTGTGACAAAAACCCTTTCTTGGCATCTGCGAGCTGTTCGGAAGATGCATTGAGCACGATTCGGGTGTAGGCCTGCCAGCGCCAGCGCAACAAATCATTCGCGGTGAGCGAGAACTCCAGATCAGAGCGATAGACGGCATCATCCATCAACACCAGCGTTCTGCCCAGAATCTTTCGTCCGTCCGTGATTTGGTGACTGCCATGGCCGCAGCATTTCCCGTCCGTCACGGGGAGTTCATCGGAGTTGCGCGAGTATGGACTCGTCACGATGACGAACAATTGCTCGACCGGTTCGTGCGGCGGCATTGCCGGTGAGATGTCGTTGAAGCAGGCATCCACCTGGGGCAGGCTCTCGCCGTCGGCGCCCTTCGCCTTCTTGCAGATCTTGAAGTAGGATGCGAGCGGAGTGATGTGACGCAAACCGCCATCCGAGAACTGCGACCACATCTTCGGATTGTCGGACGGCGAACCATCCGCGATTCTTGGCATGTTCGCGTATACGGGCAGCACCGAGCTGGCATAAAGGTATTCTAGAAAAGTGCTTCCGACATTTCTGGTCGAGGTGGGCTGAGCGACCACTTCCCGATACTCTCCACCCCAGAAAGACACGACCGCAGCCCGGACCGGCCTGCCGTTCGCCAACTTTTCCATCGAAATGTTCTTGTTGAGCAGATCGCGCAAAGGTTCCATGTCATTCATGCTGTCGAGTCCGAAAAGCCCAAAACGCAGGGTCGCGAGTCGACGTGGTTTCCGGATATCCTTCGAGCTTTTGATGGATTGCCAAAGCGAGACCAGGCCTTCCGCCTGGGCTGACAAGTTAGCCAGCGACTCGTTGGTGTCGGGTGATTTCGCCGCTTGTCCGAGGAATGCGCTATTCAAAGCGCCAACCGAAGAGCCGGAGAATTCGTCAAAGTCACAATGCCTCTGCACTACTAGGTGGTAGACGGCTCCGGCTTCAAACGCACCTTTCGCGCCACCACCACTCATGACAAGCGCTCGGCGCTTCAGGTTGACGCATGGATCTTCCGCCCTGGCAACTTGACTCGAAAGCAGGACAAGGGCAGCGATGAACAGAACGGTGATTAGGATTTTCACGGGATGAATGCCCGGGTTGATGGGCCAGTGGCGTACCCCGGCATTTCGAGTTTGCCGGTCGTATGGGCCCTGTTTGCCAAGATGTTGGGCAGCGCCGCCCATAATGCTGGCAGTCGCAGCCGGTGCCATGCTCTGAAACTCGTTGTCGCTCAACATTGTGGGTCTCCAACAGTGGCGATTCATACCTGTCAAGGTGCAACTCGCGGGCCACGCTCGACAGGCGCCCAGACGAGCACCCGAGTGGTATAGTTGCGGCGATGCAGCAAGGTGAATTCAATCCAGATGAGGTGCGGCTGTTATTTCGTATCTCGAAAAAGCTGCTCACCGAACGCAGCTATGGCGAGCTGCTGGATGACATTCTTGGGGTTACGATCGATGGCCTGGGTGCGGAACGCGGCTGCGTGATCGTGCGCCATGACGGGCAATTGCGCGCGGCTACCGCGCGGAATTTCGGGGCGGGCTCGCTGGAACACGCGGAACGAGAGATTAGCGGTTCGATTGCCGATTCCGTGCTCAGCGCCGGAAAAACACTGTTGCTCGATGATGCCCTTCACTCGCAGGAATTCCGGGGCAAACCGAGCGTCCGGCGACTGCAACTCCGTTCCGTCCTCTGCGCCCCGTTGGTCGCCAGCAGCCAGGCTTTCGCAATCATTTACCTTGAAAACCGCACGGCCGCAAACAGCTTCAATGAACGCCATCGGTGCCTGTTGGATGAGATCTGTTCGCTGGCAGCGCCAAGGCTGCACGCAGCCGTGGAGATGCAGATCGCGCAGCGTCGGGTGCGGGAAGTCGGAACATGGCTGGGAGAAGCAGATGGAATCGTTACCGCAGACGCCACCATGATCGCCCTGTTGCGCTCTTTACAACAAGTCGCAATCACCGATCTGCCCGTTCTGATCATCGGCGAAACGGGAACGGGAAAGGAATTGCTGGCGCGCGCCGTGTACCGGCAGAGCGGAAGATCCAATGGACCATTTCTCGTGATGAATTGCGCCGCAATTCCGGCCACTCTGATCGAATCAGAATTATTCGGATACCTGCAAGGCGCCTTTACGGGCGCAGTACGCGATCGCATGGGTCTGCTGGCTGGAGCGCACCGCGGTACCCTGTTTCTCGATGAAATCGGCGAACTGCCACTTGAGCTGCAGCCGCGCCTCTTGCGGGCGCTACAATCTGGCGAATTTACCCGACTTGGTTCCGTACGGAACGAAACCGCAGACGTTCGGTTTGTGGCGGCAAGCAACCGCGACCTAGAACGCGAAACCGAAGAAGGACGCTTCCGCTCTGACCTCTACTATCGGCTGTCGTCCATAACCTTAAAGGTGCCGCCCCTGCGCGAGAGGCCTCACGACATCCAACTCTTGAGCGAACACTTCCTGCGGGCCTATGCAGCACGATTTGGACGGGAAGCCCCGCGTCTGGACGAAGGCGCTCTTGCCGCATTTGCGGCCTACAGTTGGCCAGGAAACGTTCGTGAGCTCGAAGGAGAAGTCGCCAGGCTAGTCGCCACATCGCCGAGCGGTGGCGAGATTGGTGTGGAATCGCTCAACCAACGAACTCGACGGTCCGAGTCACGCAAAGGCGAGATGGCCCTTCCCCTCATGTCACTCGCCGAACTCGAACAGAAAATGATCGCGTTTGCCCTCGAGGCCACCGGCGGCAACCGCACCCAAGCGGCAGAGATTCTCGGCATAAGCCGGGAAGGACTGCGCATTAAGATGCAGCGATTCGCAGCAGGCAACGACAGTTCGGGTCCCGACTCGTCGAAGTAGCGCAGCGAACCACGCCCGGGAGCATCGCCGTGCCAGCTAGCTGCGAGACTTGCGACCATCCCTCCTCCCATCAATCATTGATTTGGTGCCCAATCAGACTTACCATTTCAGAGAGATGCCAACGCCCTCAGCGCCCGCGATCAGCCGTATTTTGGGCCACTATCGTCTTGAGAACGTACTCGGAGAGGGTGGGATGGGCGTCGTTTACGCGGCGTATGACACGCAGCTGGAACGTTACGTTGCAGTAAAACTCGTGCGCGAGCCGCTTCTCACGGAACCGGAAGCGCGGGACCAACTCATCGCCGAAGCGCGTTCTGCCTCGGCGCTCAATCATCCGAACATCTGCACCGTCCATGATATCGGTCAATCCAACGGCGAGACCTACATTGTCATGGAAAGAGTGGAAGGTCAGCCTCTCAGTTCGCTGGTCGCTGGTGGGCTTTCGCCGGAACAGGTGGTCTCATACGGCGGGCAGATCGCCGATGCGCTGGCTCATGCGCATGCACATGGGATCGTTCACCGTGATCTGAAAAGTGCGAATGTCATGATCACGCCGGAGGGGCGGGTCAAGGTTCTCGATTTCGGACTAGCTACCCGCATCCGCGAACGGCAACTGCGAGAGGCAGGGACATCGCGAAAGTCGGTTGACGAGATCGGAGCGATTGCCGGCACTTTGCACTATGTTTCGCCTGAGATCTTGTATGGGAAGCCGGCTGACCAACGCTCCGACACATGGGCATTCGGCGTCCTGCTCTACGAGATGGCCACCGGCCAGTTGCCCTTCAGCGGAGCGACCACGTTTGAGCTCTGCTCAGCGATTATGCGCGAGCAACCAGCGCGCTCTGCTCAAATCATTCCTGGCCGGCTCTGGTCTGTAATAGAGCGCTGCCTCGCAAAGGCGCCAGCGAAGCGCTACGAGAATATAACCGCTGCCCGTGTGGAACTGCTGGGTACCGGGCGCGGCGCGGGCTCGCTACCCAAGTGGGTGGGCGATTCGGTCACTTCCACACGATTAATCCTGGCAGTGTTGTTCTGTCTCTTGGTGGTCGGGTTGTATGTTTTGCAGCGCTCACGTTTTTTGGAAAGAAGTCGCGTTTCGTCTCCGTCCGCAGTGTTGCCAACAACTAAACATTACAACGTGGTTGCTGTGCCTGCGTTCCGTAACCTTAGTGGGCGAGCATCTGACGAATGGGTGGGAACCGGTCTTGCCGGGATGCTTTGTTCGGAGCTTTCCAGCAGCGGCAAAGTGCAGACTCTATCCGCAGACCGCCTCGTGATCAGCGGTCTCGTGGGCGGAGAAAGCACATTGCAGGCCGCGGAAATCCTGCGCAAAAGCGGCCAGGCGCAAACTGTTGTTGACGGCTCCTACGCGATCGTAGGCGGTCGGATACGTTTCGATGGGCAAGTTATTGATGTGACCAGTGGCAACGTTGTCGCAAATATTGCGGAATCTACATCTGAGGCTAAGCTGTTTGATCTCGCGACTTCGCTCGGTGCGCAGCTTCGATCCGCTCTTAAGCTTGGCGAGGCTGACGCCGAACAGAAGGGCTACGCGCAAGCAGCGTTGCCGGCAAGCCTTGACGCTACGAGGCTCTATGCGGAGGGCATGATTCGCCTGCGGCGCTATGACGCGACCGGTGCCCGGCCCTTCTTGGAACGTGCCGTCACTCTCGACCCCAATTACGCCTTGGCGCACTCCGCCTTGGGCGAGGTCTGGGCCAGACTCGGCTACGACCAGCGAGCGAGCGAAGAAGCGAAGCGTGCCGCAGAACTCGCCATTCATTTCGCTGATGAAGATCGGTTGGTCATCGAAGGGCGTCAGGCGGAGATCACGCACAACTGGCCTCGCGCTATACAGACGTACGGAAAACTACACCATGCATTCGCGGAGAACCTCGATTACGGACTTAAGCTCGCGTCGGCGCAGTCCTCATCTGGTAACCCGCAAGGTGCGCTGCAGACGCTGGCAGTGCTTCGCAAGTTGCCCGGTGCAGTCGGGGACGACCCGCGTATCGACCTCGCCACGGCCGAGGTTTACACTTCAACTTCAGATTCCAAGAGCGTTCTTCCCGCGGCACAAAAAGCTGCGGATGTTGCCCTCAAACGTGGGATGAAGATTGTCTTCGCATCGGCATGCACGTACCAGGCGCACGCCCTTTTTTCTTTGGGAGATCCTGCAAATGCCCAAGCCACCCTCGAGGCGGCGAAACAGGCCTACCAAGAGGCGGGCGACAAGGTCAGCGTTGCGCGCGCAACGATGAACGAAGCCAACCTACTGTACGCCAAAGGTGAGTCAAATTCTGCGCTCGAAACGTATCAGAATGCGCTCTCTCAATACTTGGAGGCAGGCAACCGCAGCGGGGTCGCCGTTGTAGACGCGAATATAGGTGCGGTGCTCGGCGACCTCGGCCAGTTTGTGCGTGCGCGTAAGTATCTGGATCAGTCCCGTGCGACTTATCGCGAAATCCAGGACAAGGCTGGGGCGGCCAACGCCATGATGAACATTGCTGCCAACCTCTACCAGCAAGGTCTGTTGCCCAAAGCGGCCGATATGTTCAACCAATGCCTGCAAGTTTACCGGCAAACCGGAGACCGCTCGAATCAAGCGACGGCATTGCTTAACCTTGGAGACATTTCTTTGCTTCGGGGCAATCTGTCCTATTCGCGGAACTATTTCGATCAGGCCCTCACTGTCTATCGCGAACTCGGCGATGAAAGCAGCACGGCTCTGGCACTGAAGAATCTGAGCGAGGTGATGCGGTTACAGGGCGATTCCGTGGGCGCGACCGCGCGCGCCCAAGAGGCTTTGGCGATCCAGAATCGCCTTGGCGAACAAGGTGGGAAGGCGGATACCCTGCGCACACTCGCCGCGCTCTACAGCGATCAGGAGCGCTGGCCCGAAGCCGAAGACGCCGCACGGCACTCGGCTGACGAGTTCGCCAAAGAAAGGCGCCCTGATGAAGAGGCGCGTAGTACCAATGTTCTAGTTGAGATTCTGCTCAAGCAGGGCAAGATGGCGGAAGCAGACAAAGACATGCAGGACGTCATCCAATTGCTCAAAGGAAATTCGAACCAAGATACGCAATTAACGCTGCTCATCACTGAGGCCCGGTTGGAAGATTCCAAGAAACAAGACGCGAAAGCGTTGCGAATACTGGCAGGCGTGATCGCTGCCGCTAAAGCTGCGCAACTTGCAGAACGCGAACTGGAAGCGCGTCAACTCCAGGCCGATATTGAAATCAGGAACGGGGATTCGGCGGCCAAGGCGCATCTCGAATCACTGGAGAGCATTGCCCGATCGCGGGGTTTTGGTTCACTTGCCGCCTGGGCGGCAGATCAACGGCTCCACGGGCATAAGCAGAATTGAACTTCGCACATCTTCGAACTCTTCCTGGTCCAATCAGGTATTGACCCTTCTAAGACGTATTTTCAGGCTACATAAGCTATACACAAGGATGGGAACTCAAATCGACCTGGTGACAGTGCGCTCTCGGCGCGTTTCTGTAAGTCTTTTAAATTAGCAGGGATAAGAAGAGGAGAAACGCCAGGGCAGCGTTCTAACCAACTGAACTACGTCCCCACTCGCCAAATCAACAAGATGCGAAATAACCAGCGTTTATGCGGCCTTGCGCCATCTGCATAAATTGCACAGATTGCCCAAAGCGACCTGAATTGCTTGTATTCCGGTCCGAACCGCCCATAAACCGCCCATAAAGTTCGGCCACTTCCCTGCTGTTTTGCATGCGCAAAACACCTTCTACGGGCTGCGGCGGGCGATCCAGAGTTCTGCCAACCCAGGCAAAACCACCAGCACAACTTTCGCAAATCTTTGTCACGGAAATATCCTAACAGCTTCTCGCAGAACACGAAAGACCACCTTCATTTCCCCGGGTCGGACTGCACGAAATTCTCAAATTCAGCCGCAACGCTGATACCAGTTGTTTGTGCGCCCGAGCAGCGACCTCTGCCGTGTGAAGGCCGAGTGTGACTGTGCGGTGTTATTGTGGGTCTGCAGCAAGCCCAACAGATCAGTGAATTACTGGCGGTTTCCTTTTCTGGGAGTCCAACAAATTCAAATTGACAAAGAATTTGGGACGAGAGTGGTTCGGAAGTTTGAACCGAAGAATGGCTCCAAGTTCGATACGCCGGCTAATGAGCGAAAAACCGTTACTCGAAGCGGTCGCCACAGATTTGGGGAAGCAGTCGGCTTCATTTCTCTCCGCTGTTGTCTCTTAACTCACTATTTCTTCCGCACAATCGAGGCATCTTCCACACTGGCCCGCTTGTTCCACCCGTGGAAACGCGAGAATTCACCCGCATTCCATGCCTCGCGGAGTCCAGGAGTACTCAGATCCCAGTCTGGGCGGATTTCACTCGTCACGGCGCGCAGGTCGTGCCAAAGATCGACGACCGATGGACGTCCCCAGAACCAGTAGCCGTTATAGATGCTGTAAATCACAAGGCCCGGCTTGAGCACGAGCGTATGCGGGATCATCGGATTATGCTCGGGGTCGGTGTATTCCTGGATGTCGAGATCCTTCTGAACAGTTCGGTCGGAATCCGAAAGGAAAGTCCACTCGGCTCCGACTGATGCACGGAATTCCTGAAGAGTATGGTGATCGTCGGTGGCGATCGTGGCGATCTGAGTGTACGCGACTGCGATCCTCGGGTAGAACGCGGCGAGTTCCAGATGCTGCTGGTGCTCCTTTGGGCAATAGTGGCCGCGCGCGAGTGTAAGGATTAGCGGATCGTCGCCCTGTAGCTCGCTGAGTTTGCGCGGTGTGCCCGTGTGATCGGGCAGTTCGTAGTCGAGGAAAATACCTCCGGGCACAATATCAGAACGCATGATTGGACTCCTCCCGCTTTTCTCAAAGGCGCCAATAGCCTCTGATGCTCCGGTTATGATCGCTGTTTATTTGCCTGATATAAATAAGCTTTCGTTTTAAAGGTTCGAACCCAAGACTGCCGAGCACCGTCCCTCTCAAAAGCGGCTTCACCCTGCTCGCCGCTCCGCAGAGCCCTGGCGTGAAGAACCGACGAATCCTTGGACCAGTGCGGCGATTTCGTCTGCGGCGGTGTCCAAGGCGAAGTGTCCGCCATCGACGATGTGGACTTCGGCTTTGGGGACATCGCGGCGATAGGACTCTGGCTCGGAGGGGTCGAACGAAGACTCATACTTACCCCAGATCACCAGCAGGCGCGGCTGCTTCTCGCGCATCCATGCTTGCCATTTCGGGTAGCAATCGACGTTGGTGCGGTAGTCGTAGAAGAGGTCGCTTTGAATATCAGCCTGGCCGGGCTGATTTAGAAAATAGAATTCGTCGGTCCAGAGATCGGGGTCGTGGCGCTCCACGTTGGGATCGTTTCCCGCGTGGCGGGACTTTGTGGTTGCAAGCGACAGGAGATTTGTGCGCAGCGCGCTTTCGTTGGCAGTGCGATCGGCCCAAAAGGCTCGCCGCGTTTTCCAGTTCTCGCCCAGACCGGTGTTGTGTGCTACCGCGTCCTGGACGATGAGAGCTTGGACTCGGTCCGGGTGAGCCAAGATCATGCGAAAGCCGACAGGGCCACCGTAATCCTGCATGTAGAGGGCGAAGTGGGAGAGACCGAGCGCTTCGGTGAAGTGATTCATGATTTCCGCGATGTGATCGAAGGTGTACGCGAATTTTTTCGGGTCCGGCCAGTCGCTGTGACCGAAGCCGGGGTAATCGGGCGCGACAAGGTGATGGCGATCGGAAAGACGGGTGAAGAGAGGCTCGAACATCCGCGAAGAAGACGGCAACCCGTGGAGCAGGAGAATCGTCGGGGCGTCTTTCGGACCAGACTCCCGGTAGAAAATTGACAGCCCATCGATCTGTGCGGTGCGATAAAAAATCAAATTCTTCATGGTTTGTTCCTCTCGTCGCATCTGGACTTGGGGCTCCTGGACTTGGGCGAACAATTGAAATGATGCGAGCACTATAGAAACCATCAGCTTCATGCAGGAGAGCCGCATGGATGAATCCAAACGGTAAGATGTGAAAATGTGCATTTGCTTCGCTCCGTTCATGTTTAGGCCCGCCGCCAGTTCTGACAGGGCCTTTTGCGGCGCTCTCACGTAAGGGTCTCATTCGTTTCTGCTCTGGTTTTCAGCATCAGGGTGCATAACGAGTAAAGACAAGGTCGCTTCCTTTGGCCTTCTCGTGGCAGGGGAAGCAGCTTTTCATAAACGTCGCGTCACCAGGTTTGCCGTCCGCGAAATGACCGAACCCCCAGCCGGCCGTTGCGGCGTACTTAGCTGAGTCCTTTACCATAAATTGAATGTTCGTGGGGGCGCCGGGAACGAAAGATTGAGCCTGGCCAAAGACTTTG
>Ga0187818_10000422_pt1 | contig 15132 bp, 11 predicted proteins | sample NC_wetland_sal_i_14_FD_130581 | JGI IMG/M metagenome (GOLD analysis project Ga0187818, IMG submission 130581) | Wetland sediment microbial communities from Neuse River Estuary, North Carolina, USA - SO4_3 | ecosystem: Environmental > Aquatic > Freshwater > Wetlands > Sediment | place: USA... | reverse complement strand
GGAAGCCGAATCATAATTCCGTAGCTGTCAGGAAAAAATGGGCCACGGATCTACACGGATTCGCACGGAAGAAGCCACATCTATATTTATCCGTGCAATCCGTGGCTAGTTCTTGCTTATTTTGCGCACCGCCTGGCCTGGCGGCAACGCGTCCAGTAGTTCCCGTATGGTTCGCTTGAACACGGGATGAAGCACGTCCGGCGCGATCTCGGACAGCGGCTCCAGGACGAAGCGGCGCTCTTGCATGGCGGGATGAGGGATGGTCAAGCCTGCATCTTCGACGATTGAGTCGCCAAACAACAGAATATCGATATCGAGGATGCGAGGACCCTTCTGCTGCCCTCGCCGTCGTCCCAACTGTTGCTCAATGTCGAGAATGCCGGAGAGCAGTTGTCCGGGCGTCTGCTCCGTGTCCAGTGCGACCGCACAATTCAAAAACCATGGCTGAGCGGTGAATTCCACGGGTTCGGTTTCGTAGCAAGATGAGACCGCGACGACCTCGCCGAAGGCGCGCAAGCGGTCGATGGCGGTGTTCAAATTTGCCGCGCGATCACCGACATTGGAGCCCAGCGAAAGATAGACGAGGTCATGCATTGAAGACAGTTTTCGTATTTCAGATCGTTAGTAGCGCCGGCATCTTGCCGGCTGTCGCGAGGGCATTCTGCCCTCGCCGGTGGCAGCGGAACGCACGCCTGGACAGCCGCCGGGACGGCGGCGCTACACTTTGCCATTGCGCGCAAAGGATGTCAACCGAGACCGTATCCAGCTTAAGACTTGCGGCACAAAGGCTTTCCCGGCACGCTTAGATGTCACTGCCTAAATGTGAATTTTGCTGGCCAAGCACGTGCGATGACACCTGCGCCTACATTGACAAGCGAGGTCCAATGCTTTCGATTCACGCCAAAATTGATCGTACTCAGCGTTTGCTTCGAATGCTCGAGGAAGATGCTCCGCTTCTTGCTGTGCGGGTTGCCCCATTGACTCCGGAGCGCCAGCAGTCGGCGAAAGACTATGCTGCCCGAATAACCGCGCATGCCCGCGCAGAGCTAGAGAAGTTGATCGAAGAAGGATCCTTCTGGGACGGCAACGATTCCACTCCGCAAGCCGCCGACTGACTATCAGGCTATTTGTCCAGCCAGGGCGTGGGTGAGTTGCGGGATGGGGTCGCGCTCGTCCTCGACTGTAGTTTCCTCCCAAAGCGTGTGATCGCGCAGCAGGCGGGAGACCAAGGCCGTATGCATCGCATGGCCGGCGCGGTCCGCAACCACGTTGCCCAAAATCTGTTTTCCCAAAAGCGCGAGGTCGCCGATGAGGTCCAGGACCTTGTGCCGCACGAACTCATCGGCAAACCGCAAAGGAGGATTCTCCACACTATCTCTGGTGAGTACGACACAGTTTTCTCGCGAGGCGCCGCGGATCAAGCCCATATTGCGTAATGTTTTCTCGTCCTGGCGGGAACCGAAGGTGCGCGCTGACGCGATTTCGCGAAAATAATTGCCGTTCGCCAGCTCCACGCTCAAGGTTTCTTTGCCGATCAGCGGATGGGGAAAGTTGATGGTGTAAGACACGGAATAAGTTTCCGCAGGATATACCGCGATAAACTTGTCGCCTTCGTGCAGTTCAAGCGCTTGACGAATGCGGAGATAGGTCCGCGGCCGACGCTGCTTCCGGATTCCTGCCTGCTGGATCAGCTCCACAAAAGGCCGCGCACTCCCATCCAGGATCGGCAGTTCCAGATTGTCCAGTTCGACGATGGCATTATCAATGCCAGTTCCGATGAAGGCCGAAAGTAAATGCTCAGTCGTGGAAATTAACACGCCCTTTTTCATCAGGCTGGTGGCATAGCTGACCCGAGCGACGTTACGGCTGATCGCCTCGACCGCAAAACCGTCCAGGTCGACGCGATGAAATACGATGCCAGATCCCGCAGGGGCGGGCAGAATGCGCAAACGCACAGGAGCGCCGCTGTGCAGACCGACGCCGGCGCACTCCACTGGCCCACGAATTGTTTGCTCGTGTCTCAGCCTCTGTTCTCTTATCTATCGTTAGATGAAGAGATTACAGCCTGTGGCCGCATCTCCGGCTGTGGCAATTTAGGCACAGTTCGTGGGTATTTGCCGACCCTAGTCACGGCCATTTGCCTAACACCCAATGCTGCACGCACTTAGCTTGTGAAAAAGAGGTTACAGGCAGGTCACTATTTGGGTGCAGTTTTGTATGGATCGTAGGTTACATCAGCCGCAAACATCGAATCGGCCAGTCCTTTGTTGTAGCTTACCGAGTTCAAAAAGCGCTGGTTGGACATGTCCCCGTTATAGAAACGCGTAACGCTGAAGGGAGTCATGACGCCTTGCACCGGGCGGTAGTTGTCATAGACCTCATCCTCGATATTGCGTTCCTTGTCGGTTGGATCGCGCCACGAGTAGGTTTTCTTCACCGGCAAATGCGTGTTGGCATCGATGTACAAAGTAACGCTCTGATTGCTAGAGGTCATGACCGAGACCTGTTCCGTGTCTTTCTGGGCAGCTACGGTATGCCCTTCGTAAAATAGAGCGATACCCGGTTCAGAGAGCCATTTGCGTATCACCCAATCCAGCGAATACTCGCGCCGCCGCAGATAATCGCTAACCGACTTGGGTTCGTCGAAGCGGGTGCCCTTGTAAGTGATCTCGAAACCCTGGTCGCCACGGTACACGTACACCACGTCACGCTTTTTGGTAAGCTCGACGCGGTCCTTGTCAGGATATTTGTAGAAACGCCAGAACAATGTTCCAACACCCTCTGATTGTCCCAGATGAAAACCGTAACTGCGGCCTTCCTGGCTGACGTCTTCGATATTCAGATAAGTATTTCCGCCCAGAGCCTGAATCATCTGATCGATCAGCGTTTTCGCCTTCCGCGAGTTTTCCTGGTCAACTGCTATAGATTGCGCGGAAGTCGCTGGCGCGGAGGTATTCGCCTGCCCGAAGCTGAGCACGGTTAAGAAAATGACCAAAATAAAATACTTCATGCTGCAATTGTAGTGCCTACGTGCTCCGTGTGGGGGGACACTCCTGTCCGCCGCCTTTGACTCTGATTTGCGGTGATTGATCTCGGACTTCAACGTCAAAGGCAGCGGACAAGAGTGTCCAGCTCTACACTACCCCACAAGCACTGCGCCGCCGTTTACGTTGAAAACTTCCCCGGTAACAAAGCCCGCATGCGGCGTGCATAGGAACAGGATCGGAGCCGCGATTTCTTCTGGCGTGGCTACCCGTCCCAGCGGAATGGTTGCGAAAATCGCCGCTCGGCTCTTCGGATCATTCAACGCCGACGCCGACATGTCGGTATCAACCCAGCCGGGCGCAACGCAATTCACATAAATGCCATCGCGAGCCAGTTCGGTCGAAAGTCCCTTAACCATGCTGATCAGTGCCCCCTTGGTGGCAGCGTAGTCGCAATGAAAAGCCTCGCCGCGCTGTCCGGCGGTGGAGCTGACCAGCACGATGTGACCTGCCGCGGCACCGGAGGTGTTCTGCTTCTTCATCTGAGCGACGGAGTGCTTGATGAGTGCGAAGACGCTGTCAAGATTGATAGCGACGGTGGTGTGCCACTGCGAGTCAGCCATCTGCTCGATGGGTTGGTCTTGAGCAGGCCAGACGCCGTGATTAGCGACGAGAATATCGAGCCGTCCGAAACGATCCACCGCGCAAGCTACCAGTTCCCGTGCCGTCTCTGTGCCGGAAAGGTTGCAGGCGACCGCGGCACAGTTCTCCGCGCCAAGTTCTTTGACCAGTTGATCCGCCTGCTGTTTCGACTTCTCGTAATTGAAAAGCACCCGCGCACCCGCAGCTACGAACATTCGGACGGTTGCCGCGCCGATGCCTCGAGAACCGCCGGTGATGAGAGCGACTTTGCCAGAGGAGGAGAGATGCATGTCCCGTAGTTTCAGGGTTTAAGTTCCAAGTTGCAAGCTGGAGGGTCGCCCGAACAAATGATCCTTCACTGTTGATGAATGGCTCCGTATACGAACCAGGTATGGCTCGAGCTTAGCTTCACAAGTTCGACGAAGCTCTTTCCGTCTTCAGTTGCCGCAAAAGCACCCGCACCAGCATTCCGTCATAGCGGATGCCACTCAAGCGCTCCAGTTCCGCCAAAGCCTGGCCGCTGCTCTTGGCCGGAGCAAAAGAACGTTCAGTGGTCATGTTGACGTAGGCGTCGGCGACCGCCAGAATCCGCGCCCACAGGGGAATTTGCTCCCCCTGAAGCCCCGCCGGATAACCGGTCCCGTCGAAGGATTCGTGGTGATGCTCCACAGCTTTTTGCAGGGACTCGCTGGCCGGCAAGGTGCCGACAATTTCTCCTCCCACCCGAGCGTGCACTTTTACCAGATCAAACTCCTCGTCGCTCAGCGGACCGGACTTGTTGAGAATCCGCTCAGGAACGAAGATTTTACCCACGTCGTGCACCCGGGCAACGTAGGCAAGATCATCGATTTCTTCCGGAGACAACCCCAGCGCGTGGGCCATAAGTTCAGAGTAACGAGCCACCATTTCACCATGTCCGGCGGCGTTCAGTTCGCGCGATTCGGCGGCGCGGCACAGGGCTTCAATCGCTTCCCGCAATATCTCTATGCTGCCTTCCTCGTCTTCACTTTCCTGAATAAGCTTCCGGAGCGTGGTAAGCAGTTCCTCAAGATGCTCGGGTCCGGTATGCTCGCGGTGCAGGAAGCCTTCGATGTAACCGGAGATCAGTTGCCGCTGCACCGCGGAACTCTCGCTGTCTTCCGACTCGTCGGTGGTGGAAACACGATCGCCCCCGGCGTGTTTGGAGACGTACATGCCCGCGTCCGCCACACGAATGATTTCTTCCGCGGTGAAGCCGTGAACCGGAAAGCTGGCCACGCCGAAGCTGCCGGTGATCATATGTTCTTGCAACATGGGGTCAGTCGAAAGCCAGAGGCGCAAGCGCTCAGCCAGAACCTGCGCCTGTTCCACGCCGGTTTCCGGCATGAGGATGATAAATTCGTCGCCGCCGTAGCGCGCCACCACATTCGACTGCCGGCATTTCTGCTCCAGCAATCGGCCGACGCGAGCCAGTACCAAATCTCCTTCAAGATGCCCCAGCGTATCGTTGACTTCCTTGAATTTGTCGAGATCAACCAGCACCACGGAAAAAGGCCGCCCCGAGCGGGAAGCCCGCTTCCACTCTGAGCTGAGCGCTTCCCAGAAGAAGCGCCGAGTTTTGATGCCGGTAAGACCATCGGTGATGGCGGTTTGTTGCAGCTTCTGAAATACGAATGAATTGTGCAGCGCCGTAGCCAACAAATCGGCCAGCGTATTCATAATCAGCACATCTTCAGGGGAGAATGCATCCTCTTGCCGGCTCTCCACATTGAGCACACCCAGCAGGGTCTCACCGTAGGCGATAGGAATGCACAGCACGGCTCGCGAATCGGGCAACACTCCCTGGATGTTGGCTTCACCCGTGGTCTGCACCAGCGCGCTCTCCCCGGTTCGCGCCACCCGGCCGAGAATTCCCACCCCCAGAGGGATGCGCATGCCCAAAGCCTTGGCCGTAATGCCCGCCTCCGCCTTGATCTCGATGTCCTTGCGAACATAATCAAAAATGCCGATGCCTATATGATCGAAGCGGAAGTTTTTCTGGATATGGCCAACAATTTCCAGCAGCATCTGTTCCGAGTCTTCACTGGAAATAGCAGTTTTAGAAATGCTGTTGAGAAACGCGAACTGGCGGGCGCGGCGCTGCTCCTCGGCAAACAGCCTTGCGTTCTCCACCGCGACTGAGACTTGGCCGGCAACCGTCTGCATCACTTCCAGGTCACGTTGCTCGAAGACATATTCGCGTTCCGCGCTCATAATCGCCATCACGCCCGCGGGTTTGCCGCCCTGCAGAATGGGCGCGCCACAGAAGCACTTGGACGGACGCTCCGGAATATAGGTCGTGCCCAGACGTTCGCGAGCCTTCTCCAGATCAGCGCGGATGAGCAGCGGTTGCCCGGTGCGCAGGATGTACTCAGTCAGACCATTGTCGACCTTGCGCGAACGCTTAGGCCGAACCTGGCCCTTTTCCACTTCGAATTCGAAGCGGATGTGCTCGCCTTCCTGAAAGGCCACGTAAAAATCACCAGTATCGAAGATTTGTCCAAGCTCTTTGTAAACCGTGCGCAGGATCTCGTCCTGATCGAGACGCGAACTGATGGCCTGGCCAATCTGGGTCAGGAGTTCGTACTCCTTGGTGCGGCGTTGGGCGTCGTGCATGACGACGTAATTTTCCAGGGTCAGCCCGATCTGCAACGCCAATCCAATCAACAGCCGCAGGTTCGACGAACCAAACATGCGGCGCTCCGCGTGAGGAAAAATGATCACGCCGAAGTTATGTTTGCGAGTCTGCAGACTGACGGCCGTAATGTTGCGGATATTTTCTTCCGCTACCACTTGCCGAAACTGCTCAAAGCGGGCGCCGGGAAACGCCGGCAGCGGTTCCGACATCTCGGCAAAGTTATGGAAGGTCACGAATCCGCCGCGCCGGTATGCCAGTTCGGCGATATATTCCCCAGCGCCGCTCTTTTCCATCTTGCTGACCAGTCCGGAAGAAAATCCGCGCTGCACCGAGGGGAGAATGGCGCGCCAGCGTTCGGAAACGTAGATCATCGCCCGGCCTTTGGGCAAAGGCGCCACCAGACGGTCGAGGATGTTCTGCAGGCTGGGCACAAGATCTTCCGCCGAAAGCAGCCGCATGGGATCCACGCCCAAAGTGGAGAACGCCAGCGCATTTTCCTGCACCGCATTGCGCTCATTCTCAAACAGCACCATCACCATGGCTATGCCCAGCAGCATCTGCGGGATCGGGCCCAGGAAATGTCCCGCAACCCCGAACATGGCAAGAAACGGATTGCGCAGCTCTCCGAAAACCATCAGCACTGCCCACAACGCCAGCGAAATTGCCAGAAACGTAAAAGCCAGAGAATTCTTGCGATGCGCGTAACGATAGAAATAAAAAGAGCAATATAGAAGCACGACGCCTAAGACGATGTCCAACGGCAGATGCGGATTAGAAAGCATCTCTTGACGAAATACACCGCCCACGATCTGCCCCCGCAAATTCCATCCAGCGAGTGCTATACCTCCGACGCCGACCGTCACGTCATACCATCGCACGCGGAATTTTTGCCGCATCAGCCGGGTCGAGACGAAGATGCAAAGCGCCATCGCTATCAGCAACAGGGAACTGAAGAATGAAACCAAAGCCGAGGGCTGGCGGAACACAACCCAGGCGTCCAGCGCGTAATGCAGCGTGTATGCGGCCCACCCTAGTTGCCAGGCGCGGAAGTATTGATGCCGGCTTTGCTCGTAGAGGTAGGTGAACAACAGGAAGAGCAGCAGAGCGACCAGCCCCGGCCCCATGACCACGGTAATGGGAATGCTTTCCATAGCGCTCGAAAGTGTTCTCTGCTGCTGACTACGATCGCCCTAGCCTAAGACCTTTTGAGGTTCCAATGTTTTCACACCATTCTAGACAAAACAATACTCTTTAGATGAGCCCATGGCGGGTGCAGACTTGCCCCGGAGGTAACCTCACAGTGATTACCTGCGATACTTGACGGCAATGCCAGGCACGCGGCTTCCTCATTGGTCCCGAGTGTTGCCAATGTAGGCGCGGGCGTCCTCGCCCGTGCGGGACTGCCCTTAGCGAAGCTGAAGGGTTGTCGATTAATCCAGCCAAGAATGGGGACTTCCGCCCCCCGCGTGCGGCCTGTTTTCTGATGAGTTATATTGTTGGTTCCACAAGATTCTGCCCTCAAGAGGGGCTCGGCGCTGCGGACCGAAGTCCCAGGCCTTCAGACGGCACCCTCAAAGAGCGCAGAAAAAAGCTATGACTACCTCGAACCCCGAGACCGAAACCGCCGCAAACGCACCCGCCGCGTCTCGTTCCTCGAACTTCATACGCGACATTATTCTCGACGACCTCAAGACCAATAAATATGGCGGGCGCGTGCAGACCCGCTTTCCTCCTGAGCCAAATGGGTATCTGCACATCGGCCATGCCAAGGCGATCTGCCTCGATTTCGGCCTGGCCGCAGAATTCGGTGGGCACACCAATCTCCGCTTTGACGACACCAATCCCGAAAAGGAAGAGACCGAGTACGTCGACTCCATCATGCAGGACGTCAAGTGGCTCGGCTTCCAGTGGGATGGTCTTTTCTATGCCTCCGACTACTTCGATCAGCTGTACGAGTGGGCGGTGCAACTCATCAAGGCGGGGAAAGCTTATGTCGACGATTTAAGCGCGGACGAGATCCGCAAATACCGCGGCACCTTGACTGAACCCGGCCAAGAGAGCCCATTCCGCAATCGATCGGTTGAAGAAAACCTCGCCCTGTTCGAGCGCATGCGTGCTGGCGAATTTCCCGACGGTTCGCGAACTTTGCGCGCCAAAATCGACATGGCCTCGCCCAACTTCAACCTGCGCGATCCGGTCGTGTACCGCATCCTTCACGCTGACCACCATCGCACCGCCAGCAAATGGTGCATTTATCCCATGTACGACTACGCTCACGGGCAGTCTGATTCGCTCGAGCGGGTCACACATTCCATGTGCACGCTCGAATTCGAAGATCACCGCCCACTCTATAGCTGGTTCATAAAAGAGTTGGGCATCTTTCCTTCGCAACAGATCGAGTTCGACCGCCTCAACCTGACTTACACGCTCTTGAGCAAACGCAAGCTGCTTCAACTCGTACGCGAAGGCCGGGTAAGCGGTTGGGACGATCCTCGCATGCCCACCCTTTCCGGCATCCGTCGCCGGGGCTATACGCCCGAAGCCATCCGCAATTTCTGCGGCGCCATCGGCGTGTCGAAGACGACCGGCTCGATCGAACTCGCCATGCTGGAGCACTTCGTTCGCGAGGACTTGAACAAGCGCGCCCCGCGCGCTATGGCTGTACTGCGCCCGCTGAAGGTCGTGATCGACAATTATCCGGAGAACCAAACCGAAGAGATGGAGGCAGTGAACAATCCCGAAGATCCGAGCGCAGGCACTCGCAAAGTACCGTTTTCCCGCGTGCTCTACATCGAGCAGGACGACTTCCGCGAAGACCCGCCGAAACAATATTACCGGCTGTCCCCAGGGCGCGAAGTCCGCTTGCGTTATGGCTACTTCGTCACCTGCAAGAGCGTCGTAAAAAACGACAAAAGTGAAGTCATCGAAGTACACTGCACCTACGATCCCGCAACCCGGGGAGGGAACAACCCTCCCGACGGGCGCAAAGTGAAATCCACCATTCACTGGGTTTCGGCCGCTCACGCGGTGAATGCCGAAGTGCGAATTTACGAAAACCTTTTCAGCAAAGAAGATCCCAATCAAACCGAGCCAGGCCAGGATTTCACCGCGAATCTCAACCCGAATTCGCTCGAAGTACTCACTAACTGCAAGCTGGAACCGTCCCTCGCCAATGCCACGGCCGGCAGCCGCTATCAGTTCGAGCGCCTGGGATATTTCTGCGTCGATCCCGATTCCACCCCCGGAAAGCCCGTGTTCAACCGCGCTGTCGCGCTGAAAGATACCTGGGCCAAAATCGAAAAGAAGAAATAGCCCGTGTAGAGCGGGCACTCCTGCCCGCTGCCCTTCGCTACTGCATACGGCCAGGACAGACCTTGCCTGATGAAGGATGTCATCCTTGAGCGGAAGCGAAGGATCTATGCAATTTCTTCGTTAGGGATGTCGCGGGGGTCAAAGAAAAGGCGCAAGGGAACTGGTCCGCCCTTCCCGTTGCCGGCGCTCGACGGTTTCGGGTGCCGCACCCTTTTTCGCGTTCTTTGCGAAAAGGGTGCGCGCCGGTGACCTCTTATCGTCGCGGTGGAGGCACTGCTATCTTGGACGCTTTGCGGTACAGAGTTGAGAGTAGCGGAAACAGCCCGTCAGGTGATCGTTCACCATGCCCACAGCCTGCATGAAGGCGTAGCAAATCGTAGTGCCGACGAAAGAGAATCCACGCTTCTCTAAGTCTTTGCTCATGGCATCTGATTCTGCGGTACGCGCAGGGACCTGCTTCGCTGAGCGCCACGAGTTCACAATTGGCGATCCACCCGCAAACTGCCAGATGTAAGCGTCGAACGTCCCGAACTCGCCTTGCACTTTGAGAAATGATTTTGCATTTTGAACAGCAGACGCAATTTTCAGGCGATTGCGGATGATGCCGGCCTCGTTCATCAGGCTTTGCACCTTGCGGCGGTCGTAACCTGCGATCTTTTTGACATCGAAGCCGTCGAAGGCGGCGCGATAGTTCTCGCGTTTTCTGAGAATGGTATCCCAGTTCAGTCCGGCCTGGGCGCCTTCGAGGATGAGGAACTCGAAGAGCGTAGAGTCGTCGTGAGCAGGCAAGCCCCACTCCTCATCGTGATAGCGGACGGAGAGGTCGTTGCTCGCCCAGGGACAGCGGATCAAAGCGGATGTTGAGTTCATCGTCGGTAGTCGAGCCGAGCTCGACATGGACGGGTCAATGACCCGTCCCCACCCAAGCGTCTCACACAAGCACAGACGGGCAGTCGCTCGTCACCACACTGGCACCAGCTACTGCAGCGATTTTGGATCGGAGAGGTTCTTGGGACTCTTTTTGTTGAGCAGCGCGACCAGTTCTGAAGCGCTGGCCGGAGTGCTTACTTTGCCTCCGCGAATGATATCCTTCGCGCTCACCTTCTTGCCGTACAGCTTTTCGTTGGCGCTTCCATCCGAGCGCAGGGTCGAACCCTCAAGCGAGATCCCGGCGAATAACCCCTTAGTGCGTGAATACGACAAAATCTCAGCACTCATAACAACGTCGGTTGCACCCTCCGCCGTGCGCCCCTTGGGTCCCGCTGCAGCCGATGCATCCCCGCCCAACTTCACTTTGCTGCTCAGCAAAGACCGGGCTCCTTTGGGATTCATCACCAGCAACACAAAGTCGGTGGCCTCTCCGCCCAACTGGAAACCGATGTTAATGCCTTCCAGGGCATACAGCGCGGGCGGGCCCCATGGGCCGGTGTAGTGCTCTCCACCGCGGCAAATCATAACCCCACGGCCATAGCTGCCGCCCACCCCGAATGCCCCCTTCTTGACCGATGGCAAAACAATAATGCATTCCGCCTTGTTCAGCAGGTCCTGGGGAATATCGTCGGGAATGTTCAGAATCTCCTTCAGAACTTCTCCCGATTGTTTGACGCGTTCCTGTTCCTTTTCATTGCTAGCAAAAGCGGGCAGCACGAGGGCATAGACCAATAACATTGCCAGTACCGTTTTCATCGAGTCTCCTGTTTTGGTGGTGTTAACCATTCTAACCCGTGATGGCGAACTGCGATGGCGAAGCAAGTTATTTGGCTGGGTCACCTACACGACATGTCGTGTAAGCTTCTTGCCCATGACCAAACGAGTGCTCCTTTTGTAACTTGGCATTTGCTAAAGTGTCTCCTAAAGTCCTAATGAGTAAAAGCGGCATCTGGCGGGTACTTCGGCCCCTAGCGTGCATCTAATAAATTGAGATGAATGTGGCGCATGGAGAACAAACGCCGTAAGTCGGGACGGGATGTGGAATGAAGTACATAGGAAAGTATTTTTTGCTCGGAGTGCTTGTGGCCGTAGCTGGCTTGCCGCTGCGGGCGCAGGTGACTTATCTCACGCCGGGCAACTCGTTGGTCTCATCACCTCCGTCCAGTTTTGATTCCAGCCAGCCTGACGAGTCGGTTCTCACGATCAAAAAGCGGGTAGACGAGGTCAACGTTCTATTCATTGCCACCGACAAACACGGCAAATTTGTCCGGAACCTGAACGAGAAGGACTTCGCCATCCTCGACGATCACAAGCCGCCGCAGTCCATCGTGAATTTTCGCCGCGAAACTGACCTGCCGATCGAACTTGGACTATTGATCGACACCAGCGGATCGGTGCGTGGGCGGTTCGACTTCGAACAGGATGCAGCCGCCACTTTCCTGCAGAACACCGTCCGCCCGAATTTTGACAAAGCCTTCGTAGTGGGCTTCAACGGCCACAGTCAGATGATGCAGGATTTTACCGACAACGCCGCCTTGCTCACAGCAGCCGTGCACCGGCTGCAGGATGGCGGGGGCACAGCGCTCTACGATGCCATCTATCGCGCCTGCCACGATCATCTGATCAAGGATCACGAAGACCGTCCTTCCCGCCGGGCTATCGTCATCGTGAGTGATGGCGAGGACAATCAGAGTGAGTTCAGCGAGGCGCAAGCCATTGAAATGGCGCAACGCGCGGAAGTCATCATCTATGCCATTTCGACCGATGACAGCGGCTTGATCCTGCGCGGCGATAAAGTCCTGGAACGCATCGCTGCGGCCACCGGTGGCCGAGCCTTCTTCCCCTTCCGGACGAAAGACATTAAGAACTCGTTTGCAGCCATCGAAGACGAGTTGCGTAGCCAATACATCATTTCCTATCATCCGGCTGATTTTGAGGCGGATGGCCGCTATCGCCCCATCGAAATCACCGCCCTTAAGAAGGATCTTCAAGTGCGTTCCCGTAAAGGCTACTACGCCCCGCGACAGTAGGCCGAGCGTCTAATCTAATCCGGCCTGGTCCGGCTTCAGATCAAGGTGCCGGACAGGGCCGACAGTGGTACAATTTCGAGGGCTGGAGCGGATTTATACGAAATTCTGCAAGACCGGCAGGGGCAACCGTTCCCTGTCAGGTGGATGTCAGGTGGACTTGTGAAGCCAAAGTTTCTCATTATCGTGAGTCTCGCAGGTTTGCTCTTGGCCGGGCCGTGCTATGGCGAGCGACGGCGCTCCGCCGCCCACCAGCCGGCAACCCAAGACCAGCCTGATACTCAACCTGCCCCCGCGCCTCCACCAACGTTGGCTGAGCTCCCAGCATCTCCACCCCAGGTTTCCTTTCAGGGCGGTCAATTGACGATTTCGGCTCAGAATTCCACCTTGGGCGACATTTTAAAAGCGGTTCGGGCGCAGACCGGAGCGACTATCGACCTTCCGGGCACCGCGCCCGAGCGCGTGGTGGGACATTTTGGTCCCGCTCCAGCTCGGGACGTACTAACCGCGCTGCTCAACGGATCACATTTCAATTACTTTCTACTAGGCTCGCCAACCGACCCCGGCGCGCTGGATCGTGTGATTCTGATGGCGAAATCAGGCGGCGCAGCCGAAAACAATCCGCAGCCACTTAGCGCGCAGGCGAACGCCTACAACCAAGCCGTCTATAACCGGCCCACCGCAACCCCAATGGCTGCCCCGATGGCGCCGGCTCCTGGCGGAAATACCGTAACCGTCGAAGGTCAGGACGCCGAGGAAGCCACTGATGATTCTGCCGAGACCACTGATGACTCGGCAACCGCGGATGATCAGACCGACCAGACGGATCAAACCGACGACCAGGCGGCCGCAGCCGACGACCAGCAACAGCAGCAGCAAGACGGACAGCAGAACGTCAAGACCCCCGAGCAACTCCTGCAGGAACTGCAGCAACGGCAGCAGCAGATGCAGCAGCAAGGCATACAACCCGGAGTGCCCCCCGGAATGCGACCGTTCCCCACTCCCGGAGTGCCAGGCCAACCGGGCGACGGCAGCAATCCGCCCCCGCCACCCCACAATTAGCCGCACCTGTTGAGCGTTGCCTAATATCGTGACGTTCAATTTCCATTGTCATTAGGAGTGCACAGCAGATCATCCGCAAATGCGGATGATCCGGCGGAGTCGAGAAACCTGCTTTTCCGCTCGCGGCGGCCAACAACAGGTTCCTCGACTTCGCTCGGAATGACAGGAAGGTGGTGGTTTGAGCTTTCTAATTTCCGCCAGCGTGCGCCGCCCGGGCTTGGCTAGGCGCGAGCACAGGTTTCTCATCAGCCCGTTGCCGCGATTGGCTGGCGAAAGCGTGAAGAATTCCGATGACGGAGCCGTAGGCGGATAGAATCCCAATGGCCAACACCGTCATCACGGTGATACAGAGGATGCCAACGCTCAATAGACTGCCCAAGTTCCCTGCCTAGCAACCAATAGCTGCGTTTCGTTAATGTCGCGCTCCCTGAATCTACCTGCATTGACGCTTGCCGCTGTTTGCAAATAAGATACGTGAGTAGAGCTGCGCACCTCCACTTTCCAACATCTCTGTGGACCCGTCCACATTACGGAAGGTCACTGAAGGGCATTACTTTCGCAGTTTATGGCTATTACCAAGATTTCGGTGCGCGGGGCGCGCCAGCATAACCTCAAAAACATCGACGTCGAGATTCCCCGGAATAGCCTGACGGTAATTACCGGCCTGAGCGGATCGGGCAAGTCCTCGCTGGCCTTTGACACCATCTATGCCGAGGGCCAGCGCCGCTACGTGGAGACGCTCTCCGCCTACGCCCGCCACTTTCTGGATCAGATGGAACGGCCCGATGTAGATGCTATCGATGGGCTAAGTCCGGCGATCTCTATCGAGCAGAAGACCACCAGCCGCAGTCCTCGTTCCACGGTGGGTACGATCACCGAGATTTACGATTATCTTCGCCTTCTATTCTCTTCGATTGGAGTCCCGCATTGCCCCAAGTGCGGGCGCGCAATCAGTCGTCAGACGGCTGATCAGATCGTGCAACGGGTGATGGCCCTCACCCCCGAAGACCGCGTTATGGTGTTGGCGCCGATCGTGCGTGGACGCAAAGGCGAGTTTAAGAAAGAAATGGAAAAGCTGGTTCAGCACGGCTTCACCCGCGCCAGAGTCGATGGCGAACTGGTCAATCTCGACGATGACATTCCTCTGGACAAACGCAAGAACCACACCATTGAAGTCGTCATCGATCGTCTGCTGGTGAAACCAGGAATCGAGCACCGCCTCGAGCTTTCCGTGGGACTTGCAATGAAGCTGGCCGGCGGCCTGGTGCAGGTTGCCGTAGTCGGCGGCGAGGAACAACTTTATTCCGAGCGATTAGCTTGCCCGGATTGTGGCATCAGCGTGCCGCAACTCGAGCCGCGGTCATTCTCCTTCAACAGCGCCTATGGAGCTTGCCCCGAATGCCACGGCTTGGGCAGCCGCTATGATTTTGATTCCGCAAAGGTAATTGTCGACTGGTCGAAACCATTGCTGGATGGTGGATTGGGGCCGGGTTCAGCCTCGCAAAACCTGATCCACATG
>Ga0187818_10000421_pt1 | contig 15146 bp, 16 predicted proteins | sample NC_wetland_sal_i_14_FD_130581 | JGI IMG/M metagenome (GOLD analysis project Ga0187818, IMG submission 130581) | Wetland sediment microbial communities from Neuse River Estuary, North Carolina, USA - SO4_3 | ecosystem: Environmental > Aquatic > Freshwater > Wetlands > Sediment | place: USA... | reverse complement strand
GTCGGGTTCATCAGCAGGTTGGGGATGGTCAGTTGCGACCCGGGAAACAATGCAGCCGCACATAGAAAAAAAGCCGCGCTCGAAAGGTCGCCGGGGATGCGAGCCTCAATGCCCCGCAAATGCTGACCGCCGCGCAGGCGAACTTCGTTTCCTTTACGCTCGAGTTGCGCGCCAAATGCCCGCAACGCAACTTCTCCGTGATCGCGGGTGCGCAGCGGTTCTTCCACCCGGGTCTCGCCGTCGGCGAACAATCCGGCAAAGAGCAGGCACGACTTCACCTGTGCGCTGGCCACGGGCATTTTGTAGGCGATGGCTTTCAGGGCTAAACCTGTGATGCGCAGCGGTGGCTTGCCCTCGCGCGAGGCGATCCGCGCGCCCATGGCGGAGAGTGGTTGGATGACGCGCTCCATGGGACGGCGGGACAGCGACTCGTCGCCGATCATCTCGCTGCTGAAGCGTTGCGCGGCGACAATTCCACTCAGCATGCGCATGGTTGAACCGGAGTTGCCGCAGTCGAGCGGTCCGGTGGGAGCGGCCAGCGACAAGTCTCGTCCCTGCACTTCGATGACGTTGCCTTCTTTTCGTTGCCAAGCTACGCCCAGCGTGCGCATGCACGCGAGCGTGCTGGCGCAGTCGGCTCCGGTGGAGTAATTCTCGAGGCGCGACGGCCCCTCCGCAATTCCGGCCAGCATTGCGTAACGATGGGAAATGGATTTATCCCCCGGCAGATGCAGACTGCCGCGCACGTTGCGCGCCGGACGGATGATGACCTGCGACTCGGTTTTCATGCTGAGATCAATATTAGCGGCTAGCAGGGAGAAAAACCGATCTCCGGTTCTTATACAGACGTGTGCCGTGCTGAAGGAGCCTGCTCGTCATGGTAGAGCAGCAGATCGGTAGAAACGGCCTCTGCGCCCAACTGACGCAATAACGTAGTGATCTGTCCGCGATGATAAGTGGAATGATTCACCACGTGTAGCATCTGCTGGCCAAGTGGATAGGTCCAGGTTTCACCACGCGGGTTCACATACGAGATCGCTTTGCTTAAATCGGACGCACCGAGCCCCTGCATGAAGCTGTTTTGCCCTTCCTCCACCAGCTTCCACCGTTCTGTTATAGCAGCCAGGGTGGGTAATTCCGCACTGCTCGGCAACGCCTTGGGTGAGCGACCGTTCCAGCGTTCCAGCCAGATCCATTCCGCGCCGAGGATATGCACCAGGGTGTCGCGAACGGATGAAAAGCTGTTGCCCAACTCGCGAGTAAATGCCTCGTTGTCGAGCCGCGAGGCCGCCGCCAGGGTTTTTGCATTCGCCCAGCGGTTGTAGCTATAGAGTTCGGTGATGAAAGCAATGTCCATCTTCGATACTTGATTGCTGCTTGAATAACGGCGACTCGGAAGAGTGATTTTAGCTGTGCATCAAAAGTCGCCAATTTCTCTATGCCAGAGCTTTGGCTTCCGTGGCGGCCTCTTTCAGAATGTTGGCCGGGACTTCTTTGATGGTCACGCCGAATTCGAACATGGGAGTATCGGTGCCGCGTCCCCAGCGTGCAACCTCCCAGTGCGCGCGGACGAACTTCACATCGGGGTGCGCGGTCAGGTCGAGCAGCAGCGGAGACTCGCCGCAATAAAATTTCTGCGGGAATGCCGCGATGGACTTCGCGACCCATGTCGCGCCGTCGGCTGAGCCGTAGATGCTGATATCGAGCGATTCCTGCTCGATGATCTTGGTGATGGCGAGAGTCACAAGGAAAACTCGATTTGTTGCGCCGTTCACGTCCACGGCGGAGCCGTCGCCCTTGGCGGTCACTGTCTGCAAGGGAACGAGCACTGCATCAGTCATTGTCATTGTCATGGCGAGAGGATTCTAGCAAATCTATGGCGTCCAAGTGTCCTCAGAGTATGAAGCCCGCATCTTGGATGGGCAGGTTGCGGCACGGCTCAAGCCGTGCCCTTTCCGCATCAGTTGACGGACAACCGCGAGCTACTCCTCCGGATGCGGCCCGGTGAAGTCCGAGCAGCACGGCTTCTGTACCGGCTTGAACTCCATCAGTTCCACTCGCACCAGGTCGGGATCGAAGACGTTGAGCTGCCACTTGCCGTCTTTGCCCATCTGCGCTTTTTCGTCGCCGTGCGCTTTCCAGCCGTGCGCTTCCAGGGTTGCCTGCGCCTTTTTCATGTCGGCGACGCCAAGTGAAATGTGGTTCATCACTCCGGTCAGTTGCAGGTCGGGATGCGGCGGCTGGTTCAGCATGTACTCCAGCCAGTCGGTGCCGTCGGGAACCTGCATGGCGACCCAATCAGTCTCGTCGTCTTTCATTCCGCCGTGCCAGTAGAGGCGGAACCCCAGAACATCGCGGTAGAAATGGTCTTCCGCATCGCGGTGGTACACCAGAAAGCCGGCGTGGATCATGTGCCGCGACACCGCGGAAACCGCGGGCGGAGCCACATCCTGCTTCCCGCGCTCCACGAACTCGATCGGACGCCCTTCCGGATCGTTCAGCATGAAACTGAGGCTGTGATCGGGCCGTCCCTCGATCTGGCCGACCTTGATTCCCTTCTCCGTCAGATAGCGCCGCAGGACGACGATGTTGTCGGTGGTGAAGGCGACATGATCCAAGCGGTCGGTGGCCTTCGCGTCAGGTGCAGGGCCGTATCCGACCCACTGCTTGCCAATCATGTAGCGCACGATGCCTCCGGGTTCGACGGGCGTGGCGGCGGCAAGGCCGAGCACATCGGCATAGAGTTTTCTCACGCCGTCGGGCGCGGTGGTGTAGAACGAGACGTGGTCAATGCCGAGAATGCGCGGGCGAGTGGCGGGGTTGGTCTGCGCATGGGCACAGATTTGGAGAGCTACCAGAAGGAACGGGAGGGCAAGTTTTTTCATGGCAGTTTCGATTTTAGTCCAGTCGAAGAGGCTTTTGTTTCGGCATGGAGTGAAAACAGATTCCTCGCTCCGCTCGGAATGACAACGCGTTGTGCGGTCTATTAGACACCGTCCAGAAACTGGCGCAGCAGCCTGGCTGCTTCTTCTGGTTGTTCCCAAGGCGAGTAGTGCCCTGCCTTCGGAATCACGCGCAACTGGCTGCCGGCGATATGCCGGCGCATGAGTTCCGCCTCGTTGATCCCAGTCAGGATATCTTCGTCCCCGGTCACGAGCAGTGTGGAAACATTGATGGTCTTCAATGTTTCGACCGAGTCAGGACGCTCCGCCATACCGCGCTGCACCTCGGCCACGTTTCCTGGAGACATCTTGCGCATCATGCGCAGTGCGCTGTCCACCAGGTCGGGGCGGGTTTCCCGCGTGGTTTTCCCTAGCAGGCGAGGAATCATGGTTTCAAGAAACGGTTCGGTTCCGCGTTCGAGAACGTCCCTGGCAGCCGCCAGACGCGCGCCGCGAGCTTCCGCGCCATCGGCGGGCGCTTTCGCGTTGCATAGGCCAAGTGCGGCCACGCGTCCGCGCTGCTGTCGCCAGAACTCAAACAGTACGTAGCCGCCGATGGAGACTCCGATCAGCGGAGCGCGGCCCACGTCAGCGTCGTCCATCACGTGCATGATGTCGGCTGCGTGTTTCGCCATGGTGGCCGGACCTTCGCCCACGCCCGACTCGCCGTGTCCCCGCAGGTCAGGGAGAATCACGCGATACCGCGTGCCCAGCGCTACGGCCACAGGCAACCAGAATTCATGATGAGCAGGGAAAGGGTGCAGCAGGACGACCGCAGGACCATCACCGAGCGTCCAGTAGACAATCTCGGCGTCGCCGCTTTTAATGCGCTGAGAAGAGGTGGGCGCCATACAAGGGATTAGAGCACAAATGCAGTTCCCGCGGTCCGCCTCTCGGCGGCCGGTCGCAGAATAGGCCGAGATCGAGGTTCTGAAGTCCGAGGCTGAAGTCTGAGGTCCGAGGTCCGGTTCCTACGGGTTCGTCGCCTGCTGAGCGCCCACGGGCGCCGGGACTAGCAGCGGCTCTTCCGGCATCACGATCCACGCAATGATGTAGGGGATGAAGCCGAAACCCGTCATGATCGCCGTGACCAGCCAGACGACCCGAACCAGGGTGACGTCGATGTCAAAGTACTCCGAGAAGCCGAGGCAGACGCCTGCGATCTTGCGTCCCATGCGCGGGCGTATGAGGCGGTTCCGGGCCAGCGAAGCCCCAACGCGAACGCCGCAGTAGGCGCAAACGGCGGCATCGTCCTGAATCACTTTTCCGCAGTAGTTGCAGTACATGGCTCCGCCTCCACTACATGATACGCAATTGTGGTCCGAAAGTTCCCTTCATTCCCGGTACGCCTCTTTGATGTAGCGGCGGGCCTGGTCGGCGGGGCCGGTGTTGGCATTGCCGGCCAGCACGGTCTCATAGTGCTTCATCGCCAGATCACGCTTCTGCATCAGGTCGTACATTTCTCCGGCGGCAAGGTTGGCCTTTTGCAGAACGTCGGGATCAGGGTTGGGGGCTGCGTTCACCAGTTCATAAGCGGCAGCGGCGCCGGCGATATCCTTCCGGCTGCGCAGCAGTTCCCCCAAACCCCAGGCGGCCATTTCGTAGTGCAGGTTGCCGTACTTCCCTTCCCGGCCGTTCTGCCACACTTCGCGATACATGGCCTCGGCTTCGTCCAGGCGGCCCGCGGCCCGCAGCAGGTTTGCGACTTCGGTCGGAAACAGATGATTCTTGGGATACCTGTCCGCAAGGTCCTGCAGGTAGCCGAGGGCCTCATCGTACTTGTGCTCGCGACGCAGGAACAAACTGAGCATCACCTTGGCGTCTGCCGAATTCTCCACGTCGCCCTTCGCGACTTCGCGCAGATATTCAAGACCTTTTTCTTTCGATCCGGTCAATCCCGCCAAGGCAGCTGCGACTTTCACGGTCCAGGGCAAGTTGCCCACTACGTAGTTGTGGGTGCCAACGACCAGCTTGGCGTCCAGATAGTTAGGATCGATCTCCAGCACGTGTTCGTGGTCGTGGCGGGCTCCGAGGGCGTTGCGGAGCGCGGAAAACCAGGCCCGTTCGACCAATCCGGTGTAGACGGCGAATTGCGCGCGCGTGACCCCGCGGCAGTACAGCGCATTTATGTCGTTCGGATTCGCCTTGAGTTGCTGCTCTTCCAGTTTCTCCGCGCGCCGGACCAGTTCCTTGATGCGATCTTTCACCTTCTGATCGGTGGGGCGCGGAGCCCGGCCGATGAAACTGTCGTTCGCGTAGTCGCCGGTATTCATGCCCCCGGTTTCGTAGAGATTGCGCATGAGTATCACGGTCAGCAGGTGATTGACGGCAAAGGGATCGTTGGGATGTTTCTCGACAATCCTCTCGAACTCCGGAATGGCTCGGTCGTACTCCATGTTGTAGAAGTGATCGAACGCGGCATCGCTCTGGGCATCATGCGGCGCGCCGTGAGGCACGGATTCAGTGGATTCCGTCTGACCGGCGGCGGTGAGGACCGGTGCGCTCACCAGGAGCAAGAGAATGAGTAACCCTTCCACACTTCGGTGAAGCTTCATCAAGGTTCGTCCTGCATGAGCCGTCACAGGCAAGTTCTCCTAGTTTAAACGAAGTCCTGAGGACATGCTGCCTCTCTGCCAGAGCTGGCCCCCGGCATGGCGACGAACCAAGAACGTTAGCCACGTGCCTGCGCCGCCAACTGTCAGCACGACCGCAGCCCCCTATAATCGGCCCAGCCGCAGACTGAACCAGGTCGCGGGAACAGGTTGCGGAAAGCTCGATGAGTGGTCTGTGCCCGGTCGGCCGAATGGAGCTCGGCCAGACCGTGCGGCGCTGTAATTTAGGATGCGCCTCCGGGGAATCCTGATACCCGAACCCTCCCGCACTGGTTCAGCCTTGGGTATTGCATCCGGGTTGTCACGGTCTTTCGTAACTGGTGCATCTTTACTCGCTGGCGCACGTAATTATTGCCCGCGTGGCCCTTGAACAACGGGCTGGTAGAACCTGTAACTGTCTGCCGGTCAGCGACTTAGAAGAATCATGGCTTTGGTGGTTGGAATGCCATGCCGACCCTAGGGAGTTTCAGATCGGGATTGAATCCCATGTCCGATTTCGTACATGAAACGCAGCATGAGTTCTGGCGGCCGCCGTCGGCGGTGGTAGCCGGAGAAGTAGCGTTTCAGGAAGCGCTTCCAGCCATGGCGGAAACCTGCCCGCGCTGCGGCACAGAGTTCCTGTTCGGTTCACGCTTCTGCCACTCCTGCGGTGGGCGGCGGCCTAGCGCCATGAGTGCGGCCGCCAAATCCGACGCGGCCGCGATTGCCAGGCTTTGGGAGAAGGCAGTCGTTCGGACACACGCGGTCCTAGCGTGGTTCTCGTGGAGCCGGATGCGGGGCTGGATCAAACTTCCCGCGTGGCTTCACCACCTGCACTTCCATGAGATCAAACTCTGGGTGGGTCTGCCCACGGCTCCGCTGATCGCCTTCGTCATTGGATTGGGGTGCGTGGCTGGGGCCTTGCTGGTGGGTTTGCTCACGGCCAAGACCCTGGTGGATTGGCAAGCGATTCAGTTCTACCGCGCGGAGTGGCTGCTGGCGGCCATAGCGTTCTTCGTAGCGGCAATTCTGCTGAAGAAACCTTCCAGCAACTCGTAATCAGCCATTAGCCTGCAGGGCCAGTTCAGCAAGACTCAGCGCCGCGCGGCAATCATGCGCCGCGCCCTTTGAGCGCACCGCCGAAAATCCTCTGGCTGATCGCGGCCTTACCAGACCCGTCCAAAGAACACGCTGTAGGACCGCAACTGTCCACTCAGGTCGGGGCGGTTCACCGGGCCGCCGGGCGAAATAGGAGTGGTGGGCGAAATCATGCTGAGCCGGCCAATGCGGTCGGCATAGCTACCGTAGTTGAAGCGAAGACCCCCGTCGAAGCCGGAGTGGGAGTGGTAGTCGGCCGTAATTCCAACTATGCTCTGCGGAACATTGACCTGCGACACCAACACCGAACTCAGGCCGAGAGCTTGGCTGAACGCAGTGGCGAAGGCAGCCTCGGAAGCGTAACCGGCGACGGCGACGGCACCCGGAAAGACCGGGTAATCCGCGGGGTTGAGGTCCGGCCGGAATCCGCTGTGCGCTAACGTGCGCGCAACGTCCGCCCTGAATCGCAATCTCTGTTTCACTTCGTACTCGGTGTGCAGGGAAAACGACTGGCTCAACTCCTTGTACGGTACGAGGGGTTGCACATAGAGACCCACCGCCGAATCGTTGGCAAACTGCATGTCGGTCCGGAGGCTGTCCTGCAGGTAGGTGTATCCGCCACCAATGCTCCATTGCGGAACCGGCTTGACGGTCAGGAAGCTGGTATTGATGTAAAGGTGATTGCTGCGCTGCTGGGGCAGACCCTCCGCGGGAAGAAAACCAGCGAACGACTGCTGCAATATGATGCTGGCGTCGTCGCCCAGCGTAAGCCAGGGAACGGGAGTGAGCGAGACGTCCCCGAACATGCGGTGGTTGGTCTGCGGATCGGTCACAAAGCCAGGAGCATGGGTGCCGGTCCACTCATAGCCGGTTCTTGCATCCCAGAGCTCACCGGTGTGGAAATGGAGGGCCATGCCTGCAATATTGCTGAAGGTGGCTGGGACCATGTTGCTGAGGCCGCTCCCCACGAAGAAGAGCGGGTCTGTATTGTCGGGCGACGAGACTTGCGGCCACAGGGGCGCATTCGACCGCGTAATGTTCATCCGCTTGTAGTAGGTCTCCACATCAAACTGCTTGGTCAAGCGGTACGCCAGTTTCAGCCCGGCCCAATGGCGATGCAGCGACGGATTGCCGAAGGGATAGAGGACGGTGGGGTCTGAAAGTGCGAATGTCTGCACCCAATCGTTCACTAAGTTTTGCTGATGAAAATCAGCGACCGCGCGCAAGCGGGAAACCGGATTCCAGGTCAGAGTAACATCGGCATTGAACGCATTCTGCGCGTTGCTTTGAAACACCTGTGTGGCCGGGACCGAGAAAACAGTGGGAGCCTGGCTCACCGTCCGGGCGTAGCTGACATCGCCGTTGAAGGTAGCGTGATGGGAAACCGCCATGGTGAACTGCAGAGAGTCGGCTTGGGTTTGATGACCCGGCAGCACATTGTTGATGTAGGTGCCAGCCGGATTGATCGGGATGTTCTCGGCCCCGTCAAAAGACTCGGACGTTCCGTAGATGCCGACGGGGCTCTGTATGCGGTCGTTGAAACTGCGAAACTCATGTTGGTAGACAAGTTTAGCCGGGCCCAGAGTGACCTCGGCGCCGCCAGCGATGTTTCGGGTGGTGTAGTTGTAGGTGCGGTACTGGGAACCGGAATGGCAGTTGTCGCACCCGGTGTCAGTTAGGGTCCCGTTGCCGCCCATATCGTAATACTGCGTCTGACCGGTGCCGTCCCGGGCCTGCCAGCCGCCTTTTACAAACAGCTTGACCGGTATACTCGGCAACTTGATCCGGGCCTGAGCATTGTTCATTCTTCGCCGGATGCCCAGCAGGGCTTCGGGAGGAATTGAATCGATGCGTACGATATCGGGAGAAATCGCACCCGCTCCAAAGAAATAGTTGTTGTCCAGATGCCGGACGAAGCTGCGGCTGTCGAGCGTAAAGTCCAGCCACTTGCCGAGAGTGAGGCGCGACTTCGCTTCGTAATCGTCGCGGCTGATGGCGCTGATCGTAGACTTGATGGTGAGGTGCTCGGGGACGTTCACGAAGTTCATCGAAAAGTCACCGCCCAGCGATTGCTGCAAGGTGTCGTACTCGCCCACTCGTCCCGCATATCCGGTGGTGTCCACGAACCGGTACTGGGGCAACATGAGGGTGAGATGGTAGGTGACTTCCGGCGAGTTTTCAGTGGACTGCGAAGCGCCCGGCTGGGGCGCCTGCGCAAGGCACTGTAGAAACGCACTGACGATACAGACTCCGAGAAGAGCGGAACGAGTTTTCATTGCGCATGCTCCTGACGCGCCCGAGTCGGGTGCTACTTATCGTTTCCTACTTATCGTTTCCTACTTATCAATGAACTTGCTTCCGCCCGTGGCGGAGGTTACGTCGCTGCCATGAATCGCGTTGTGGCAATCGGTGCACCGGCCAATCAGCGGCAGGCTCGCGCCATTGTGGTGAGCGGAGTGACACTGCAGGCACAGTGCAGGCTGGCTGACCGTAAGCAGGCTCTGGTTCGGCGAGCCGTGCGGTGAGTGACACTTCAGGCAGTCCTCGTTCACCGGTGGGTGTTGATAGGAGTAGGGCCCCTGATACTCGGCATGGCACTGAAAGCAGAGTTGATTCGTGTTCGCGGAGTTCAGATTGTTGCCCGCACTACCGCCATGGGGATCATGGCAGTCCAGGCAGGTCATCTTCCCTTCGCGGATGGGGTGGTGATAGGGAAGGCTGGACTGTGCCTCCTGCTTCTTGTGGCACTGCATGCACCTGTCGTTCAGGGTGGCGCGAGACTCCAGCGCCCGCTGCTCTCCGCCCCGAGTTTCGGCGGCATGGATGCTGTGGCAGCCGCTGCATTTGAGGTCCTGCGCCGCATGAGCGCCGGCAAACCAGTTCCGCACATGATCGGACTTGGCATGGCAGCTCAGGCAGGCGCCGTTGGCCTCCTCGGGCGAGCGGTCTTTAAAGCTGACGATCTTGTCTTTCGACTCCTTTGAGTAGCCACCAGCCGCCAGATGCAAGCTCCCGGCACCGTGGCATTGCTCACACTCGACCTCGCGCATGGAGTGCTGGCTGCGTCCATAGTTCTTGGCGACGTCGGCGTGACACTGCGCACACTGCTCGCCCCCGATTCTAGTGGCGCCCTGGATCTCAACGTACTTACTGAAATCCTTTTGCGGTTTCTCTGTGGGCTTGGTCTTGGTCCTGCCTGACGCAGGAACGAGCAATAGTAGTACTACGGTGACTAGTACGCCGAGGTGCGGAATCCGCTTTGGCATAGCGCCCTCCAAAAAAATGCCGGGAACTAGCCAGACTATTGGGGAACTTACGGAGACTCAGTGAGCAGAAACACGAAGACCGGTGACGGTAGATGGGCAGGGTCCAAATGTAATTCCGTGATCCTGGACACAGAATCCTGACACAGACCTAGGATTCGCTTCCCGTTCCCGCCGCGCGCCGTTGCTGGCTCATGCGGTAGAGATGATGAACGGGTCCGGTTCCGTGGCCCAGCGGGTGTCCATAGGAGATCGCCGCGGTAACGTAGGTTTTCGCCAGCAGCGCGGCTTCCGCCAGGCCGCGGTCGAGCGCCAGATGGCAGGCCATGGCAGTAGCGAAGGCGCATCCGGTGCCGTGCGTTGAGTTGGAACGCTGGCGCTCGGCTTTGAAGACTTCCTGCTCCATTCCTCTAGGGGTGATAAAGCTCAACAGATCAATGGCCTTCTCCAGATGGCCGCCGGTAATGACCACGGCGGGCAGCCCCATCTCGTGCAGTTTGGCGGAGGCAGCTTTCATTTCTTCTAGTTCTGTGACCTTCATCCCGGTGATCACCGCGGCCTCGTCTACGTTAGGCGTGATCACGTCCGCCAGGGGGATAAGACGCTCGATCATCAGCCTGGTTCCCGCAGTGTCAAGCAGATCGGTGCCGGAAGATGATTTGAGAATCGGGTCCAGAACGATATTTCTCAGCCGCGCCTTCCCTGGCCCAGCGGCGGAGCCGTTCCCAGTCTTACTGGACGATTCGACCGAGAGGAAGTCGGCGAGCGCCTTGACCACCTTTCCCGACCCCAGCATGCCGATGTGAACGGCGGCAATCTCGAGGTCGGCGGTCAACTCCTCCAATGTGTCGGTCAGAAGGGTAGGGTCCACAGGCTCGACCCGGCGCACCCCGGAAGTCGATTGGACGGTCATCGCCGTGATGCAGGCCACTCCGTAGCAGGCGTGGGCGGCGATGGTCTTGATGTCGGCCGTGACCCCGGCGCCCGAGGAGGGGTCAAAACCGGCGATTGTCAGTACGACTGGTGGTCTTTCGGCCATACCCTTCCGTTCGGACGAGCCGCTTTCAGGGCTTAGCATCTCATATCGGCGAGAGCTGGGAGGTTACTTTTGGAGACAGCCCCAGAAAAAGATCTTCTAAGCTGCCTTCCGAGTCACCCCTGTAACTGCATGATTTCATACAGGTTGTCGGATCTGTAACTGTAAGCCATTGATTCCAGTGATCTTGTAAATTCTACCTTGAGGGTTGCCGCCGATTATTTACCATTTGATAAATGCGTAACCTCCATGAAACAAAGGGCCTCCGTTGCATCTAGTTAAATTACCAACAGGTTACGTGAGAAATATATTACTAGGAGGTTATCGCTCGGCCATCCGTTTGGCCTTGACACGCATTTGGCAGGCCGATAGCATCTCAAAATCAAGTCCAACAGTACAGCCTAGGCAAGGACACTTTTGAGTATGCGAGGAGAACTGAATGCGCAGACGTTTAGCTCAAGGACTGGCGCTCGCCTTTCTGATCGCCAGCCTGGGAGCGGCTCAGGGACCGAACATCTCGGAGGCGACACCTGCTCCAAGTAGTTCAGTCCAAACGAAATCCGAGGTCCGCAAACAGGCCGGCAAGCCGCAACCGTATCAGGTTGGGACAGCCTCCTGGTACGGCCAGAACTTCCACGGAAAACCGACCGCCAGTGGGGAACGGTACGATATGTACGACATGACGGCGGCTCACCTGACGCTTCCCATGGGAAGCTATGTACGGGTCACGAACCTGCGCAATGGCCGGGCCGTCGTGGTCCGGGTCAATGACCGCGGGCCGATCGTTCCTGGTCGGATCATCGACCTTTCCTACGGCGCTGCCCAAGCGCTGCAATTCCGCGCCCAGGGTCTGCAGCGGGTGCGGTTGGATCTGGTCAACCCTCCTCAGGGCACTCTGGCCAAGTCCAAGCCCACTTTCCAGACCGTGGCTTACAACCGTCCCCCGGTGGCGGAACTCCCATAAAAGACGTAAACTGGCCGGGATGCCAGCAACCTTACCCGGTATCCCGCGCGGTGGCCTCACCCACCGCAGCGATGATCCGCGCCAGCGGCTCATTATTGCTCTGGATGTTTCCTCCGCCGCCGCCGCACAAAAGATTGTGGCGGCGGTGGGAGACTCCGCGCTGACCTACAAAGTCGGTATGCAACTGTATACCGCCGAGGGACCGCAAGTCGTGAGCGACCTGCTGGCCTCCGGGCGCCGCGTGTTTCTGGATCTGAAGTATCACGACATTCCCAACACGGTGGCCGGGGCGGTGAGCGCTGCTGCGAAGCTTGGCGTGAGCATGCTGACGGTGCACGCGGCGGGCAGCGGCAAAATGCTGCGCGCGGCGGTGGAAGCGGCGCAGGCGCGACCGGGACTGATGGTGCTTGCGGTCACCGTGCTCACCAGCCTCGACGCCTACGATCTGGACAAAATCGGCATTCGCGGCTCGGTCGAAGATAGCGTTGTCCGCCTGGCCACGATTGCGCTCGCCAATGGCTGCCAGGGCGTGGTGGCGTCGGCGCGCGAAGCTTCGACTTTGCGCGCGGAACTGGGAAACGATTTTGCCATCGTGACTCCGGGCGTGCGCCCGGCCGGCACGAGCGCCGGAGACCAGGTCCGCATCGTCACTCCGGCGGAAGCGATCGCCTCGGGAGCCAGCCATATCGTGGTGGGCAGACCGATCACCGAAGCCGCCGATCCGGCGGCGGAGGCGAGAGCGATTCTGGGGCAGATTAGCTAGCGTCCGCAGTTGGTTCTTCTCCGCCGCCGGTTCCTGATTTTGCACGTGCGGACTATACCAGAAAAACAAAAGCTGCCGTCTGCTTCCCGCAATGTCTTCCTGTGGTGGTATATTGGTGGTATGAAAGAGAAGACATCTATCACACTCTCACGGGAGGTTCTGGCCTGGATCGACCGCGTTGTCGGGTCGAAGCAGTCGCGGTCGGCCTTCATTGAGGCCGTGCTACTGAGTTATTTGCGCAACAGGGCGCGCGCTCAGATCGAAGCGCGTGATCTTGAGTTGCTGAACAAGGCTGCCGATGAACTGGCTCCGGAGATCGAGGACGTGCTCCGCCATCAAGCGGACGTAGGTGAGCCGCAATGAGGCGTGGCGAGATTTATCGCATTCCTCGGCCAAGGGGCGATCCCAAACTCTTTCGCAGCTATGTCGTCGTAAGTCGGCAGGCGCTCATCGATTCGCGGTTCCCGACCGTGATCTGCGCGCCTATCTTTAGCCGAGGGCAGGGAGCGTCGACGCAGGTTCTCATCGGTATCGATGAAGGCATGAAGCACGATAGCTGGATTTTCTGCGACAACCTTGTCAGTCTTTATAAGAATGATCTGACGCAATTCGTCGGATCGCTCTCGACCGCGAAGATTGCGGAGTTAGACCGGGCTCTAAGGATGGCTCTCGCCCTGGTTTAGATGCCGACTCCCTATAGCTTCTCGAAGAACTCGCAAGCCGAGCACGAGATGTAAACCCCGCCTGGGATGCCGCGTTCGCGGTCTTTCACACGCTTCACGATGCGCGTGGGCTTGCCGCACTTGGGGCAATCCGTGCTCTTGGTTGTGTCCATGACTTTCTTGCGGTCAGCGGTTTTTGCGATCTTGGCGCCTACGGCCATGTTTCTTGTCTCCTGATCTCTTCAATATGCTCAGCTCAAAGTGCGCAGCGCAAGCCCGGCGGATTCTGCTTGCCGATGGATTGTGGATGGGATGATGCCGGAGAATCCACGCCGGAAGCTGCGGGCTGCGTCTCGAATCTCTGCCGCCGTTTAGATTTTACAGGAAGTTGCGCGGGCTGTCTCGGCCAGGCCGTTTGTCCGGTAGCTGCGCAGTTTGAATCCCAACTCCGTGTCAGGCGTCATCCCGAAGTCCGGCGTTGTTCAGCCGGGCGAGGGATCTCGCGCGGGCCCACGGCATGTCTCCGTTGTACGCGCGAGATCCTTCGCTCCGCCTGAAAGACGGCTTCGCTCAGGATGACGCCGTCCAAGAAACCTCGTCAAAGTTCAAACTGCACCACTACCCCCGGATCCAGGGATCGGCTCGGTTGCTTGATCCGGCTTCCGTCCTATAGGGTTGTGCTGGAGTTACTCGCCTGGAAATCTACCTCGTTGACGGCACCTACGAACTGTTCCGGCACTACTACGCGCTGCCTTCGGCGCGCGATGAGCAGGGACGGGAGGTGGCTGCGGTACGTGGTGTCCTGGCCTCGATCCTGGGGATGCTGAAAGGTGGTGTCACTTATCTCGCGGTCGCCACCGACCACGTGGTGGAGTCGTTTCGCAACGGTTTGTGGCCGGACTACAAAACCAGCGAGGGGGTTGAACCCGACCTTCTGGCGCAGTTTCTGCTTCTGGAAGAGGTCCTCTCGGCGGCGGGCATTGTGGTTTGGCCGATGGTGGAATTCGAAGCGGATGACGCGCTGGCGGCAGCAGCGGTGACGGTCGCCCGCGACGCGACGGTCGAGCGCGTCGTTATCTGCACTCCGGATAAAGATCTCGCTCAGTGTGTCAGCGGCACGCACATCGTTCAGTTGCATCGCCGGACTGGGGTCACGCTCGACGAGGCCGGAGTGGCGCAGAAGTTCGGTGTGTTGCCTGGCTCGATTCCCGACTATCTGGCGCTGGTGGGCGACGCAGCGGACGGATATCCAGGATTGCGGGGCTGGGGAGCGAAGTCATCGGCTGCGGTCCTCGCCAAGTTTCTTCATCTGGAATCCGTTCCGAAAGATTGGCGAGAGTGGCACGTGAACGTCACCAATGCCAGCGCATTGGCAGCGACTCTTAGCCAGGAATGGGATCACGCCGTCTTGTTTCGCACGCTCGCGACGCTGCGAACCGACATCCCCTTGTTCGAAGACGTCGAGCAATTGCGATGGAAGGGTCCGACTCCGGCCTTTGAGGCACTCGCAGCGCGACTGGACGCAGCGCACACACAAAAGCGGGAAGCCACGCCACGTACGGCGAGATCGCGGGCTCGTCGGCCCGCGGCGGACTGATAACGAACCAGAGTCCTTGTGCCACTCTTCTTGCCGACCTGTCGAGCTTCGCTCGACGGACAGCCAGGGGCTTGCCCTGAGCGGAGTCGAAGGGGCGGCTATCCCCACATGGATCAGTCTCCGATCCGGCCACGCAGCACCGTGATCGACGCTTTCGGAATCTGGTAGAGCGCGTCAGTTCCTCCATCCACGGTTAACTTCGTGGGCGGACCGTCCGGGTCCGCGTGCCC
>Ga0187818_10000420_pt1 | contig 15175 bp, 14 predicted proteins | sample NC_wetland_sal_i_14_FD_130581 | JGI IMG/M metagenome (GOLD analysis project Ga0187818, IMG submission 130581) | Wetland sediment microbial communities from Neuse River Estuary, North Carolina, USA - SO4_3 | ecosystem: Environmental > Aquatic > Freshwater > Wetlands > Sediment | place: USA... | reverse complement strand
GGCGGGAGATATCTTCGCTTACTTCGTGGGCAAGTCGCTGGGGCGGCACCGCATGTCGCCGCGGATCAGCCCGAAGAAGACCTGGGAAGGCGCGGTGGCGTCGATCCTAGCCAGCGTGATCGTCGGCGCGCTGTGGTTTCAGCATGCGCCCGGAATCAGTGCCGCTCTTCTGCGGATTGGATTGATTGACCGCCGCGATGGCATGTTCGGCTTGGAGCAGCCGCAACTGTGGCCCATCATTCTACTGTCGGCGGTGGTCAACATCGCGGCCCAGTTGGGCGATCTGGTCGAGTCTCTGATAAAACGCGGCGCTGGAGTGAAAGATTCCGGCACAATCCTCCCCGGCCACGGAGGCATGCTCGACCGCATCGACGCCATGCTGTTCGCAGTGCCGGTAGTGTGGGCGTACGGCGCATGGCGGCTGCTGCAGTAGTAAGCGGAATGCCCGGAAAAATGAACTCGGGGTGCCCCGCTCCTCGCGTTTTTGCAAGAGTCGGGCCTTCACTACCACGACATGAACCCCGCTTCTGATACGCTGCACTCGTGCCTCAGTTTTCCATCAGATTTCCTAAGAACGATGTGCCCGTATGGGCGCAGGGTTACTCTTATGGCGAGGACGAGGGCGTAATAGAAATTGGGCTGCGCAGCAGAAGCGCGGGCTATTACACGCGAGACGGCTTTTTGGAAGTGTGCGAATGGAAAACACGCGGCAGACCCCGCCACCACTACCAGCGCAACTCGGAAGAGGACGTTCGGCGGGTAACCGCCAGCGCTTTAAGCAGTCCAGACGAGAAAACGCGCATTATGTCATTGATCGGGGCGCACGGCGGGTTGCGTGGCGTACTGTGGCCAACGGCGTCCGTGCTCTTACACCTTGCTCACAAGGAACCATATCCGATCCTCGACTTCCGAGCCTTGTGGTCTTTGCAGGCTGAGCGAAATTACTACACGTTCGATTTCTGGTGGGACTATGTGCAGGCATGACGCACTTTGGCCGTTGAGTGCGGCGTGTCGATGCGTGATCTTGATCGCGCTCTGTGGGAGTACTCGAACCAGAACCAACCCAAGAAGAAGAAGTGCGTGTCTCACAAACGGTAATATTTGAGCGAATCAGGGCTGACGGAAGGAACTCCTAATTTATGAGCTGGCTGGGCTGGCTACTTGCCTTGTTTATCGCCTATTGGTTCCTAAGCGACCTGTTCAGGTCGAAACGGTGCTATCCCCACGGAGTCTTCGGTCGATGCCGACGCTGCGAGGAAGAAGCCGCGGCAAGAGTCAAAGCAGAAGCCGAAGCAAGAGCCGAAGCAGAACGTCGGCGGATGGAGATCGAGGAAACCTACAAGAACATGGATAAAGCGAAAAGAGATGAACTGACTACCTTGGTGAAAGAACGGGCCAAACGGGAGGATCTCATCATCGGGCCAGGCGATTTGGAAGCAGCCGTAGTTAGGATGTACAAGAGGTCTCAGATCAAGGAAACTAAGCGACCACTCGGTGACGAAATTCCCTTCTGACCCTGTTTCACAATAGGTCCTTTGTGCAACTTGCCACAATCAAGCCTTTTCCCTATATTGAAGCCCATGGAAGTCCATTTCACTCCCGACGCTGAAAAGAAGCTCAACGACCTCGCGGCGCAGAGCGGACGCGGGACCGATGAGCTTTTGCAGGATGCATTCACCGCATATTTCAACGAACTCGTGCAGACGCGGGACATGCTCGACAACCGCTATGACGAACTGAAAAGCGGCAGAGTGAAGCCCATCGACGGCGAGGAAGCCTTCGCCCGACTGCAGGCGAAAACCGAAGCCCAGCGCAACCGCCAGGTCTGAGGAGAGATGAGCAGCGGCCACGCTCTCCACCCCGAGGACTTCGCGGATCTCGACGAAATACGCGATTTCATCGCACAGAAAAACCCGGACGCCGCCGACCGCGTGATCTCGGAGATTTTTGACACCATCCGCGGGCTTGCGCCTTTTCCTAATCGGGGCCACCGACGCCCAGACCTTAGCTCAAGGCCTTTGCGGTTCGCTCTTGTACGTGAATATCTGATTGCCTATGCAGGGGAAGAAAAGCCCTTGTGGGTCGTGGCTGTACTGCACGGACGCCGCAACCCCCGCATCATGGCCGCGATTCTGAAAGGCAGGGAGTAAATCCCTCCGTGGTCCTTATCGCGCGGTTTCAAGGCTGATGAAGCTAAACTGGATTTAGAAGGGGATGGAAATGAACGAGCAGTTCCAGCAGACAGCAAGCAATAAGACCGTCCAGATTTCTCTTTCGGGATATGACCTGATCAATTCTCCGCGTCTCAATAAGGGAACAGCCTTCTCGGATCACGAACGCGATGTATTTGGCCTGCACGGTTTATTGCCGCCGCATGTGGGGAGTCTTGATGAACAGATTGAGCGGCGGATTAAAGCATTCCGGGAGCAGCCGAACTCCTTCCATAAATACAGCTTTCTCCGCGACCTGCAGAATACGAACGAGACGCTGTTCTATGCGCTCTTGCTGCGCAATATCGAAGAGATGCTCCCCGTGGTGTATACGCCAACCGTGGGTGAGGGTTGCCAGCGCTTCAGTGAGATATGGAGAAAGCCGCGAGGTTTGTTCCTCAGCTATCCGAATAAACATCGTATCGATCAGATCCTGAGTCATCCCCGCTACGACGGTGTGAAATGCATCGTGGTCAGCGATGGTGAACGAATCCTGGGGCTCGGCGATCAAGGTGCGGGAGGCATGGGTATCCCAATCGGGAAGATGGCCCTTTACACTGCGCTCGGCGGCATCCATCCGGAGCATTGTCTTCCGATTCTGCTCGATGTGGGAACGGACAACGAGGACAGGTTAAAGAGTCCAATTTACATCGGATGGACGCATCATCGGGTCCGCGGCGAAGAGTACGACGCTTTCGTAGATGTTTTTGTAAACAGCGTGAAGAAGCGCTGGCCGCACGTTCTTTTGCAATGGGAGGACTTTGCCGGTTCGAATGCCGCTCGACTTCTGGCTCGCTACAAGGACCAACTATGCACTTTTAACGACGATATTCAAGGCACTGCGGCGGTAGTGACCGCGACGGTACTCTCTGCGATCAACGTTACGGGCGTGCCCCTCGAGCAACAAAAGATCGTTGTGCTTGGCTTCGGAACCGCGGGCATAGGCATCATCAACCTGTTAGCACAGCTCATGCAGGACAAGGGAATCCCGGAACAGGAAGCCCGCAATCGCTTCTACGCCATCGATTGCTACGGTCTGGTTACAGAAAATGGTAGAGATGTGCGGCCCGAGCAGCTACCCTACGCGCGCAAAGAAGAAGAAGTGCGGGGTTGGAGACAACCGAATGGAGAGATCAGCTTGCTGGATGTGATTCGCCATGCCAAGCCTTCGGTCCTCATCGGAGTGTCTGGTCAAGCGGGAGCCTTCACCGAGGATGCAGTGCGCGAAATGGCCAGGAACACAGTTCGACCTGTCATCTTCCCGCTTTCGAACCCCACCGCACGCAGCGAAGCGACGCCTCAGGACTTGTTGGATTGGACCGAAGGACGGGCGCTGATCGGTACCGGGAGTCCGTTCGAACCGGTGACTATTTGGGGAAAGAAGGTTCGCATCGACCAGACCAATAACTCGTACATATTTCCTGGGCTTGCTCTCGGGATCGTTGCCTCCAAGGCCAAACGCGTCACGGATACGATGGTCATGGCCGCAGCGAAGGAATTGGTACGTCTCGTCCCCACACAAAAGGATAAGAAGGCAAGCCTTCTGCCGTCACTTTCAGAATCGCGTCAGCTCAGTCGCTCGATTGCTCAGGCGGTAGGCAGGCAGGCGATTCAAGATGGCCAGGCGCAGGTTGCCGGCGAAGATAGCCTGGACCGCGAACTGCAAGCAAATATCTGGGAACCAGTGTACGTGCCGTACGAACGCAAAGCAGGGAGGCCCTGAGATAACGATCAGGGAGACGTGGGGCAGATTCCTTCAGCACGGCAACATCATCTGTAGATAAGCCGTGGTCCGCTAAACTGATCAATGCTCCGATTATTGCCTGTTTCTGGAGCATCGTCGCCCAACCAGAAGCTGCGTTCATTGCTCCCTGGTCGTGGGGCCGGCTTTCGGGATCCGCTACCGTACCCTGTGGTTGAGGTTCGAACTGCGCCCCCATCCCGTACAATAGAAGAGTCCTCGCGCATGAAACGCATCGCCATCCTGGGTTCGACGGGCTCGATCGGCTGCAGCACTTTGAGTGTGGTCGAGAGCTATCCTGACCGCTTTCAGGTCTCGACGCTGGCGGCGGGCAACAATGCCGAACTCGTCTTCGAGCAGGCGGTGCGCTGGAAGCCGCGCGTCGTGTCGCTGGCGGAGGAAGCCGCCGCGCAGGCTCTCCAGGTCAAGCTGGGGCTGGCGGGCTTAGGCGAGATTGAAGTCGTTAGCGGCGCTGCCGGCACGGTTCGGGTGGCGACCCATCCCGAGGTGGATTTCGTGGTCAGCGCAATTGTGGGCGTCTCCGGCCTGGAGGCGACCTACGAGGCGGTGCGCGCGGGGAAGATCGTTGGCCTGGCCAACAAAGAATGCCTGGTGGTGGCGGGGGAGTTGATCACCGCCGAGGCGCGGAAGCAGGGCAAGCCGCTGCTGCCGATCGACAGCGAACATAACGCCGTCCACCAGTGTCTGCGCGGCGGCCGGATGGACGGGGATGCCAACGAGGTCGAGCGCATCTGGCTGACGGCTTCCGGCGGTCCGTTTCTGAATACCCCCAAGTCGGAATTTGCCTCCATTACGGTGGAGCAGGCGCTCAATCATCCCACCTGGAAAATGGGCAAAAGGATCACCATCGACTCGGCCACCTTGATGAACAAGGGGTTCGAAGTGATCGAGGCCTGCCGCTTGTTCCAGGTCCCGCCCGAGCGCGTGCAAGTCATTGTGCATCCGCAATCTACGATCCATTCCCTGGTCGAATTCGTGGATGGCAGCATACTTGCTCAGATTTCCGTGACCGACATGCGTCTGCCCATTTTGTATGCGCTGACGTATCCGGATCGCATCCCTTCGGAGTTGCGCTTCTCGGTCATGGACTTGCGGCATCTGGATTTCTGCCCCCCGGACATGAGTAAATTCCCTTGTCTGGGTTTAGCTTACGAAAGTTTGGCTTATGAAGCGGCCGGTGCCGGAGGCGCAAAGACCATCGCCCTGAACGCCGCCGACGAAGTCGCGGTGGCTGCGTTTCTGGAGGAGCAGATCGGATTCGAAGAGATTCCGCAAATCATTGAAGCAGTAATAACTGCAACGCCAGCCGGACATTTGGAATCTATAAAGAAGGTACTCACGCTGGATACCGAGGCCCGCCTTTTGGCGAGAGAAATAGTTCAAAAGAAAGTGAAGCAGCGCCGCCGAAAGCGCATCGCCCATCAGGGCCATTTCGTAACCGGAATTATGGAGTAATCTGAGGAACTATGCCGCAGCTTCTGTCCATCCTTCATACCATCGTCGTCATGGGGGTCGTGCTCGGATTCATGATCCTGATTCACGAGTTCGGTCACTACGCCGCGGCCAAGTATTTCGGCGTCCGGGTGGAAGTGTTTTCCATCGGCTTCGGCAAGCGTTTGTTTGGCTTCACCAAGGGGGAAACCGACTATCGCATCAGCGCCATTCCGCTGGGCGGGTACGTGAAGATGTCGGGCGAAAACCCCATGGACGACCGCACCGGCGATGCGGGGGAGTTTCTGTCGCATCCGCGCTGGCAGCGCTTCATCGTCGCCCTAGCCGGACCGGCCATGAACGTCATGCTGGCCGTCGCCCTGCTCACCGGCGTGTACATGGTGCACTACGAATACCCCGCCGTGCTCGATGAGCCGGCCGTTGTAGGATGGGTGAATCCCGACACTCCCGCCGAAAGGGCAGGCATCCAGAGGGGTGACAAGATTGTCCGGGTCGAGGACATCGAGAATCCGAACTGGGAACAAGTGGACGTCAAGGCTGCACTCAGTCCGAATCAGCCGTTGAAATTTGGCATCGAGCGCGACGGCAAAGTCGTAGAGAAGGTCCTGGTTCCGGAGCCGTTCGGACCCAATCAATACGGAGACATCGGTTGGGTGCCGAAGGAGCCCAGCATTACTCTGACCGTCGTCGAACACAGGATGCCCGCCGAGAGGGCTGGTCTCAAGGTCGGCGACCAGATCCTGACCGCGAATGGCCAGGACATTCCCGCTCTGCAAGCGCTGATCCAGATGTTGAACCGCACCAAGGATCAGCCGCTGGAAATTGTGGTTCTCCGCAACGGCCAGAAACTGGCCTTCACGGTGAAACCGACCCTCGCTCCCGGAGGGCCCTCGCAAGAACTTCGCTACCGGATCGGCATCGCCAGCGTTCCCACGAAAGTTGTGAAGCTCAGTTTCTCGGACGCGCTGCAACGCTCTCTATCGGACAACAAGAAGAGCTCTTTCCTCATCCTGGAGTTGCTGCAAAAGATGGCGCAGCACAAAGTCTCCATGCGTCAGGTCGATGGTCCGATCGGAATCGGCAGCGCCGTTGGCCAGGCCGCCCGCGAGGAGGGCTGGACTCCGCTGCTGCTCATCACCGCCGCCATCAGCTTGAACCTGGGCATTATGAACCTGCTGCCAATCCCCATCCTGGATGGCGGCGTGATCCTGCTTCTCTTCATCGAGAGCCTCATGCAGAAAGAAATCAGCCTGCCCATCAAAGAACGCATCTACCAGGCGGCCTTCGTCTTTCTGGTGCTCTTTGCCGTGATGGTGATCTATAACGACCTGGTCAAGACACTACCGGGGCTGACGCGGATGCCGTAGCGGGATGGCGGAAAACTCTCGTTGAAAAACTCTAGGAATTGTCATCCCGAACGAAGGGAGGGACCTGCAGTTTGTCGGAAAGCGGTGAAAACTGCGGATTCATCGCTCCCTCCGAACGCCGCGACGGCTGCGGCGATGCAGGAAGCGCGCAATGGTGGACTGCCCTCGTTCCACAATGTCTCCGGCTTGATGGCCGACCTGAATGCTAAAATAGAAACCAAGCATGGCCGAAATTCAGCGTAGAAAAACCTTCACCGCCACCATCGGTGGCGTCCGCGTGGGCAGCGATGCACCGGTTATGGTGCAGTCCATGACCAACACCGACACCGCGGACATCCCCGGCACCGTAAAGCAGGTAGCCGCTCTGGCCCGAGCCGGCAGCGAAGTCGTCCGCGTCACCGTCAATAATGACGACGCCGCCAAAGCCATCCCCCACATCGTCGAAGGACTCGAGAAGCAGGGCTTGCGCGTGCCCATCGTCGGCGACTTCCATTACAACGGACACCTCCTGCTCACCAAATATCCAGGCTGCGCCGAGGGCTTGGCCAAATACCGCATCAATCCCGGCAATGCCAGCATCGGACGCAAGAACGACGACAACTTCCGCACCATGATTGAGGTTGCCGTGAAGTACCAGAAGCCGGTGCGCATAGGCGTGAACTGGGGATCGCTCGATCAAGCATTGCTGACCAGGATGATGGACGAGAACTCGCGGCTGCCAGAGCCGAAAGACGCCCGCGAAGTAACCATGGAAGCAATCGTAGTAAGCGCGCTAAGTTCGGCGAAGCTGGCCGAGCAGCACGGATTGCGCTCCGACCAGATCATCCTCAGCGCAAAAGTCAGCGGAGTGCAGGATCTGATCGACGTGTATCGCATACTCGCCGAGCGTTGCGAGTACCCGTTGCATCTGGGACTGACCGAAGCCGGCATGGGAGCCAAAGGCATCGTCGCCTCGAGCGCGGCCATGGCCGTTCTGCTGCAGGAAGGTATCGGCGACACCATCCGCGTTTCGCTCACTCCCGCGCCCGGCGGCGATCGCACCGAAGAAGTCCGCGTGGCGCAGCAAATCCTGCAGTCGCTCGGCATTCGCAGCTTCACCCCGCAAGTCACCGCCTGCCCCGGCTGCGGACGCACCACCAGCACTTTCTTTCAGGAAATGGCCGAGCAGATCCAAACCTACCTGCGCGAGCAGATGCCCGTCTGGAAGGAAAGCCACACCGGCGTGGAAGAAATGAAAGTCGCCGTGATGGGCTGCGTCGTCAACGGCCCCGGCGAATCGAAGCATGCCAGCCTGGGAATTTCTCTGCCCGGAACGGCCGAAGAACCGAAGGCTCCCGTCTACGTGGACGGCCGCCTGTTCACCACCCTCAAGGGCGACAAGATCGTAGCTGAGTTCATCAAGATTCTCGACGACTACGTCGAGTCCCACTATGCGGCCAGGGAAAAAGACAAAGAAGAAGTCGGCGCGCGCGGCTGAGCCCGCGCTAGCGCTGCTCTACAGTCTGCACGGTTGAAGTCCATCCTGATGGTACGTATCAAAATCCAAACCGTAGTATTTCGACTCATTTCGTTTGATTTCGAAATATAGTATTCTGCCCACGTCGAATGACTGAGTGGATTCAGACCGCGCTTCTCTGCCTGACGCTGTTGGCCGCCTCCTCTGGTTGCGCGCAACAAACCGGCATCGGCTACAAGCCCGCCACCGACGCCGAGAGCAAGAAAACCATCCTGCTCAAGGATTTTCAGCCCGAGCCCGCGCTTCATGCCGCGGTGCACGAAATCCGGCGCGCGAAGTTTCCCGTGATCGATGTGCACACCCACACCAACGATGCCGTCGGCATTGGAGATCGAGTCGATCCCAAAGAAATGATCGCGCGTATGGATCGCCTCAACATCAAGACCATCGTCATCCTCACCGGCATGTGGGGCGACAAACTGCAGACCATCATCGACACCATGGTCAAGCCCTATCCCGGGCGCTTCGTGGTGTTCACGCAATTCGACTGGTCGAAAATTAACGGCCCGAATTTCAGCCAGCTCATGGTGCGCCAGATCGACGACTCGGTGGCACGTGGCGCGCGCGGGCTGAAAGTGCTGAAAGAACTCGGCCTCGGCGTGCGGGATGCGAGCGGCAAGCTGATCACGATCGACGACCCGCGCCTCGATGCGGCATGGGAAGAATGCGGGCGGCTGGGCATCCCCGTGTTTATTCACGTGGCCGATCCGGAGGCGTTTTTTCATCCCATCGACGCCCGCAACGAGCGTTACGAGGAGCTCATCGAGCATCCGGACTGGAGCTTCCACGGCCCGCAGTTCCCTTCCATGCGGGAATTGTTTGCGCAGCGCGATCGAATGTTCGCCAAGCATCCGCATACCACGTTCGTCGCCCTGCATTTTGGCAGTTGGCCCGAGAACCTGGACTTCGTCGAGCAAACGCTGCGGAAATTTCCCAACGTCATGATCGAAACCGGCGCCCGCGAAGGAGAACTCGGACGTCAGCCGCGCCGCACTCGCCAAATCTTCATGAAATATTCCGACCGCATCATGTTCGGCACCGATGAAGGCGCGGGAGAAGCGATGTATCAGAACTATTTCCGCTGGCTCGAGACGGAAGACGAATACTTCCCGTACGCGCAATATCCGCTGCAAGGACGCTGGATGATTTACGGCCTGGGTCTGCCCGATGACGTGCTGGAAAAGGTGTATCACCGCAATGCGGAGGAGCTGTTTGGGCGGTTCAAAGGCGCGGAACGGGTTGCTGCGTACGGCACTTCGGCCACAAACCCGCTGGGGTCCATGGCGCGAAATAGTCCGCCAAATAGCCCTTGACAATTCCGGCGGCCATCAACGAAAGTTACTATTCGAAACAAATCGAAACATCATGGCTTCGAACGGAATGCTCAACGAAGAACGCCGCCGTGAAATCCTCGGGGTCCTGCACCGGGATGGACGCGTGCTCGTCAAAGATCTCGCCCGGCATTTCCGCATTTCGCAGATCACCATCCGCAAAGATCTGGAGTTCCTCGACGGCCAAGGGGTCATCCAGCGTACCCACGGCGGCGCGCTGCCGGTGCAAGCCGGTGCCCTGCTCGATCCTTCGCTGCGCGAGAAAGAGAAGCTCCACCGTAAGCAGAAGACGCGAATCGCCGACGCCGCGGTCCGCCTGGTGGAAGAAGGCGAGTCCGTATTGCTCGATTCCGGAACCACGACAACGGCCATTGCGCGCGCCCTGAAAGACATGGCGCAACTCACCGTGATCACCAACGCGATCAACATTGCGGCGGAGCTGGCCGGCACACACATCGAAGTAATCCTGACCGGAGGCATGCTGCGCAAAAATTCGTTTTCCCTGGTCGGTCCCCTGGCCGAGCGAACGCTGCGCCAGCTCAGCGCCGACATCTTGTTTCTGGGCGTCGATGGCTTCGACACCAAGGCCGGCCTTTTCACTCCGAATTTATTAGAGTCCGAAGTCAACCGGGCTATGGTCGACATTTCCCGCAGGACGATCGCGGTATGCGACTCGAGTAAGTTCGGCCGTCGCAGCCTGTGCAACATCATGCCGGTCACGGCGGTCCATGAAGTGATTACCGACAAGCAGATCCCAAAGTCGGATTTGCGCGCGTTGAAAGAGGCGGGAGTAAAGGTCACGGTAGTGTAAGCGGAATCGAACACACCCCATGAAATCGGCAGAAATTACGGCACAGGGCCAGCACACGCTGAGCGAGATTCTTTCCCAGCCCCAGTGCTGGAGCGCGTGTCTCACCCATCTGGCAGTCAGCGCGGAACTGCGTGCGGCCATTCAACTCGCGCGGCCCGGAGCGGAATGGATTTTTGTGGGCTGTGGAACGAGTTACTATCTCGCGCAGTCTGCCGCATCGAGCTTCAACTATCTCAAGCTGCCGGCACGGGCTGTCCCAGCTTCTGACTTGCTGTTGTATCCCGCGCTAATTTTGCAAGCCGGACGGGATTATATTCCGATTGTGATTTCGCGCTCCGGCCGCACCTCGGAGGCGGTCCGCGCCGCGCAAATTCTGGAGAAGGATCACAATCTTCGCACCATCGCCATTACGTGCGCCGATCGCCAGCCGCTGGAGTCATCATGCAGCGTAACGTTGAAGCTGCTCGACGCGGACGAACTGAGCACGGTTATGACGCGGTCGTTTACGTCCATGCTGCTGGGGCTGCAATACCTCGCGGCGACCGTCTCCGGCAATGATGCGTTCCGCCGCGCGTTGATTGAGCTCCCGCAACAGGTCGAGCCGCTTCTGAAAGACATTCCCCAGCGTCTGCGGTTGTTTGTCGCTGATCGCAGTTTCTCCGATTTCGTCTTCCTGGCGCAGGGACCCCTGTTCGGAATTGCCTCGGAGTGCATGTTGAAGGTGACCGAATCCTCGCGCACCTATGCCCAGGTATTTCACTCTCTCGAGTTCCGTCACGGTCCGAAAGCCATAGCAGGTCCGGAAACGCTGATTACGTTTCTTATGTCGGAGACTTCCTACGACGCGGAAGTGGAGCTACTCGAAGAAACGAAAGTTCTCGGCGCGGCCACTATGGTGATTGCGAATCGTGTCGATAACCGGGCCCAGCGGGCCTCCGACTTCGCCATCGAACTCGGCCTCCAGTCGCCCGAGTACGCGCGCCCCGCCGCGTTCACGATTTGGGGTCAACTGTACGGCGTTTACTATGGCCTCAAGAAGGGCTTCAATCCCGACTCGCCGAAGAACCTGACGCGCGTGGTCGAACTAAAACCAGCCGTTAGCATCTAGCACTTAGCATTTAGCTAAGAACGCCAAAGGCCTGCCCCATGTCGAAGCTCGATATCACGATCGCCGGGGAGATCAACCTTGACCTGATCCTCTACGGTCTGCCTGAGCAAATGGCCACAGAACGCGAACTGCTGGCCAGCGGCTTCACCATCACATTAGGCAGTTCGTCGGCCATCCTGGCGCATAATCTCGGCGCCCTTGGCAGCCGCGTGGGGTTCGTCACCAAGGTCGGCGACGATTCTTTCGGAAGCCTCGCGATGGAACGCCTGCGTGAGCGCGGCGTGGACCTTGCCCGCGTCGCGCATGGCGCCAAGTCCGGCGTAACGCTCATTCTGCCCCACGGGCCCCAGCGCCACATTCTCACCTATCCCGGCACAATCTCCGAGTTACGCTTTGAGGATCTCGACCTCGATTATCTGGCATTTGCGCGCCACTTCCATATGTCGTCGCTGTTCTTGCAGCGTGAACTGTTGCCGCATGTGCCCGAACTTTTTCGGCGGATGAAATCCGCCGGCCTGACCACCTCGCTCGACACTAATGACGATCCCGACGACCGCTGGGACGGCGTCCTCGAAGAGGTTCTGCCTCATGTGGACATCCTGCTACCGAACGAGCGCGAAGCGATGAAGATGTCGCGGGCTGACGACGTGGAAACCGCGCTCTCGCGGTTCGCACAAAAGGTGGAAACCGTCGTGGTCAAAATGGGCGCCAGGGGAGCCCTTGCGATTCGGGATGGGCGCCGATTCAGCGCACCCGCCGTGCCGGTAACGGTCGTCGATCCGATTGGCGCGGGCGATAGCTTCGACGCCGGGTTCCTCCACCAATTTCTGCACGGAGCGGATCTCGCAACGTGCCTGGCCTACGGAAACATGTGCGGCGCATTCTCCACCACCGCCTGTGGCGGCACGGAAGCGTTCCGCGACGCGGCGCGGATGCGAGAATTTCTCCGGCGGCACGATGGCAGAAATCAAGCACAATAGATTTGGTTGTTTGAGAAAGCTGGAGGCATTTGGGGTGGGAGACGGGAATTGAAAACGCCCCAAAACTTGAATACAACAACTTGCAGAGCGTCGGGACGCTCTAAAAACGCTGCAAAGCACTGTAGGAATCGCTAACGGTCAGTAAACAGTCAGTACCGTGGGGGCGTGAAGGGCGAGAAATCCACATCGAATACTGACTGTTATTCGGTACTGACTGTTTACATGACATCGAGGGGTCCCTGCCCATCACACCCCTGCCGCTCCACGACCCGAAGCATCCCGGTGGCGCGGATCACTCTGCGCTCACCCGTTCACGACTGCCGATCTCCGCTCGAAACCCGCATCAATCCTCTGCTGTCCAGTCTACCCACCCTTTCCTGAGTTCGGAGCAGGGGAACCGCTGCGGCGACTGATCCACGCGTTAAGCTCTGGCGAACCCCAAAGGTAGCGACGATGCTTTCCCAACCTGAAAATCGGGATCGGATCGGCAGTCCGCGAAGGTTTGCTCTGGTCAACGACCCAGCTTTCCTTGACCTTCAACCGTTGGGAAAGCTCCGTTGCGGTTAACACTTCGTAAGTGAATGGGGAAGCTCCCTGACCCTGCTGATGACTTTTCATGCTACCGCAACTCCGTCGAGGTCTGTCCGTCAAAACCTTCGATGCAGATGGTCGAGTTGATAACACAGAAACTATGGCGATTCCGCCCCAACACCGACCACACCTCGCCTTTCTGCATTGTGAGGTTACCAGAGCAGACCAGCAAGCCGCCGCCTCCGTTCCGACAGGAGATCAGTTCACCGTCGCCCCGCCGCAGCACTTCTTGTACTTCTTCCCGGAGCCGCACGGGCACGGGTCGTTCCGCCCGACCTTGGAAACATTGTGCCGTGGTTCACTCCGGTGAGCACTGGGACTGACCTGCCGATGCTCCCTGAAATACCGATATGCCTGCAACAACCCAGCCGCCATGTGCACGATCACATCTTCCCGCTGCTCAGGGCTGATGGGCTTGGGACGCATTTTCGGGTCTGTGTCGTGCTCGTAGTGGAGCATGAATATGGGAACCATGCATCCGCCCTGCTCCTCGTCGTTGACAAGCTCAAGCCAGCCGTCGTGCCGCATGAGCGTGCCCCGCATGAAGCCGTGAGCCCAGTCGTTGCCGTGCGCCATGCCGTCGTCGTCCTGCAACAGGATCGGCTCGTAGACCTCGTCCTTGAACAGGGTCGAGGCGATGGTGTTCCAATGCCGCATCATCAATCCCAGAATTTCATTGGCTTCATCGAGGCTGCCGAACTCGCAGGCGTCCGACATCTCGCCACCAAAGACCTCCCGGTAGTATTCGCTCGGCATCACGGCTTCCGGTCCCGCGATGAGGGCAGCGAAGAACCCGTCGAGTTGTTCGACGCTCATCGCCTGCCCGCCCTTGCAGCTTTTGAGGAAGTCTCCGAGGCGGTCAAGTTCGGCGTCGGTGAGCGGTTCGGGTTGGGGCAAGGTTGTCATTGCAGTTGCGAGTAGTATTACCCACGTTCAGAATGCCGCTGGGCATCTCAACGACATTTGTTGGTCGGATCGCCTTCAGCCATCATGGCCTCCATGACAGCCCTTTCCGGAAGGTTCGGGATAATGCCAGTTAAATATGCTTCGATGACAATCTCATCCTGCTGATTTCTGAACACGGCTTCAGCCTTGGCTCTATTACGATCATCAAGCTCAGTGATCGTGAAACAACACTCTATTGTGTCGCCAAAATAGACTGGCTTCTTGAAAAGGAAGTTCATTCCCGATGCCAACCAGCCAATCTGTCCGCCGATCTCAGTGAGGATGCTGCCAACCAAGAGCCCATGACAAATTCGGTCATTGAAAGTCTTTAGGTTTGCAAAGCGTGTGTCAAAATGCACCGGGTTATAGTCTCTGCTGATCTCCGCAAAAGTCGTCGTATCGTGTTCCGTGAACGTGCGCGAAACGGCGAAACAGTCGCCTCGCTTGAGTCCTGCAATCGCTTTCTTGCGGATGTATGACATGGGAACCGTCCTCAGTCGCGCAACTGGGTCTTCATCGCACGCAAATGATAACCGATGTATTCAGGTGAAAGCGCAAATTGACGCGATAGCGAGCAGAACGTCAGTTGGAGAATGGTCGCTCATAACCGCGCAGCAAAGAGCAGGCGCTTGCCCAGAGCAAACCGCCGCACTGAGGAGGTTCCGTCGCAGGCTCGGATGTGAGAAAACGTCGGACATTCCTTCTCTACTTCTTCGGATACCCCACCGATTGCGCCAAGATGATTCTTTGCTGCGGCTGCAACTTCAGGGTCTTGGCAAGCGCGGGCTTATCGACGCTCGCCCGCACCACCGTGGCTAGCCCCTCCGAGGCGCAATACAGGTAAACGTTCTGTGCGATGAATCCCACATCAGCGGCGGTATACATCTCAGCGTCCGAAGATGCCGCACCGTCAGTCCTCGAAAGATCGGAAACATAAACTAGGTTTACAGCCGCATCCTTGACGAAGAACTGCGTGCCAGTAGCCGCCCGAAAGTCGCCCGCCACCACGGGCTCTAATACGGTCGCCTTGGCATCGTAGACGTACACGCCTGCCGGAGTTGCCACGTAGATGCTTACTTCCTGCCAGTTCATGGCGGAAGGC
>Ga0187818_10000419_pt1 | contig 15181 bp, 12 predicted proteins | sample NC_wetland_sal_i_14_FD_130581 | JGI IMG/M metagenome (GOLD analysis project Ga0187818, IMG submission 130581) | Wetland sediment microbial communities from Neuse River Estuary, North Carolina, USA - SO4_3 | ecosystem: Environmental > Aquatic > Freshwater > Wetlands > Sediment | place: USA... | reverse complement strand
CGAGTCAGAACACGGGCACCAGGTTGTGTTTCTTCTGATACATCTTGCGGTCGACGGCGCGCAGGACATCGGCGAGATCGGTGCCCGTGACGTAAGCAGCCATCCCCCAGGTGAAGGCTAATTGGTATCCCTTGTTGTTGCTTTGATTCCAGTGCTCGACCCCGCGCAGCAGGCGCTGCATGGGGGCGTCGGCTTGTTCTTCGTAAGTGTCCGGCATAACCACCAGGAATTCGTCGCCACCTTGGCGAAAGACGATATCGCCGCCACGAAAGACGTGGGTGAGCAGTTTGGAAAACTCCATCAGCACGGTGTTGCCCTCGATCGTCCCGAGCCTGGCGTTGAGTGCGCGGAAGCCGTCCAGATCCATGGCAAGGAAAGTGATGTGGCTTCCCAGCCGGTTGGCGCGCGCTATCTCCCGGGGAATCATTTCGTTCATGGCGCGCCGGTTCAGTAATTGAGTGAGCGGGTCTATCAGGGAAAGACTCTCCAGCCGTTCGTTGAGCACCAGCTCATTAATCAGCGCACGCCGGGTGGTGTTCAGGGCCAGCTTCTGCCCGATGAAATAGACGTTGAACAATAAAATCAGAGAGATCAGGCCATAGAACAGTTGCGGCAGGTAAGTAGGTTCGAGGCGGATGACGTGCTGTGCCCAAACCACATTGGGCAAGACCAGCGCCAATATCCCAGCTGTGAGGACCAGAATCAGCAAAAGCCCGATCGACCATAGCTGTAAGTCTCGACCGGAGAGATGCTGAATCTGCTGCTGGATCTCCTCCGCCCGCGCCAACATTGAGGGCGTTGAGGTTCTTTCCTCTTTGACCTGCGACATCTCCCCCTCCAGCCCCAAGCAGAACTCCGCATCGGACACTGCTGCTAAGGAATTTTCCCCTGCCGGTGCAGACTGGTGCGAGGCGAAATGACTTGTAGGGGTTACGTTCGTAACAGGGGTAGCGAAACCTTCCCCGGTTGAAGCATCGAAATCACGAATAGCTGACGTCTACCAGCACGCTTCGTCCGACCTCTTTGCGCAGGGTGATTTCGACCTTCTGGCCTACGGGGAGAGCATTCCTCATGTCCCCTTCCAGCACCAGCGTCTGGGGCGAACTGCCTCCGTCAGACAAGGTAACAATGGACTTGTTCGGCTGGCCGACATTAGCTTCAAAAAACACAACTTCCTGTACCTTGCCCTGGCGCACCGTTCCGCCAGCAGCCGGACCCGTTGTGCGCGCCGCTAAACCCGGTTTCCCCGCAGAACTAGCCTTCCCTTTGCGCATTTCAAACAGGGCGTTCATCCCCAAAATGCCTGATATTGTCAGCAGGATCAACGACATGAAAAGTCCGTCGACGGTCGTGGGGGAACCATAGAACACGATCCAAGCGACCCCCAGCAGCGGAATGAGCGCCAACACCACCGAAATGACCAGCATCATAAGTTCTTTGTCCCGGAGGCCTTCGATCAAAGGCGAAATACGAGGACAGACTAGCAGAAAACGATTAGTTTTTGCAGGGCCGCGTGGAGAAGATCACGCGCATTGGTCGCGCCAATCGCCAATTTCCTTAAGGCCATCGCCGCGGGTCTGCTCGAACAGGCGTACTAGATGACGGGTGTGTTCGAATTCATGGATATCGGCCCACACCTCAGCCCGCCAGGGCTCTTCGTGGACCGCCATTTCCCCGCAGGTGGCGCAGCGGGTATGGAATCTTCGGACAACGCGCGTCACCGGCTCGCCGGGGTGGGCATCCGGCAACTCTATGAAGATACAACGCACTTCCTGGATATCATCATGGGCGTCGATGACGTGTTCGTAGCGCAGCAGGAACCCAAAGCCCAGCTTTTGAGCTTCCGCCTCAGTCTCGGCGCGGGTCTGGAACGGTCCGTATTCGGCGCGCAACTGCTCGGTCGAGTCACAAGCCATCCAAAAAGTTTCTTTGTGGGTCATTTCCAGCCTTTGGCGGTCCAGACCGTCTGCGCCTGGGACGCTCCTCAGTCCTGGGGGTGGACACCCCTGTCCGTGCAATTGGAATGCCGGAAGCCAATGGCCAAACTCTTGCTAAACTGCATGTTGCATGAAACACGCCAAGCGGATAGAAATGTTCGTGCAACCTTTTGCAGCGTTTTCCCCGTATCGGAGGCATGCCGTTCGGCGATCTGCCCACTGACCGGGTGACCGGGCAGGTAGAAATGAAGTCACGCCGTCCGGACTCGCCTTCTTCTGGGAGGATCTGGTCGGAACATGGGCAAACGTCGCGAGCCGCGCAAGGACATCAAAGTCCCCGTCCGCATCTTCGGCACCGATCGCGCCGGCCAGATCTTTTCCGAGAAGGTCTTCACCGTTAACGTCAGCCGGCAAGGAGCGGAGCTGAACGGTGTTCAAGCCCAACTCCATCCGGATGAGATCGTCGGCCTGACGTATGGTCAGACCAAAGGACATTTTCGCGTCAAGTGGGTAGGCCAGCCCGGCACGCCGAAAGCCGGTCACTTGGGCCTGCTCAATCTGTCCCCGGAGAAAGCTCTCTGGGATTTCCCCTTGCCCGTGGCCAGCTCTGATGCTGCGTGGCGGGATGCCCGTGATCGCCGTGCCAGCCCCCGTGTGAAATGCGTAACCTCGGTCGAGGTCTACCCGGACGGCCAAGCCGCTCCAATCCGGGCCAGGACCGCAGATCTCAGCATCGGTGGATGCTTCGTGGAAATGCCCAATCCCCTGCCAAAGGGAACGCCAGTCAGAATTGCTCTCTGGCTCAAGGAGACCAAGCTGTGGGCGAGTGGCAAGGTGGTTAGCAGCACCCCCGGATTCGGAATCGGAGTGCACTTCGTTGAGGTTTCCGAACAAGACAGGAACCTGCTCAAGCAGTTCCTGCAAAGCATGACTCGACTTCCGATCTAGCAAATATGAGAACGACGGTCAGTTCTCATGGCCAGGGTTACGCCGTGGCAGGGTGAGGACGCGGGCGCCTGGGTAGTGGTTTACCGGCTTCGTGGCTTGTCCTGCGAGACAGCGCTCGATTGCTGCCGAGAGGTACAAATGCTGGATAGGCTTTGTGAGATACGCCTGCACTCCCAGCAACGCTGCCCGGCGCGTTCTGCCCGGATCATCCACACCTGAGCACATGATTACTTTCAGTTCCGGCCAGAGCTTCCGCAGACGTCGCAAAGTTTTCAAGCCATCCATGCCCGGCATTTGCACATCGAGGAGCACCACTGCGGGGGCACATCCTTCACGGAGACGCTGCAAGGCCTCACTGCCAGTGCTAGCCGTCTCCACATGGTATGAGTCGAGTTCGAGCAGGATGCGAAGGTACTGCTGCATCTCCGGCGAATCGTCCACTACCAGGATTGTGGCTTTGGCGCGACTAAATCGATCCGATAGCATAGGCGGAAACAGATTGCCGTAAATACAGCACCCTGCGCGCCCCTGCTGTGCTGATGGCTGGTTTTCTAGTCGGTTCGCGATCGTAGCCACCGTTATCGCGGCTGTCGACCACGCTCCGGGACGAAGCACAAAATGGGCGCACACCAACGCGGATCGTCTTGAGCCCCACTTCAACAGACCCACGTTCCTGATTGCCTCCGGCTCGCCCCCACAAGCGGAGAGGCCAACACATAGAAACAACCTAAAGCAACGGTTGACGGCTCGGGAAAAAACAGGCCTTACCGTTCCCAGGGGGACATCGAAGGCCGAACTAGAGTTGCCGGGGTGTTTATCCCGAATCAGCTTTGTCGTCAAGCAGTTTCGTCTGATTGCAGGCTCCGCTTTTTCAAGCAGATACCTGTCCTCCACAGCCTACTGCCCCAGAATTAATGCAAGTGATTTTGTGGGGCTTGCCAAATCGCGCCTTCCCGGCCAACAGTTGGGGTCTCAGCGGTGGCGATCAGTCGCTCGCCGAGACCGGATTTACCTTCTCAATTTGTTAAAAACTCGGCCGAAATCAATGGAGGCCGGGCCTGCGGTCTACCGACTGACTGGGTTGACCTCCGGTCATCTCTGCCCAACCGGCTGCTCCCTCCCTCGGGTCAACCGGCATGCTCCAGCGAACCTAAGGCATCCGCAAGCGACGGCGCAGGCTCGGGATGCAATGTGAGCGGACTTCTCCACTGAGAGCCGCCATGATTGGCAACATAGAGCGCCAGTTCCAGCCGGCTCCATACACCCAGTTTGTCGAACGTATTGCGCAGGTAGTTCTTCACTACTTGTTCCGTGGTGCCGATGATCTTTGCGATCTCACGATTGGTGAGTCCTTCCCACACCAGAACCGCGACCTGCGTTTCCTTGGCAGTTAACCGATCACATGGTTGCATGCTTCCCGTTGCTCTTTCTGGAACATTGCGGTAGCGAGTTTCACGCGCTTCCGTCCGTCCCTGATTCCGGCCCGCAAGAACAGTGTGCGCAAATGCTGTTTCACTGTGCGCGGGCTGATGTTCAATTGCTCTGCGATTTCCTTGTTGCTGCACCCCTGTACCAGCAGGTTCAGCACTTGTTCGTCGCGCTGCGTAATCTTGATGCCGCTGAGATCTACCATGGGGTTTCCCTCCCGGTGAGTTCCTGGAAAATTCTGGTCCGCTGCGTCTCGGTCAACTTCCGTTTGGCGCAGTCACCGGACATTAAAGCAAATGATTCGCCAAACGTTCGCCTGCGATCACGGAAGTCTAAAGACCTTTGAATCCGCCAGCTTGAGGAATCAATGGTCACTCTGTGGAGATTGCGGAGGATCGGAAGGGAATCGGATATGGGAGAATCTGTCCCAGAATGGGTTTCGTGGACGCGAGCTGCCTACTCGTATCTCAGCGCCACCATGGGATCGACTTTGGTGGCTCGGCGTGCGGGGATGTAACAGGCCGCCAGCGCGACCAGAGTCAACAGCATCGCGACTCCGGCGAAGGTCAGCGGATCGGTAGCGCGGACCCCGTAAAGCATACTGGCCATCAGCCGGGTTAGTCCGAACGCCGAAGCGAGGCCGACTCCCACGCCGGTCAAGGCAAGTCTTCCGCCACGCTCGAGGATCAGCCGCAGAATGTCCAGCTGGCGCGCGCCCAGCGCCAGCCGGATTCCGATCTCGTGGGTTCGCTGGCCGACGAGATAAGAAATCACGCCGTAGATACCGATACTCGCGAGCACCAGCGCCAGCGTTGCGAACACCCCGAGCAGAATCATCGAGAACCGGCGCGAGGCCAGCGAGCCGGAAATAATCCCGTCCATCGTCTGGGCACCGTAGATGACTTGCTGGTTGCTCATCTGTTGGCTGGTGTGGCGGATGGAGTCGAAGAGCGGAGGCGTGGCTCCTTCGGAACGCACGACGACTCCTGTGCCTGAGGGTATCATCCCTATGAAATCGTCCGGCATCTGCATGCAAGAAAGATAAAGCTGGGTGCGCAGCGCCTGCTGGTCGTCCATATCGAGGCCCCACTGCTTCACATGCCCGACTACACCGACGATTTCCGCCGGCGTAGAGGCATCATCCAAGTTGAGACGCATGCCGATGGGATTCTGGTTGGGAAAATACTTGCGTGCAAAGACATCGTCAATCACCACCACGACCGGCGAGTGCTCATCGTCCTGAGGAGTAAAGAAGCGGCCGCGCTGAAGCGGAATCCCCATCGCCTTCAGATAATCCGGCTCGACGATGTACTTCAGCGCCCAGTTCATATCATTTAAACTCGAGGGCTTGGGCTGGCCATCCATCCAGAAGAGTTCCTCATCATCTCCGCTCATGGGAAACGCGCCCCAGCTCTGCGAGACCGCCTGAACTCCTGGGGTCGATGCCAGCCGGTTGTCAAGCTCGCGGACTGCCGCGCGAATGGCGTCCGGCGTCGCCTTCATCATGGATGGCGGAAATGAAAGGCTGAAAGTCAGAGCATTATGCGGATTGAAGCCGGGATCGACTCTCCAAAGATGAGCAAGGCTGCGGATAACGAGTCCAGCCCCGATTAGCAGCACCAATGCCAATGCGATCTCAACCACTACAAACACGCCTTGCGCGTGATGGCGTGCCCCGCTTGCGCCCCGGCCGCCTTCTTGTAACGCTGACTGCAAGTCGAATCGCGATGTCTTCAGCGCCGGTGTCAGGCCGAAAAGAACCCCGGCGAGCAACGAAATCGCCATGGTAAAGATCAGCACATGAGCGTCGAGTCCAATTTCCTCCGCACGCGGCAGGGCAGTGGGCAGAACTCCGAGCGCGGCCCGCGTTCCCCACGCCGCCAGAAGCAAACCAAGTCCTCCGCCGGCAAGCGAGAGCAAGACGCTCTCCGTGAGAAGCTGGCGGACCACGCGCCCCTGGCTCGCACCCAGCGCAGCTCGGATGGCGAATTCGCGCGTCCGGCTGGTCGAGCGGGCGAGCAATAGATTGGCGACGTTCACACACGCAATCAGAAGCACAAAACCGACCGCGGTCAACAACACCAGCAGAAACCCCTGAACCGGGCCGACTATCTGTTCTTTGAGCGGGACGAGTTTCGCGCTTATGCCTTTGTCGGCATCGGGGAAGGCGGCAGCGAGGTTACGTGTGACCGTCTCCATGTCAGCCCGCGCCTGCTCGATGCTGACGCCGGGCTTGAGCCGGCCAATTCCATGGATCCCCAGACCGGCGCTGCGATGGAGGAGCAGCGGATTGTCCCACTGACCAATGGGTACGTAGACCTGGCGGTCGCGAAAGCTGGGAATCATGAGATGAAAACTGGCCGGAATGACGCCGATGATGGTGTAGTCCTTCGCGTCCAGCGTCATGTTTTTTCCCAGGATGTCCGGCGTCGAGCCAAACTTGCGCTGCCACAAGCCTTCGCTGATGAGCGCGACCGGGCCCGCACCGACCTGATCTTCTTCCGGCGCAAAGCTGCGTCCGAGTATGGGCTTCACACCGAGCAACGGAAAAAAATCGGAAGAAATGAACTCGGCGGTGACCTGTTCGGCTTCGCCCCTGCCAGTGAGACTGAAAGCGTAACTGCGAGCCACCGCGAGAGCGGAAAAGGTATGGTTTTCTTTTTGCCAGTCCCGAAAATTCAGATAAGAGATGGAGCCTGCCTCAAAATTCGGCTTGCTCTCATGGAGGGTGACTAGCTGATTGGGCTGAGGGAATGGCAGCGGATTGAGCAGCACTCCGTTGACCACGGAAAAGATCGCGGTGTTCGCGCCGATCCCGAGCGCCAGAGTGAGCACGGCCACAGCAGTGAAACCCGGGCTCTTGCGCAACATGCGAAGTCCGTAGCGAATGTCTTCGATCAGCGTTCCCATGGCTGTGCTCCCCACGAGCCGACTCAGGCTGTGTGAAGCAACTTCCCTTCCCCCGCAGCTAGCCGCTAAGACATTGATTTGACGGAGTGAAATCCGCCACGTGAGCGAACTATGTGTCCGCTGGCGGATTGCGATGTTCGGAATCGGACGGCTAAGCGATGGCGAGCCTACTGTTTTGTTAGAAGGCCAAGACCTCTGAATCGGTAAGGCGCGGATAACGGAGCTGAGAGTTGACAGCTGACAGCCGACAGCTGAAAGCCGTGGTCGGCCTATTGCCGCAGCCGGTTCTTCGCACTTCCAACCGGCTTAAGGACGCGTTAAGGTTGAAGCAGGTAGTGTGCCCACAAATGGCACGGCGGCAGGTGAAATGCGCGCACTGGTCATCGAAGATGAGCCCCGGTTGGCGGAGAACATCGCGCGCAGCCTGCGCGAAAGCGCCGGTTATGCCGTGGACATCGCCAACGACGGTCAGGAGGGACTCTTTCTGGCTGAATCCAACGAGTACGACGTTATGTTGCTTGATCTTATGCTGCCGCAGCTAAACGGAATGCAAGTGCTCGGCCGGATCCGCAAAGCTGGCCAGCACACACCCGTACTGGTCGTTACCGCTCGCGACGACAAAGAATCGGTAGTGGCGTTGCTGAACGCCGGGGCCGACGATTATCTGACCAAACCGTTCGACCTGGGTGAACTGCTGGCGCGCACCAAGGCCCTGATCCGGCGCGGCAAGGGACAACCGTCTCCCGTGCTCTCCATCGGCGACTTGGAATTGAACACCGTGAGCCGTAGCGTTCGGCGGGGTGGGCGGCCCATCACACTCACGGCGATGGAGTACCGGGTACTCGAATATATGGCGCACCGGCCGGGGGCCGTGGTATCAAAAACCGAGTTGCTGGAGCATCTCTACGACTACAACTGGGAGAAGTTCAGTAACGTGATCGAGGTGTACATTTCCGGACTCAGACGCAAACTGGATGACGGTTCCGCGAAACAACTGATTCATACCCTTCGCGGCCAAGGTTATGTCCTGCAGGATTAGCATGGCGCACAGTTTGATCAGGCACAATTCGATCAAGGCACGCCTAATCGCCGTGGTGGTGCTTTCGCAATTGCTATTGGCGGCTGGCTTGTTATTGACGGGGGTTTTCTACACTCGACAGCGACTGCTCTCCACGCTCGACGCCGGAATGCAGGCTCACGCCATGAGCGTGGCGGCGCTGGTGCGATATACGGAAGACGCCAGCGGCAACGTCTACTTTGATAACACGCTTGTTCCCCCGTCCATCGATCCTGGACACCCGGATTTTTTTGCCGTGTGGACGGAGCGGTCAGGACCACTAGCGCGCTCTGCGAACTGGCCTGCCGGGCTTGAGGTCGCGCCCTCAGGCAGCAACCACTGGAAATTCAAGGTAGGGCACGTTCATTATCGCGGCTTGCGGGTCTTCCAGGTTCCGGTGCTCGACCGGGAAGAAGGGAAAACTTTCCAGCCGCAAACTTTGACCGTTGTCTATGCCACGCCTTTGATCCAGTTAGATCAGCAAGTCAACCAGGCCGGGGTGTTCATTGCGCTCTGGAGCCTGTTCCTGCTGAGCGCGACGGTTCTGCTGGCATTGTGGGGAATTCGCAGTGGGCTTTCACCTTTACAGGAATTGGCCGCACAGGCAGCGCTGGTATCGGCGGACAACTGGGAGCTGCACCTGCCGCGGGAGGCGCAGCAGATCGAGGAATTGCGCCCGCTCACCCAATCCATGACCACCATGCTGGCTCGCCTGGAGCGCTCGTTTGTCCAGCAAAAAGAATTCTTGGGAAATGCCGCACACGAATTGAAGACTCCGGTGGCGGTGTTGAAGTCCACGTTGCAGTCGCTGCTGCAACGCCCGCGCACTTCCGAGGAGTATCAAGCCGGACTCGAACATTCGCTGGAGGATGTGCAGCGTCTGGAACAGCTTTTGCAATGGATGCTGCGGCTGGCGCGGGCAGAACAATGGGCGCATGGAGCTTTGCGTCGCGACCTGGAGACAGTCGATATCACCACCACGTGCGAAGAGGCGATCGAGCGGATTCGCCATTTGGCTAACACCCGCCACACGACCATCCACTTTGCAAAGAATGGCCAGGTGCCGTTTCGCGCCGATCCCGAGGATTTGCAATTGGTCTGGAGCAACCTGCTGGAAAATGCCGTGCGCTACAGCCCGGAGGGTGGATCAATCGAGGTCGCAGTCTCAGCCCAAAACGGTGGGCCGGCGCGGATCACCGTCGAAGATCACGGCCCCGGCATTGCGCCCGAGGATCTGCCGCACGTCTTCGAGCGCTTCTATCGTGGTGACCCATCGCGCACTCGATCCACGGGAGGGTTTGGGCTGGGATTAGCCATCGCCAAAGCGCTGGTTGAAGCGTATGGAGGAAGCATCAGCGCCGAGAGCACCCCGGGCCAGGGTACGCGGATGACGGTAGAACTGCCGGTGGGGCCGACACGCTAGGGAAACTCTGATTAGGTTTCCAATGTAGGCGCCGGCGTCCGCGCCCGGGCGCAGCCTTTATTTAGAATTCATACTCAATCAGAGTCTCCCTGCCCTTCCCAGGAAAACTTCCTGCCTTCAGGTTCGCTTAATCTTCGTTTCAGCAATATATAGCGGTTGCACTAGGTTTCTATCGATGCACCGTGGTGATGACTATGGCAACCTTTGATTCAATAGACCGCAGCTGTACGACAAGAGCGAAGACTGCGCTGCTGCTTTTGATGTTGACGATGACGCTGACTGCGCCGGCCCAGACCACGCCCAATCAAGTCGCAGCGGGGAATGGTGATCAACAGAGCGCGAGCGGCGCGCAGAGCGGTTCGCCGAGCGATGTCCCCAGCAATGCTCCACTAACTTTGACCTTGCAGGACGCGCTGGAGCGGGCGAAGAAGAACAATCCGGAATACCGGGCCGCGCTGACTGAATTCGGGCTGGCCAAAGAAGACAAGGTGCAGAGCCGGGCAGCGCTGCTGCCCAATGTGAATTACACGGCGTCGTTTCTTTACACCGAAGGCAATGGCACTTCATCCGCTCGATACATCGCCAACAACGGCGTGCACGAGTACATCAGCCAGGGGAATGTTCATCAGGAGATCTCTCTGGGCAATATCGCAGATTACCGGCGCGCGCAAGCGGCCGAAGCGGTGGCGCGGGCACGCTCGGAAATCGCCGCTCGTGGTCTGCTGGTGACCGTGGTACAGGCGTATTACGGCCTGGTGGTGGCGCAACGAAAATATGCCACGGCTGAGCGAGCGTCAACCGAGGCGCAAAGGTTCTTCGACATTACCCAGAAGCTCGAGCACGGTGGCGAAGTGGCGCATTCGGACGTCATCAAAGCCCAAATTCAGTTGCAGCAGCAACAGCGCGAGTTGCAGGAAGCAAAGTTAGATATGGACCGCAGCCGGCTGGAGCTGGCGGTGCTTGTGTTCCCAGATTTCAACGAGAATTTCTCCGCCGTGGACGATCTGCAAATGCCGGAACCGTTGCCCACATTCCCTGAAGTTCAGGCTGCCGCCGCCAACAGGAATCCTGAACTCCGCGCCGCGCTGGCCACTCTGCAGGAAGCAAATCACGAGGTCTCAGCGGCATGGAATGGGTTCCTGCCATCGTTGAGCCTCGATTATTTTTATGGCATCGACGCCAACCAGTTCGCCACGCGGACTCCGGACGGAATCCGCAACTTGGGTTACGCGGCCACGGCCACGCTGCAACTGCCAGTCTGGAATTGGGGAGCGAATCGCAGCAAAGTGAAGCAGGCAGACTTGCGGCGGCGGCAGGCGCGGGTAGAGTTGAGTTTCACTCAGCGGGAATTGCTGGCCAAACTTCACACGCTTTACGACGAAGCTCAAACTGCGCGCTCGGAGATGGAGTCGCTGAACCAGTCGGCGGAGTTGGCCGCGGAGAGCTTGCGCCTGACCACCATGAGGTATCAGGCTGGCGAGTCCACAGTGCTGGAAGTGGTGGACGCGCAGAATACGCTGACCCAGGCGCGCAACGCCTGGAATGACGGGCAAGCGCGCTATCGCGTCGCACTGGCGAATTTGCAGACGCTGACGGGAACTCTATAGACGATGAACAATCGCAGCGCCTTCGAGAAAGCACCGGGCTACAACAGCAGTTGCTCTTTCGCCCGGCTGGGTCTGGACCGTCCGGGACAGCGCACCCACAGCTTACGCCGTGGGCTGCATTCTTTTGCCGCTACGCGGCTGTGGTTCAGCCTCGCCGCCGGCTGGAGAAGGGTTGCTTGCACGGCACTCGCGATCGTTTTGCTGCTGCTTTCGGGCTGCTCCAAGGAATCCGGCGAGAAGGAACCGACAGTTACCGTGCAGGTGGCAACGGTCGAGAAGACGACGGTCCAGCACACGGTGACGGCGGAAGCGGTTCTGTTTCCGCTGCAGCAGTCCGCGATCACACCCAAGGTCAGCGCGCCCGTGAAAGCTTTTTACGTGAAGCGTGGCAGCCGCGTGCATGAAGGCGAATTGCTGGCGGTGCTCGAACATCAGGACCTGGCCGCAGCTGCCGAAGACACCAAGGGATCGTACGACCAGGCTCAGGCCGCTTATGAAATCAGCACCGGCGCTGATCTGCCGGCGGAAATGCAGAAGGCGCAACTTGAAGCGCAAGCCGCCAAGCAGATGCTTGATGCTCAGCAGAAGATCCATGACAGCCGGCAGGAACTGTTCCAGCAGGGCGCGCTGCCGCGCAAGGAACTCGACCAGGCTGGAGTCGACCTGACGCAAGCTCGCAATCAGTATGAAATTGCGCAGAAACATCTAGATGCACTGCAAGCCATCGGCAAGCAGCAGACGCTCAAGTCGGCAGCGGGACAACTGGAGTCCGCCAAGGGCAAATATCTGGGCGCGCAAGCCCAGCTCAGCTACACCGAAATTCGCAGTCCTATCAACGGTGTGATCGCCGACCGTCCCTTGTATCCGGGAGAGATGGCAGCCGCCGGCACTCCCCTGCTTACAGTGATGGATATTTCGCAAGTCATTGCACGGGCTCACATCCCACAGCAAGAAGCGGCATTGCTCAAGCTCGGCGACAAAGCCTCCATTACCGTGCCCGGCGAGGAGCAGCAGGTCGAAGGCAAGATCACCGTCATAAGCCCGGCGCTCGATCCCAACAGCACCACCGTCGAGGTTTGGGTGGAGGCAAAGAATCCGGATCAGCGACTGAAGCCGGGAACCAGTGTTCAGCTTTCCATGCTGGCGCGGACCATACCCGATGCACTGGTCATTCCTGCCGTCAGCCTTCTGACCGCCGAAGATGGCAGCACCTCAGTGATGCTGGTCGGTCCGGATAATCGTGCTCATCAGAAGACGGTGAAAGTGGGTGTTCGCCAAGGCGACCAGGTGCAGATTGTGGAAGGCGTGCAAGCAGGTGAGCGCGTGGTGTCTTCCGGAGCCTACGGCCTGCCTGATAACACCGCGATCAAAGTGGAAAGCCAGAACCAGAAAACCGGAGCCGGAGCGCAAAAGTGAGCGACCCGGCATCTTACTGGTTTGCGCGTCACTCCAAGCCAGTGATCTTTCTGATTCTCACGGTGGCGCTGCTGGGCGCCTATCTCGCCTTTACGATTCCAGTGTCAGTTTTTCCTGAAACCAACTTTCCCAGAATCCTGATCGCAGTCGACAACGGCGTGATGCCCATCGATCAAATGATGGTGACCATCACGCGTCCTCTGGAAGAAGCCGTGAACAGTGTTCCCGGCCTGCAGGAGGTGCGTTCGAACACCAGCCGCGGCAGTGCGGAAATCGACTTGTTCTTCAACTGGAATGTCGACATGTTCCAGACGTTGCAATATGTGAATGCAGCTCTGGCGCGCGTGCAGCCGGAATTGCCGCCTACGGCGAGCGTCATGGCTCACCGCATGACGTTCGCCAGTTTCCCCATCATCGGTTACAGCCTTACCTCCGAGACAATGCCGCAGACCCAGCTCTGGGAGCTGGCAACCTATGAGATCAAGCCCCGGCTAAATCGGCTGGACGGTGTGTCCACGGTGCTGGTACAGGGAGGCCGGGAACCCGAATTTCACATCACGCCCGACCCTGCCAAACTGCTAACTGCCAACGTGACGGTGACTGACATTCTGGACACGATGCGGCGGACCAACATGATCGACTCGCCCGGACTGTTCGAGCAGAATCACCAGCTGGTGCTGGGCCTGGTGAGCGGGCAGGTGCGCACGCCGGAGCAAATCGCGAACACGGTGGTCAAGGCCACTCCAGCCGGAGTGCCGGTTCGCATCGGCGATATCGCCACGGTGACACGGGGAGTCAAGCCGGTTTACACCATCGTGACCGCCAACGGCAAACCGGCAGTGCTCTTGAACATTGACCGGCAGCCCGACAGCAACACCATGGACGTGGCCAACGAAGTTCATGCCGAGATCGAGCGGATTCAGAAATCGGTTCCTCCCGGCATTCAAATCCAGCCCTTTTACGACCAGTCGATCATTGTCGGCGACTCCATCAAGAGCGTGCGCGATGCCATTCTGCTGGGCTTGATTCTCGCCTCGATCATTCTGGTCGTCTTCCTGCGGGACTGGGGAACTTCGATCGTCGCGGGCCTGGTGATTCCGGTCACCGTGATGATTACTTTCGTCGCGCTCAAGCTGCTGCATGAAAGTTTCAACCTGATGACGCTGGGTGGCCTGGCAGCCGCAGTGGGCCTGGTGATTGACGACGCGATTGTGGTCGTCGAAAACATCACGCTGCATCGCGACGCGGGTCAGGATCGCCTGCAGGCGATTCACAGCGCGCTGCAGGAAATCACTGTACCGCTGATCGGATCCACGGTCACGCCCGTGGTGGTTTTCTTGCCGTTGATTTCCATCACGGGAGTAACGGGAACCTTCTTCCGCGCGCTCGCTGTGACGATGGCTGTGTCTCTATTCACTTCGCTTGCCTTAGCGCTCACGTGGACACCAAATCTCAGTCAGTACTTCATCAAAAAGAAAGCGCAGTTACCCGAGCAAGCCGGAACGGAACCGGAAGAAGAGGCAATCACGCGGCTGCTGGCCATCGAGGAAGCTTCGCTCAGCGGATTCTTTCGCAAAGTCGTGGATTTCCACGAGCGCTGGTTGCGGCGGGCGGTCGCCAAACCCAAGTGGCTGGCGGCTAGCGCGGCAGCTCTGATTGTCGTTTCCGTGGTCTGCTATCGATTTTCTGGATCGGATTTGCTGCCCGCCATGGACGAGGGCGGATTCACGCTGGATTACTGGACACCTGCGGGATCGTCTCTCGCAGAAACCAACCGCATGATCAGCCACATTGAAAAAATCGTGAACTCCATTCCCGAAGTCGAGAGCACGTCCCGGCGCACCGGACTGGAGTTGGGCCTGGCTGCGGTAACCGAAGCGAATCGCGGAGACATTCTGGTCAAGCTGAAGAAAAATCGCAAACGGCATGTAGACGATGTGACTGAGGATATCCGTTCGCAGGTCAATGCGCAGGAGCCCGCTGTACGAGCTGAGTTCGTGCAAGTCTTGCAGGACATGATCGGCGATCTGACCAGCGAACCTGAGCCCATCCAGATCAAATTGTTCTCGCCCGATACGGCTGCTCTCCAGCAATGGGCACCGAAGGTGGCCGATGCCATTCACAAGATTCCGGGCGTGGTCGATATTTTGGACGGCATCGACAACACGATCAGCGGTCCAGCGGTCACTTTTCAGATCGATCCCAGTGTCGCGGCCCGCGCCGGATTCACGCCCGAGGAAATTGCCATCGATGCCTCCGCCATTCTGGAAGGCGAGCCGGCTGCGACTCCGGTGGTGAGCAATGACCGAGCTTATACCGTCCGGGTGCGCTTCCCCGCCAGTAACCGTGTTTCTCTGGAAACCATGCGAGACACGCTGCTGACCAGCAGCAGCGGCCGGACGGCCACGCTTGGCGCGCTGGCTACGATTACTGAGCTTCCCGGACAAACCGAAAT
>Ga0187818_10000418_pt1 | contig 15215 bp, 10 predicted proteins | sample NC_wetland_sal_i_14_FD_130581 | JGI IMG/M metagenome (GOLD analysis project Ga0187818, IMG submission 130581) | Wetland sediment microbial communities from Neuse River Estuary, North Carolina, USA - SO4_3 | ecosystem: Environmental > Aquatic > Freshwater > Wetlands > Sediment | place: USA... | reverse complement strand
GGAAGCCAGCGGCGGACTGGATCTCGCGGCGCGCCTCGACGGTCTCACTGCCGACAAAGGCCGCGCGGCAATCCACGATCATCTGCGGTGTGTAAACCTCTCCACCAAGAATGAATGCATACTCGTTTTGCCGCTTTGTGGCGGACGCGGAGGCAAAGGGGTCGCGCCAGCCCTGATCGTCCCAATAATCCACATGCTCCTCCAAAATTATGGTTTCGGCTCCAGCGACGGGCTGCTGCGACCCGAGGCGCGCGAGAAGGGCCTCGGCAGGAGGGCAGCTCGAGCAGCCCTCGGAGGTGAAAAGCTCCACAAGGACAGGCTTTCTTGCGGCGCTGGGCACACCCAGACCTTGGGCGGAACCCATGCGAACCAGCCCATAGAAACAAGCGAACGAGGCAATCGTGGCCGTAGCAAAGAGCGCGCGATAAGGCGTAATACGCAAGGTGACTCGATTCCGATGCCGAATTAGAGCCGCGCCAGGGTTCACGATTAGTGTGAACCGAAATCGGCAGTGGAATCAAGCGAATCCTTGTCTAACCTGTGTTATACATAACAATGGTTAGCAGTATGTGGGAGTGTTGGGGCGGAGATCGCGCGATGAAGAATGGACGAAAGGACTCAAGATTTGCCGACGAGGATGGTGCACGCCTGGTGGGCGGGCGATTGGCGCTCGAATTTGCAAACTTGAGGTCGCCTGCCTTGACTTCGGATGGCTCGCAGGAAGGCTACTCAGAGTTTGTAGCGTTTCTGGCGGCAAGTGGCGTGATCCGGGCTGAGGCAAAACCGGCGCTTTTTGGAATTTGGGAGACGGCGCTGGACGAGGCCGCGGGGTTGTTGCGAAGAGCGGTATTGTTTCGCGGCGCGGTGCGAAAAGTTTTTGAGGCACGAAGCTCGGGAGCGGAGATCCTTCCCGACTGGATCGCGCCGATCAATGAAATCCTTGCGTACACGGAGGGATACGACAGGCTCGAACCCGCGCCGGAGACCACCGGAGAAAAACCGGATTGGCGGCTCGCTCTGCATGCGCGGGCGCAAGGGTTGGAATGGCTGCTGACGGCGATTGCGCGGTCGGCGGCGGAACTGATTGCGGAGGGGCCGGGTGCGCCGATTCGGAAGTGTGCGAATCCGCGGTGCGGTCTATTTTTCTACGACGATTCGCGAACGGGACGCCGGAAGTGGTGTTCGATGGCGGCATGCGGGAATCGCGCGAAGGTGGCGGCGCATTACGTGCGCCAGAAGAACAAACAGTGAGTGCGCGCCCTGGCGGAAGCCTGTTCACCGCAGAGGTGCTGGGGACGCAGTGGGCGACGAGAACACGAATTGCGGCGGTTGGCCCGCAGCCCACGGATCGTAACGCAATGCGAAGTGGATGCGATCGGCGATCGGGGGATGCGAGTAAAACCAAAACACGGTCAAGCGCGAGGGCGCGGGCTCTTCGAGGTTGGTTTCGCCGAGAACTTGGAACACGCGCGCGGCGGCCTGCGGGGCATTGGGAACCGTTCCGTGCAGAAGTTCGAGTCCAAAGACATCCGCCTGGTGCTCGAAATGGCGAGCGACGACGTTTTGCAGGGGCATCAGAGCAACATCGGACACACTTACGATCAGCAAGAGCACAGCAAGCGCCGCCCAGTCATGCGGCGCCCCGGCGCGCCAGCGCGGTCCCCAGCGGCGCAGCACCGCGGCGTAAAACCAAGCGAGTAAAGGGAACCCCAAAGCGAGGCCCGCGACGGTCAGGGCAATGTATTTCCAGGCGTGATTGAGCGCGTAATGCCCCAGTTCATGACCGAAGGTAAAGAGGGCGCCGGTTTCATCGGTGCGGGCCAGGAGCGTGTCCCAGAAGACCACGCGCTTGGAGTTCCCGATGCCGGCGACGTAGGCATTGCTGTAATTCAGTTTGCGGCTGGCAAGCATTTCGTAAATTTGCGATTGCGAAATGGCGACGCCAGCGCGCCCAGCAGCCCGCTGGACTTGCGCGGCAAGCGCAGGGTGGGATTCGGCGAGCGGGCGAAAATCGAAAAAGAGTGGCTCGACGATAAGTGGTTCCGCGTAAACACCAAAAACGATGAGCGGCAGCGACAGGGCCCAGGCAGCGAGCCACCAGCGGCGAGGACTCCGCCGGATCAACTCGGCAGCCAGCCATCCAATGAATGCAACGACCACGATTGAGACCGCTTCGCCTTTGATCCAATCGAGCGCCCAAGAAAACCAGCCCTGCACGGAGAGTCCATACGATCGAACCACGGTGTGCGCCCAGACGAGAAAGGGAAGGTTCGCAAGGGCCAGCGTGAAAAGAAGCAATGGCCAAAAGACAGCGGCCTGCACCGCGCGGTGACGGCTCGCGCGCTCCGCCCAATCGCGATATTTCGCAACCCACCCGGCCCAAAGAAGAAACAACAAAACGAGAGATTCCGTGATGAACTCCGCCCAGAATATATGCCGGCTGGTGCGCGCCAGTCCGACGGCCTGTCGCTCCTTATCCGGCGGGAGCGAGTACCCGGTGATGGGAGGAGTTTGCAAGATGGCAGGCGCTTGGGCAGCCCTGTGCGTATCGGGCTGGCGGCTTGGCGGCAGCGCGCTTCCGCCGCTTCCCGCGCAAGGGCATACCACTGCGACGGCGAGAAGCCCAATCCGAACAATTGCGTTGAAGCTCATCTTCTTGGTGGCAGCGGCCCCAGGTGTTTGGACGCAGCCCGGGTGTACAGCTTATCAAACGGCCATTCATCCTGCGGGGCGGCGTTATTGATTTGGAGACTGGCCGGAAGGCCAGTTGTTATTGATCATGCGGAGGACTAGCATATTGGAAAAGTGAAGGGAGGGGACTCTATGCGACGAATTGTCCGCCGGATGGCGCTGCGCGGCCCCTGGGCGCCGGCACTGATCGGTGTCGCGGCCGTGGCGTGTTTTGCATCCGTTGCCTTCGCGCAGTCGGGCCAAAGCGGCCAAGCCCCTCCTTCGCTCGGTGAAATCGCCCGCAAATTGCGCGCCCAAAGGCCCGCGACGCCTCAGGCGAACAAGGTTTGGACGAACGACAACATTCCGACGAACCCTTTCGCCATAAGCGTGGTGGGGCAGCCACCAGCGCCACCACAGCCTTCCCCGGCGGGTGAAGGCGGCCAGCCCGGCGCGACGGCCGCGAAGCCGAAAACCCAGGCAGAACTAGAGGCGGAACTGGAGGACACGCAAAAGAAATTGGACACGGCTGAGAAAGAATTGGACCTGATGCGCCGCGATTACGCGCTCCAGCAGCAGGGCTATTACACAAATCCGATGGCGAGCCAGAACCCGCAAGTCCAAGCCGCACTGGCGCAGGCACAACAGCAGATTGACGCCAAGCAGCAGGAAGTGGACCAGCTCAAGGCGCAAGTGACCGAACTCCAGCAAAAAATCGAAGACGCAAAGAAAAATCCACCCCCAGCGGCTCCCAAAACACCCGAGAATCCAACTCAGAACTAAGGCCCGGCGGAAATAACAGCGCCGGAGGGCTCTCCGGCGCCCGCGGGCACCCAGCTAATTGGCTTGCCGGAGCCACAGGCGTTTTCGGCTTCGCAACAGGGCTACTACTAATTGTGTGTTTTCCCTTGACACACCTACAGCCTTGCCGCACAATCCCGCAAACTTTTCCAGGGTCTCGCCGGACGATTTTGCGTCCGGCGGGGAAGGCTCTTCGGCGAACCGCTTGTCCGTTCGGCTGAAGGTGCAGGGGGAGAATCGGATCCCGGGTGATTTGCCTGTCGTTCGGTACCCGGGAAATCCGAAGGTCTGGAGGCACCGTGCAGTATCTACCGGGCTGGACCGTTCAATGCATTAATCCGGAATGCCAGGCGCGCGGCCAGTGGCTCCGGGTGGACCAGATGCACTCCGAGCTGTGCATCAACTGCGGCGCCCCGTTGCACCGGGTACCGCCGCCGCTGGGCCCGCGCCTGCGGCTGCGCCCGCGGACGCTCGGGTCGTACCGGCCTTCCGGCCGACCACGGTAAAGAGCGGCTGCGAAAACGCCGTGCGTGGCGAGAAGGTGGAAGAACCGTCTTTGTAGAAAGTTCCTGCAGCGAAAGCCTGCTGAAAAGCAAACGGCCCCCGGTTTTCCGGAGGCCGTTTGCTTTTTGAAACGAGGCGACTCCCCGGCCAGCCGCACTCATTCCTGCAAGTCCGTGTTGAGCTTCATGTGAAATTGCTCCAAGACGCCGCGAACCTGGTCAAAAGCGTCTTCAACAGAATCGGAAAATCGCAGGAGGCCGTATTCGCGCGCGTTGATGGTGCCGCTGCGAAGCATTTCGCGCCAGTTGAGGACGCGATCCCAATAGCGGCGGCCGTAAATGAGAACGAGATTATGCGCCGGCAGTTTGGCCGTCTGCATCAGAGTGAGCATTTCCCACAACTCATCCATGGTGCCGAATCCGCCGGGAAAAACGATGAGCGCCTTGGCAAGTTGCGCGAACCAGAGTTTACGCATGAAGAAGTAGTGAAAATTAAAGTTGAGTTCGCGGCTGATGAAACTGTTGGACTCCTGCTCGTGCGGCAGCTCGATGCTGAGTCCGATGGACTTACCCCCGGCTTCCGCCGCGCCGCGGTTGGCGGCTTCCATGATGCCCGGGCCGCCGCCAGAGCAGATCACGAAGCGGCGCGGATGGGAGCCGAGGCTCATGGCCCAGGTGGTGATTTTGCGCGAGAGTGCGAGCGCGTCCTCGTAGTAACGCGACATCTCGACGTCATTGCGCGCCACGCGTATTTCCTCGCGAGCGGCCCGATTGCGGCGGCGTTTCGCCGCGCGGCGGGCGCGGACGAGGCGCTCGACGGCTTTTTCGCGGGGCAGGATGCGGGCGGAGCCAAACATGACGATGGTGTCGCCGATCCCTTCCTTGCGGAAGCGGACAAGCGGGTCGAGGTACTCGGTGAGGATGCGAACCGGCCGCGCGGCGGTGCTCTCCATAAACCGCGAATCGTGGTAGGCGAGCTTCACGGCGTTCGGATGTTTCTTGCTCATTGGGACTCCCACGGCGCTATGCATGTGCCGGACGTAAACGAGCGGCCATTTTACACCGCTCGGCTCCGGCGGGAAGCCCGGCCAACGCGGCGTGACGCTGAAGCGTCCAATCCAGTAGACTAAGCAGAGGAAACAGCCCGGATGCGAAGGCAGACAATCAAAATTTGTTGGGGAGCGGCACTCGCCGCCGCATTGGCGCTCGTTTGCGCGCAGGCGGGAGCGCAGGCGCCTCCTGGGCCCATTCGCGGCGGGGCGAGCACGATGCCTCAACCATCAGCGGAAAAGCGCAAGGATACGATCCGGGTAAAAGTCGAACTTGTGAGCACGCCGGTGGTGGTGCGCAACGAAAAAGGCGAGATTATAGAAGATTTGGACAAAGGCGACTTCAAGCTCTACGACAACGGCAAGGAACAAGCTATCGAACATTTCGACATGGGGAGCGATCCGATGTCCGTGGTGCTGCTGGTGGAGACAAGCGCTCGAGTCGCGCCGATGCTGCCCGCAATCCGGAAAGCCGGGATCATTTTCACGCAAAATATTTTGGGCGAATTCGATGAAGGGGCGGTCATCTCCTTCGGGAGTTCCGTGAATCGCTTGCAGGATTTCACGGGCGACCGCGACCGGATCGAGAAGGTTGTCAAGAACCTGGATGACGGCGGTCACGAGGCAAAGCTTTACGACGCGATGACAGCAGCGGTGCGGATGCTCAGCGAGCGGCCGGCCACCCGGCGGCGCGTGATTGTGGCGATCACGGAGGCCGTGGACCGCGGGAGCGAAGCGAAGCTGGGCGGCGTTCTCCAGCAGGCCCAACTCGAAAACATCACGATTTTCAGCGTGGGGCTTTCGACAACGGCGGCGGAGCTTCGCGCCGATCCAACAAGCAGCCCGATGGCACCGGCCGTGCCGCCGGGGATTTCAGGCTCGCCGCCCATTCCCGGCCAGATGCAAGTGCCGGGGGCCGGGCAGCCGGCGGCCGGGGACCTGCTGGCGCTAGGGATCTGGGCGATCGAGCACGGCGCAAACCTTGTCCGCGGGCACGCTCTGGAAGTAGCAACGGTTGCGACGGGCGGCGAGCATTTTCCGACGATGCGGGACAAGGGGATCGAGACAGGGCTCGACCGGATTGGCGCCGACCTGCACGCGCAGTACACGCTTACCTACCATCCGACGGGAATATCTGTGTACGGATATCATGAGATTCGAGTCGAAGTGGACCGGCCAAAAACGACGGTGCGGACAAGGCCGGGATATTACCTGCCGGAGGAAAACGCGGAGGCTGGGACCGGCAAATAATGAGCCGCGTTTAGCCCTTTCCGGGTTCTTTGGCGGCGGGCTCCTCTTCTTCCCGGATGACCGCGGCGGCGGCGACTTCGTCACCTTCCTCGGCCCGCAACAGGCGAACACCCTGTGTCGAACGGCCGGCCTCGCGGATTTCGTTCGCGTGAACGCGGATGACCTTGCCCTGCTCCGTAATGATCATCACGTCGGATTCTTCGGTAACCTGGAGCGCGGCGACGACGGAGCCGTTGCGCTCGGTAGTCTTCAAGTTGATGACGCCTTTGCCGCCGCGCGACGTGATGCGGTATTCGGCGAGCGGGGTGCGCTTGCCGAAGCCTTTCTCGGAGACGGTTAGCATTAACGAGGCAAGCGAGTCCTTGATGACATCGCCGTCGAGCTCGTCCAGATCCTGCGCGGTCTTCTTGTGCTCCTTGGCGATGACATCGAAATCGGGCTGGACAGCGTCCATGCTGACGACGTAATCGCCTTTGGCGAGATCCATGCCATTGACGCCGCCGGCGTTGCGGCCCATCGGGCGGACCTCCGTTTCCCGGAAGAGGATGGCCTGGCCCTCGTGGCTGGCGAGGAAAATCATCTGCTTGCCGTCGGTGAGTTTCGCGCCGATCAACTCGTCATCCTTATCGAGATTGATGGCGATGATGCCGGCTGAGCGCGGGTTGGAGAAATCCACGATGGGGGTCTTCTTCACGGTGCCGTTGCGGGTGGCGAGGAAAACGTAGCGCCCTTCTTCCTCGAGATTTGTGGCCGCGACGAGAGCGGTGAGTTTTTCGCCTTCCTGGAACTTCACCAGGGAAGTGATGGCGCGTCCGCGCGTGGCCGCGGCAGCTTCGGGGATTTCGTAGACCTTGAGCCAGTAGACGCGGCCCTTGGAAGTGAAGAGAAGGATATAGCTGTGGGCCGAGGCGATGAAAAGGTGCTCGACGAAATCCTCGTCGCGCGTCTTCGCGCCGATGCGGCCTTTTCCGCCGCGCGACTGGTGGCGATAGACGTCCACGGAAGTGCGCTTCATGTAGCCGGCGTGGCTGACGGTGATGGCCATGTCGGTATCGGCGATAAGATCTTCGAGCTTGATCTCTTCGACTTTGTCCACGATCTGCGTGCGGCGGTCGTCACCGTAGGCCTTCTGGACTTCGCGAAGCTCGGTGACGATGACGCCGCGGAGCTTCTTGTCGCTCGCGAGGATGGAGCGGAGCTCAGCAATGCGCTCCTGGATTTCCTTCAATTCCTGGATGATCTTTTCGCGCTCCATCTGGGTGAGGCGGTGGAGCTGCAAGTCGAGGATGGCCTGCGCCTGGCGGTCGCTGAACTTCCAGCGCTCCATCAGGCCTTCCTTGGCTTCGGCGGGGGACTTGGACTTGCGGATGAGCTTGATGACCTCGTCGAGGTTCTCGATGGCTTTCTTAAAGCCGAGCAGGATGTGCTCGCGCTCTTCGGCCTTGCGGAGTTCGAACTCCGTGCGGCGGCGGACGACCTCGACGCGGTGGTCAATGAAAAGCCGCAACATGTCGAGTATGGGAAGTTCGCGCGGCTGGCCCTTGACGATGCTGAGCAGGATGACGCCGAAGGATTCCTGCATCTGGGTGTGCTTGTAAAGGTGGTTGAGGATGAGCTGGGATTCCTCGCCGCGTTTGATTTCCACGACAATCCTCATGCCATCGCGGTCGGATTCGTCGCGGACATCGCCAATGCCTTCGATTTTCTTGGTCTGGACGAGTTCTGCGATGCGCTCGATGAGCTTGGCCTTATTCACCTGGAAGGGGATTTCGGTGATGACGATGTTCTCGCGTTCCTTGGCGACCGTCTCGATAGCAGCCTTGGCGCGCATGGTGAATGCGCCGCGGCCGGTCTTGTAAGCCTGCAGGATGCCGTCGCGGCCGGCGATGTAGCCTGCCGTGGGAAAATCGGGGCCGGGGAGAACTTTCATTATTTCCTTGAGTGAGACATCGGGCTTTTCGATGAGCAGGACGGCGGCGTCAATCACTTCGCGCAGATTGTGAGGCGGAATATTCGTCGCCATGCCGACGGCGATGCCGGAAGCGCCGTTGATGAGAAGGTCTGGAACCTTGGCGGGCAGGACCGAGGGCTCTTCGCGGGTCTGGTCAAAATTCTGAACGAAATCAACGGTCTCTTTTTCGAGGTCGGCGAGCAGCTCTTCAGAGATGCGCGTGAGGCGCGCTTCGGTGTAACGCATGGCTGCGGGCGGATCGCCGTCCACGGACCCGAAGTTTCCCTGGCCATCCACGAGGGTGTAACGCATGTTGAAGTCCTGCGCGAGGCGGACGAGAGTGGGGTAGATGATGGCTTCGCCGTGGGGATGATAATTGCCGGAGGTGTCACCGCAGATCTTGGCGCACTTGCGGAAGCCGCGGTTCGAGGCGAGCCCGAGATCGTTCATCGCGATGAGGATGCGGCGCTGGACGGGCTTGAGGCCGTCGCGCACGTCGGGGATCGCGCGGGCGACGATTACGCTCATGGCGTAATCGAGGTACGAGCGCTGCATTTCGGTTTCGATGTCTACCGGGACGATTGTTGCGTTTGTCGGTTCGTCAGCCATTGTTCCTCGTTATGCGTCCTTCAGTGATTTGCAGCACGCTCCAAAACGTAAGCGTTCACGGTGTCGAACGCGTCGGCGGCATTAGTGAAGCGGCGCGAAGCGAAATGAGCTTCGATCTCCCGCAGAAACGCGTCGCGCTGGGCTTCGTTCGCAAATTCGACGATCACGCCGCGATTGTTTTCCGGCGCTTGCGTCGGTGTCGCCTTAAAATCGGTGCACGAAAGCCCGCGCAGGCCCGGCAGCGTTTTCCAGCTCAGTTGATAAATCATTCCAAACGCTGGCCCCCGTCGGTCAGATATCCAGATTCACGACGTCGAGGGCGTTGTCCTCGATGAATTTGCGGCGGTCCACGACGTCTTCGCCCATGAGCGTTGTAAAAATGGATTCGGCGGCGACGAGGTCTTCCATTTTTACCTGGAGGAGCGTGCGCGTTTCGGCGTTCATCGTGGTGGCCCAGAGTTGCTCGGGGTTCATTTCGCCGAGGCCCTTGAATCGCGTGATGGTGAACTCCTTCTGAGCGTCTTCGAGGACGTAGGCGAGGACGTCCACGGCCTTTTCCTTGACGATCTTGTCGCCGTTGCGGGACACCTGAAACGGTGGTTTGTCCACCGGTTCGATCTTCCGGGAGAGCGCGCGGATGAGCTTATATTCCGGCGTGGAAGCAAGCGCCCAGCTCACCTTGCACTGCGCGGGGCGCTCTTTCGGGCCTCCCGCGAGCACAAGTTCGTAGAGGCTGTGTTCTTCGTCCCAGGCGATCTTGGTCTCGACTTCGATCTTCGCTTTTTCGACGGCGCGCTCGAGTTTTTCGAGCTTCTTCTTGTCCTCAAAGTCAGCTTTCTTTTCCAGGTCGCATCCAGCCAGCAATTCGGCGAGGCCGGGAACGCGCAGGCGCCGCGAAAGTTTCTTGAGGACCTGGCCGTATTCCTGGACGTTGAGAAGGAAGGAGGTGAGCACGGCGCCTTCGAGCGCGGGGCCTTCCTTCGGCTTCACACGATGGTCCTCGGTGGCGCGGTGCATCATTTCGCTCATGAAATCGCGGTCGTCGCGGATGTAGCGGTCCATCTTGCCGCGGCGGATGCGGTAGAGCGGCGGCTGGGCGATATAGATGTGGCCGCGCTCGATCAGTTCGCGCATGTGGCGGAAGAAAAACGTGAGCAGCAGTGTGCGGATATGGCTGCCGTCCACGTCGGCGTCGGTCATCAGGATGACCTTGTGATAGCGGAGCTTCGTGGGGTCGAAGTCGTCCTTGCCGATCCCGGTGCCAAGCGCGGTGATGATGGTGCGGATCTCCTCGTGGCCGAGCATCTTGTCGTAGCGCGCTTTTTCGACGTTGAGGATCTTGCCCTTGAGCGGCAGGATGGCCTGATAGCGGCGGTCTCGCCCCTGCTTGGCCGAGCCTCCGGCGGACTCTCCCTCGACGATGAAGACTTCGCAGCGGGCGGGGTCGCGTTCCTGGCAGTCGGCGAGCTTTCCCGGCAAGCCGCTCGAATCGAGCGCGGACTTGCGGCGCGTCAGCTCCCGGGCCTTGCGTGCGGCTTCGCGGGCGCGGGCGGCGTCAATGCACTTGCCGATGATGCGGCGCGCGACGGTGGTGTGTTTGTCGAAATATTCGCCGAGGCGGTCGTTGACGAGCTGCTCGACCTGGCCCTTGATGTCGCTGTTGAGCTTGCCCTTCGTCTGCCCCTCGAACTGCGGCTGCGGAAGCTTCACGCTGACGACGGCGACGAGGCCTTCGCGGACATCGTCGCCGGTAATGGAGACTTCGTCCTTCTGCTCTTTCAACATGCCGGTCTGCCCGGCGTAGAAGTTGATCGTGCGCGTGAGGGCCGAGCGAAAGCCGGAAAGGTGCGTGCCGCCGTCCACGGTGTTGATGGTGTTGGCGAAGCAGAAGATGTTTTCGGCATAGCCGTCGTTATATTGCAGCGCGATTTCCATATCGACCTGGTCGCGCTTGCCTTCCATGTAGATGGGCGAGTCGTGCAGCACCTGCTTGCCTTTGTTGAGGTGCTTGACGAATTCGGCGATGCCGCCGGTGAAGCGGAACTCGGTGGATTTATCGCTGCGCTCGTCGGTGAGCGTGATTTTAAGGCCTTTATTCAGAAATGCGAGTTCGCGCAGGCGCTGCGAAAGAATGTCGTAGCTGTAATTGATGTTCTTAAAGATTTCTGGGTCGGGATGAAAGATGACTTTTGTGCCGGTCTTGCGCGTTTTGCCGGTCTGCTTGAGCTTGCTCGTGGGTTTGCCGCGCTCGAAGGACTGCTCCCAGACGGCGCCGTCGCGATAGATTTCGAGGTCGAGCCAGTCGGCGAGCGCGTTGACGACGGAGACGCCGACGCCGTGGAGGCCCCCGGAAACCTTATAGGTTTCCGAATCGAATTTGCCGCCGGCATGGAGCAGGGTGAGGACGACTTCGGCGGCGGGGCGCTTTTCCGTGGCATGCATGTCCACCGGGATGCCCCGGCCATTGTCCAGCACCGTGACGCTGTTGTCGTCATGGACGGTGACGTTGATCTCGTCGGCGAAGCCGGCCATGGCTTCGTCCACGGAGTTGTCCACGACTTCCCAGACGAGGTGGTGGAGCCCCATTTCTCCGGTAGAGCCGATGTACATCGCGGGGCGAAGTCGCACCGCTTCCAGCCCACCCAAAACTTTAATGGAAGTTGCGTCGTACTTGTGTCCGGCACCCTTCGGGGCGGCCGAATCTTTCTCTGCCATGTGGTCTCCTGCAAACGAAGGGAGGGGCTCGAACAGAGTGAGCCGACCGTCGCCTTACCCTGTGATCCCAGCGCCATTGCCGCCTGCGACTGGGACTCGTAGGGTTTTTCGCTTCATCCCATCCGCATCGCGCGGACGTGGCGAAGACTTTCTTTCTTCCAGGCTCTGTGTGCCCTCCCGCTGTAGCGGGATCCCCGGGCGAAACAGGCCTGGCCGACGTGCCGAACTGGAGGAAAATGAAGCGTCCGACAACAGACATATTTTACCGAAAAAGCAGCAGATTCTCAAGTGGGATTGTAACGATGTCGTAAGGCGCAACCCCTGTAAAATCAATGAGTTGGGGCGCTACAAAGAGAAACATAGGAGCGTGCCCGGTTGCATCCGGAGGGGCGCTATTTGAGACTAAAATCTGCTCACGAGCTTCGCGTTGCGGCGGCTGTTTCCCGCGCTCGGGAGATCAAATCCGCATCGGCATGATGACGTAGCGATAGCGGTAGGCAGTGTCGCCTTCGGGGCGCATTTGCCCGGCGGACTGCTCGTCCTTGAGTTCGAGGCGCACCGGGCCATCGGGCGCGGCGGCGAGAAAATCAAGCATGTATTGCGCGTTAAAGCCGATAGAGATGGGGTCGCCCTTGTAAGGTTTCTCGATCATTTCCGTGGCTTCGCCATATTCGGGGCTCTGCGCGGAGATCTCGATGCCTTCACCCGAGATGGATAATTTCACCGCGCGGGAACGCTGGTCGGCGAGTTGCGAAACCCGCCGGATGGAGTCGTTTAACTCGTTGCGCTCGAGGACAATGGACTTGTTGTTCTCGCGCGGGAGGACCGCTTCGTAATTCGGGAACTGGCCAGTGAGGATTCGTGAAACAAGGCGGCGCGACCCGACCTGGAAAAAGAGATAGCTGTCATCCCGCGAAAAATCGATGGAGGCTTCCTCGCCCGCGTCGGCGGCGAGCCGCTGGATTTCGGCGAGCGCTTTCTTGGGAACGAGCACACGCGCTTCGGAATTGAGTCCGGTGAACTTGTGGTCGGTCTCGGCGAGCGCGAGGCGGTGGCCGTCGGTGGCGACCATGGCGATCATTTCCGGTTTCAGAATGAGCAGGCCGCCATTGAGCGTGTATCGCGATTCCTCAACGGAAATGGCGAAGGCGGTCCGCGCAATTAGGCCGGAGAGCAGGAGCGCCGGAATCTTTGCGAGCGGGTGCGGCTGCTCGGGGATGGTGGGAAAGTTGTCCTTGGACATGCCAACCATCTTGTAATTCTTGCGGCCCGATTGAATCTGCACCCAGTGGTTATCGAGCAGCTTGAATCGGATTTCTTCGTCCGGGAGGAGCCTGACCAGTTCCAACAATTTCTTTGCTGGAATCGTTCCGCCACCTTCTTTTTTCACCTTGGCTTCACAGGACGTAAGGATGCTGAGTTCGAGGTCCGTGGCAGTGAGGCGGACCTTGCCTTCTTCGGCCTCGAACAGTAGGTTCGAGAGGATGGGAATGGTGGTTTTGCGCTCGACGACACCTTGCGTCAGTTCGAGCTCCTCCTGCAAATCGTATTTCTTGACGCTGAATTCCATCATCTGGGTCCCTTCACTGCGCTTTGCCGTGGCGCCGCTCATCACGGCTACAATCTACTCCAATTTAATTGAGGGATAAAGAGCGTCGTAGCCGCCGTGCCTGTGGAAACGTGGAAAACTTCCGCAGACGCCCACAGCAGAACGGGATAGCGAAAGGAAATAAAAGTGGGGGCCGGTGAGTAACCCCCGAAAACCGGCGCCAAAGGAGCTTTGAGGGCAGCCAGGCGGAGGAATGTCCACAGGAGCGCACAAAGCGGCCACAGCATAAGCACCGGATATTCACAGGGAACCAAGGCAAAACAAGAAGAAGCCGCCGCAAGATGCGCGAAGGACACTGGGGCGAGATGTGGACGGCGAGACAAGCGAAACCATGCAGGATGCGCGGGGAAACACGCCTAATTGAAAGAGTCGAGAAGGCGATTAATCGTGCGATTGAGATCCTTGTCTGTGCGGCGCAGGGCATCAATCTTGTTGATGGAGTGCAGAACAGTGGTGTGATGCTTCCCACCAAACTGGCGGCCGATTTCCGGCAGCGATGCGGAGGTAAGCTGCTTGACCAGGTACATCGCCACCTGACGCGGGAAGGCGATGGCCTTGGTATTTGAGCGGATCTTCAAATCAGCGTCGCGCAGGCCGTATTGCTCGCCAACGCGCTTTTGAATCAGCTCGATGGTTACCTTCTTTTCCTGCGTGGCGATAATGTTCCGCAGCACCTGCTGGGCCGTGGCAATGTTCAGCGGGACGTTCGTGAGCGAAGCATAGGCCAGCAACCGGGTGAGCGCGCCTTCGAGTTCGCGGACATTCGACTTAATCGAGCGCGCGATGAACTCGGCCACCTCGTCCGGGACGTGGACGCGCTCGGATTCGGCCTTTTTCTGCAAGATGGCGATCTTGGTTTCGAGGTCCGGCGGCTGGATGTCCGCAATCAGGCCCCATTCAAAGCGCGAGCGGAGGCGCTCCTCGATGGCGGAGATGTCCTTTGGCGGGCTGTCCGAGGAGAGAACGATCTGCTTCCGCAGCTCATAGAGGGCGTTGAATGTGTGGAAGAACTCCTCGACCGTGCGCTCCTTGCCGGCGATGAACTGAATGTCATCCACGAGAAGCACGTCCACGTTGCGATAGCGGTCGCGGAAGGTGATCATCCGGTCGAAGCGCAGGGACGTGATGACTTCATTTGTGAATTTCTCCGCGCTCACATAGGTGAGCTTGAGGGCCGGATTGCGCTTCTTGATCAAGTGGCCGATGGCCTGCATCAGGTGCGTCTTGCCCATGCCCACGCCGCCGTAGAGGAAAAGCGGGTTATAGGATTTCGAAGGTTGCTCGGCGACGGCGAGCGCAGCCGCGTGCGCGAACTGATTCGAGTTGCCGACGACGAACGATTCAAACGTGTAGCGCGGGTTGAGCTGATGATCCACTGAATCGAAATCGAGCCGCGCCTGGCGCACGAGCGGCGAAGGCGGTGGTGGCGTGTCCGGCTCGTCGCATTGGAAATCGATCTGGGTATCGGCAAGGCCGACTTCGGTCAAAACGGCCTGGAGAAGCTCGCCGTAGGTTTCCGATAACTTCTTGCGAAACATACGGTTAGGGACACGAACGAGCAACTTCCCATTTTCGGTGCCTTGTTGGCGGGTGGGCCGGAACCAGGTGGTGAAGCTGTGAGGGTTCACACGCCGCTCCATATGATGGAGGACCTTGTCCCAAGCGTTCACAAGCGTCACTGTTCCAGCCACAGGAAGAACTTTCCTTAGAAGCAACTCCTGCCCGTCCACTGACAGGGGCGAAGACTCGCTCTGCGAGGCGTGTCCAAGCTTGTGGAAAAGCTGTGGATGCCTCGAATCCCCCGCTTTATTTTTCAGGCGGCGCCGTCCGAATGGGGCGGCACGGAAGCGAGGGCGGGATTGTGCACAAAAGAAGCGTCAGGGGCAAGAGAAAACAAGTCGAAGATCCCAAACGGCTCCCACAGGTTTCACACAGGATTTCCACAGAGAAGAATTCCGCGGCAAAATCCCTTAGAAGTTTTTTTCGGCGGGCGCGAGGAGCGCGGGATCTTTAACCGGGCGAGAAAATTCATAAATGCCCTGCGAATCGGTCGAAAG
>Ga0187818_10000417_pt1 | contig 15246 bp, 19 predicted proteins | sample NC_wetland_sal_i_14_FD_130581 | JGI IMG/M metagenome (GOLD analysis project Ga0187818, IMG submission 130581) | Wetland sediment microbial communities from Neuse River Estuary, North Carolina, USA - SO4_3 | ecosystem: Environmental > Aquatic > Freshwater > Wetlands > Sediment | place: USA... | reverse complement strand
CCAGGACAGCCCGACGTCAAGGATTACCAGCTTAATTTCGATGGAGACGTTGCCCGCGGCCAGTTCCTGGTCAACATCGGAGGCAAGGATGTGTACGTTACCCTGGCCGGACACCTCAAGTCCAAGGACGGCTACGCCACTTTCGATGCAACCGAGTTCAAGGTCGGAGATCTGGACATTCCCGTCTCGCTGGTCAACGACGCCCTGCAGAAAAAGCTTACCGAGCAGCGTGATCGCCTGAAACTGCCAAACGACGTCAGCGACATCAAAGTGGAAAACGGCGAATTGGTGATGACGCAGAAATAATTGGGTCTTCTGACCTCTGCCTGGCCCTTAAGCCGGCAGCCCGAGCCGGTGCAGCAGGTTTTGAAAGCGAGGATCTGCTCGCAAAGGAGCCAGCCGGTGGTCCTGCTTCAAGAACGGGATTTGACTCTCCCTCTCACGGAAAGATTTTTCCAACCATCGAAATGCACTGTCGGTGTCACCCAGGCCGGTGAACAGCACGGCCATGTCCCAAGCGGCCACGTAGTGTTGCTCGGAGATCATTTGCAACCGCTCAACGATTCTACGTGCTTCAGCCTGATTCCCGGAAATCGCATAAGCATGGCCGAGGGCGGCAAGTGTAGATGGATTGTCTTGAGAAGATTCAACCGCCTTCTGCCACTCGCCGACGGCCGCCTGGAAGTTGCCTTGCTGTTCGTACACCGAAGCCAAAAGCTCGTGTGCGAGGGTGAAATTGGGGTCGAGCTCCAGGGTCCGCTGGCCCACTCCAATGGCCTGGTTATACTGGCGGAGGTCACGGTACCGTCCACCTAAGGTCGTATTGATGGATAACGAAAGCGGGTCCAACTGCTGTGCCTGCTTGGCCTCCTGCAGAGCGTCCGGAAGACGGCCCATCGCCCTTAAGTAATAGCTGTACCATTGATGCGCCGCCGCGTAACTTGGCTTAAGTTCGATGGCGCGCTGAAACTCCTGCTCGGCTTGCTTCCAGTTCCAGTCGTAATAGAACTCAACCAAACCCAGTTGTGCATGGCCCTCGGCTATTGTCGGATCGAGCTCCAAAGCCTTGCTGGCAGCAGCCCGCGCTTTCGCCCGCGCGACCTCCACAGGCAATACATCGGATCCCAAAATGGAGTAGCTTTCCGCCAACCCAGCATAGGCGGCGGCAAAGGCGGAATCCTGCGCGATGGCGTCCTGAAAGTACTCGATGCTCTTCTTAAGTCCCGCCTCCGTCCGCTGGTTCCGAAAGTAGCAGCCCTTGAGATAGGCTTCATACGCATCTGGTTGAACGGTGCGGCCGTTAGCTGATTGCGATTGAGCCGGGGATTCCGCCACTTGTCCCTGGATTTCCGTGGCAATGTCGCGTGCCGCCGTGCTCTGCAGGAGTAACACGTCCTTAAGCTCGTAGTCATAGCTGCGGGCCCAGAGGTGGCGATCGCTGGCGGTGTCAATCAGTTGCACCCGAATTCTGACCCGGTCCCGAACACGCTCCACTGTGCCCTCGATCAGAGCGTCCACCCCAAGCTCCCGGCCAATTTGTGGAACCGTCCTATTCCCACCCTTGTAGTGCATGACAGAAGTCCGGGATATGACACGCAGACTGCCCAACTGAGCCAGGTCGGTAATAAGTTCATCTGTCATTCCATCGGCAAAGTACTCCTGGGTGGGATCGTTAGAAAGATTTTCCAAAGGCAAGACGGCGATGGAGCCGAATCGTTTCGCCGACGGGGAGGCATCCACCGCGGCGTTCGATGAACCAAAGGGCCACTGCGTCCGGCCTGACAGTTTCACAAACATCACAATGAAAGCGACGCCAAGAAGCACAACCGCAGCGAGACTGAGCCCCAAGAGCCTCCAACGTGCAGTTGAAGGCTGACTAGGCCGAGGGTCGACTCGAGCGGGTTGCGGAGGAACCGGTGCTGACTCGACCGCAGGTAGTTCGACCGGCGACTTGGTCCTTTCCGTGACAACTTCGACCGGAGCGATAAACCGATAGCCCAAACGCGGCACGGTCTCGATATAGCGTGGTTCCTCGGCAGAATCGCAAAGCACTTGCCGAAGTTTCTTAACCGAGGTGTTGAGCCCATGTTCGAAATCGACGAAGGTATCGACCGACCAGAGCTTCTCTCGGATCTCCTCGCGGGTCACAACCTCACCGGCGCGAACCAACAACGCCTCCAAGATCAGGTAAGGCTGACCACGAAGTTTCACCCTTGTCCCGTTCTTGGAAAGCCCACGCGCGCCGGTGTGCACTTCGAATGGGCCGAAGCGGTATTTACAAGAAGTTTCCACGGGGCCCCCACAAAACCATGGTTTACGTCATTGTTGGCAGATTCTACCACTGCCCCATGCGAACCCGAAAGAACAACAAACAACTCTCGATATTTCATAGGGTTAACAGCTCACCTCCGACTCACCAACATTTCACCGTCTGTGCCTTGACCTACCGACGTTTATGCCCGACAGTCGCGCTTAAGTTTCAGCTGCCGCCGCAATAATCTTCTGGGCTATGAGCAAGTCGCCTCGGTCTTTGCGGTTTGTAGGTAGGACCGGTCACTAAGAATGGGGTTGTCCGGCAAGCAGTGGGGCATAACACATTGAATTACCGAATCGGATTCAACTTTCTATCCACTCGGCGACCCTTTTTGACCTCATTTCACGCTTTAGTAGGTAGAAACAAATTCGACAGGAGAAACCGTATGAAATCGAGAAAATGGATGCTGATAGTACTTGTAGCCACGCTGGCAGTTGGCGTCGGCAACGCGCAAACTTCACGGCGCTCCGCGCTTACCGTCAAAGTTCCGTTTGAGTTTGTAGTTGGAAATCAAATTTTCCCGGCCGGAACTTACCAGTTCCAATCCTTGCTCAACTCGGTCCCGGGCAAAGACACCATCGACGTCCTGGCGGTGCGGAGCACGGAGGGACGGCTGTACCGGGCCATCGTCACGGATGTGGTTGGCAGCGAACAGCCCAACAGTCCGCGGCTAGTGTTTACGCGCAGCAGTGGACGCGCGCTCCTGTCTGAAGTTTGGACGTCTGGGAGACAGGCTGGCTGCCAGCTTCAAAACCGCAACGACCATACGCCAGCTGTGGAGAGCGAAAACGACCAGGTGACCCTGATTGCTTCCGCCGAACGGCGCTAACGAGCCCTGGTGGGGTCGTGATTTCGGTGCTGAGCAGAGGCGTCAACCCATCCGGCTCAACAGCCGAACCGTCAGCCCGTCTTGCAACGACAAAGCGGACGAGCTTGAAGGGCAGGAAGGTGAACGAGTGATGGCTATGAATCTCGGGGATGGAAGGCGAAATCGGCCCGCGCGTGAACGGGCTTTGATTGTGGCAGCTACCAGGCTTTTTGCGTCCCGTGGTTTTGAAGCCACCACCACCCGTGAAATAGCGGCCGAGGCAGGCTGCGCCGAAGGTTTGATCCATCGCTATTTCGGCGGCAAGGAAGGTCTGCTCCGTGCCATCATTCAGTTCCGTGTCTCGTACCAAACTCCTGACCTTAGTGCCAAGCGGCCCTCCGCATCCACAGTGGAAGACGAGATCCTGCAAATCGTTGACTTCGAACTGGGTCGCATGTGGGAAGATCGCGAGTTCTTGCGCGTAGTCATTCCTCGCGCCCTGCTAGACTCCTCTTACGGTCAAGTATTTGTCAGCATTGTGCCCATGCAACGCGCCAAGGCGATCTCCGAGCGTCTAAGGAGGTTCAAAGAATGTCGGTGCCTGCCTGAAGCCGAAGTCGAAAGTCTAGCCCATGCCCTCAGCATCATTGGCTTCACTTTCGGCTTCTTGCGTCCGGTCATCCAGGGCCATGACCGCGAATCGGATCGCAAGATGGCCCGCACCATTGCACAATTCTTGGCGCAGGGCATCGTGGACCAGCCTGCCGGAGATCTTCTGCCCGCAACCGAAAAGAGTCTCTCTTCCGGCCTGGCAGAGTACTGAAAAACGGTTGGGACAGTCTGGGCCCTCTTCGGGCTGTCATCAATTGTGTTTGATGAACTCGCCCGTCTTTACTCCCGTCAGATCGTTGTAAAGCGTGACTAGCCATTGCTCGCTGGTGATGAAATCTCCTGACCACTTCTGCCACGGCGCCAACACATTTTCCTGCTTCAGTTGATCCAGCGACTTGCCCTGCTTGATGCCGTTTTCCACGACCGCCCTGGTATCTTTCAACATGCTCACAAAGCGGCGCACATCGTCGAGGTTCGAGAGCGGGCCATGACCCGGAATAACTTTCACATCGGCGGGCAGCTTGGGGACGATCTCGTCCAGCGCCGCAATCATTCCCTGCACGCTTCCGCCGCCACTCAAATCGACGAAGGGAAAACCGTAGGTCACGAAGTCATCGCCCATGTGCACAACATTCGACTTGGGGAAAAATATGACGCTGTCGCCGTCAGTATGCCCGTGCGGGAAATGAAGGGCGCGAATGTCCTCGCCGTTCAGATGCACGGTGACGTCGTGATCAAACGTGATGATGGGCAGTGCATCTTTGGGTTGGGGCTTGGCTTCGAACTTTATGCCGCCGTTGTTCCCTGCGGTGCCGCCTTCCTCGAGGCGCTTCCGCACGTTGTCTTGGGCGATGATCGGCGCACCTTGCTGGAAGATTGCATTCCCGCCGGTATGGTCTTCGTGATAATGGGTGTTAATCACGAAGCGTACCGGCTTGTCGCTGATACCTTTGAGCGCCGCTTTAATCTTGTCCGCCAGGGGCGCGTACTGATCGTCGACAATGACGATGCCGTCCTCGCCAATCGAGGCGCCGATATTGCCACCGGCTCCTTGCAACATGTACACATTGCCGGAAACCTTCGTGACCTTCATCTGGACTTTGCTGAAGTCCTGATCCTGGGCGGTGGCCAGGCAGGAGAACAGGACAAAAGTGACCGCAAGAAAACAGGCCTTACGCATGGGTTTTCACCCCCTAGGCGGGAGATTGTAAATCATTATTGGTTGTCAGGTTGAGCGAAGCGCAGCATCCTATCGCCACAGTCTATGGCTCCGGCGTGCCCTGAAATAGCGGCCACAACTGATCTCCGATCACGCGATATACCACGTACGCGCTGCCGGCGTCGGAGACTTGGCGGAAGAGCAGCTCGCCGCGGCCGTCGCCGTCGGCATCGACCGCGTCAATCAATTCGTATCGCGGCAGCACATCCAGATGCTGTGTATCGGTTACGTTGGAGAACACCTTGTGAAAATCGCCGTTGATATCTTCCCGGGCAACTAACGCAATGATGTATTGCAGCTCGGAAGCGGAGCTCTGCTTTGGGCCAGAGATCTGCGGCATCCGCGCTCGAGCGGTGAGCACCAGCACTGGCTCATTGCTGGCTGAAAGATCAAAAACGCGAAGTTGCACGTCCTCGAAGCTGGGCTGCGCTGGCTTGGCCGCCGACTTCCCCGTCGATTTCCCGGGCCGTGGGGTAGGTTGTGGTGATGCGCCGGTTTCCGATGCCAGTTTCCTGGCGCGGGTGTGGATTTCGTCGGCCGCCAAAGCCAGCATTTTGTTGCGGTATTGTTGCTCTTCCTCCGGCTTGAGAATGTATGTGTAGGAGCGAGGCTCGGGGCCATCGGCATCGGAGATGGCGGGAATGAGCTGCACCGACGGTGCCGCGGCCGAACCCGAAGATGCTGACACTGAAGTGGCTGGTGCTGAAGTTGTCGGTGCTGAGGTTGTTGGTGAACGTTTGGCACTCGTGGCTGGCTGTGGCGAGGACGCAGTAAGCGGTTCCGGCAGTTGGGGAGCGGGCTTCCCGCGCCGGAGTACAGGATGATCTTTGTCCTCTGGCTCGGATGGTTGGGGCGCCGGTGAGGAAGAAACCGGGGCGGGAGCAGCGGAGACTGGGGCAGCGGAGGCCGAAGAACTTGAAGACGGTGCTGGTGACGGCGTAACTGGAGGCACCGCAGTCGATGTGGCTGTGGTTGTTGGCGGTGCCGCCGTTGGTGCCTGCGTCGATTCCGGGGGCTCCGGTTTTTCGGAAGTGGAACGACGGCGCAGCACCGGTGGACCTTCCTCGTCGTTCAGGCCGCGAGGCGCCGAGGAAGCTGGTTTCTTGGCGGTCTTCGCCAAAATCGAAGCCCCGCTCTGCCACGTGCCCTCAGCCATCCAGCTATTCGTGGTTTGATTCTGCAGGGCGCCAGTCACGGTAAACAGACCCTGCGAAACCCCGGTCCGCACCGCTTCATAGACGGTTTCGGACCACAGGGCCATGGGGACAGGAGACGCCTTGTAGGCGCTGGCGTCATAGAACTTGCCGTCGATGAGAATCGTGATGGGAACCAGGTGGGCTTTGCCATTGGGCGCGAGTTCGACCAGGCCCAGGGCACGCGGTCCTTTGTATACTTTTGCGCCACGCGTCGATTGAGCCGGCCCGATGCTCGCCAGAATCAAAGCCACACCAGCCAGGATGACGAGACGCCCAGCGGTGCGGTATAACGTTGACCGGGAGGAAAAGATGGCCATGGATATCAATGATAAAGCTCCGGAGTTCACTTTGCCCGATCAGAATGGGGAGAACGTCTCGCTGAAAGATTTTCGCGGCAAGTATGTCGTGCTCTACTTTTATCCGCGGGCCGATACTCCGGGATGCACCATTGAAGCCTGTGAGTTCCGCGATTCCCACAAAAAGACCGAGAAAGCCGGAGCGGTCGTCTTGGGCATCTCGCCCGACACACCGGGCGCGCAGAAGAAATTCGAAGAAAAGTTCAGCCTGCCGTTCACGCTGCTGGCTGATGCGGAGAAGAAAGTTTGCAATCTTTACGGCGTGATCCAGGAAAAGAACATGTACGGAAAGAAAGTGATGGGCGTGGTGAGGACTACTTTTATCATCGGGCCGGATGGAAAGATCAAGCACATCTTCCACAAGGTGAAGCCGGAAGGCCATGCCGAAGAAGTGCTCGCATATTTGAAGGAAGCGGCGAAGGGCGCGGCCTAGCTAGCGATATCTCGAGCCACTACCGCTTGCGCATGGAATTGCAGGTTCCTTGCGGCTGAACAGGGCTGCGGTAGAACTCCTGATTTTGGGTGGCGCAGCGCTTCCAGCACTGCGATTCAGGCTGTCGAAACGACCAGCTTTAGCCGCTGAGGGATCCCGGCATCGAGCTAAGTACCTCAGCGCCTGCAGACGATATCCTTTCAAGCACTAAACCGCAGGGCCAAAGGCTCTGCGCGACCCAAAATCCACATCGGGCCGAAACCCGGGCTCACACATTTCCGTCCGGTTACTTGAAACTCGCGTTCGTAGTGGTGGTGAAACTCAAAGCCGACTCGGCGTGAACCACAGCTTCTTCTTTGCCGGTAGCCGCTGCGACTCCGGTGCCAGCGCCCGCGCCTGCGGCTGTGCCGATGAGAGCACCTTTACCGCCACCCACGAGCCCGCCGATCAGAGCGCCAGCCGCTGCTCCGCCGCCAATCTTCTCGACATTGCCCTTGGTGTGACTTTTGCCCTTGGCATGAAATCCGGTGGTTGAGATCGCGACCATCTGGCCATTGATCTCCACTGACGTCAGGCGCAGCGTGACTTGGCCTGGATCGTGCAACCGTCCGCTGGACTTTACGTAGGTTACCTTGCCTTTGGCCGGTGCTCCGGCTGGGGCGATGGTCTTTCCATTCACCACGAGCGCGCGGGTCAGGTTTCCGTGAAATACTTGGCCAGTCTTGGCGGTGCCCGAATTGACTTGTGAGTCGAGGCGGATGGTCAGCCTGGTGCCTGCGGGAATCGTCTCAGCGGTAGCAGCCACGGCCAGCAGTAACAGAGGTAAAGCAAATGTGAGCCTTCTCCCGAGCATAAACTCTCCTTGAGTTAACGGTCCGATTGAGTGGCCAGAGACTTTCCATCACAATAAGCAAAACTGGATTCGTAGTCTTGTGCCGGAAGTTCCATGGCCAGATTGGCCTTTGGGAACCTCAGCGCCTGAAGGGTTGCGAAATGCCAGAACTTGTCTCATAAATGACTTTGGGAAGGGCACGGCTTCAGCCGTGCCGACCAGAGCCATTAAGGACAGGGCTTTAGCCCCTGGGGATCGCGTGTCAATTCCCGGGAAAATCGCTTGCGAGATCAGGCCTAGTGCAGGTTCAATGAATCCTACCCCCCAGTTTCGAGCCGTCTTGCCACGCGAGTTTTACAATCGCGATCCCCGGCATGTGAGCCGCGACTTGTTAGGCAAGGTGCTGGTCCGGAGGGAACGGAAAGAGCTGCTGGCCGCCCGGATTGTGGAAGTCGAGGCCTACCTCGGAGAAAATGATCTCGCTGCGCATGCGGCTGTGGGACGCACCGCCCGCAATGCCGTGCTGTTCGGCCCGCCGGGCTATGCTTACGTATATTTCATTTACGGCAACCATTACTGCCTGAATGTTTCATGTTTGCCAGACGGAGTAGCGGGAGGGATTCTGTTCCGGGCATTGGAACCGTTGAGCGGGATCGAAGAAATGGCGCGGTTGCGGGGCATTTCTTTGGACGGCAATCGCGATCTGCGCGAGTTGACAAGCGGGCCCGGCCGGTTAGCTGAGGCCTTCGGTATCACGCGGGAACGCGACAACGGAAAGGACCTGACCAGCAGGGATGCGGACCTCTTCATCGGTGATGACGGCTATCGCGTGCGGCGCATTCTGACGACCACGCGCATCGGGATCACCAAGGCGGCAGAGCTTCCGCTGCGCTACGTGATCGCGGGGAATGACTTTGTCTCGGGTCCCAAAAGGTTGTTCAAATGAGTTGCCAACGTAGGCGCGAGCGTTCCCGCTGGTGCAGGACCGCATCTCAAACTTAATCAAAACTCCGTTGTCCCTGCGAACAGGCCTTTGCTCGCCTACCCGAACGAGGCTGTCCGAATCTGTGTCGCAACTGAGTGCCGTCCCTGCCGGGACTCGACCTTGTTCCACTTTCGTCCTCCCAGCGCTCACGCGCTGGGCTAATGAATGCCGCCGCTGCGCGGCTGGAGAGTGTTTTGTCCCAACAGGCGCGACGAAACTGAGTTGCAGACCGGGCCTACGTGGTTCTCGCTGCTGCAGGCAACACGATGTTGTCGATCAGCCGGGTTTTTCCGACGAACGCGGCCACAGCCACCAGCGTTGCATTCCTGAGTTCTTCTGGCGGATCAAGCGTGTCTGGATCCACAACTTCCAAGTAATCCAGCCGCACGAGGGACTCCTCGGCCAATACTTGCTTTCCCGCTTGAATCAGGTTGGCTGGGTTGCGCTCGCCCTGATCGAATCGAGCCTGAATCGCGCTTAGCGAGCGGTACAGCGCCAACGCAGACTTCCGCTCTTGCGGGCTCAGGTAGGCGTTACGCGAACTCATCGCCAGACCGTCCGCTTCGCGCACAATCGAACAAACCACGATCTCGACCGGGAAATTCAAGTCGCGAACCATGCGGCGGATCACGGCCACCTGCGCCGCGTCTTTTTGACCGAAAAACGCTAAGTCAGGTTCGACAATATGGAAAAGCTTGGAAACCACCGTGGCCACACCGCGAAAGTGGCCCGGACGCGATCTGCCACACAGCTTTTGGCTGAGTTCCTCGACTTCCACCCAGGTGACGGCGCCTTTTGGATACATCTCCTCGGCGGAAGGTGCAAAAAGCAGGTCCACTCCTTCTTTCTCCAACAACTCACGGTCGTGTTCGAAGGTCCGGGGGTACCTGGAGAAATCTTCGTTAGGGCCAAATTGCGTCGGGTTCACGAAAATCGAGACCGCCACGGCATCGCACTGCGTTCTGGCAGCGCGCACCAGCGACAGATGGCCTTCGTGCAAGGCACCCATGGTCGGCACGAATCCCAAGCGCAGGCCACCATACCGCACCGCCCGCGCGGCGGTCCGCATTTCTTCGATTGAGTGGCAGATATTCACGAGCGCGGTTGTATGTCCGGGTTTGCCCTCACGGCGGACGGCACCCAGTCGATGAGAACCTTCGCGTCCTCCAGGGTCCCGGCCAGAATAGCCCGGTTTCGGCGAATCGCAGTGTTGGTATCTTCGGACAAAGAAACGCCGGTTTCCTGCACCGCAACCACCCTGCCATAAGGCCAGGCGGACACCGGCAAGGCGGCGAGCGTGTCCAGCAATTCGTCTGCTTTCAACATGCGCTCTTCGTTGTTGCTAACGTCCAGGAGCGAGACCCCGTCCTTGCTGACGATCAGGTATGGGTTGCGCCATTGCCGCATGCTCGGCAGACGACTGTACTTGGAGGGGTCCGCATCTGGAATGGCGCGCAGGCGTACAGCCGCGCTCTGCGAAGGTGGCGCTTGTTGATTTCTTGGAGATGCCGAACATCCTACCAGCACCGAGCTGAGAAGCAACGCGCCAATCAATCGCAATCCAGTCTCTCCCGGATCTATCTTCTCATCCCCCGCTTGCGCTCGAGTACCGTCTCCAGCGCCGATTGCGTTTCTTTCGGCAGATGGTACGACTCGCTATCCGACGGATACTGACGCGAGAGCACATCGGCGCGGAAGGCCTGCACAGCGCCCGTGATCAGCGCGGCCGCGTCGCCGTAGCGGCGCACGAACTTGGCCGGCGGACCGAAAGTGAGGTTCAGAATGTCGTGGAACACCAGCACCTGGCCATCGCACTCGGGTCCTGCGCCGATGCCGATCGTCGGAGTCGAGACCTCCTCGGTAATCATGGCGGCAACTTCGCGGGGAATGCCTTCGAGATAGATGCAAGCTACTCCCGCGCGGTCCAGCGCCATGGCGTCATGCATGAGCTGCTCGACCGCCGCCAGCGATTTGCCCTGGACCTTGTATCCTCCCATCACGTTCACCGACTGCGGCGTCAGCCCAATATGGCCAGCCACGGGAATTTCCGCATCGATCACGCGGCGAATCAGGTCGGCACGTTTTTCGCCGCCCTCCAGCTTCACCGCCTCAGCGCCGCCTTCTTTCACGAAGCGGGCCGCGTTGCGGAGAGCCTCGTCCGGGCTGAGGTGGTACGAACCGTAAGGCATGTCCGCCACCAGCAAGGCGTGCTTCACGCCTCGGCGCACGGCTCGCGTGTGGTGCAGCATTTCGTCAACCGTGACCGACAGCGTGTTCTCGTAGCCGAGCATGGTCTGGGCAAGCGAATCGCCGACCAGAACAATGTCGATGGCCGCCTCGTCTACCAGGCGCGCGCTGGCGTAGTCATACGCGGTTAAGCAGGTAATGGGTTCGTGGCGTTGTTTCTTTTCTCGAAGGGAAGCGACAGTGATTTTCTGGCGAGGTTCGCCAATGGGCGTGAGACTCACGATGTCCTCCAGTGCCCCTCCGCCTTGGCGGATAGAGCCCGTACCACATCTTGGATACTACCACGGACATTGTAAACCCGACCGCAAGCGTTCGTCGATCATTTGAGCAACGGTGGAAAGCCTCCGCGTAAGACGCTTGAAATGTATCTTACCTAATGGTAGGATTCGTACATGCGCGCCTACCGCACCGTGGTCAGCTCCAAAGGACAGGTGGTGATTCCGGCGGAGTTGCGCGAACAGTTCGGCTTGGAAAAGGGGACGCCTGCGACCTGGAGCGAAGAGAAGGGCAAATTAGTGCTTACGCCAATCACCGAGCGGCAGTTGGACGAGATCATGGGCTTTCTGAAGGCGGCCCCGGGCGAGCCCTCCATGTTTGAAGAATCGTTCCTGGAGCGCGAGCGTGAGCGCAAGCGGGAGAAGCAATGACGCATGGGTTCTCTCGTGGGAGCGGGCGGCGATATGTGCTTGACGCCAATGCCTTGATCGGCTTCTTTGAAGGACGATCGGGCGTCGCCGAAAAAGTGCGTCACCTGCTGGGTGAAGCTCTGCGCCAGGACGTGCCGTTGCTCATGTCCGCTATCAATTGGGGCGAGGTTTTTTATGTTGCGTGGAGACGCCACGGCGAGGTCAAAGCTTACGAAGCCGAAGCAAAGCTACAGCAAATGCCCGTTGCGGTGCTGGGAGTGGAACGCGAGCGGGCCACGCGTGCCGCTGCCCTCAAGCAGAAGCACGGCCTTGGTTATGCCGATGCTTTCGCCGCGGAGTTGGCCATGGAACGCGGCGCTTGGCTGGTCACTGCCGATCCCGAGTTTGCGAAGGTGGGCAAAGCGCTGTCGGTTTATTCGCTGCCGCGACATGAGAAGTAGATCGCCAAAGCTCAGCGGTAGAACATCGTAAACCTCCAAATCCAGCTACGTTCTTCGCCTGGGTCTGATGTTGGCCCGCAACCTTTTCACTCGGCCAGGGCATGGAGCGTGTTGCGATAGCGAGCCATGATCTGATCCGCCTTGGCCAGCCTCTTCTCAAACGCGGGATCGTAAGCAGTAAGCCGGTAATCAGCCTCTCCGGCCTCAATCAGGAAAACTCGCTCGCCATCTCCCGTACGCAGACGGCGAATGGCCTCCTTGGGCAGCACCACACCGAGCGACTTACCGAACTTGCGGACCTTGAGTTCAAATATGCCACTGCTCTCCGTTATTACGATTGTAATAACTCGAATCGTGCAAGAGGAAACAAGCGGATCATGGTCTTGATCCCAGGTTCGCGGTTGGAAAGAGTTGGCGTCCTCCTTTTCCCCGCATATCCTTAGGCCCCAGGCGCGGCCTGGATTCGAAGGCCGTCTGGTAGTCGTATACGTTCCATTCCCACGCTTCCTGAAGCTCGTATTTCCGGTCGTAAAGCATCCAGATCAGCTTGTCCCAATCGTAATTGTGTGCCTTCGCTACCAGCGTCACCGGGGATCCGGGCTTTCGTTTCTTGATCCGTGGCCGACGACCGGCGGCCAACGACCAACAACAGGCTCTACGCGCTGGCCGCTTCCTGATTCCCCAGCGGCAGAAAATACTGTGTCCCCTTGATCGGGGCTGAGACTTTGCGCAGCAGTTCCTGTAAATCCTCGTTGCGCTCCACGAAATCAATGTCCGACGTGTTCACGATCAGCAGGTCCGACGAAGTGTAGTGAAAGAAGAAGTGCTCGTAGGCCTTGATCACTTCTTCGAGATATTCTTCGTTGATCGCCTTTTCTCCCGGCGCGTTCTTTTTCTTCAGACGCTTTTTCAGGACCTCGGGAGTGGCTTGCAGATAGATGACAAGATCCGGCGTGGGCAACTGCTCGCGGAAGTAGTTGTAGTAGCGATTGTAGGTGTCGAGTTCCAGGTCGGTCAGGTTGAGGCAGGCGAAGAGTTTGTCTTTCTCGAAGATGAAATCGGTAACCACCATCTTCTGCGAGCGCGCTCCCAGATCGAGCGCCCGGAGCTGTTCAAAGCGGCGGATCAGAAATGCGAACTGCGCCTGAAACCCAGCCCCGCGCTCGCCCTCGTAAAAAGCCCGCAGAAATGGATTGTCTTCCGGCTCCGTCACTCGCTGCGCGTTCAAACGCTCGGCCAGAATGCGCGCCAGCGTGCTCTTTCCCACTCGGACGGGTCCTTCGACTGCGATGTAGCGGGGAAGCTCGAAGAGTTTGGCCATGGGATCGAGGACTCGCGGCTCGTTTGGCAGGATAGCGCGATAGAGCGCAGCGTGCAATTGAGGGAAGAGTAACCCCTGTTTTTCACCACAGAGTCACAGAGAAAACCGAACGCAAGAAAAAAGATTTTCTCTTTGTCTCTGTGACTCTGTGGTGAAGCGACCTGATCGCATTTACAATCGGCGCATCATGTTCGGCTACCTCGTAGGTGGCGCTTTCGCAGCTGCAGCGGCTTCGGCGGCTGGCTATCAGTCCATGGCGCCCACCGGACAGCGGTTTGGCAAAACCTTTGTCGGACTGCCGCACGGCTCAAAAAAGCTGGCGCTGACCTACTACGACTGCCCCAACGATCCGCATACGCTGCGTCTGCTGGAGGTTCTTGCGAAACACGCTGTTCGGGCGACATTTTTTCTCATCGGCCGGTACGTGAAACAACGGCCAGACATCGTCCGCGAGTTGGTGCGGGCTGGGCATGTCGTCGGTAATCACACTTTCAGCCACCCGAATCTGATTTTTGCCTCAGCGCGGCAGACTCAGAGGGAGATAGAAGACTGCGAGCTTGCCCTGACCGACGCGGTAGGAGAACACCAACGGCTGTTTCGTCCGCCGTTCGGTGGCCGCCGGCCCGGCACGTTGCAAGTGGGGCACGCGATGGGACTGCAGCCGGTGATGTGGAACGTCACCGGTTGGGACTGGCGAGGAAAGCCGGCGGAATACGTTGAACGGAAGATTCGCAAGCAGATTCGCGGCGGCGACGTGATCCTGCTCCACGACGGCAGTCATGCGGCTTTCGGTGCCGACCGCTCGCAGACGGTGACCGCGACCGATTGCTTGATCGCACGGTACAAAGCAGAAGGCTACGAGTTCGTGACCATTCCGGAGATGATGGGACAAGCAGCTATCAGCCATCAACCATCAGCCATCAGCTAGTCTGGACCTAGCGATGCTCGTGTGGGGACGGCCGCCCTCGTGAGCCTGCCCTGAGCGAAGTCGAAGGGTCCAGGTCGAGCGTAGCTCGACAGCTACGCGTGTGCTAATTCGAATGCCTGCTTGGCTGCCGCTATCGTCTGCTGGATGTCTTCTTCCGTGTGGGCCGCGCTCAGAAACGCAGCTTCGAACTGCGAAGGCGGCAGGTAAATGCCATTTTCCAGCATGGAGCGGAAGAAGCGCCCGAAAGCTTCGGTATCGGACTTGGCCGCCGACTCCCAGCCCGTCACCGGACCTGGGGCGAAGAACCAGGTGAACATTGAACCCACACGGTTGTAGCAGACAGGAACGCCGGCTTCCTTGGCTGCTGCCGCAACTCCCGCCGCCAGTTCCCCACCGAGCTTATCCAGACGGGGATAGATTTCCTTCTTGTGTTCGCGCAAATGCCGCAGCGTAGCCAGCCCCGCCGCCATGGCCAGCGGATTCCCGGAGAGAGTGCCCGCCTGATACATAGGTCCGAGCGGCGCCACCAGGTTCATGATCTCTGAGGGGCCGCCGTACGCTCCCACCGGCAGTCCGCCGCCGATAATTTTTCCCATAGTCGTCAGGTCTGGCTCAATCGCGTAGAGTTCCTGCGCACCGCCAAACGCCAGCCGGAATCCAGTCATCACTTCGTCGAAGATGAGCAGTGCCTTGTCGCGCTGCGTGACCGCCCGCAAGGCTTCCAGATATCCACGGGCGGGCGGAACGCAACCCATGTTCCCCACGACCGGCTCCACGATCACGCAAGCGATCTGGTGCCTGAACTTCTTGAAGGCCTGTTCGAGCGCGTCCGTATCGTTAAACGGCAGGGCCAGGGTGAACTGCGTGAATTCCTCAGGAACGCCCGCTGAACCTGGGATCCCCAACGT
>Ga0187818_10000416_pt1 | contig 15252 bp, 10 predicted proteins | sample NC_wetland_sal_i_14_FD_130581 | JGI IMG/M metagenome (GOLD analysis project Ga0187818, IMG submission 130581) | Wetland sediment microbial communities from Neuse River Estuary, North Carolina, USA - SO4_3 | ecosystem: Environmental > Aquatic > Freshwater > Wetlands > Sediment | place: USA... | reverse complement strand
CCTCGCGGGCCCGCCGCCACTACTCGGGCGTGAGGCGATGACGTCCCTTCTTGCGGCGTGCCGCAAGCACTTTGCGGCCGCCCTTGGTCTTCATGCGCGAACGGAACCCGTGTGTTTTGGCGCGGCGGCGTCTCCGCGGTTGAAATGTACGCTTTGGCAAAGCTTTCCCCCTTAATAGTTTCTACGTCCCCGCGGCTCGCGAAATAACTCCCATGCATTTAGGGGGTCGGAGCTTTAGCTCCGACATTCAGCCCAAGCAACCTTGGGCTTTAGTTCACCCTGGCCTCGAAGGGCCCCTGAGGATTCCGCTTCTCCGCATCGCAATGCTCAGGAAAGACCCCATGCGCCATCACGCGCGCCGCCACTGGCGGCCGGCCACAAACACGTCCCGCGCTGGCTTAGGGGGTTCTCTCCGTCAAGCCACACTGCCGCATTCCCGGCAGCATTTCGGATTTACTAGTGTACTTGTCGCCCGCGCGCACGGTCAAGAAAGGGCGGGGGTAGGTTACGGAGCGAGGAAAAGTGATACACCCCTCACGCCCACTGAGTGGCTCTGTCCGACTTGCTCTCTGATACTTATCACTTGCAGGATTAGTTCGGACCTGCGGTTCCTGAAGTTTCGTTCTCGGGATACTAACGTCGGCTAGGAACTCTGCCTTTGACAGGATTTTTCTTCGAGAATCGGATTTTCAACTTCACGCTTAAGCAGGAATCACTCCCCGTTACGACTTCGATCACTTCGACGTCCTCTTCTCGAACTGACTGTATCAGTGGAAGCACAAGCTGTTCCTGAGTGCTCGGTTTCAACCGTCTAAATAGCACTGAAGTATCAATCAGATCCCATTCAATCCCCCATTTTTGATGTGCAGCCAGAAGCACCTCGACCCGGGGTAGGTCAGTTCCGTGAGCATATTTGTAGAAAGATTTCGGGTTAATCCCCAGAGCCCTCGCGGCTTTCATTACGGTGCCGAATTCCCGCCATTTCTTCATAAACTCGTCCGCAACCTGCTTCATCAGCTGTTTTTCGGCATAAGTATGTTTGGGGCCAGTCCGCTTCAAGGTGACACCCCTGAACCGATTCCCTAGGGAAGTCAGTATTCTATTTCAATTGAAATTCTATTAGAATAGATTCTACTTTAGTAGAATCTAGGCTTGTCCAATGCTGCAACAGACCTTCATTCACATTCCGGGCATTGGTAAAGAAACGGAGCGGGAGCTCTGGAAGCACGGGATTCGATGCTGGGATGACGCCGACCGCTTTGAAAAGCGTTTCGGTGCCGTTGGTGCTCGGCTCCATCAGAAGCTTGATGAATACATCCCTCGTTCCCGTGAAGCAGTTCGCCGAAAGGATGCTGCTTTTTTCGAGCGGCTCTCCACGTTGGGGGAAGCTTGGCGTATCTATCCTGAATTCGCGGACGAGTGCGTTTACCTCGACATTGAAACTACCGGCTTGTCGTCCGTTTTTGATACAGTCACGATGGTTGGGCTGTACGATGGCCGCAGATACAGAGTTTTCGTCGAGGGCGAAAATCTAAACGAACTGCCTGCCCAGTTGAAGAACTACTCGGTCGTCGTTACCTTCAATGGAGCTGGCTTTGACCTGCGCTTCTTGAAACTCGCGTTCCCGAAGTTAATCCTTCCGCCTATCCATATCGACCTTCGCTGGGTTACTCGTCGCCTCGGTATCAAAGGTGGCCTGAAATCGGTGGAAGAGAAATTTGGACTCAAACGTGATGAGTCCGTCAAAGACTTGACTGGTTTTGACGCCACGGTTCTCTGGGCGAAGCACCTGCGCGGTGACAAAACTGCCCTGGAGCAATTGATCCGGTATAACACCGAAGACGTTGTCCATCTCAAGGCAATCATGGAGATTGCCTACGACCGGCTGACCAAAAACACAGTATCTTTCTTGAAGAGTTCAATGGCTTCGGTTTTCACAGGTGTTGCTCCGCTTCCAAAGTCCAACAAACGTGCGGTGCTAAGGCGTGTTTCTTGCCAATCAGATGCAACAGATATCGTTTCCCGTCTGCTACAGAAGTCTTCTATTGATGGGCACAGCCCGCGAATCGTTGGGATCGATCTGACTGGTAGTGAGAAGAGGGCAACTGGATGGGCATTGATGCATGGTGCCTCAGCCACGACGAAGAGCATTCGCACGGATGAAGATCTCATCGCCGAAACTCTTGCGGCCAAACCAGACCTTGTCTCGATTGATTCTCCTCTATCACTGCCTGAAGGATACGGCGCGCCTGGCGTCCCGATTTATCGCAAATGCGAGCTAGCGCTAAAAAGAATGGGGATTTCTGTGTTTTGGTGTTTGCTGCCGAGTATGCAAATGCTCACTCGTCGCGGCATTCGTCTGGCTGATGAACTTCGCAAAGCCGGTTGCAAGGTGATAGAGAGCTACCCAGGAGCTGCGCAGGATGTTCTCGGCATTCCACGCAAGAAAGCGAGTCTGGAGGAACTCAAACGCGGCCTTTTCCGAGCCGGTATCGTCGGTGACTTCGTGACTGCTGATGTCACTCACGATGAAATCGACGCAATTACTTCTGCCCTGGTTGGATTGTTCTATCTCGCCGATGAATATATCGCTCTCGGTACGACCGCAGAGGATTACCTTATCGTTCCAAGATCACCGAGATTCAACTATGCAAGACTGGCACAAATTCTGTCCGCCACTGGACTCGACGATGTACCGGATAGCCCCACTAGGATAGAATCTCACGTTCATGGCCAGCCAGTCGCAGCGGCCGCGAGGTGAGCGGCTTATCATTGGAATCACCGGCCACATCGGATCCGGCAAAACAACTGTTGGCAGATATCTGGAATCGAGCCACGCTTTCCAGTATTTGCGATACAGTGCGGTACTGTCAGATTGGCTAGCCCCGGATTCTGAGAGCAAAGGCCACCTTCAAAAAGTAGGATGGGAGGTCATGGCGGGGGGAATGCAAGCCGAACTCAATCGCCGCTTGATCGCGCAAATTCGGGGTGAGGGGGATGTCGCTGTCGATGGACTGCGCCATCCTCTCGATTACGAGACGCTCCGCAACTCTTTCTTGCTGTCGTTCCGCTTACTCTTCATCGATAGCCCTTCCCAGTTGCGATTTGAACGCCTAAACGCGAAAGGCAAGTATGCGGACTTTGCCTCATTTCAATTGGCGGATTCTCATCCGGTTGAGCGCCAGATTGATTCGCTTCGAGTCAATGCCGCTCTTATGATCCACAACGATGGCTCGTTGCAAGACCTTTACGCTATTGTCGATGAAGTAGTTTCCCGTTTCCGGAAAGAAGGTCAATCATGAGTCTGTGGGTTGTCGTTGGCGGTCAGTACGGCTCCGAAGGCAAGGGCAAAGTCTCTGCCTTCATCACCAAGCAGGAAAACATCGACATCTGTGTCCGCTGTGGTGGCCCGAACTCAGGCCATTCCTTTGTCGACGAGAACGGCGCCACCGTCGTCCTTCGTCAGCTTCCCACTGGTTTTATCAACCCACGAACGCGTTTGCTCATTCCTGCTGGTGCTCTGATTGATCCCACAATCGTGAAACAAGAAATCGAGTCACTTGGACTTACACCTGAGCGAGTCGGAATTGACCGTAGGTGTTTCATCATCGAGAAGAAGGATCGCGAGGAGGAACAGCGACTGCACCTCAGCGAAAGACTCAGTTCGACTCTCTGCGGCGTTGGAGCTGCCCAAGCACGGCGAATTTTGCGGAGTGAGGACGCCAAACTTGCGCGAGATTCAAATAGTGAATATCCCTGGCTGAGTCGATACCTCACCGACGTCAGCACCGAGGTGAACACCGCGCTCGATCTCGAAAAGAAGGTTCTCATCGAGGGCACGCAGGGGTTTGGCCTTTCGCTTTACTCGGATCACTACCCTAAAACGACATCTAGAGACACGACGGCTGCAGCTTTCCTTAGCGAAGTAGGTGTGAGTCCAAGGCTTGTGACTGAAATCGTGGTTGTATTGCGTACTTTTCCTATTCGCGTCGCAGGGGGCCAGTCAGGTCCGCTGAAAGATGAGATTACCTGGGAACAACTTCAACGAGAGAGTGGATATCCCCACCCTATCGAGGAGTGGACCACTGTTACCCGTAAGATTCGACGTGTCGCCCGCTTCGATTGGGAACTAGCTCTGCGATGCGTCGAGGTAAACAGACCGACGCGCCTGGCGATCAATGGCTTGGATTATCTAGAGGCTGACAATCGGAAAGCTCGGACCTGGGATGAACTCACGAATAGAGCCAGATCATTTGTGGACAAGCTAAATCGGGAAACCAGGGTCTCCTGTGATTTCTTGGGAACGGGCCCTTCATTGGCCGAAATTATTCCACATCAAATTTCGAGTCCTCAGTGCTCGTGTGGTGAATTAACCTTAGGCGCTAATTCTCGATAGGCCTTTTGTTTCACTTCTGGCTGGGAGACACGGCTATGTACGATCCCTCATTGAATGAGAAATGGAAATACGAGGATCCTCATGATAAGGACCGAGGAATTTTACTTTCTAATCGAATACACGAACTCTGCAAACAGAAGCTTCTTATTTCAGAGCACTACAAAGAAGAAAACTTGAGACCTGCGTCCTACACGCTCAGGGTCGGAAACGAATATATAGACAGCGAAGGCAACAAACGTTCTCTAACTGACGAAGAAGACACGATTGTATTCAAAAAGAATTCAATCGTTTTCGTCAGTACAAAAGAAAAGCTTGATTTGCCATTTTACATTGTTGCTAGATTCAATCTCAGAGTGAACTGGGTGTATGACGGAATTCTCCTCGGGACTGGTCCCCAAGTCGACCCCGGGTTTACAGGAAATCTCTCCTGTCCTTTATACAACTTGACAAATTCCGACATAACAATTCGACGGGATCAGGATTTTGCGACGATAGATTTCGAAAAAACTACAACATTGATCGACCATCAGGATCCGAGCGAAATGAAGAAGCTGATTCAGAATGCTACCGACAAGCACCTCGAACGTGTCGACAAGGAAGTCTATTCTTTTTATAGAGTACCGGCTCTTAAGCCCCTCCAGCACCGCAAGGCGCATGCCATTGTAAGTTCCCTTCTCGAAATGCGAGAAGAAGTCCGCACTTGGAGAAGACTTGGCGTGGGATCACTCGTCGCATTTTTCGGACTAACCCTCTCCCTCCTCGCCTTCGGGGCGAATCTCTACCGACAAAACGCTGATCTAAACAAGCAGCTGACGGATGGGAAAAATGAGGCTACCAAAGCAACTGAGAGAATCACGAAGCTGGAGGAAGATTTCAAGCGGCTTGATAGCGCTGTTAAACAGAGCGTCAAACCTCCAAATGTGGCTGCCGGTCAGAAGGGGCAAAAGGCTCATTCTAAAGTACCGTAAGGGTCAGATTGCCTTTGAGTCTCTGCTATTTTGGCCTCGTTTGTTTCTCTGGGAGGTTGCTAAGTACACAGGCGCGACGCTGACCGGCGTCGCCATTTTCCATTATGCTGGTCGTTCACTTTTTGACTTCTATCTGCTACATGGACTAGCTGAAATTCGAAATCTTCACGGTCCAGTCCTTTATTGGGGTTTGCTAGTAGGTGTGTCCATAGCAATTGCCTGTTGGTCGGTTGGGGGGACCGCATTTTATCTTGTTTACCTAATTTGGAGATGGGGCCGACTCTATGCCGCCGGCGGAAAGTAGCGGGCAAGGTGTCCACCCGACATCATACCGTTTATTTACTTGTTGACTTATTAATAGTTACCTGGTATTATGCGTTGTGATGTGTCGGCACAATCCCGCGTGTGTTCCGGAAAATCCTCCCCCGGTCCAGTTCCCAAACCACTTTCCCACCGTCTTTGGTTTTTTCTTCACTTTTTCAGGGGCAAAATCCGGCTAAGTCCAATGTTTCCACTTGATGCAACGATTCCGCTTTCTTGTACGCTTTGTACCGCTTCTGTACCGAACCGTCTTCACTCTATCCCATTTATTATCTATCATTTACGAGCCGTACCGGAAAAACAGGGGGAGGGGTACCCCCTGCCCCAGCACCTGCACACCAAAGACACGCACGGAGTCGGCGGCACGAGTCACGAATCACAAGTTACAAGCCACGACGTTCAGTTGCTCTGCCCGGAACCCGCGCCAGACTTCGCCGCATCGGAACGCACCTTCGGCCAGTTGTACACCGGATACTTTGGCCGCTTCACTGGCGGCACCGGATGCTCCTGCAAATTCGTGAGTGCCACGGATACGCCCTTTTCCAACTGCGGGTCGTGCCCCTGGCGCCACAGTGCGGGATCGAGGTCCACTTCGATGTCCGGCTTGACGCCCTTGTTCTCCACGTCGAATTCGCCCGTCCTCGGATTGAACAGGCCCCAGCGCGGGGCAGTGATTTCGCCGCCATCCATCAACGGGGGATAACCCCCAATGCCGATGAGCCCGCCCCACGTGCGCGTACCGATCAGCGGGCCGATGCCGAGCTGCTTAAACATCCACGGCAGCGCATCGCCACCGGACCCCGCATACTGATTAATGAGCATCACCTTCGGTCCAAAAATCACCTGCGGGATGTAATTGTCCTTGCCTTCGCGGGTCATGGCGGCCATCAGCAACGGGCGATTCAGCCAGTCCACGATGTAGTCGGCGATCCACCCACCGCCATTGAACCGCTCGTCGATAACAGCCCCCTGCTTCGAATTCTGCGCGAAGTAATAGCGGTTGAAATTAGTGAAGCCGCCGATAAACGTGTCGGGCAGGTAGACGTAAGCGAGCCGGCCGTTGCTGAGTTCCTCCACCTTGCGGCGGTTGCTATCTATCCAATCGCGCATGCGCAGAGAGCGCTCGCTCGCGATCGGCACCACAGTCACCGTACGCGCGTCCTTCCCGCTCGGGTCCGGTCCCACTTTCAATTGCACTGCCTTTCCGGCCCGTTCCAAAAAGAAGCTGAAGACTTCGTCGCTGCCATGCACTTCGCGCCCGTCGACGGCCAGCAGATATTCGCCCTGGTGGACGTTCACGCCCGGTTCCGTCAGCGGCGCGCGCAGGTCCGGGTTCCAGTTCTCGCCGAAGTACACCTTGGCAAAGCGGTAGCGATCATGATCGATGGTGTAGTCCGCGCCCAGCAGCCCCACACTCACGGATTTCACTTCGGGCCGGTCGCCGCCAAACACGTAGATGTGCTGCGCCGTGATTTCGCCCAGCATATCGGCAAAGATGTAGTTCAGGTCCGCGCGGCTCATCACGTTGTCCACGTACGGCTGATATGCGGCCATAAGCGCCTTCAGATCCGCGCCGTGCAGGTTGGGGTCGTAGAAGAAGTCGCGCTCGATGCGTCCGACCTCGCGGAACATCTGTTCCCACTCGGCGCGTGGATCGACGTAAATTTTCATAGACTCCAGATGCAAGGTGCCGTCGGGCTTGCCCGGCTCCGCTGGTTTGCCAAACGCATCCACAGGCTTAATGGTCCACGCGCCGTGCGGCGGTTCGCCACCATCGCGAGCCGCGAGCGGATTCCGCGGCGGCAGTTGCTCGTAAAGAGCCTTCTCTCCATTCGAGGAAATGACGAAGCCGCCGATGTTGTCCAGCAGCTTGTCGGTCTTCCGCGTGCACACGTCGAACTTGTGCACGATGTGGCCGCTCGGCCCGCCGTCGTCCACAGTGGGGCCCTCCAACAAATACAGCAGGTGCGTCTTTCCGGCGAGCAGGCGGTCGTAGTTTCGCGCGGGAATTGGCAGCGCCAGGATGCGTTGGCTGATGTTCTCGAAATCGATCTTCACTTCGGGAACCTTTTCACTCTCTTTTGCTGCCGCCTGGTCCTTCTTCTCGTCTTTCTTTTCATCTTTCTTCTGTTCGGTGGATTTGTCGCCGCCCTTATCCGACTTCTCCGCAGCCGGTTTCTCGCCAGGCTTGGCTTCGCCCTCCGGTTTGCACTCGTCGGCTTCCGCAGCGGATTTGTCAGAAGCGATTTTTTCTTCGTCGCTTTGCGGGGCCAGCGGCGATTTCAAGTCCTTCCGCAGAACAATCACATAAGCGCTGCGCGTAACTGGAATTTTGAAGGCGCCCATGCTGGCCGCGAACGTAGGTCCGTCATCGGTGCTGGCGAAGAAGTAGAGGTACTTCCCGTTTTTGTCAAAGGCGACGGAAGCGGCATCGCTCAGTCCATCTGTCACCTGATGGGCGGTCTTATCCTCCACCCCATACACAAATACGGCGCGCAGCGAGCTATCCAGTTGGCGCGTGTACGCGATCCAGCGGCCGTCCGGCGACCACACTGGATTGAATCCACTACCCGGGTCGCCGTCATAAAGATTGGTGTCCACGAGCACCGGCTTCCGTGCATCGATGTCGAGATACCAAAGGTTCAGCCGCTTGTCGCTGTAGGCAATTCTCTTGCTGTCGGGCGACCATTTGGGCGAGTAGTAGAACGACGGCGGATTGCCGAGGTCGATTTTGCGGACTTCGCCCATACCGTCCTGCGTGCGCAAGTGCAACGCATATTCGCCGGATTCATCCGAGAAATAAGCAATCCATTTCCCGTCGGGCGACCATGCCGGATCGCGATCCGCTGCTCCGGGGGAATTGGTCAGATTGCGGATGTCGCCATGCTCCACAGGCACGGTCAGGATTTCCCCGTGCGCTTCAAACACAGCTCGCGCACCCGTGGGAGAAATGTCGGCCTTCTGAATTTGCTCGGCGGCATTCACGTAGTGCGGCCGCACGGCCGGAAAATCGCCGCTGACATGGATAGTGACGGCATTCTGCTTGCCGGTTGCCGGATCGAACAGGTGAATCGAGCCGAACTGCTCGTACACGATCGCGTCTGGGCCCGCCGACGCCGACTTGATATCCACACCATTGCTCGGCAGCGCTTGGCTCACTTGCTTTGTGGCGGGGTCATAGACGTACAAACTTACTGGTCCATCGCGGTCAGAGAGGAAATAAACTTTGTTGCCGACCCACATCGGTGCGGAATCGTTGGAATCCTTGCGCGGGACTTTTTCGACGCTGGAATCGGAAAGTTTCGCGATCCAGATGGGAGAAGCCGTGCCCCCACGGTAGTGTTTCAGCCCGCGCTGGAATTGCCATGATTCCCTGAAATTCGTGAATGGCACATACGCCAGCAGCGAGCTGTCCGGTGAGTACGAGCCCTCGACAGCCATGGGCAGCGGAAGCAGTTCCGGCAGCCCTCCGGATGTACTCACGGTGTACAACTGCGTGAACCCGGAATAGGACTGCCGCGCGGAGCGGAACAGGATGCTTTTGCCATCGCGGGTCCAGCCCACAACCTGGTCCGCCCCGGGGTGCGATGTCAGCCGCTTCGGAATGCCACCTGCGGCCGGGATTACATAAACGTCTTCATTGCCGTCGTATTCGCCCGTGAAGGCGATCATGGTGCCATCGGGCGAAAAAATCGGGTCGATCTCAATGCCCACATCGCTCGTGAGTCGCCGGGCCTCGCCGCCATTGCGGTCCACGATCCAAAGGTCACCGCCATAGCTGAACGCAATCTGCGTCTTGCTCACCGTGGGCTTGCGCAGGAGCGCGTAAGGGTTGCCGGACTGCGCCGCCAAGTCCCGCGCACCGAGGAGCAACAAGAGAGCTGAAAGGAAAAACAGAACGAAATGGCCGAGAAAAGACGTGCGGAACCTGATTGGCATTACAACCTCCTGAAGAAAGGGCTTCGGCAGAATAGACGGCAGACCTCATGCACAAGTTAGAGTCGGTCTCGTTCTTAGTTACGCAGAACGATTGGCTTAGGTTCCGTTGTTCACGACCCTGAGAATCGGAACGCTATGTGGAATGAAACGAACTGTGCGCTCTTAAATCACGTACAACCAGCAGGAGTCTACCATACGTCGCCCAGAGTGAATCAACGAACGGGCCCCGCGAGCGAATCGCTTGCCTCGCGATCACCGCGACAGGCATCTTCCGGTGGACAGAGGCATGGCATTGCGCTATCGTGCGTGTTCCGTCGCATTTGTTGCCTGGCGCGAAGTTGAAGTTCCCACCCACTCCCGAGCGCGCGCCGAAAGCAGGACCTATGAGCAGAATTCCGCTCGCCGCGTTTTTCGTAAGCGCGTTGCTCTTCGCCACTCCGGCCAGTTGGTCACAGACGTCCGCGGAGCAAAACCCCAAAGACGCGCCGCACTCAATCACTCCCCCCTGCTCCGAACTCCCGGGAGGCAATGCATTGCGTTTCTCTTGTGCTATCCCCCCTTTCTTGCCGGAGGAGAGTGAGGAAACTTCGCCGGTACCCACTGTGCGCATCGACCTGATGCTTCCCGAAGGTACGCCGCTGCGGATTGCGATCGATCAACGCACGCGAATTTCGCACGTCGGAGAAGCCGTGCTGGGGCACGTGGTGGAAACGGTCTATGCCTTTGATGAACCGGTGATTCCAGAAGGCAGTGTGGCTATGGGGCACGTCACGGAAATCGATCCTGTGTCCAAGCTGCGATGGGTGCAATCGTACGCGAGCGGGAATTTCTCGCCGTTCCACCAATACAAAGTGACGTTCGACCGCCTGACCCTTCCGAACGGCCGCGAGCTCGCGATTGACACGGCCGTGGCACCGGGTGCCGCGGAAGTTATCCACCTCGTCAGCAAGCCAGAGAAAAGCCAGGACGACAAGAAAGAGCAGCACAAGAACAGCGCCGCACGCGCTGCGGACGCCGCCAAACAGGAAGTGAAGAATGGCGTACAGAACGCGAACACAGCGGCCCATCAGGCGGCCGACGAGATTCGCACTCCTGGGAAGATGCACCGGCTGAAACAGTATTTGCTGGCACAGTCGCCGTACCGGCGGCAATACCTGACGGAGGGGACGCGGTTCAGCGCGACGTTAAATCAGGAGCTAGATTTTGGCTTCGTTACGCAGACGCAAGAGGATCTTGCCGGGCTGGGGAGCGTTCCCCCCGCGGACACGGTGTTACATGCGCGTTTGGTGTTGGAAGTAAGTTCGGCCACGGCGTCGCGGGGAAATCCCGTTGTGGCGGAGTTGACCCAGCCGCTGTACTCCGCCGACCATCGCTTGCTCCTGCCTTCCGGTAGCCGTTTGATCGGGCAAGTGCTGGAAGCAAAGCCCGCACGCCATCTGCACCGGAACGGCGAGCTGCGCGTGATCTTTGAGCATATCGAATTACCGGGGGGAGAGTTGCAGCCGGTGCAAGGCTCCCTGGAAGGGATTGAAGTGGATCGTGCGGCGCATCTGAAACTCGACGAAGAAGGCGGCGCCCACGCCACGGATACCAAGACGCGCTACTTGTCCACGGGAGTGGCGTTGCTGATGGCCGCGGCGGCGGCTCATCCGGATGTGGATCGAGGCGGCAACGTGGACCCAGCGGGCGATCCGGCAGTGCGCGCGGGTGCGGGAGCTTCGGGATTTGGGCTGGCAGGAACGCTGATTGGGCTTGCTGCGAAGTCCAATGTTGTGTCTATTGCGTTTTCCGCTTATGGGGCTTCGGCTTCGATTTATGCGAATTTCTTGTCGCGTGGTCGCGAGGTGGTGCTGCCGAAAAATGCGCCGCTGGAGATTGGGCTCGGAACCACGCACCCAGGCGTCAACCAGCACTAGCGCGAATTAACTAACAGGAACGGCAGGCTTGTCTGAGGCGGTCTCACTTCGCGTCGACAACCACCACCGCCAGCGCGAAGCCATCGTAGCCTTTGCTACCCACCGTCTGGATTTCAGTGGCGCTTACGCGGGACTCGGCCGCGAGGCGTTCGTTAAACCGGCGGACACCCTGGATATCGGGATCCGTACTCGCAGTGTCAATCACGCCGCCGTTGCGAATCACGTTGTCCGCGATGATCACGCTGCCACGGCGAGAGAGTTTCAGTGCCCAATCGAAATATTCCGCCATGTGGTTCTTGTTAGCGTCGATAAAGATCAAATCAAAGGGGCCGTGGCCTTCGGCGGCAATCTGTGGAAGCGTATCAAGCGCCGGGCCCAACCGCAGTTCGATCACGCCCGTCAAACCAGCGCGCGCAAAGCTTGCGCGTGCTACATCGGCATGCTTGGCGTCGGCTTCCAGCGTAAGCAAGCGCCCGCCCGGAGGCAAAGCGCGTGCCAGCCAGATGGCGCTGTAGCCGCCGAGGGTGCCAATCTCCAGGATGTTGCGCGCACCCTGCAGCCGCGCCAGCACGTGCAGCAGCTTGGCTTGCAGGGGTGACACCTGGATGGAAGGCAGACCGGCGTCGGCGCTCGCCTGAAGGGTGGCGTCCAACACCGGGTCAGCGGGCACCAGCAATCCGGCAATATAGTGATCGACAGCGGACCAAAGTTCCCGAGTCATACTCTTCTGTCCTCCTCCTGGACAAACGATTAGAAGCGCCAGCCGTAGCCGAGCACAAGTTGGATGCTGTGCTGCATCTTGCCCCCACCCACGGGCTGAATCGCGCCGTCGACATTCACATCGCGCGTGCCGAAGAAGAGGTGCGTATCGCCGATTTCGATGCGCAGCGTGCTTCCTTCACTGGGGTATAGCTCGATGATGCCTCCAAGATCGAGCACGAAATTGGTGGACCGGCCATAGCTATAAACGGGTGTCGACCCTGCTGATGTAGTGACGCCCGTGAGCGCCTGCGAATAACTGTTGAATCCCGGACGGACCTTGCCGAAAAAACCGAAGTGATTGCGCCGGATGCCGCCCTTCAATCCGACAAGGCCTTGTAGGATGGTGCCGCCATCTTGAGGTCCGGACATATTCGGCTGGCGCGGGAAGTAGAGAAGGTCGCCGTCGAGATAGAGCACGCCATAGAAACGATAGGAGGCATAACCGCCAAAGCCCGGTTCGGTGCGCACATTGTCCGTCAGGCCTTCACGCGCAATCATCATGGCGCTGAAGAGCGGGCCGAATTCCCACTTGCCCGGCACGTTGGTTTCCGGCTCATTCTCGATGAGGGCGCCGGGCCGGTACGCCACGCCGAAGCTGAGGCGCGTGGTGTCATTAATCTTTCCAGGCTGCACCAGCGTGCTGCCGCTAGCAAAATACGCAGGCACGCGGTAGGGATCGCCTTCGATATCCGCGCGCAACACCCATCGAGGAGAGGGGTAATACTCAATTCCGCCACCTAGATTGAGCACGAAATAGGTCGCTGGCTGCTCCGCGTAGAAAGGGCTGCTCTGACCCGAAACCACTTCCACTCCTGTGAAGTGCAGCAATCCAGGCCGGACCAATCCAAACACGGAAAGATGGCGCGTCTGGATGACCTTGGCACGAAGGCCAAACACAGCCTGCAGCGTTTGGCCGCCCTGTACCAGAGGGAGGGGAAAGCCATGCTCCGGGAAAAAATCCAACTGCGCTTCGAGCGCCAGGCGGCGGTTCAGGTTCCAATCGAAGCGCCCGCCGAAGCCGGAGAAATTGGTGCCCTGCAAGTTGGAATTGGTTTGGCGGATGGTGGAGTATTGCGCGCCCAATTCAAAGCTCGTGTAATTTTCCTGGGCACAGAGAGGCAGCGGTAGCGCCAACAAAAGCGAGCAGAGCAACAACACGATCGAGAGAAAGAGCAGAGTTTTGCGAATCATTGGACAGCGCGAGGCTGCATCCTTCCCCCGCTCACAAAGGATGCGGGGACCGCGGAAAAGTGATGCTTGCAAGGGAATGAGATCAGCATTAGGGCCCGGCATCAGGTCGGATGGGTCTCGCGGTACTCATCGTATGCGAGCAAGAAGCGATCGATATCTTTTTTCAACAAATAATAGGGAGTCGACAAGCGCACTTTCGACGGCAACCCACCGCGAATGCGGATTTTCTTTTCCTTCCACATCCAAAATTCCGGTTCCGGCATTTTGTGCGGGGCGATGTTGACGGTGGCGATGGCGCAGCGGAGCGCGTCGTCGGGCGAAGTCCAGGATTGGGCGCCACGCTGCTCCATCTGGTCGAGGGTGTAGTCCGCCATTTTGCGGTGGCGCTTCTCAATGCGGTCCATGCCGATTTGATTGGCAAATTCGATGGAAGCCTTCAGGCCGCAGAGCGAGGGAACATTGGAGCTGCCGATGCGTTGAAAGCGTTCGGAGCGGATTTTGGTATCGTCCCAACCTTCGGTGGCGATGGTGTTCCACACGCGGTCGATCACTTCGTCGCGGACATAGAGAAAGCCCGAGCCCTTCGGTGACTGAAGCCACTTGTGAGGGCTGGCGGAATACATGTCGCAGCCTAGGTCGTGGACGTCGAGTTTCATCATGCCGGGGACGTGTGCGCCATCGACGGCGGAGAGAATACCTTTGGAACGCGCGAGGGCCGCCACTTCCTTCACAGGGAGAACCACGCCGGTCACCGTGGTGATATGACTGAAAAAGAAAACGCGAGTGCGCGGCGTGATGGCATCGTTAAAGAGCGTGAGGACGCTGGCGGCGTCTGGCACCGGCCGCGGCAGGGTGACTTTCTTCACGACGATGCCATAGCGTTTCGCGCGTAGGTTCCAGGGGTGTTCGCCACCGGGGTGTTCCTGGTCGGTGATCACGACTTCATCGCCAGCCTTCAGGTCGATGCCGTTGGCGATATAACTGTTGGCTTCGGTGGCGTTTCGCAGCAGCGCCAGTTCATCACGATTGCAGCCGATGAATTCCGCGAGCGGATCGCGGAACTGGTTCCACGCCGCGTAACCCCAGATGGGGTAATCCTCTGGATCCGCTTGCGCCAGGCGTTCGGAGTCGCGATAGCCCTCAAACACGGCTTTCAGGACAGGTGTCGGAGAGGAGCCAACGGTTCCGTTGTTCAGATACACTTCGTCATCGGGGATGAGAAACAGTTTTCGGATTTCCGTCCAGTAGGCTTCTTCATTGGTGTCGTAGAGGGTGGGGTCGGGCAATTTGTCCGGCGAGCGCGCGAGGATGTCCTGGCAAACATCAGGCAAGGGACTGCCGGTCAGCGCAGCCATGCCCGCGAAGGATGAGAGAAACGCGCGGCGATCAATCATCGAGCCTCCTGAATAGCCACCGGTGGATTCTATCTCGAATCACCACTACCGAGCAGCCGGATGAGGACGGGTCAACTTCTTAGGACGCAGAGCCAGTCGCGTATACTGGCCTCTCCCGGAGTAGGGGAATGAGCAGACGGAAGAGGCGTGGCGTCGAGTGTCAGCGTGTCAATCTCCTGGTGCTGTGTCTTGTCCTGGCGACGGGGGCATTCGCGCAGAATCCGCGCGGGACGCTTCGCGGTACGGTGCAGGACATGAGTGGCGGGAGCGTGCGTGGTGCCAAAATCATCGTGAACAGCGCGGAGTTGTCGCTCGCTCGGGAAACGCAGACCGATGATCGCGGCGAATTCCGGATGGAAGATCTG
>Ga0187818_10000415_pt1 | contig 15264 bp, 11 predicted proteins | sample NC_wetland_sal_i_14_FD_130581 | JGI IMG/M metagenome (GOLD analysis project Ga0187818, IMG submission 130581) | Wetland sediment microbial communities from Neuse River Estuary, North Carolina, USA - SO4_3 | ecosystem: Environmental > Aquatic > Freshwater > Wetlands > Sediment | place: USA... | reverse complement strand
TCACGCCGCAAGAAGACACGCTCGACGTAGAAATTGGAGGCATCAATCTGAAGCCCCCCAGCGACGGCGCGTTCCTGAACGAAGCCGATCTGCCCAAAATTCGCGGCACCTTCTGGCATCACAACATCGTTGGGTTCTCGCCGATGCTGCCGGTAAGGGCAAAGCTAACCAACCGCAGCCAGGCCGAAGAGGTCACTCTCCTCGGGACTTATTTCGACAAGCAGCTTACCTTCGGCAAAGAGGATTTCACGACCGGCGTCCGCACCACCCATCCGTGGTGGAAAGTCGAAGGCTCGTGCGGGGACGGGGCTCAGCCCCGCCCAGGGCGAGTCGAAGACTCGCCAGCCAATGGAACAACCAGTGCCAAGGGTCCCGCCGAGACAAACGGGGCATCAAGCTGCGGCTGGCCCAGTGACAACTCGCAAGATGTTCTGCTCGGCGAACGCCTGGCTGCCAAGCTGGGCAAGCGTCCCGGCGACGCGCTCGAAGTCAGCGGACGCAAGCTGGCCATCACTGGCATCCTCTCGACCGGCTCGGCCGAAGACGATGAGATCGTTGCCCCGCTCGCCCTGGCCCAGCAGATTCTCGGCAAACCCGGCGCGGTTCGCCGCGTTTACGTCAGCGCTCTAACCAAGCCTCCGGACGCGCTTTCCGCGCGCGATCCCAAAACGATGTCGCCAGAAGTTTACGATCGCTGGTACTGCTCGCCTTATGTCGAGTCCATTGCCTACCAGCTTCAGGAAGCCATCCCCCACTCACACGCCGAGCAAATCCGCCAGGTGGCGCAAAACGAAGGCACGGTGCTGTCGCGGATCAAGGGGCTGATGCTGCTGGTAACGCTCGCGGCTCTTTTCGCTTCCGCGCTCGCCGTTTCCGCGGCCATGGCCACGGCGATTTTCGAGCGCCGGGTTGAAATCGGGTTGATGAGGGCACTCGGCGCGGGCAATGTCATCGTCTCCGCAGTCTTCTTCGCCGAAGCGCTGCTGCTCGCGCTCTTTGGTGGCGTTGCCGGTTTCACCGCCGGATCGCTGCTGGCGCGCCAGATCGGCCGCTCGATCTTCAGTTCGCAGATCTCGATTCAGCCGGTACTGTTCCCCATCATCATCGCGATTGCCGTTTTCGTGACCTTCGCCGGAAGCGCCGCCGCTATCCGCCGCGCCGTGAAGTTCGATCCCGTGTTCGCCCTGCGAGGTGACGCATGAGCAACGCGCCCGTCACGCTGCGCACTGCCAAAGACGTAGCCAAGCGCCGAGCTCACTCGCCGCACACCTCCATGTTTATGCGCATGCTGATCCGCGCCGCCATGCTTCGCCGTGGACGCGCCGCCTCGGCTCTGCTTGCCATGATTGTCGCGGCGGCGGTTGCGACGGCGATGATGAATCTTTATGTGGACGTGCAGGCGAAGCTTCGCACAGAGTTCCGCAACTACGGCGCCAACGTGGTCGTGGTTGGGAAAGATGGTCAGGCCTTGCCCCGGGAAGCGCTTCGCGCGATCGAGTCCGCGCTCGGAACTCAACCGCTGGCCGTCCCCTTCGGCTATGCCGTAGCTCGCACTAGCGACGGCCAATCCGTAGTGGTGGTCGGCACTGACTTTTCCCGTGCCCGCCAGTTGAACCACTGGTGGAACGTCAACCATTGGCCCGCTGGGAGTGCTCGGTCCGATGCGAGCACAAGCGGTTTGTCAGCGTCGCTTCCCGCAAAGGCATCAGACGAAACAGCAGCCCCGAAGCGGAGGCGGAATGCAGCCCACGGCGTGAGCCGTGGGCCAGCGCCGGAAACGATGCCAGCCCCAGAGGAGCGACAGAACATCCCGGTTGAGGCTCTCATCGGCGTACGCGCTGCCACTGTCGTTACGCCCACGCGCCAGCCCTTCGACTTAAGCTTCCAAGGCAAAATCATCCGCCTTGTCCCTGCTGGTTTGCTCCAAACCGGAGCCGGGGAAGACAGCCGCATCTATCTCGATCAATCTGAATTTGAAAACTGGACCGGCGTTGCTCCTACCACCATTGAGGTTGCCGTCAACGGTTCGCCCGACGAGATTCAGCAAGGAATCAAACGACTGGCCGCCGCGCTTCCCACGGCCGACGTGCGCCCGGTGCGCCAGATCATGGAAGGCGAAGCCAACGTGCTTAACAAGACGCGGGCTACGCTGTATGCGTCGGCCACGCTGGTCGTGCTGACATCGGCGCTGTGCGTGCTGGCCACGCTCATCGGATGGGTCTTCGATCGACGCCGCGACTTTGCCATCATGAAAGCCCTGGGCGCTTCCGAGCGTCTCGTCAACGGATTCTTCGCTGCCGAAGCTGCCGCTCTCGGCGTGGTGGGTGCAATTCTCGGCTTTTGCATCGGCATCGGAGCCGCCGCCTGGATCGGCCGCGCAAACTTTCACGCGCCCGTCGTGCCGCGCTTTACCGTCTTCCCGTATGTTCTTGCCGGAAGCATAGCCGTCGCGCTCATTTCGGCCGTGCTGCCGATCGGCCTGCTGCGCCGCGTTCAGCCCGCTATTATTTTGAGAGGAGAATAGAAGAGGCTTACCCGATGATCCAACTCAAGAACGTCACCAAGAGTTATCCGGCCCGCGAAGAGCAAAACGGCGGCGTCATTAAAGCCCTCGACGACATCTCTCTCTCCATTGTGCCAGGCGAATGGGTCGCCATGATGGGACCCTCCGGCAGCGGCAAGAGCACTATGGTCAACCTCATCGGATGTCTTGACCGCCCGACTACCGGCGAGATTTGGCTCGATGGCCAGAACGTCGCCAGCCTCAGCGCTTCCGACCTGAATCGCGTTCGCGCCGAAACCGTCGGCTTCGTCTTCCAGCAATTCCACATGATTCCCTATCTCACGGCCATCGAAAACGTCATGCTGGCGCAGTATTTTCACAGCATGACCGACGAAAAAGAAGCGCTCGAGGCGCTGGACCGTGTCGGGCTTCGCGACCGCGCCGGCCATCTGCCGTCGCAACTCTCCGGAGGCGAGCAGCAGCGCGTCTGCATTGCCCGCGCCCTTATCAACGATCCCAAAATCGTTCTCGCCGACGAGCCCACCGGCAACCTTGATGCGGTCAATGAAGAAATCGTTCTGCGCCTGCTGCGCGAACTGCATCAGCAGGGACGTACCATTGTCATGGTGACGCACGACCCCGTCGTGGCGCGCCTGGCTGATCGCCGCATCGAGCTGCACCATGGCAAAATCGCGGCGCAGGAAGTTTTCGCCATGGCCGACGAAGAGCAATTCGACGAGGTCCTCGAAGAGTTATACGTGATCGAGGAGCAGGCCGAGATCGCGGAAGTCGCCCGCATGGAAGTCCACGGCGCGCTGCCCGTCTCACTCGCCGTAGAAAAAATGGAAGCCATGGGCCTGGTCGCCACCCACCCCCATCCGGCGCAGGCGCATGATCACAAGCCCTTCGTGAATCCCTGCCACGACGCGCTTAAGCCCAGCGGAGTCTCCACCGGAGAAGGCTCGCTTATCGTCGAACTCACTTCACGCGGACGCCATCGCGCTGCCGACATCATCCGCCGCCATCGGCTCGCCGAACGCCTCTTCACCGACTCGCTCGCCATGGACAGCGAAACCGAAATCGAGCAGCAGGCCTGCAAGTTCGAACATATCTTGTCCGCCGAAGCCACGGACAAAATCTGCGCCTTCCTGGGTCACCCGAGAACCTGCCCGCACGGCTCGCCGATCCCGCCGGGGCCGTGCTGCGGCAAGCAGGCTGACGTCGCGCGCACGTCTGCCGCGCTCTTACGGCAGCAATAGCTTTATTGACTTGTCATTCCGAGCCGTTCGTAGCCGCGCGGGCGCGGCGAGGACGTGCGAGGAATCTGCAGTTTTCCGCGCTTTCGGCCAATCGTCATCCCGAGCGGAGCGAGAACTTCGCCCGGTGAAGTTCTCGCGCAGAACGTGTTATCCTGCGCCCTTGTGATGCGTCTTCTGTTCTCGGAATGCTGCTTTGCCGCCGCGGCTATCGGCTTATGGCATTTGCGGCGACATTTTCAAAGGGTCGGGAGACTTTTCGCCACCATCGGCGCGGTCGCTTTAGCCTCGATGTTCGCATTACTGATGCTGCTATTCGTGTTTGGCGGTGCCATGTGCGGGCGCTACGACTTTTCACCGGTTTCATCCCCCGATGGGCTTAGGGTTGCGAGTGTTAGCGAAGAAGATTGTGGCGCTGTGGATTCCTTCCACAGTTCTGTTCAGCTTTCGCGACGCGAGCGGGGCGGCTTCTTAAACGCGTTCCGGACGCGAGTGCATTCGGCCACTGTCTTCAGAGTCGGACACGACCCGAGGTTGTTAGAACTCAAGTGGAAAGGAGCAAACGTACTTATTATTCGATACCCAAACGACTCCCGCAGTCCGGAGGAATTTGGCTGCCAATCCGAGTGGGACAATGTTCAAATCGAGTGCGTGGGATACGCACCCGACTACAGCAAACGTGTTGGGCAGATGCCGCCTGTCAGAAGATGGTTCCGGTGAGGACATCTAACCGAACCGCTCGGCACTTCAGCAATCCGCTGTTTCTTCTTTGTCTAGTCTCCGCCCTGCTCGCCTTCGTCGTGCAATCCGGCGAACTCGGCACCTCCGACACTGCCCACCGCCTGCAAACCACGCATTGGCTCTGGACCTCCGAGCCCCAAGTCTTCCCCAACGAGTATCCTGAGTTTGGCCTCCACGGCCGCGGAGGCCAAATCTGGAGCCAGTACGGCATCGGCCAGAGCTTGCTGATGTTCCCCGCCGATCTCCTCGGGACCGGGCTCGCTCACCTGCCGATTTTCAGCGACTACGAGGATGACCCATCCGTCCGCAGCATCGTCGTCAGCTATTCCATCAGTATTCTGGTGACCGTTCTAACCGCGCTCATCGCCTTCCGCTTTTTGCGGCAGTTTCGCTTTTCCATCAAGGAAGCCGTCGCCGGAGTACTCGCGCTGCTGTTCTGTACCACCCACCTGCACTACACGCAGAACATGATGGAGAACAACTACATCATGCTTCTGACCCTGGTTGGATTTTCATATCAATACGAATGGCTGCGCACGGGCCGTCGGCGAGCTCTGCTCATCGGCTCCGCGGCGCTTGGACTCAACCTGCTGACTCGCCTCACGACCGGCCTTGATCTGATCGCAGGAGGCGTATTCCTGCTCTTTGTGCTGTGGTTCGAGTCCGCCAGCGTCCACGCCTTATGGCAGAGTTTCGTGGCGTATTGCAAAGTTGCAGTGCCCGTGTATGCCGTCTTCGTGCTCATCGAGCGCTACTACAACTTCTACCGCTTCGGATCGTTTACGAGCACCTACATTCCGATTTTTGCGCGCGAACTGCGCCAGCGGGATCCAACATTGCCCGCCAATTTCCCCTGGAGCACGCCTTTCCATGTCGGCGTTCTCGGCGCATTGTTCGCGCCGGAGAAGTCCGTCTTCTTATTCGATCCGCTGCTGGTACTGGCGATTCTGTTGCTGGTGATCCTATGGAAGCGCTTGTCGCCGGAGTTACGCGCCTATGGTGTAACCTCGTTGCTATTGCTGCTCGCCTACATCAGCTTTTATGCGAGGTACGCTTATTGGGCCGGCGACTTTGCCTGGGGAGATCGCTATGTTTCGACGACGGTGGAGTTGGTTGCGCTGATCGCCGTGCCGTTGCTGTTGCACTACCGCGCAAATCTCGGCCCGTGGGTTTGGCGCGCTGGAATCGCTCTCATCGTAGTCAGCCTTGCCATCCAGATCGCCGCGCTGGCATTCTGGCTGCCGCTCGAGATTTATCAGATGGAAACACTCGGCCATCCGACGTTGGTCATCGCCCTGCGCTTCAAGAACATTGCAGCATTCGCCCTCGGCAAAATGGACGCGTGGGGACTGAACACCGAAGCCATGTCCTGGGATCAATGGGATTACGTCCACATCACGACGTGGAATTTCCTGCCCTTCCTGCTGCGAAGGGTCGGAGTTGCGCCCGATTGGGTGGTGAGAACAGCGTTCGCGATTTGGTTTGCGGGAATTGCTGCGCTGGCGTGGAGCTTGGTGCAAGTACGGAGTCTGGTTCACCACGAAGGACACGAAGGTACACGAAGGGGTTGATCGTGGATTTTTCGGCTGTTTACTAGTTGGTACATTCTACCCTCCCTGAGTGGTTTCTGAAAACAAAGGAGTTATCGGAGAGATTTGGCCAGGTCTTTGAGAATAAAGGAGTTACCGGAAAGGTCGCTTCATCCTTGCATCATATTTTACAACTAATTGATAATAAATAACTTACATGATTTGCTTGGCTTGGCTGCCGAGTTTTCGGAGTCTAGTTATTGGGTGTTTTTGTTTGGTCTTTGAAAACAAAGGACTTATCGGTTTGATTTCCGCTTTGTCTTTGAAAAATAAGGACTTACATTATTTGCCCCGAACGGTCCGCGCTAAGGAATTTTTTGGTTCGGAACCTCGATTTGTAGCAGCTCGAACTCGACCTTGCGGACAACTTGGGTGAGGCTCCGAGAGTATCGGGCACGGACTGGTAGCCGATCGGGGGATCTTGAGCGTAATCGGGATGTTACGCCAATCATCGGTCTAGAATGGCTGGTCAGGAGGTGAAGTCAGTATGGCTAAGATTTGCATTCTGCTTCTGACCCTCGTTGCTGCCGCTTTGGGGCAGACGTCCGCTGATCTGAGCGCCAAATATCCTCACGTCACAGCTTACAAAGTCCGCCCTGACGTTCTAATGACGGCCAGATTTGCCGCCGACGGCCAAGTCTGCGAGATGACGCTGGAGAAGCGACAAAAGACCGATGCCGGCATCGTGTTTGGAGACACCTTCTCGGAACAAGAAGTGCAGAGTCTGGTAGATGATCTTGTACCAGAAGGCGGGCGCGGACGAAATCTCACAAAGGCCCTCAACGGAACCGTCGATGGCAGTTTCATGACGACCGAGTATACGTACGAGAATGTGCTTGTCCGTGTTTATGGACTCACGCGGCCATCTGGGGCGGCTGGCGATAGAGTGATAATCGTCACGTGGCCGAAAAGGTCGTGCGGCGAAGTACAGGCGGCAGCACGTTAATAATTCGTGAAGGCACTGGATCGTCCATTAGTTCGTGATCCGGCACGTTGACGAAAGCAGGCGTTCTTGCAAGCTTGCGCCGTCTGCTCGACCTTAGAGCGCCATTAGCAGGTCCCTGGTCTGTTTCACTTTCTGCCGAAAAACCTGCCCACGCCCACCCGCACCTGCACCGTATTAATCCCCGGATTCGGAGAAGTCAGTCCTGCGTTCGAGATGTGCATGTAGCGCACTTCTGCCGTCCACGCCAGCTTGCCCAGAAAATGAACCCCCAGCGCCCCGCCCGATGTGAAGTTCACCGCCGAAGTTCCCACCGGAACCTCATGGTTGGTAAACAAAGTTCCGCCACCCAGCTCCAGATAGGGCTGCGCGCCCCCGCGCGTGGCAAAAATCCACTTGAGCGCAATCGGATTCAACCCGGCTCCGTACGCGGTATTCGCGCGCTGAAACACGACGAACGCGGGCACGGCGTCCACTGCATACTCGAAGCGCCCGCTCAAAAATCCCGGCCCATGCGGAGCTGTCAGAATCCATCCGTAGCGCACGCCGACATTCCAAATGCTCGTGTCCTTGGTTCCGCCGGGAACCGAGTGCCCGCCGCCGGTCCAGACCTCCAGTTCATGCCCGCCTTCCTCCGGACGGTCTTCGCCCACCGCAAAACAAAGCGCTACAAAGAGAAAACCCACCAGCCACATTGGTCGTTTCATATGGTTTTCGAGTCGAATACCGAACAATACGCGAACCCGGCGCAAGAAACAAATGCGCGCCGGCCGCGCAAGAAATGTCGCTTGCAGATGGGATAGGACGCTCACCTACAGTCCCGGCAGAAGGAACCCTGTGTTCCGTTTGTACTCGGCGAAGGTCTCCCCGAAATTCGCGGCCAGAATCTTTTCCTCTCGCAACGCCTTCAGGCAATAATTCGTCCCCAGCAGAACCAGTGCCGCCACTCCTCGCCATTCTCCAATGGTTAGCGCAGTTCCTGCGATGGCCAGCAGAACACCGGTGTAGATGGGATGCCGCAGATACCGGTACGGACCGGATCGAATCAGCTCATGATCCACCTTCAGCACAACTTTATCGCTCCAGTTGCGCCCCAGATGCCAGCGCGCCCAAATCGCAAGCGCCGTTCCCACGGCCGTGAGTACAACGCCAAGCCAAACCACATTGGAGTGACGGGGCACAAACCGCCATGCCAGCGGCCCAATCCTCAACCAATCCGTCATCAACAGCACGAGCATCAGACCCAGAACCGTAAGGCGAAACACTCGAAGCCCGGAACTCTCATTGACGGCGATCTTTTTCGTGCCCAAGGATGCGGCCAGCCAATAAAGGCCCAGCACGCCCCAGCACAATTCAACAATTGTTCCCGCCCGCATCATCTCGATCTCAGAATTTTGTCACTCCGAATAACCGCTCAATTCTTGGGTTTTACTGCTGCAATCTGACTTCTGCAATCTGCAATCGAATTATCACTTCTGCCTTCTTACTTCTGACTTCTGCCTCCCTACAGTCCCAGGCCACCATCCACCGTGAGCACCTGTCCCGTGATAAACGACGGAGCCGTGGCGAAGAACATCACGGCCGCCGCAATGTCCGCCGCCGTTCCGTTGCGGCGCATCGGCGTCTGCTTCGCCATGCGCTTCATAAACGCGGCCGCCGCCCTCTCGCCCAGTTCAATCATCCCCGGAGCCACCGCGTTCACCGCAATCTCCGGAGCCAGCGCCTTGGCCATCACTTTGGTCAGCATGTGCACTGCCGCTTTCGACGAGCAATAATGCGCGTGTGTCGCCCACGGCCGCAGTGCGCCCAGAGATCCCATATTGATGATTCGCCCCCGCCGCTTCTTCAAATAGGGCAGGGCCTCGCGCGACACCAGAAACGGACCCCGCGCATTCGAAGCAAAAATCGCGTCCCACTGCGCCAACTTCAGCTTCGCAAATTCCGCCGTCTCATAGTTGGCCGCGTTATTCACCAGCACGTCAAGGCCGCCCAATTCGTTTGCCACTTCCCGAACCATCTCGCGCACACTTACCTCATCGGTAACATCGCAGCCCACGGCCAGCGCCTCGACGCCGCGGCACGCCAACTCGCTCACCACCGACCGCGCTTCGCGTGCCGACTCGCGATAAGTGATCGCCACGTCCGCTCCCTCTTCCGCGGCCGCCAGCGCAATCGCCCGCCCCAGCCTCTTCGCCGCGCCCGTCACTAGCACGACTTTCCCCGAAAGAGTTCCTGCGTTCTTGGCCATGTCCGGATTCTACCTTGAAGCAGCGATTCGTCTTAGGGCCCCGACCAGCGCTTGCAGCCTGGGCGGGGGCTTTCGGGATACTCTGAATGAGGGGGCCCGCACTGTCAGGACAGGCCTGCGGCATTGATCTTGCCTTGGTTTTTTGTTAACCACAAAAAACACGAAGGCTCACGAAGGATTGAACCGGAGTTTTCTTTGGGAACCTAACCTCCGCGATATCGAGATTTACTTTGAGCTACTTGCCCAAGTCGGTGGACGTCTTAGTGGCCGGCGGCGGACCCGCCGGCTTGGCCAGCGCCATCGCCCTTCGCCGCCACGGTCTCAGTGTCGTTGTCGCCGACGGCGCGGTTCCGCCCATTGACAAGACCTGCGGTGAAGGACTCATGCCTGACGGCGTCGAAGCTCTGCGCGCGCTCGGTGTGACGATTCCCGAGACTCAGGCGCGGGCATTTCGCGGCATTCGTTTCGTCAACCAGAAGCAGAGGGCCGAGGCGACGTTTCCTGCCGGAACGGCCCTGGGGATTCGCCGCATCGCTCTTCATCAGACATTGGCCGACCACGCAGCCGCCGCGGGAGCTTGTTTGTTGTGGCGGGCTCCAGTCACCGGCCTTCACGCCGAAGGCGCGTTGGTTGGGGGAGAACTCGTGCGTGCGGGTTGGGTGGTGGGGGCTGACGGCACCGCTTCGCGGGTGCGGCGCTGGGCACATCTGGACGCGCATCGGCGCAACCAGGTGCGCTTCGCCGTCCGGCGCCATTACCGTGTCGCGCCCTGGACGGACCTGGTGGAGGTGCACTGGGCACGTCGCTGCCAGTTCTACCTCACGCCGGTCGGTCCGGCGGAGGTCTGCGTGGCCATGGTCTCGGATAATCCGAAGCTGCGTCTGGACGATGCGCTCGCCGAATCCGGGGAACTCTGGGCTCGCTTTGGAAGCGCGGAGCGTACGTCTTCCGAGCGGGGCGCGGTCACGGTGAGCCGGCAGCTACGCCGCGTCTGTCGCGGGAATGTGGCTTTATTCGGGGATGCGTCGGCCGGCGTTGACGCCATCACCGGCGAAGGCCTCTGCCTGGCTTTCCGCCAATCCGCGCTGCTGGCCGAGTGTCTCGCCTCGGGCGATCTGGCGCGCTATCAGGCGGAACACGCGAGACTCATGCGCCGTCCCGCGTTCATGGCGCGCCTGATGCTCTTCATGGCCCGGCATGACCGTCTCCGCCAGCGCACCATGCAGGTGTTCGAGTCGAATCCGGGCTCGTTCGCGGCCATGCTCTCGATGCATGTGGGGGCCGGATCTGCATCCGACTATATCTCCAGCGGAATTTCCCTGGGCTGGCAACTGCTGAAGGCGTGACGCGCGTTCCTTGCTCGCAGGAAGCGCCTGCGGCGCGAGAGATTATCCTCCAGCTTGACCCTGCCAAGACTGGCGCTGATATTACGCTGGCTGCCAGCCTGCATACCGTTAAAGGCTCCTTCCTCGCGCGGCGCGGCGCGATCTCCTACGATCCGGCGAGCGGCAAGGCCAGCGGAGAAGTCGTCTTCGACGCTACCAGCGGACGCACCGGCAACGAGTCCCGCGACCGAAAAATGCACAAGGATGTCATCCAGAGCCAACGGTATCCTGAGATCGCCTTCCATCCCGATCACGCCGAGGGAACGCTCGCGAACTCCGGCGAATCCACGCTCCAAGTGCACGGATTGTTCTCGATCCACGGGGCTGAGCACGAAGTCACCATTCCCGTCGAAATGAATGTTCAAGGCAACGCCTGGACTGCGAAGGCTTCATTCACAATTCCATACGCCAAGTGGGGGATGAAGAATCCAAGCGTGCTTCTCTTACGGGTTGCGGATGAGGTGAAGGTGCAGTTTCACGCTGAGGGGATTCTGGCGCGATAACTCCCATTTCTAGGCGTTCCTGCCAGGTCTCAGATTAGTGAGAATCCCCTAAAAACGCGCGCCGTGCACGCGAGGGAGTAGGGGTCCTTCGACTCCGCAGGCTGATTCGCTTCGCGAATCGGCCTGCTCCGCTCAGGATGACTCGGCACAAAAAGTCACAACCTCTGAGCCTCTGTTTTCCTATGAACTTCCCGGAAGGTAGGAATCTGCTTTCTTCTTCTGCTGCGCCAGTTCCCAGGCCTTCGCGTATTTCCAGGAGACGTAGGCAGCGTGGTAGAGGTGCAAGAGCAGGCCTTCGCGGCCGTCGAGGAAGCCAAGGCGGAAAAAGTAGTTGTAGAGAAACGTGGCTGCCGGCCGCAAGACGATGTTGAATGCGCTGAAACGGACTTGGCCTTTGGCTGCGACCATCTCCCCACCCAGCGAGGAGTAGCGGTTCATGTGGTCGAGGTAATCGGTGAGGGTGGGGTAGGAGTGATGGAGGAGTGCGCCTTTCAGTCGCCCCGAAATGCCGTCACTAAGTCGCGCGTCTTCGTGAACAGAGCGATCTTCGAATCGCGCCATGCGCTTCTGAAACAGGCGCAACTTGGGATCTGGCCAAAAGCCTCCGTGCTTGATCCAGCGGCCGAGGAAAAAATTCTTGCGGGGAATCCGAAATCCGGTGATGGCGGCGAAAAAAGAGTCGGGATTACCGTGTGCCTTCAAAAGCGCACGCATTTCTCTTCGAGTTTTCCGAGTGTACAGATAGGTCAACTGCCGGACTCGTTCAAACCTCTGCTGGATGTCGCCTGGGGGGGGCGAACTCGGGAATAGGAAAAGAAGTTCTTCGGTGAGCGCTGGCTCCAGACTCTCATCGGCATCCAAGCTTAGAATCCAATTTCCCGTCGCTTTGTCGATCGCCGAATTCTTCTGCGCGGCGTAGCCTTTCCACTCTTCTAGGAAGACCTTGGCGCCGTGCGATTTTGCGATCTCTAAGGTGCGATCGGTCGAGCCGGAGTCAACGACGATGATCTCACCTTTGCCGTCGGCGACGAGCGGCTGGACGCTTGCAAGGGTGCGTCCGAGGTTGGCTTCCTCGTTGTAGGTGATGATGACGACAGAGAGCGTCACGGGGGAAGAATACTCGCTGGTCGGCTCTGGCCGCTACTGGTACCCGCCCGCAAGAGAAAACGCCAAAAGGTGTCGGGGCTGGATTCCTGCTCCGAATAGAGAGTTCCCCTGTGCTCTTCTGTGCACCCTGTGGTTAAGAATAAAAGCAATTACCACAGAGTACAGAGAGGAGCACAGAGGAACCCCGCGGCACTACTGCTGTGGCGGCGGGTTGGCCGGGAGCTGATCTGCTGGCCGCGCCGCTACGTGCGGGATGTTTGGCGTTTGCGTAACCTGGCCGCGCTCGGCATCGGCGATGAGAATGTTCGCGTGGTCGAGCAAGAGGCCCGTGGCACGGTCGAGTTCGACCTGAGCTTTTTCATAGAGCGCTTTCGCGGAGACCAGCGTGGATTCCGCCTGCACAAGGGCTGCTTCGTTCTGTAAGACCAGAGTCGACGTGGAAGCGCCGAGCGCGTACTTTTTCTGCTCGGCATCCAGTGATTGCTTCGCTAAATCCACAGCCGCCTGAGCGGACGCTACGGAGGCGAGATTCTGCTGCACGCCGAATTGCGCGTTGCGCACCTCAATGCGCACCTTATTCTCAGTCTGTTGCAATAGCAATTGCGATTGCCGGTATTCAAACTCCGAGCGGACCTGCGTGGCCTGGGCTACGCGGTTGCGAATGGGAATCGTGAGCTGCACTCCCAAGCCCTTATCGGGGGCGGTGGAGTTAACCAACTGGTTCAGCTCATCGCTGTAGGAAACGGTTGGCGCGGCCACGAAGCCCTGGCAAAATGTGCTCCCCTGGTTCTTTGGGTTTTCGCAGAAGTAGTTTGTATTCTGGGATCCACCCAGTCCGGCGCCGCCGTAGTAGGCAAACAGGTCCAAGCTCGGTAGCAGAGCATTGCGAATGGCTTTATTGCTGATTTTGGTATTGGTAAGGTTGATGCGCGCTTCCGCCAGCTCGGGGCGGTGATTGAGCGCGTCATTCACCAGGTCCTCGGTGGGGAAGACTGGTTGCTGGGTGGGGACTTCCATGGTTGAGGTTGGGATGACCTCGGCATCCGCCAGCCTGGGGTCCACGAGCGTTCGGCTGAGCGCGTTCTTCATGAGCAATTGCTGCAACTGAAGATTCGTTAGTGCGACCGTCAAAGTCTGTTGATCGGTGGCTACGGTGCTCTGTGCGCGCACCACTTCGATGGGCGCGAGAGTTCCGATCTCGACCTGCTTTTTGTTGTCGGAGAGCGTCTTCTCGGCGAAGGCGAGCGACTCTTTCTGCACCCGGACGTTCTCATAGGCGTAAACTAAGTCCCAGTACATGTTTTCGATCTGGTCGACGGTGGTAGTGGTTTGCAGGCGAAAGGCCACATCGGAAAGCTCACGATTGTTCTTGGCAATCCGAATGAAGCGAGCATTCGGGTCGAATCCGAAGCCCTGCAGCAGGTGCTGCGTTAACTGAAACTTGAAATTGGAATTCAGAAGCGGGCTTACCAAACTGTACGGGTTATTGGAAGTGGACCGCGTATTGTTGAAGCCGAGCGACAGATTCGTGCCCCACTGGAATCCCTGAGCGTAGGTAAAGTTCGCCGTGGTCGTGTTCTGACTGCTCCCGCAAAAGGGGCTGGTGCAATCGATCCTGAGGCGATCGAATTGCACAGTGCCGGTGAGACTAGGGTCGAAACTGGCGATCAGCGAGCCGCTGCCGAGGGTTGATATGACCAGGCCGCCCGCGCCGACGCCGGCGCCACCTGCCGCGACCGAGGTTCCGCCCTGGCCCGAGCCGACCTGTGCGCCTAGTCCGCCGACGCCGCCGCCCGGTGTGTTCTGCACGACACCGTTGTTAACGCCGAGAATGGCTGAGCCAGCCTTCGCACGCCAGATGTCGGTATCGGCAATGTTCAGGTTATAGCGCGCGATGGCGATATCGAGATTGTTTTCGAGCGCCAGCGCGACCGCGTCGTTCATCGAAATGTAAAGCTTGCCGTCGCGCATGAGCTGATCAATGCGGGGCGTGTTGGCCAGGTTCGGCGGCGCCACTTCGCGCCGCTTGTATGGCGCAATCAAGTTCGGAAACTGCGAGCGCGGCTGGGAATATTCTTTGACGTCGAACGGCTGCGACGTGGAAGAGGCCGCCTTCTGCATCTGCGCCGAAGGCGCGGAGGGCACGGGGGAAGCGTCCTGCGCCCAGCTGGCTGACACCATGAGGGCGGCCAGACACAGCGCGGCCGCCCGCGAAAACGCGGTGAACACCTCAAATCTTTGCATTCGCATCATCTCCATCAATCAGGCCTGAGAAAAACGGACAGTGGCGTTCCCTTTGTTGTTACGAAGAGCGTTGGGCAAGAGTTCCTTGCGATTCGTAGGCAATCTTTTCCTTTTGGATCGTAAGTCGAATAGTATAGCTGACGCGCCGCTGCGGTTTCGGCGACGGGCGCGGTAAAACTTTGTAAATCACGGAAAGGCGCTTCACAAGCCGGCTTGGAAAGGGCGCGGCTTCGGCTGGTGATCGTTGCGGAGTGCGGAACTCGGAAAAGTATGTGCGCAATCTCAAGCTGATCCTCGCGTACGACGGCTCGGAGTTCGCGGGCTGGCAGGTGCAGCCGAACCTGGCGACGGTGCAGGGTACGCTGGCCTCAGCCATTGGACGCCTGAGCGGTGAAAATGTACTGCCTCAGGGCTCCGGCCGCACCGACGCGGGGGTGCATGCGCTGGCACAGGTGGCGAGCTTTGCGACGGAGTCCAGAATTCCGGTGGAGAATTGGTTGGTGGCGGTGAACGACATCTTGCCGCCCGCGATTCGGGTGCTCGAGGTCAGCGAGGTTCCGCCTGAGTTTCACCCGCGACGGTCTGCTCTGGCCAAAACCTACCGCTATCGCATGTATCGCGGCGCGATCTGTCCGCCGTTTTTGGCACGGTATGTGTGGCATTATCCTTATCCGCTGGAGGAAGCGGCAATGGCGGAGACGGCTCCCTTGGTGGTAGGGGAGCACGACTTCACGTCGTTTGCGGC
>Ga0187818_10000413_pt1 | contig 15271 bp, 10 predicted proteins | sample NC_wetland_sal_i_14_FD_130581 | JGI IMG/M metagenome (GOLD analysis project Ga0187818, IMG submission 130581) | Wetland sediment microbial communities from Neuse River Estuary, North Carolina, USA - SO4_3 | ecosystem: Environmental > Aquatic > Freshwater > Wetlands > Sediment | place: USA... | reverse complement strand
CGGGGCTTGAATCGCTCTTTGCGCAATTCGACAGTGTGATTTCCGGGACTGACGGTGGAAACGAAGAGCGTGCCGTCGGGCTGGATCGTACCGACGAGAGTTTGATCGACGAGAACCGTAGTTCCGGGATTGCCGCCCTGGATGGTGAGCGTGGCCAGGCGAGGCTGGGGTTGGAGGTTGGGCTGGGGTTGGAGATTGAAAACGAGCTTGGCCGGTTCGCCCTTGCGAATGCGGATCTTTTGCGGGGGAGGATCCTGGAAGCCGCTCTTTGAGACTTGTACAACGTAGTCCTTGAGCTCGAGATTCGGCAGGCGCAACTGACCGGCCTGCGTGAGTTGCGGCTGAAGTTTTCCGTTGAGAAAAACTCTTGCGCCGTCTTGACCGGCATCGACCAGGAGCGTGCCCACTTTGCGACCGGACTCGGCGGGCGGCTGATCATCGGGCGTGATTTTTCCGGTGGCGGTGTCGGAAGAAACGGGCAAATCAGGCTGGGATGCTTCGGGAGTCGCTTGTGCCGGAGCCGGGATGATGGGAGCGGCGACGCTGGGGGCGGGAGAGGAGGCGGCCGGGGCAGAGGCAGCGGGCACCGGGACGCTGGGTGCCGAGACGCTAGTCGCGGTTGCCGGGAACGTGGCTACGGGCGGAGCCTGATGTTTTCGCGCAAAGAAGAAGGTCGCTGCGACCAGGACTATCGCGGCGCCGGAGACGAGAACCAACATTGCCGAGTTCGACCTCGGGTGTTGCTCTGCCTGGGATGCCGGAGATGTGACTTTGGCCGCCAGTGCGGAGGGCTCGGCGACGGGAACAGTAGCAGCTTTTGGCGCGGGAAGCTGCTGTGCCTTTGGTGGAGTACTGCGGAGTCTACCCCGCAGCGGAGCTCTGAGCGGAGTTTGGCTCGGCGGGACAATGCTGGTAGCAACGTTGCCGGGTGGGTTCGGGTTGGGCGGAATCGCACTCGGCGGAACCGGGCTTGGCGCAACCTCCTTTGCCTCAGCCTGCATCGGCAAGACCGGGCTGGGCGCTACCTGTTTTGTCGTAACCTGCGTCGACAAAACCGGACTTGGTGAAACCTCACTTGACGCAACCTTGATTGGAGGAATCTGGCTGCTATCGGGTGAAGGCTTCGGAGGGCTGGGCCGCGGGACGTGAAGAATCACCGTCGCGCCTTTGCTGCGCGGCGACGCGCCGGAACTCTCCTGGGGGATCAATCCTAAGCGGAGGAGCAGGGCGTTGGCGATGGACAAGATTTCGCCATCCGTCCAATGTTTGGCGGCCACCGTTTGTATGCGCACGGCTAACGCTTGTTTTGCAGCAACGTCGGTGGCCCCATCGATTTCGCGCTGCAGACGCCGCAAGTCTTCCAAGTCGCCCCGGCGAGCCAGGCGGCGCTGAGCGCCCTGGTCGCGCTGGATTTCATCCTGGATCTGAAGCAACTTGGGATCGTGGGGATGAACGGCCAATCCCTCCGCAACCCATGCCAAGGCTGCGAAGAGATCACCGGAGGACTGCAGCTTGTGCGCTTGCGAAACCCAGTCCTCCACAGAGCTTGTTTCTTTCAGGTCTACGACCAGGCCGAGGATCGTTTTGGCCGTGGGATGCGCGGGGTTCAAGTTGAGCGCCTGATTGGCCAGCTTCTCGGCTGCCAGCCAATCGGTCTCCAGCATGGAATGCGCGTGCTCCACCAGTGCGTTGGCCAGAATGGCGCGGGCGAGAGAATTGTTTTTATCCAGCTCGTAGGCTTTGCGCAACAACTGAATCGCTTCGGCGGACTTCCGCTGCGCGAACAGTTCCTGACTTTCGGTGATCAGACGGTCGGCTTCGGCCTTGCGCTTGACGCCATCCTGGGCGAGTTTTTCCAGTTCGGACAGGCGAGCATCGCTAGAGAATTCGGCTGCGCCTCGCAACAAATCCAGGGCGCGAGAGTAGTCGCCCGAACCGAGACAGCTGTTGATCTGCTCAACGAGCTGCGTTTTCCATTCGGTACGGTTTTGCTGGTCGACTCTTTTCTCCAAGTGCTCTACCCTCGAAGATCGAGGTCCATGCCACCCCGGCCGAGGCCTTGCCTGACCTCGTAGCTTGCCAATTCTCTGGGTGAAAAAGGGAAGTTCATGGGCCGCCTCGCTGTGCGGGGCCTCGAAAAATCTTACCCGATTGGGCGGAAAAGACTAGTGTCCTGGGAGTTGCGCCGCAGGCCGTGTCCCCTTAGTTGCGACGGGTCTTTCATTCCTCGCGTATCTCAAAACTCGGAATCCCCGCATATCACGCGTGTCGGACGGGGTCAGCAGCCAAATTCTCAATAGGTGAGGGGCGGGAACAGCCCGAGTAAGGGAATCCGACTCTGGCACAGAGCACGTTTTCCGGCTGCCGTATCAGCTTGAATGTAGCTCCGTGAACGCATACGCATTCGTATCTCTCTCAAGGAATGTCGGCCCCGCAGACAACTCCCAGCTAAATCCTGAATCGGTTTCACCTACCTGCCGATCACGACCACGGTTGCCTTATCCAGTTTGCTCGATGCTGACGTGCCTTCGTGCCTCATCTGATGTGCGGCATCGTCCCACGTCAACTTTGTAACTGAGCCACCACCCTCCTCGTAGGCATACGTCTTTCCGTCATCCTCGAAAAGGGTAAAGCTGCCGTTCGCTCCCGGATACACGCGCACGGACGCAATCGTCTGCGTCTGCTGTGCGCTATCCGCCTCCGAGCCAAGCGGCACAATGCTTCCCGCCTTCACGAACAACGGCAGCGTGTCGATGGGAGCGTCGGCCACAATGGTCTGTCCGCCGTGCAGCCGCTCATTCGTCCAGTAGTTGTACCAGTCACAACCTGCGGGCAGATACACTGTCCGATGGGTCGCGCCCTGCTCGGTCACCGGAGCAACCAGGAACGCCGGTCCATACATGTATTCATCTGGAATGTCCGCCACGTTCGGATCGCTCGGGAAATCCATGAAAAGCGTCCGCATATAGGGAGCGCCTGTCTGGTAACTGCGATACGCTAACGAGTAAGTGTAGGGCAGAAGCTGGTAGCGCAGTTTCAGGTACTTCGTCAGAATTGGCTCCGCCTGCTTGCCGTACGACCATACCTCGTTGTGAGCTCTCTCGCCATGCGCTCGCATGACCGGCTGAAAAGCGCCCCATTCAAACCACCGCACAAACAGTTCGGGATAGTCCTCATAATTGGCAATCGTGTCGCGTGCGTCCGATCCGTCGATCAGCGGCTTGTGCTCGGCGCGGTAGTCCGCAGGAATCGCCGGCGAGAAAAACCCTGCAATATCCGTATCCCAGTACGGTAGTCCTGTTGCCGCAAAATTCAGCCCTGCCGGAATCGAGCGCCTCAGCATGTCCCACGTCGAAACAATATCGCTCGACCAGAAAACCGTGCCGTTGCGTTGCGCCCCCAGGTACGCCGCCCGCGCCAGGATCATGACCCTCCTGCTGTCTCCGAAATCCCGCCGGAACCCTTCGTATGCCGAAGCCGTGTGAAATAGGGGATAGACGTTGTAGAAACGTATGCCCGAACCGATCGAGAACACATCTCCCGCTGGGTCGATATCCGGCTCTGTCTCATCCAGCCACAGATAATCAAATCCGTACGGCTTTATGTACCGGTCGCGAATCTTCTCCCAAAACCACTTCGCCGCCTCAGGGTTCGTTGTATCGAGATTCGGTCCGATGACTTCCTTGGTCCATCCCGGATCGGGTGTTCCGTCGGGCTTGTGGATTAGCCATCCATTGTTCTGCAGCATGTCGTAAAACTGTGTGCCTCGGGAAAAGTGTGGCCAGACGCTCAACAGCGTACTCACACCCATCGAATGCAGTGCACGATTCATCGCTGCCGGGTCCGGCCAGCGCTCCGGGTCGAGATCCAGTTCTCCCTGCTTCGTCATGTTGAGGAAGTCCACCACCATGACATCCAACGGCAACTTCTTCTGGCGATACTGCTTGGCCACATCCAAAACTTGTTCCTGCGTTGGATAAATCGCTTTGCTCTGGATGTATCCATACGCTGACTTCGGCAGCATGTGCGTCACGCCGGTCAGCAGACGATAGCCCTGGTAAATCTCGTCGCTCGTGTCCCCTGCAATCACGAAATACGAAACACGGTCGCCGACCTCCGAAGACCACGTATTCCGCCCATTGAACCCCAAATCCACCGTTGTTTTGGACGGGTTGTCCCACACCAGTCCGTAGCCGCGGCTTGACAACATGAACGGTACGCAAACGTCTTCGCCGCCAATTGCCGAATAATCATGCCAGCAGCGGATCTCGTGATCTCGCAGGTCCATCCAGCCCTTCTGCTGCTGCCCTAGGCCGTAGTAGTGCTCGTCCGCGGGCGAGTCGAATATGGCTGCAACCGAGTAGCCCTTCGCCCCCGCGTCCTGCTGAGCAACGTCCGCGCGTTCCGGCGCCATCGTCCACGTCCGCATGTGCAGCAGCATCTTGCCTGCGGGCGTCGTCACTAGAAGCGCATCGTTGTGCGGACCGTGTCCGCCGACTCCACCAAAGTACTGTTCGCGCAGCTGACGATTCAACGCGTCCAGCGGCATTGGCTGCGGCAGCTTCTCAGCCGGAAGATCTCCGGGCGACAAACGCACCACCATCCTGGCCGATCGAAATACGTCGCCACCTTCCGCGTCACGCTCGTGCGTCCATCCACCTTCCGACGGCTTTGCCACAAAACCATAGCCCGGAGCACCGGTCGCCCCCGCCTTGTTGGTGCTCATCGTTAGCCGAACAATGTTCGCGGCATAAGGCTCAAGCGAAATGACCCGTCCATCCCGCTCCAGCACGAGTGGGGCACTCTGAGCGGTCGCCACGCCTCCCAGCGATAATGTCAGGAACACGCATCCTAGTCTGTGCGCCAGTGTCTTCCAGGCGAAACGCCGACTAATTTGGGACCCACGACCATCACAGCTGCACCGATCCATCAGGCACGAACTCTCCATTGCTCTCTCTCCGCCAGCGCCGTTGCTCTCAAGGTGAAAACGCTCCTCTTCCCAGCTTGGGAACGCAGCGCAATCCTATAAGACGCCCGCCTTCGGAGTCCATGCATTCTATCCGGCTCGAATGCAACAGATCCATCGTCGACGCCATCTGCATATTCTCTGTCATTGATGCCGGCTCGGAATCAACACCAGAGCCGTTGTTGGCCCCGGCTTTTCCTCGGCACGTTCTCCACCGATCGTTCTATCTTCTTTGCTGTTGCATGCCAGAGCCGTATCCGTCCCTCTCGCTCCCGTCAATCCTGACAAGTCGAATCCCGAAAGTAATTGTGAAAATCGGGTTCCTGGATCACGGGACCCGGAAGTTATGCCGGGCCACAAGTCTGTAATAGGACAAATGAAATCTCGCTGACTCCCCAGAAGTCGGCATCTGGGAGCTCATCTCAGAAGGCTGGCGGCTGGCGGACGCCGTCCGGCACAATGAACGCATCCACGCGCAATCCGTCGGGTAAGCGCGCTCCCGGATCGAGTTCCACCAGAGTTTCCAAAATCTTCGTATCGACTCTTTCCGTCGGTTCGTCCGTCCGGACATTCTTCGGACCCAACTGCTGCCCGACGCGTACCACATGTCCCCAGAATCTCTGCTTTCCAAAAGCATCTGCAGTAACGTAAGCCTTTTGTCCCACACTCACCTTGCTCACGTCGGTTTCGTCCACGTCAACACGCACGCGGAGCGTTTTGCGATCACCGATCGTCAGAATCGGGTCGGGGACAGTGGAGGAATTTGACACGCTCTCTCCGCTGCGATGGTGTTTCCGCAGCACGCTGCCGTCAATGGGCGAGCGGATGAACGTCTTTTCGTATCGCGCCTGCGCCTCTTCCAGTTGCGCCTGCGCCAGCTTCAGATCGGCTTCGGCGAGCGATTGGTCTTCCTCCCGGGCATGATCGTCCACCAGTGCGTGCTGCTCGACGGCGGCATCATATTTGGCCTTGGCGACGTCGGCTTCCCGGGCGTAACGATCGAGTTCTTCGCGCGAAACCACCCCGGCCCCGAACAACTCCTGTCGCCGCTTCAACTCCGACCGTGCGTCTTCCATCACCGCCTTGGCCTCGTTCACAGATGACCAAGCCTCGTCGCGCTCCTGGCGTCGTGCTCCGTTCATGACTTTCCGCAGCACGGCGGCTTTGGCCGCAACGTTGGCCTGGGCCGACTCGACCTGCGCGCGATAGTCGGCGTTCTCCAGTTCGGCCAGCACCTGCCCCCTGTGGACGACGTCGCCTTCCTCAACGTCGACCGACTTCAGCCGCCCGCTCAACTCCGACCCGATTTTGATGTCCTCGGAGTACGGCTCCACGCGCCCCGGCCCGGCAATCGGCGCCGGCCCGTGGCGGACCGGGACCGCGGTCGCCATTGCTGCTTGACCCGAATGCCTTGACGCTACCACCAATGACGCTGTCAGCAAAAAGACGCCTAGCCCCACCGCCAAGGCAGTCCGGTTCTTCCACAGAGCGCTCACCGAAATTTGTCCACTCATAGACTTCTCCACTTCTTAAGCTGAAACTGCGTCCTTAAGCCCAGCCCACACCGGCTTGAGGCAAACTGTGCGCCAGCAAACCCGGTGGCGGCATCTCCACCGCACTCGAACTGGCAATGGCTCCGTCTTCGATCTTCACAATGCGATCGGCGAAGCCGAGAACGCGCGAATCGTGCGTAACGATGGCCACTGCGCGCCCACGCTGGTGCGCCAACGCGCTCATCATCTCCATCACGTTGCGCCCCGTATGCGAGTCCAGCGCCGCCGTGGGTTCGTCCGCCAGAATGATCCCCGGATCACCCGCCAATGCCCGCGCAATCGCCACACGCTGTTTCTGGCCACCGCTCAAATCCGCGGGAGAACTGCCGTACTTCTCACCTAACCCTACTTGTTCGATCAATTCCCGAGCCCGTAGCTTCGCCTTGGCCGTCGCCGTTCCCTTCAGGTCCAGCATCAGCTCCACGTTCTCGCCCGCCGTCAGCGTCGGAAACAGATTGAATCCCTGGAATACAAAGCCGATATGCTCCAGCCGCAGCGCCGGCAGATCTTTTTGCCGCAGCCCCACTACTTCCCGTCCCGCCACCCGCACGCTTCCCGAAGTCGCCGTGAGAATGCATCCCATGATCGAAAGCAGCGTGGTCTTGCCGCTCCCCGAAGGCCCCATCAGCATCAGCAGTTCTCCCCTATGGACGTCCAGGTCAACGTCGCGCAGGGCCAGCGTACCGGCTGTTCCCTCATCATATTTTTTCGTTACACCTCGAACTGCAATTGCCGGCTGCATTCTTAGGTCTCCTGATCGCAAGTCATTCTCAGTTTGTCATCCCGCGGCTTTTTCTGTTTGTCATTCTGAGGAGCGGCGACGAGGAACCTGCTTCCTCTCACCGCGAACCTCCTTACCCCTTGAACACCATCGCTGGATCGATCCGCGTCACTTTGTTGATCGAAACCAGCGCCGCCCCAACACACATCGCCAACGTCAGAAAGAACATGCCAACCGCCATCGGCATCGGCATCAGGATCGCCGCTCCGCCCTTCTCGCTGCCGTGCACCACGAACACGCTCACGATCATTCCCAGCACATATCCGATCACCGCGCTGAGGGCTGCCTGCGTCATGATCACCTTGTAGACGTAGCTGTTAGGGGCTCCCATCGCCTTCAGCGTCCCGAATTCGCGAATGTGATCCACCGTGGTCGCGTAAATCGTCTGCGCCACCACTACAAATCCCACCACCAAGCCGAGCACCGCGGCGATCAGCACGGCCACCCCGGCCCCGGTCGTGAACATCCAGTAGAAGGTCGTCATGTGGCTGAACTGGGCCGTCGTGAACACGTCCACGTCCGTGACGTGTTCGAGCAGATCGCGCCGCACCTGCTGTGCATCGGCTCCCGGCGCCACTTTCACCAGGATGAACAGCGTCTGGTCCTCCCGCAACCGGGTAAAATCCTGCGCGTTCTTGAAGGTCGTGAACACGTATGGCGAAGTCGTGAACGACCGGATTCCGCGGGTAAAGCCCACCACCCGCGCCCGATGCCCCCCGATTTCGAAGACTTCTCCCGCGCGCGTCACCCCCAGCTTCTGCTTGTAGAGTTCATCCAGAATCACGGCATCGGGAGCCTTCAGGTCTTCGACCCGCCCCTCGACCAAATTCCACGGCCGCTCCAGCGGATCGTCCACGTTGATCCCCACAATCTGCACCGACTCCTGCCCGCCGTCGTGCCGCTTCCACTGCGTAAAGCGTGCGATGATTTTCTGCGCGTCCGCCACGCCCGGGACCGCTCGCACCTGATTCAGCTTGCGCTCACTGAAGGCCACCGCCTGCTCCACGTAGGGCACATTCTTCGATGTGATCCACAAGTCCGCGCCCGAGTGATCGATCAGATTGGAAGTCGCTGTCGTGAATCCGATGAACAATCCCAGTTGCACCACAATCAAAACGACGGAGAACACGATGCCTGTCAGCGTGACCGCCAGCCGCACTTTGTCATGAAACAAATTTCGTTGTGCCAGAGGAGGCATGACTAGTTCTCCTCGCTCTTCGTATTGCGCAACATCCCACGCAGGGTTACATCAAGCATCAGCTCGGCGCGCTCTTGCAGCGGCCGCCACTGGACCCACGGATCTTTGCATTTCGCAATCTGGAGCGAAATCACTCCATGCACCCCCGCCCACAGCGTTTGCGACGCCAGCTCCGCGTCCCGGATCTCTTCCCGGAAGCATCCCGCGTCGATCGCCATCTGGACCGCCAACTTCAGCATGGCGTAGGCGTCCATCTCGGGATTGCCTCGAATCTCCAGTTCTTCCTCGTCTGGCTCATGCGGAGGATGCGGCGTCATGAACATGAACACGTAGTGGTTGGGATAGCGTCGCCCAAACTCCACGTAATTCCGCCCGATCTGCCGAAGCCGCGCGAGCGGATCAGAGGGCATCGCCGAGCTCGTCATGACTTCCTGTAAGTGCGCAAAATCCTCCCGGCAGAGCTCGCTAAACAGCTCTTTCTTGTCGGCAAAATGCACGTAAATGGCAGTCGGCGAATACTCAATCTTCTCCGCCACCTTCCGCATGGAGACGCCTTCATATCCCTCGCTGACAAACAACTCGCGGGCCGCGTCGAGGATCTTGTCCCGGGTCTCGGACTTCTCGCGTTCTCGTCGCTCTTTGATTCCCATAACAATGGTCCTTTGGTTAACGCCGTTTAGTTAACGTTGTTAAGTTACTGCCTTACGTTAAGTCTTGTCAAGGGGAATCTGCGAGAATCTGCTGATATCTGGATAAGTTATTGAACAAAATGGAGATATTATCTGACAGCGGTGTCGGCAGCCGACGACAACGGAGCGGTGAAGGCATCAGGTGGTGGGTGCCTGGAAGGTGGCTTCGAGAAAATTATCCCTCGATCTCCCAGAAGCCCGTTTCTGGCCAATCAACTGCCTGAGATCAGGAGTGCATATGTAAGGTCTTATCGCGAGCGGGGTTTCAGTCGCGACCAGCCCAGTCGATCTGCAAACTCGGAGGCCGCTTTAAGGTCTGCATTACCACGCAATACTGTTCTGTTTTCTCCCGCAATCCGCGCAGTTGTTCCGGCGTTGCCTTAGGTGCATCAACATCAAGATACAGGCGAATGCTTTCAAAGCCTACCGGGACATCTTTCGATATACCAAGAGTACCTCGGAGATCCAAGTCGCCGTCCACCCTGACCTCAATGCGTTCGGTCGGTATGCCCATAGCCGCAGCTACCATTTGACACGTGATCTGCGCGCAAGCCGCCAGAGCCCCAAGCAAAAGGTCACCGGAACAGGCGCCAGCACCGGCGCCTCCAACTCCCTTGTGCGCCTCAGCCTGGTAGATGGCACGTCCAATATCGACGGAGCACGCTATCGGAACGTCTGTCTGTGCGCCTTTGGCACGGATTGTGATTTTCGAAGTATTTGGATCGTTGCGGTATTGCTCTTTCAAAGGCTTCTGAAGCGATCGAATATCCACGGCAACCTCGTTCTTTGTCTCACCGGACCACCGCTCGCAATGTTAAACGGCTCCCCGGCCTTGCGTCTTGAAGCCGGTCCATATGAATGGTAGCATCTGGGGAGCCATGCAAAAGTTTGTCATTGAACGGGAAATCCCGGGGGCAGGAAATCTGACCGAAGCCCAATTGCGGGAGGTCTCCCAAAAGTCGGTCAGCGTTCTGAAAGGATTGGGGCCCGAGATCCAGTGGCTCCATAGTTACGTCACCGGCGACAAGGTGTACTGCATCTATCTTGCATCAGACGAAGCGGTCATCCAGGAGCACGCCAGGCGAGTGGGGATTCCGGCCAGCCGCGTCTCCGCCGTGCGCCGACTTATTGACCCAACAATGGCAGGGTGAGCGCAGGCTGAATCTTTCGGCGTGTTGCAGTATTCCTTTCGTCGCCAGAGTCAGTCTCCACCGAGCTGCCCTTGCGCTAAGACACTGGAGATGAAGTCTCGGGCATCCGCACCTCTTCAATAGCTTTCTCGACCCGCAAAGCCGAGCCGTCTAACCACGCCTTCGCGGCTACGGTGTTGGTCAATGCCTGCCGTGCCGGCTTCAGGGCGGCTTCCAACTTGGCCTGCTCCGTGGACGTGAGCGGAGCGCCAATGTTTTGGCGCAGCGCAGCCGCTGCGCCTGCCAGTCGCAGCGAACGCTCGGCTTCGAGTTGAGCAGCCGCCGAGCACGCAGAACACTCCAGCAGGCGCGCAATTCCGCGTTTATGGTTCAGTTCCTGAAAAAGTCTTATGCTTTCGCCGTAGAGAGCGCGCGCGGTGGAATAATCGCCCTGTTCTCTCGCCAAGCTGCCCAGATCAGCGAGCGTGCTCGCAATGCCCCAGCGGTCACCGAGCTCGCGAAAAATTGCCAGACCCTGTTCGTACAATGTCCGCGCCGCGGAATCACCCTGGTCGCGCGCGACATCCCCTTGGTAGTTCAGGGACCAGGCGATGCCTATCCGATCTCCCAGTCCTCGGAAGATCGAAAGGCACTCCGCCTGTAGCGAGCGCACGCGGTCATAGTCTCCCTGTACCTTGAAGACATTGGCCAAGTTACTGAGGGCACGGGCGACGGCCTTCTGGTCGCCCGTTTCTCTCCACAGCGCAAGACTTTCTTCGAATAGAGCACGCGCAATTGCCACGTCACCCCGGTCGCGTGCAAGTACCGCCAGCGCGTTTAGAGAGACGGCAACACCGGTTTTGTCCCCCAACTGGAGCGCGATGTCTTGACTTTCGCCGATCAGCACATCCGCCGGGGCGTAATCCCCCTGCTCGCCGGCGAGCACGCCGGCCGCAAAGAGGGCTCGTGCACGCGCCTTCGTGGGAGCCTGCGCTCCTGCGAGCTTCAATAGCTTACCCAACCTGTCTCTACCTTCGGCGAGGTACTCGCGAATCTCCCAAAAACGAAACAGCGCTGTACCAAGACGCAAGCCCCACTCCGCGTCTCCGGTTTCTGTCAGCCACTCAAGAGCTGCGCGAAAGTTGTCATATTCGAACGCGAACCGTTCCAGCCATTGCGCGCTCTCCTCGGTAGCGTCTTCTTCCGCCAGCACCAGGCAATAGGCGGCATGGGCGCGCTTCGTCAAGGGCTGCTCCCCGCTGGCTTTCAGCTTTTCCAGGGCGTACTCACGAATCGTTTCCAGCATTATGAACCGAGATTCACCCTTCACATGCTCGACCTGCTGTACCAGACTCTTATCCACCATCGACGCCATGCCATCAAGCAGGTCTAAATCGAGGTCGGCTTTGGTGTCGCAAACGGCTTCCACCCCTTCCAGATTGCATCCGCCAGCGAACACAGATAATCGTCGAAAAAGTTTCTGCTCGGCAGCGCTCAGAAGGTCGTAGCTCCAGTCCATGGCCGCACGAAGCGTCTGTTGCCGCTGGGGCAAGTCGCGCGCGCCTCCAGTCAAGAGCTGCAACCGGCTCGCTAAGCGCGTCAGCATCAAAGAAGGAGAAAGGACTTTGACCCGGGCGGCGGCGAGCTCGATCGCGAGGGGCAGACCATCTAACCGGGCGCAAATCTCACAGACGGCCGCGGCGTTTTCTCGATTAAGCTCAAAATCTGGCTTGGTGGCGACGGCACGTTGTACGAACAACGCGACCGCCGGGCATTGTGACAGAAGCTCCACTGAGGCTTTGGACCGCGAATCCGGCAACGCAAGCGGCGGCACGGCAAACTCATGTTCTCCATACACATGAAGCGCCGCGCGGCTGGTTACAATGATTTTAAGTTTGGGTGCTGTCGCCAGAAGATCGGCAACAGTAGGAGCTGCCTGAACCAAATGCTCGAAGTTGTCCAGCAGGAGCAGCATGGGTGCGCGCGATGTGCCCTGCAAATTCTTCCTGAGTATCTCGATCGCCGAGTGGCCTCCGGCCTCGCGGATTCCCAATGTTTGAACGATCGCGGAAGCGATCAAAGCCGGGTCACCCAGCGACGAGAGCGAGACAAAATGAGTTCCACCTGCAAAATGCTCAGCCAGTTCACTTACCACCTGCACCGCAAGGCGAGTCTTGCCTATCCCGCCTGGGCCCGTGACCGTAAGGAGGCGCACATCTTCACGTCTCAGAAGTTCTTTGACCGCAGCTACTTCTTTCTTCCGCCCTACAAATCCGGTCCGTTGTACGGGAAGATTCGTCGGGCGGGTTTCCAAATGCTGAACTGGCTTCTCTGAGAAACGGTCGCGTATTGCCGCAAACTCCCGCGCTAGATACCGGGTGAGGATATGGCCTGCAGGCCGAGCGTTCGGGCTAACAGGGGCGGCCATGGCAACAGGGGTGGCTCTTTGCATTTCTCCCTTGAGTCGCTTCAAGTCCGAGCAAATATCGGCGGCATGCTGGAAGCGCTTCTCGCGTTTCTTTTCCAACGCTCTTGCAATGATTGTGTCCAGAGCGGCAGGCACGGACGAATCCACCTTGCTGCCAGGGGCAGGCTGCGCGTTCAGGATCGCATTCATCAGCACTACACGATTCTTGCCAAGGAAGGGTTTCTGGCCCGTGGCCATTTCGTAAAGGACCACACCCAACGAGAACAGATCGCTGCGTGCGTCAATCTCTTCACCACGCACCTGCTCCGGAGACATATAAGAAGTTGTGCCCGGAATAACGCCGTCCAGGGTAAGTGCCTCCTGCTCGGACTGGTCTTCCGCAACATGAGGGCCGCACACCTTGGCCAACCCGAAATCCAGAATCTTCATCTGCCCGCGGCCGACGATAAACATATTCCCCGGTTTGATGTCCCGGTGGATAATCCCCTTCGCATGGGCCGCTTGCAGGGCATCGGATGTCTGAATCCCAAAATCCAAGAGCTCGTCGGTTGAAATCGGCCCTTCTTGGATTCGCTGCTTCAGGCTCATTCCTTCCAGCAACTCCATGACGATCACCGGCTGATGATCATGCTCTTCCACTTCGTAGATAGTGCAGATGTTGGGGTGATTCAAGGAAGAGGCGGCGCGGGCTTCGCGCTCAAACCGCCGGAGCGCTCTCTCGTCACATACGAGCTTCTCTGGCAGGAATTTCAGAGCGACCCGGCGTCCCAAGCGGATATCCTCCGCTTCGTACACCACACCCATGCCGCCGCTGCCCAGTCTACGAAGCACCTTGTAATGTGCAACCGTTTGGCCGACGAGGGCGCTGGTCTCGGGCGCTTCCTTCCGGGCGGCGTTCTGGGCCCCGCCCTCCAGCGCGGGCTTTTCCAGGAAATCGCCCAATTTCTCGTGAGAGCTCAACAGGGACATGACCTCCTGGACCAGCGGAGTGTCGCCAGCGCAAGCCTGGCGTAAGAAAGCTTCCTGCTGTTCTGCGGACAAACGCAGCGCCGCCTGCAGTAAATCGTCCACACGTTTCCAGCGTTCAGCATCCATTACGATCCGCGATTCATTTCACGATGGAGCCAGGCTCGCGCCGTGCTCCAGTCGCGAGATACGGTAACAGCGGATACGTCGAGCACATCGGCCGTCTCCGCGAAGTTCAATCCCCCGAAAAAACGCAGCTCGACCACCTGCGCTTTGCGTGGATCCAGTTTAGCCAGAGCTTTCAAAGCGTCGTCGAGAACCACTACGTCAACGCCTTTGCCACGCGCAAGCTGGGATGCGTCTTCCAGGGGCACTGTAGCCTGACCCGCACCCCGCTTCGAGGCGCGGTGGCGCCGGGCATAGTCGACCAGAATCTGCCGGATGAGCTGGGCAGCGATGGCAAAAAAATGGGTGCGGCTTTCCCACTGCGGAGGTTGCATCCGAAACAGCCGCAGATACGCTTCGTTCACCAGTGCTGCACTTTGCAGAGTGTGGTCAGGACGCTCCTTGCGCAGTTCCCAGTGGGCCAGGCGACGCAATTCTTTGTAAACAACTGGCACCAGGGCATCGAGCGCGGCGCGATCGCCGCCCTGCCAGTCCTGCAGAAGCTTCGTAATCTCGCTTGTCGAGTTCTGCCCCACAAAGGCCCCAGGGGGAGGCGTTTGCGAGCTAGCGTAGCCATGTCCGCGTCGAATGTCAACCTGAGGTCACGGAGGTCCTGCCGAGCGAGCGATTCTGCTTCGAGGCGAAAAGATTTTCAAGCCGTGATCAGATTTGCCCCGCCATTGCGCTGTTAGAGATAGAGCACAAGAAGTTCCCGTTGGGGGAAATCTTCAAATTGCGCTCAGAAAAGGAGAACGAAATGAAAACCAAAGTGTTTATCGCCTCACATCCGGGTGTGCTATTTGCTGCCGTGCTGGCACTTTCGTCGTTTGCCATGGCGCAGCACGAGATGCCACAAGACTCTACATCCGGCTCGCCAAATCTCGTTCAACTCGTTCGCGACGCTACGCGAAAGTTCATTGACGTGAACGCCGCCACTGCGGCCGGCTACGGGCCTTTCCTCGGCTGCGTTACCGGTCCGGACCACGGTGCCATGGGCGTGCACTACGTCAATGGCGCTCTGCTGGACGGCGAGCTTGATGTCTCACACCCGCAAGCCTTGATCTACGAGCCGTCGGACGGCGCCATGCGGCTGGTAGGCGTCGAGTTCATCGTCTTTGCGGACGACTGGCTGAAGAGTCATAACAACACTCCTCCCGTGCTGGATGGCCAAGTCTTCCAATTCGTTGATAGCCCAAACCGCTTCAACACACCTGCGTTCTTTGAGCTGCACGTCTGGGCTTGGCGGGACAACCCCCAGGGTGCGTATGTCGACTGGAACAATCACGTGAGTTGCGACCGTCAATAATGGCGGGGGGATGTGGGATGCACGGAGCGCTTTCCACATCCCATGCCCGGGTTGATTGGGCAACACGGCTGAGATTAACTAATCAAATT
>Ga0187818_10000412_pt1 | contig 15277 bp, 13 predicted proteins | sample NC_wetland_sal_i_14_FD_130581 | JGI IMG/M metagenome (GOLD analysis project Ga0187818, IMG submission 130581) | Wetland sediment microbial communities from Neuse River Estuary, North Carolina, USA - SO4_3 | ecosystem: Environmental > Aquatic > Freshwater > Wetlands > Sediment | place: USA... | reverse complement strand
GAACTCGATCTCCGCTTCAAGGTATGCTTTGGTGCGAGGCGGTGCGAGATCATAGCAAGCGCGGAGACGTTCGGCAGCAAGCCTCTCAGTGTAGTAACCGGGCATGGCGCGATCTCGCCATAATAAAAGAATGCCATGCTTGTCTCTCACCCCCCGCCGTTTATCAAGCAGCGAGGCGAGACGGGGCGCGTGAGCGCAGAGTGGCCGGATGGGGCTCGCTGTCCCACATACCCACCACAGTCCATAACAGACACTGTAGGCGGTTAAAAGGACGGCGGCGAAAAACGTCCGCCCAACCGCCAATCATCAGAGGTTGGTTGCGGGGGGTGGATTTGAACCACCGACCTTTGGGTTATGAGCCCAACGAGCTACCAGACTGCTCCACCCCGCACACTGATCATAACAACCGCACCGAAGGCCGTCAAACCGCGAGGACGCGGGGTGGTACTGCAGCCCGACAGCGAGGCGAACCTGGCGCGCGAAATATTGCGCCACAAAAGGAGCGATGCCACGCTAGAGCGCGCAGAGCTTTCAGTCTGACTTGTGGTCATGCCACGGCATAGGAAAAGCTCCAGCAGCGTCGTAGGAGCGGCAAGCCACGGATAGTGTTTTGCCGCCGCAGTTGGGGCACCAGAGACCAAAGACCTGATTGAAATCAAAGGCCAGTTGCGGTAGGCTCGATGACCTAGAGTCATATCTATGTCCGGGATCGCCAGCAGCCGGGCCGCTCCGCCGCTCTACCAGCGCCATCCCCCGCCGCATCCGCGGTCTGAGGTCAGACGCGCCCGCATTGTCGAAGCCGCCATGCAGCAGTTCGCCGAGAAGGGCTATCACGCGGTGCGAATGGGCGACGTCGCCGGCGCACTCGGGATCGCCAAGGGCTCGATCTTCCAGCACTTTGGCAGCAAGGACGGACTGTTCTTCGAAGTTTACAAGCGCGCTGTGCGCGCGTTCCCCAAGTATCTGGACGCGCCCGGGGAAATCCGGGCGGCAGGATTCTTCAACGTGCTCCGGTACTGGCTGGTTCGTACCGAGCACATGCTCCAGGAAGACTGGATTCCCTATCGCATTGCGCTGCTGGGCAACTATGGCACGGATCTCATCCTGAAGCGCGAGATCAACCGGTTCCTGATGGCAGAAGATCCCTATGGCACGGTAAATTTTGTCCGCTTCGGTCTGGAGCGTCACGAACTCCGCAAGGACATGGACAGCGAAATGATCGTGTCCATCCTCGATTGGATGATGGAGCGGTTCCAGGATGCGCTGCTCACTGCGGAACTTGATCCCGGTCTGTTCCGCCGGCAAGGCGAAGCGCCGGAAAGGAAAGAAGCGAGAATCCAGCAGTTTCTTGCCGTGCTGCAGCGGGCGATTGGGGCGGCTGCGCCTAGTCCGCGCCGGAGTTCACGGCTAGCGCGACGTCAACGTCGCCGGTAGTCAGTAAAATGACAGGAACGGCAGTGCGCATGCGCTGGCTTTTGCTTCGAATTCTGGGGTCATGGGAAGAGCATGAATATGCAAGTGTCCATCGAGCGGATTCTCTCCAGCTACAACGAGCGCGCCCCTTTGGCCGAGGCTTCGACCATACCGGCTTCCTGGTATGTGGATCCGCGGATTGCGGACTTGGAGCGCCTGAACGTATTCAGCCAAACGTGGCAGCTCGTTGCCCGAACCGATCAATTACGGCGCGCCGGAGACTTTGTCGCGACGCGGCTCGCGGGTGAGCCCCTGGTCATTGTGCGTGGAGATGACGGAACCTTGCGCGCTTTTTACAACGTCTGCCGGCATCACGCCGCCGCGGTCGTAACCGAACCGTGTGGCCACACATCCATCTTGCAGTGTCCGTATCATGGCTGGAAATACGGGCTCGACGGATCGCTCAAAGGCATGCCGGAATTCGACGGCGTGAAGAACTTTGAACGGGCGAAAAACGGCCTGGTTTCCGTTAAGGTTGAAACCTGGGAGTGCTTCGTATTCGCGAACCTCGATCCGCAGGCCCGTCCTCTCCCCGAATTTCTAGGCGGACTGGTGAGGCGCGTTGCCCCGCTTGGGATTAGCCGGCTGAGCTACTTCGACCGCAGAAGCTACGATATCCACTGCAACTGGAAGGTCTTCGTGGACAACTACCTTGACGGCGGATACCACGTGCCCCACCTGCATAAAGGACTGAGTTCGGTGCTCGATTACAAGCAGTACACGATCGAAAACGAAGACCGCTACTGCCTGCAGTCGAGCCCGATGGTGACTTCGGAGGAGGACGCTGCCACGGGCGCGACCCGCACAGGGGACCGCGCCTGGTACTTCTGGCAATATCCGAACCTGATGATCAACTGCTACGCGGGATACATGGACACCAACTATGTCATCCCAGTGGACGCCGATCACTGCACCGTGGTCTTCGATTTCTATTTCAGCGACGTGAGTGAGGCTCGGCGGGAGTTTGATACCCAGTCGGTGAATGTGGCGAATCGGGTGCAGGAGGAAGACCTCGGCATCTGTGAAGACGTGCAGCGCGGCTTGAAATCGCGCGCCTACAGCGCCGGACGTCTTTCGGTGAGACGCGAGGCCGGGGAGCATTTGTTTCACCGGCTACTGGCCGCTGATTTGAAGCGAACTTCATCACCTGCTGTAGCGGCAGCCGACTGAAGACCCATTCGTGGCGGCCTCGGCCCTGGCGCTGATTTGACCTCGAGTCACTCGGGTGGAGCTTGCTCGCGGCGCAGAGCGCGGAGGTCGATCCCGAGTTGCTCCGCTTTCTTATACAAGTGACTGCGCTCCAGGCCAAGCGATTTTGCGGCCAGGCTCATGTTGTGGTGGCTGCGCGTCAGTTCGGAGACAATGGCTTCCCGCTCGAACGATTGCACGCGCTCGGCAAGCGGTCCGGAGGCAAGAGCGGCTGCGGGCGGGACTCCGGCAGAAAAAGATTTCGGCAGCGCCATCTGAACCGTCGCCAGATCAACCTGACCCTCGGTCGCAAGCAGCATGAGGCGCTCGACCATGTTGCGCAACTCGCGAACGTTTCCCGGCCAAGTGTACGACTGCAAAGCTTCCATCGCCTCTTTGGTGAAGGGAACTGATTTCCATCCGTTCTGCGAGCACACCTGTGCCGCGAAGTGATCGACCAGTGCCGGAATATCCTCACGCCGCTCACGCAAGGGCGGCAGCGCGAGCGGAAAAACATAGATGCGGTGAAACAGGTCCTGGCGGAATTTCTGTTCCCGCGCGCGAGCTTCCAGATCACGGTGCGTGGCCACCACCACCCGCACGTTGACCGGAACCGGCTTATCGCCGCCGATGCGCTCCACTTCGCCTTCCTCGAGCACGCGCAGAAGTTTGGCCTGCATGTTCAGCGGCATGTCACCGATTTCGTCGAGAAAAATGGTTCCCTGATCGGCCTGCTCAAACTTGCCGATGTGGCGCCCGGCAGCGCCGGTAAACGATCCTTTCTCATGTCCGAAAAGCTCGGACTCGATCAACTCCGCCGGAACCGCCGCGCAGTTCAGGGTCACAAACGGTCCAGACGCGCGGGCGCTGTGTTCGTGAATGGTGCGCGCGACCAGTTCCTTGCCGGTGCCGGTTTCACCCAGGATGCACACCCGCGACTCGCTGGCTGCAACCCGCTCCAATTGCGCCATCACGCGCCGCATGGCTTCGCCTTTCCACACGATTTCGTGTTTGCCCAGTCGCTGGCGCAACTGCCGGTTCTCGCTTTCGAGGCGCTGCAGTTTCAGCGCATTTTCAACGGTGAGCAGCAGTTTGTCGGTGGAAATCGGTTTTTCCAGGAAGTCGAGCGCACCCAGCCGCGTCGCCCGGACGGCCATTTCAATGTGCGCCTGCCCTGACATCATCACCACCGGCGCTGTCACGCTCTGCTTCTTGAGCTCTTCGAGCAGGGCGAGGCCGTCTTTGCCGGGCATGACCACGTCGGAAAGAATCAAATCGAAGTTCTGGTTTTTGGCCAGTTCGAGGGCCTTGGCCGCGTTGTCGCACACCGTGGCTTCGTGCCCCGCCAGGCGGAACGCGCGCGATAACGACGCCAGGGTGTTGGCCTCATCGTCCACGATCAAGAGATTAGCTTTGAGTGGCAAATCATCCTCCTCGCCGCTTCACCCGGAAACATGACCCGCGGTCTCACTTTGGCTCTGCGCCGAGACGGTGTTCTGCAGCGCCTCAGGCCGGCTCGGTAGTTCTATCAGGAAGGTCGTTCCCCGTCCGGGTTCGCTTTGCACGGTGACCCTTCCCCCGTGATCGCTTACCACCGACTGCACGATTGCCAGCCCGAGTCCCGTCCCATGTTGTTTGCTGGTGTAATACGGAGTAAAAATGCGCTCGCACTCTTCGCGCGTCAGCCCCGAGCCAGTGTCGGCAACTGCAATCGTGACTTTGGCGTCGTCGCGCCTGCTGCGAAGAGTCAGCGTGCCGCCGTTCGGCATCGCGTCCATTGCGTTGAGCACGAGATTCGAGAGGGCGCGGTGCAGCAATTCCGGATCGGCCGCGATGGGCGCAAGACTCTCATCCAACTCGAGCTTCGAAACAATAGGCTCGCGTCCAGGCGCTTGGAGCTGTGCCTGGAAAAGCTGCGCCACGCCGCGCAGAAGATCATTTATCTGCACCGGTTGCAACTGGGGATGGGGCATTTTGGAAAACTCGCTGAAGCGGCCGATGATCGCCTTTAAGTTCGAAATCTCCGCCAGCAAGGTTTGGGAACTCTCGCGAAATACTTCCTCGAATTGCTGCGGGCTCTGCTGCCGGGCCCGCACCAGATTCTCCACCGTCAACTGCAGCGGAAACAGAGGATTCTTCAGCTCATGCGCCAGGCGCCGCGCCAATTCGCGCCAGGCTGCGACTCTCTCGGCCTGCACCAGGCGTTCTCTCTGGCTGGCCAATTCAGACGTCATGCGATTGAAGGACTCGGCCAGTTGCGAAAGCTCGTCCGCCCCCGGCGCCTCCACTCGAGTATTCCAGTTTCCCGCAGCAACTTCCTGTGCCGCCCGCACCAATTGCTCCACCGGCCGCGTTACTCTGGCCGCCGCCCAACTGCTGAGCAGGATCGCCAACAGAATCCCGCCTCCGCCCACCAGGAGCGCCAGCAGACCGATGTGACGCTTCAATTCAACATAGGAGCGTTGCGAATTTCCAATCAGCAACACTCCCAGCAGCGGCCGGTCCTTGCCCAGGCCTCGGAGCGGGATGGCATGAAACAATTCGTCATCCGCCTGATCATCTGACCATTGAATCTTCCACGTGGTTTCCTGGTTGTACTGGCGAACGGCCTCGACTAGCGGGGCAAATTTGTCCGCCGGCCGGATGAGGCCGGACGAACTTCCGGCGGACGGATCAATCAGCAAATCGGGTGAAAAGCGATCTCCGCGATTCTGGTAGAGCAGGGCACGCATGTCGGGGGGCAGATCGAGCGCGGAAAGAAAATCTCTGTCGAGCCGCCGCCCGCCGATCACATAAATAGGGTGCTCCCCGACGCGAGTTGCGCGCACGGCGAGAAGAGCGAGCGCGGTCGAATCCTGCAATTCCTGCTGCATCAGAAATGCGTGTGGCTCGTTCGGCGCGGGAAGATTCTCAAAGCCACTTTCCGGATACCCAAATTTCGCCGGCGACTGCGCCGAAGAGATGATGATGCCGCGCCCGTCTACAAATTCCAGGAAGTCGAGTTGGTAGTTGTCGGCCAGGGTGCGGGCGAGTTCAAAATACCCCGCCGAGGCGGCCGGGGAGTGGTCGAGCGCGGTGGCCATTTGCGTAACCGGTTCCGACGCTGCGATCGCCTGAATGCGTCGCACGGCTTCATCGCCCTGCCGGTCGAACTCACGTTGAAACTGCCCGACCAGCGCCGATATCCGCTGTTCTTCCGTCTTTTCGAATGCGCGCCGCGTGACCCCCAGCACCAGCGCTGTTACCGCGGCCACCGACACGCAAACCGTAAGCGCAAACACGGCCAGCAATTTGCGGCGGAAGATCATGGCTTAGCGCTCCCCAGCCACGTGTCGGCCAGATTCCAGCTTCCATCGGACCGCAAAGCCCAACTCTTCACTGTGGCGGCTACGGCATAGGACGCCGGCAAATGAAACAGCGGAATGATGCGCATCGTGGTCAATATCGCCTGCTCTGCCGCGTAGAGATCTTCCACAGAGCCGCCTTTGTTCCTTGCCGCGGGCAATCCGGCCCGGGCAGTCACGTCCGCCAGCGCGATCCATGGATCTGCAGGCAGCGGAATTCGCACCAGATGCAAATCGGCTGCTGCCGCGGGGGCGGCTTGCAGCCACAATCCTGCGTCTTTACCGTTGAGAGCAATACGTTCCGCCAACAATCGGGCCACAGGATCGCCGCTGTCGTAGCCGATAATCCACTTAGGGATGGTGTGGACCTGTTCACGCATCTGGCGCGCCCGCGGCAAATCCGCGTCGGCAGGAAAAACGAATCCATACCCGCTCATCCAGTTGGGAAGAACGGCGCCGGCGGGCTGGCCCGCGCCCTGGAACAGCACACTGCGAACCGAACCGCGGTCCAGACTCAACGCCAGCGCCTCACGCAGCAATTTGTCTTCAGGGGACGCGATGTCGCCACCGAACGACAGGGCCAGCAGTTCCAGCGGAGCCGAACTGGCCAGGCGGTCCCCCTCCAGCGAAAAGCGATGCGCCTGCTCCGGTGCCACTTCCACCAGTTCTGCGTTGCCCAGTTGCAGCGCCATCATCTGATCGCGATAGCTCTTCCCCATTTCGATCTCGATGGAATCGAGAAACGGACGCCCGTTCCAATAGTCTTCTTCCGCGCCCAAAATCAGTTTCTTTCCAGGCTGCCAGTCTGCGATGTGAAACGGACCAGTTCCGGCGGGCTTGTTATCGGAGTTCCTCTTCGCAATTGCGTTTCGCGGCTGGGCGAGCTCAGCGAGCAGAGAGGGGTCAGCACTGTCCAGTTCGATGACGACCGAATCCGCATCCGCGTATACGTTCCAGCTTGGATTGGCAGCGCGCAGGGAGCTGGCAGCATTCTCTGCAGTGAGCGCCGCACCGTCGTGGAATTTCACTCCGCGCCGCAATCGAAAACGCCAGCGCTGACTTCCCGACAACGCCTGCCACGAGGTTGCGAGCGCCGCGTGGGGGCGGCCATTCGGATCCATCGTTACCAGAGTCTCAAACATCAGCAGAGTCAGGCTGCGCCGGGCAAACGAGTCGGGCTGCGTGGCGTCAGCAGGATCGAGCGATGCCGGCGCCGGCAGCATGGTCACGTGCAGCGTGCCTCCATATTGCGGGCGCGTCTCGGCGGCGCACGCCGGCACGACCGCCGCCAGCCCGGCCATCAGCGCGCTACTGACTGCAAGCCATCGCCACTCGAAAAGCCGCATAGGTCTCTGTCTCTCGATCTTTCACCACCGCAACCGCAGTATCACCTCGAGCTTCCGTCCACAGCGCCGTGATTGCGCCAGGGAGTTCGACCGCCGCGCTCACTGCGACCGGGTCGCGATCCGGGAATTCGTACGCGCGTACCGAATCTCCCGCCTGCTCTCCGGAACTTGACGCCAGCACTTGCCATCCCGCGCCACATTGAGTCTTCACCGTAGCCAGATCGCTGCCCCAGCCGAATCTGGCGGTCTGATCGCTGACGCCATCCACCATGTGCACTGCGCCGTCGGTCGCGGCGAAGAGCCATAGCGTGTATTTGTCGCGCGGCAACAACGTGGCGGAATAGAACTTGGGCACGTTCGTGAACTTGCCCACGCCGGGTGTCAGAGCGCCGGTGAAGAAGTTGCGGGTGGGAGCGAAGAAGGCTTTCATCTGCGGCACGACTGTCGCCGCGCCGTTGGCCAGCCCCGCACTTGGAAAGACTGACAGCGTGCCCCCGTTTATTGTCCCAGCCACCAGCGGCCAGGGATCGTCGCTCTCGCGGCAGTTCAAGGCCAGTGGCATTCCCGCAGTACTGGCGCAAAACAGGCCTGGGAGATAAGCATCCAGCAAATGATCTCCAGCCGGGACCAGCCGCCCGCGCAGATCTCGCGGCCATGGTCGCTCATGGACGATGGGCAGCGCCTGCTCCTGCTGCCACTTCCCGCCCTGCAGGCGGTAAAGCGTGACTTTCTCGGGATCGAGCACCGCGATGTGTGTCGGCGTCGCATTTTCTTCCAGCACGGCGACGTCGAGAATTGGGGTGTCTTGCGCCCACAGCGAAATCTTGCGCAGACTCAGCGGGACGGAATCACGGGCGGCCGGCGCGCCTTCCGGACGCGGCGCCGAAACCATTACGACTGCGACTTCGCCCGCGCCCTGGCGAATCTCGGCCACCCAAACGTAAGACGTTGAATTTTCCGACAGCGAAATCGTCACCGTAGCTGTAGCTTGCTCGGTTTTTTGGAAGCGGAGGCCGAGCCCTTCGAGCGCACCGCGCAAGCCGTTCTGAATGATCTCGCTGTCTCGCCGCCCAAGTGACGATCGGTTCTCGATCGTAAGCGCCACCGCGCCCGGTCCAGTCACGGCGCCAATCTTCCTGGCCAGTTGCTGCTCGGGGACGCTCCAATCGGCAGCAGAAGCGGCGAGCGCGAGTCCGAACATTATGAAAGAAAACTTTAGAACAAAGCGAAGGCCAGGCGCGGAGCGTAAAGTGCGACTCACCGAATTCAGGATGAGGTTTGGGATGGCCGAATTATAAACCGCTCTCCTCATTGATCGGTCTCCTCGCTCTGTACTGTTTGGACACCGTTGAAGTCCAGATAGAAACTGCGGGTGCCCCATCCTAGCCGCGCTCTTTGCGGCTAGGGTAGGGGTTTTGCCGTCGTGATATGAATCTATCTCGGCTGTTCTTCAGTCGGTTCGGCCTGGCTGCTCTGGCCCGCCGCGCTCATGCTGCGCAGAACATCATTGGCGAAGAAGAACTTTCCATCCGCGGGCACCATCATGATCTGCAATTTGTCAGACAGCCGCTCGGCCACGATTTTGTTGATCAGCAGCGGATTCTGTTTCAAAATTGCCGCCTCACTGGACAGCCGCTCCGCATCGGCGGCCGCTGTCACACGAATGCGGTCGGCCTCGGCCTCGGCCAGCAGTTTCCGGCGCTCCGTCTCGGCCTTGCTGTCGATGACTTTCGCCTGCGCCGCGGCCTCTGCGTTTTGAATCGTCGCTTCCTTGCGCGCCTCAGCTTCCAGCTTGCTCTGCTGGATCTGTTTTTCCTTCAACGGCAGCGTGTACTGCATGGCATCGGATTCGCCCTTGGCCTGCAAGACGTGTACCTGCGCCTCGCCCTCGGCCTGCTTGATCTGCTGTACCTTGGTCGCTTCCGCTTCTAACTCCGCAATCCGCACCTGTTTCTGCTTCAGTTCGGTTTCCACACTCATGCGGTCATTTTCCTGTTCTTTCAGGAGCAGCGTCTCCAATCCCTTCGCGTACTCCTCCGGCAACTGGATGTCCCGCAGCATGACTTCCTTCACCACGATTCCGTCGGCTGCGAGCTTCTGCGTGATCATGCCGGCAGCCCGCTGCCGCACTTCCTCGCGCTTCGCCGAGAACACATCCCGCACGGTGTAATTCGGAACCAGCTCCCGCCAGACACTGGCCACGATCGGCGGAACAATTTCTTTTTCCACCGGCCGCGGGAGGTTGCTTTGAATGTAGTCCAGCCGTCTGGGATCGAGCCGGTAACGTACCGTGATCGCCAGGCCGAGCGTCAGACCTTCTTTGGCCTGCACATCGAGCAACTGAGATTTGGCGGAAACACTGGCCGCACTCTTTCCCTCTTCCGCGACTCCCGTGGTGAAGACCTGGTCGCGCGTGTCAAACAGCGCCACGTCCTCCACCAGCGGCAGCACAAAATGCACGCCCGGATAGAGCGTTCCCGGCAGCGTCCCACTGGTCTCGCTGATGCGGACTCCGGCCATGCCGCTCGGCACCACCACAATACTGAAGGCCAGCAGAATCGGTCCCCAGGCCAGCAGCACCAGCGCGAGTGAAGTGCGCCAGCGCCATTGCGGACGCCGCGGCAACGCCCCGGGCATCGCTCCGGCCTCCCGCGTGGCCAGCGCTCGCCGGTACAACAGTTCGCGATACAGGTCATAGCCCAAAATGCTCACAGCCGCGAGAATCATCCCGAGGCCACCGAGAATCAGCAGGTACCTCAACGCCAGCATGGTCGTTCTCCTTTGCGCTTTAGCGCTTCTCTTCTGATTTCACCGGCACCGGTTGCGGGACCAGCTTGCCCGATGCGAAAAACAGGCGGAACACTTGTCCGAAGATCAGCTCTTCCGCCAGTAAGGCCACCGCCAGCGAGAAAACCAACCCCGCCACCACCGCCATGAATGTGATTGCCATTTGCATAACGCCTCCTCAAAAACCAGACCCTCGGACCTCAGACCTCTGACCTCGCTACTGTCCAGACACCTGATTGGGCGCTGTCACTTCGGCTTCCTCTATGCCACTGCCGAAGAGTTGCGCGGTCTCGTCATCGCGCTCGCCGCGAATCTCGACCACGTCTCCCACCCTCAGCATGGTGAACAGGTGCTCCATATCGCGGTTGCGCAGACGGATGCAGCCGTGGGATGCCGCTTGTCCGATCGAGCGCGGCGCGTTCGTCCCATGGATTCCGTAGCCTTTCTGACTGAGACCCAGCCAGCGTGTGCCTACCGGGTTGTCCTTCCCCGAAGGGATCACTGTGCCGGGGCGGTAATAGGTGGGATTGGAGACGCGGGTGACGATTTGAAATTCACCGGTTGGGCTGGGGCTGGCCGCCGCGCCCACCGCGATCGGAAACTGGGCGAGGAGGTTGCCATCTTCGAGCACCGCGAGCTTGCGGTCTGGAATGCTGACCAGGACGACGCGCTTCGCGAGATCCTTGCGCACGTTCGCGGTCTGGGTTGTCGTAGTCTGCGGGGATGCGGTCTGCGTGAATGAAGCCTTGGCCACGACTAACGTCAGCGCCGCCAACAGAAGCCGTTGCGCCCGCTTTCTCGCTGCACTCCCACTCCGGTCCGGTCCATTCATGTCCGCCCCCTTGTGATTTGCCTTGCACTCAGACCAGGGGCAGGACGGAAGCCAAATCTTATCTTGTTGAAAGTAAATGCTTTGTGACAGACACGCGAGGCTTATTCAGTGGGCGCACAACCACGCTGTGTCCGGGCAGACACATGAGGGAAGGAAACGATGTACGTGAGATTACGTAGAGGTTGGCGGAGAAACAATCAGAGTATTAGGTGGGGGAGGAACCACCTTTATGAAGCCTTCAAGCGCCCGGCCCCCGCCGTCTGGGGTAACGGCTTGTGGGGTTCTGTGGGTGGGGCCGGGCGATCCTATGACTAGAAGGCCTAGTTCAATTGTGCTTATTTAAGCTTGGTCGGCTCCGCATTTCTGTGACCGTGGTCACGGTTCCACGTGATCTCCATCATGCGAAAACCCCGACTCATACTTCCGCTCTCCCGTGGAAATGGGCTTTGCCCCGTCGACGCACATCCGACTGTGACCGAAATCACGGCCAGACTTCCCGTCGCTTCTTACACTCGTTTTTGAGCGAGCCGGAAGTGCTCATTTCACTTTGGAGAGCGATTCATCATGGCCTATGTGATTACTGATACCTGCATCAAGGATTCTCTCTGCGTTGACGTTTGCCCCACCGATTGCATCCACCCGAAACAAGACGAGCCCGGCTTCGAAGCAGCCACCCAGATGTTTGTGGATCCGGAAGGCTGCATCGACTGCGGCGCCTGTGTTCCGGCCTGCACCTCGGATTCGATTCACGCCCTCGACGATGTGCCCGAGGAAAAGAAGGAATTCATCGAAAAGAACGCGGCCTACTTCAAACCCTAGGGTCGTAAGACAAGTTCACAGCTCTGCTTTGCAATTGCCGGGCGCTGTGTGTGCGGGGTAAACCAGCCTCCTCCAGCGCCCGGCGATTGTTTGCAGTTTAAGACCGCCGGTAGTGGTGCAGGTTGGCTGTAAGGATCAGTTTAGGGGGCGTCATCCCGACGCCCCGCGTTTTCACCAGCGGGGAGAGGGATCTCGCGCGCGGTATACGCACACATTGCTCCCACGCGAGATCCTTCGCTCCGCCTGAAGAACGGCTCCGCTCAGGATGACGCCGCCTTCAGAATTCAGATTGCACCACTACCGACCGGCCATCCCCGTTGACTTCCACTCCCTCTCCCGCTATCGTTCCGCGCTATGAACGTGGTCAAAGCGAGTCGCCAGTTTGAAGCCTGGCTGGGCCAGCGTACTGACATTGTGCGGAAGGATCTCCGCCTGAAACATAGCAACATGAAAGCCGAGGTCTTTCCTTTCTTGCGCGCCACCTACTATCGCTGGGCGCAGATGTGGCCGAAGGTGTGTTCCGACCTGGCCAAGGGGCCGCAGGTGCTGGCGGTGGGCGACCTGCACGTAGAGAATTTCGGCACCTGGCGCGACGTCGAAGGCCGCCTGATCTGGGGCGTCAACGATTTCGACGAAGCCTATCCTATGGCCTACGCCAATGACCTGGTCCGGCTTGCAGTGAGTGCTCATCTGGCTTCGGAGGCGAAGCATCTCCCGCTCAAGGAGAAAGACATCTGCGACTCCATTCTCGAAGGCTATCGGGAAGGGCTGCGCGAGGAGGGCCGGCCTTTCGTCCTGAGTGAGGACCACCGCTGGCTGTGCGAGATCGCGGAGAGCGAACTGCGTGACCCGGTCCGTTTTTGGGCCAAGATGGATGCGCTTCCTACTCTGAAAGAACCGGTTCCGCTAAGCGCCATTGAGGCGATTGAGCACCTGATGCCCGCCCGCGACCTGAATTACCGACTGGTGCATCGAATCGCCGGCCTGGGCAGTCTGGGGCACGCCCGCTACGTCGCGATTGCCCAATGGCACGGGGCAAGAATCGCGCGGGAAGCCAAAGCGCTGGTCTCCTCCGCGTCCTACTGGGCACGGGAGCACGAAGGCCCGGCCGAGATTCTATATCAGGCCATCATCACCCGGGCAGTGCGCTGTCCCGACCCCTTTGTTCAGTTGCGCGGGCGGTGGATTGTTCGGCGCCTGAGCCCGCATTGCTCCCGCATCGAGTTAGCCGACCTGAAGCCACAGGGAGAGGGATTGCACCTGCTTCGCGCTATGGGATGGGAGACCGCCAACATCCATCTCGGGACAAGGTCGGGCCGCAAGACCGTCCTGCGCCACATGCAAAAGCAGAAAGGGAAGTGGCTGCACGAGGCGGCAGACCAGATGCTGAAGGCGGTCCGCGAAGACTGGAACGTGTGGAGGCAGGACGGCTACGCCTAGACGGGACTGGTGGACTGTCGCAGAGAGAACGTTAGCACCCGCGCTTGTGGAGGGGCGGACGCCCTCGTCTGCCCAGGGGGTGGCACGTTCGCCGAGGAGTTCGATTCGTAAGGCCCATCTCCGCGGACGAGGGCGTCCGGGGCTCCATGAACCGGGAATTGTCCCGCCAGTGCTGTTGTCTCGCCACTAACGAAATTCACTGCGACAGTCCACTAAGCAACCCCAGTGCTCGCGGCCTTTGCCGCCGTCGCGCTCGCCACGGGCCGCCGCAGCGGAGCCAGCGCCACTCCTCGATCACGGTCATAGATCAATGTCCACACTGCGGCACATTCATCACACAGCCAGAAGTGTTCCACCTGCCGTTGCAACTGCCGGGCACGAACGAAAGGAGGTGCGGCCGATTCTCCCGGTTTGGCCAGACGCTCGGTTTCGACCAGAAATAGCTTTCCTTCTCTCAGTTTGAGGAAGGGCTTCGAGCATTGCGAATTGGCGCACTGGCTCAGCATACAATTCTCCACTTGCCGGTCCTTAGAGCATTCCGAGTGCCACCGCCTTGCCTAAGGCGCCGGCCCGAACCAACGGACATCTCGCGGGCAAGAGTCCTGCGATGATTTGTCGTGTATGCCGACTAATCGGCACGAAATGCCGATCACTCGTCGTCCGCTTTCTTGCTTGTCTTGTGCTTGCCCCGCTACCATTTTTGTTTATGCCAAAGGTGCTCCTCTGTCCACCGGATTATTTCGATGTTGTGGATCAGAAAAACCCACGCATGACACGACAAGCGGCGGTGGACCTCGCCAGAGTTCGCCAGCCACAGGTTGCGCAGCGCAGGCTCGCATAGGAGAATAGACTCCTTCTGAGGCTTCGCCAGCCAAGCGCGATGCCGTTTCACCTGACCACACATGACTGCGCTGCCTGCCTCGATGCCGCCACCCGATCAGGAAGGGAACTGTAGGCTGGTCCGCGCCACTCGCGTCCCGCGTCTGCGAACCTTGGCGTGGGCTGGCGATCGGCTTTACGCGGGGCGGGGCTACGAACTCGTCGTTGCCGAGATTCACAATCCGACCGGCACCGTCCGCTGGCAACCTGTCGCTGCCTTCCGGCCTGACTGGCGGCGGCGCGTCTCGGTCAGGAACCGCTTCACTGCACGCTTGTTCCGTGACGGCTTCCACGCGCTGGCCGTGCTGCCGTCTGGCGGATTCGTGGCCGCGGTTCCCGGAGCGATCGTCACTCTTCGCCCGAATGAAACCGAGTTTCATCAAACCCATGCCATCGCCCGTGGCACACGCCCGCTCCACATTACGGCGGTCCCCGGCGGCGCGGTCTTTTGGGGAGAATACTTCGACAACGCCAGTCGTGAAGAAGTGCACATCTATGCCTCTACCGACGACGGCGCGACTTGGACCGTCGCCTACACCTTTCCCAAAGGCGCCATCCGCCATGTGCATAACATTGTCCATGACCCCTGGGAAAATTGCCTTTGGGTGCTCACCGGCGATTATGGTGAGGAATGCCGCATCCTGCGCGCCGCCTGCGACTTCAGCCGGGTCGAGACGGTACTCCAGGGCAACCAGCAAGCCCGGGCAGTCGCGCTCATCCCCATGGAGGATGGCCTTTATTTTTCTTCCGACACGCCGCTCGAAACGAACTACATCTACCGGCTCGACCGTCAGGGAAAGTTGTCGCGGCGCGCGCGGATCAGCAGTTCGTCCATCTATGGATGCCGGGTCGGAGGGCACATGTTCTTCTCGACCATGGTCGAGCCCAGCGAGGTCAACCGCGACCGCAACGTGCGCGTATATGGTTGCAGCGAGGGCGACCACAGCGAACGTACTTGGAAGCCGTTGCTGGAATGGAGAAAGGATCGCTGGCCCATCGGCCTGTTTCAATACGGAAACGCTCTTTTCCCCGATGGGAACAACACAACGCTCTACCTGGCTGTGACCACGATTGCCGTTGAAGCCGACGACATGGCTACGTCCCTATACACAGTCCAACCCTGACTTGCTTACTTGATTCGGCCACCCTTAGAGGCTTTTTCCTTGATG
>Ga0187818_10000410_pt1 | contig 15284 bp, 18 predicted proteins | sample NC_wetland_sal_i_14_FD_130581 | JGI IMG/M metagenome (GOLD analysis project Ga0187818, IMG submission 130581) | Wetland sediment microbial communities from Neuse River Estuary, North Carolina, USA - SO4_3 | ecosystem: Environmental > Aquatic > Freshwater > Wetlands > Sediment | place: USA... | reverse complement strand
CCCGACCGGGGCATCGATGATCGTCCCCGTGTCTTCGAAATAGACCATGACGCCCCCTGTCCTTCAATTGCTGTTAGAGAGGAGAAGGCTGTTCATCCGCTGACCCATCTGACTCTATGGCTGGATTCGCAAGCTTGGCATAAAGGAATCCGACGGCCAAGCTTTCGCGCCGGTAGGGAGCCAAATCGGGAGATCCGTCGAAGTGCCGGTGATGCCGCATCAAGCCCACTTCGACTCGAGACCGACAACCGTCGGCGCATCTCGTTCATTCTTTGGCCGCACTCGATTTCCGGCCGGACCCTAGAGCCTTCATGGGTGTCTTGCCTCTCGATCTCACCCAGTTCTATCCCCTCCACAAGAGGGCGGGTTGATGATATACCGGGGATAGTCGTAGGGTGCCGATGACCTCCGAGCTCAACCTGATTCGAAGTCTCTACGCGTACAACTCGCGAACGAGAGCGAAATACCTAACGGCGATTTGGAAGCTTCCGCCTCGGGCACGGAACCGAAACCGGGGCGCTTCGTACCCTTCGCTTGTGGACATCTTCATGCACGTGCTCGACGCCTACCGGCTTTGGTTCGACGAGGTCTACGGACGCGGAGCCACTCCCGAATGGTACCCGCTCGGACAGCGGTACACGCTCGCCGAGGCCCGGCGTGAGATGCGGGCCATCGACCGTCGCGTCCTTCATGCTCTCCGTTCGCTTGGACCCCGTGATCTCGACCGGCGCCTGGCCGTCCCGAAGCGGTGGCGCACTCGCAAGCAGATCGAGCTTCGAGTCTTGCTGGTCCACATGATTGAGGAAGAGCTTCAGCACCGTGGCGAGATGAACGCCCTTCTATGGCAGGCGGGGCGCAATCCGCCTGTTACCGGGTTTGACGATTAACGGCGCGAAGGTGCGCCCCTTAGAGCGGGCACGTTCCGTAATGCCCAAGGCACGCTCCCCTAGGGGACGCCCCTCGACGGCCGCCCATGACCGAGGTTCTCAACCGAATCACTGCTGTACGCCCTCGAGGAGGGCGTCTAGGTAAACGGACAGACCCGACTCGTCCCGAATCGGTGACGTGAAAGAGAGGGTCTGCCTAAGTTCGTCGACCAGCCAGCCGAAGAGATCTCGATTTGCGAGCAATGCTTGAACGATCGAGCGGGGATCGTACTGGGCGACGGTGTGGGGGAAATCACGGATCACGCGGGGGTCGGCCCATTGCTCGAAGAATCTCGCACCGTGCCATAAGTCCCTCCCACTCGGGCCGCGGACCAGCGCGTGCCATCGCACGGCGCGCACCAGAAGTGTTCGCAGGTAGCCGTTGGTGGCCTCCAACGCGGTGAGCAACTCCCCTCGGCGAAGTTTCTTCGCTGTCCACACCAGGTGGAACCAGTAGTCGTTCACGAGGTTCGCGAACTCCGAGAGACTCGGGGGGACGGGTGGTGGCTCATCCCCGGGCACGGCGAGCTCCACGGAGTCTTTGTTGACCAGGGGGCGGAATCCCCTCCTCAAGACCGTGACCGCACGGGGATCGGTGGTCAGAACACCCAGAACCTTAACCGAGAACACGGCGAAGTCCACGTCTTGGCCATCCTCGAAGAGGACCCGGCGTTCAAACCCCGACTCTAGCGCGTTCGCCTCGAGGTGAGACGTCCAAAAGGGGCCAAGCCCCGTAATCCAGCTTTCGTCTTGGAGGATGCGGTCGGGATCGCGTGCGAACAGTGCAAGGTCGATGTCGGATAGCGAGTCCGCCGGCATTTCCGTTCGAGCTTGGGAGCCCACAAGCAGCGCGAGGCGGACGTTCGGCTCACCCTCGGCCCACCGTTGGAGCCGATGGATCCAAGGTTCTGACCATGATCGACTCATGCCAAGTTCCGGTCCGCCGGCTCAACGAGCTCCAGCGTAAGCGGCACTCGCCCGCGCAGCTCGAACCTTGCGAGCAATGCCGAGGGACCGCCCCAATAGAAGTCCTACGCTCACGGACAAGAGAGCGTCGATGAAGCCCAGCACGGCTTGCTGTTGAATCGACGGAAACCCTCCGGGCGGACTCCCGAACTCGAGCGCATTTGGAAACAATGCCACCGCGACGGATAGACGAATCACGAAGGCACCGACGAAGAGTGCCGCGAGCGAGAATCCGATCTGATACGACCAGCTCCCCGGCGGTCCTGGGTTCACCTGAGTCATTCGCTCGGAAATGCCTGTGAACGCGAAAGCGGTGGCGACCAGAAGGCCGAAGTCTAGCGCGATCAGGTACGGGAGCGCCCACGGCGTCAGAAGGAGGGACTCCAGCTCGCTCACCCCCCACAGAATCAGAATCAGTGCGGGGAGGACCAGGAGGCGAGGAGCGGAGTACGGTACTCCCTGTGTCATCGCGTACGAGCGGCGAATGACCAAGAGCGCGATCACAACCTGGATGAGAATCGCGGTCAGTTCCGCGGAGGTGTAGCTCGTCAAGTCGAGCCCAGCAGGGTTTGAGGAAGCGGATAACTGTCTGCCTAAAGAAACTTCTCAAAAGCCACTCAGCTTTCAGCCTTAAGCCACCGTGTTGACCACTCACCCGGTGTTCTAAGTAGCGGTTGCGTAACTGGGGGATTCCTCAATCGGGAACTTCCGGCTCTATTCACCAGAGTCCCCATCCGACTCCGGGGCCGGTACCGATCGCCCGTTCCTGTCCGGAAAAGAGTACCTATGCAACGAGGAGAACGGCCCTATCATTTCCAGTGGACGGGACTTAGAGGGACTCCCCAATCGGTCACCACCAGCGTGTGACTGGCGACAGCGCATACATCCCCAGTAGCGGTCAGAATCGCGGCACCGCCCGTTCGGGTCCGTTCGTCCTCACTAATCGCCCAAGCCATTACGATGTGGGGTTTGAGCGGTGCCACGGGGGCCATCTGCTGGACCGCCATGCGGGCCGAGACGACCTGCGCAGAAGAATCGAGCGGTTCCCGCATGACCAAAGCCCAGATGCTCGGGCAATCTAGCGCTGACCAAATGTACTCGCGCGCGACACCGCCGCCCCCCGCCGCGAGACTCTGACTCGGAGTCCACGGGCTAGCCACGGCCTCTCGTCCGACGACGGGTCCCGCGAAGACCCGCAGCCCGTCCTCCTCTGTCCGCGCCGGCCCGCAAGTGAAACAGTTCGGAAACAGGTGCCGAGTGAATCCAGGGTACGCACGCCTCGCCACTTCGCTCGCCTCCAAGGTCACCGCGGGAGGGAGCTGAACCTCCACTTGCGCAGGTCGCACCTTGGTCAACAGCTCCTCCCCTTCCAAGAGTACGGTCTCCTGACCTCCCCGCGGCTCCATGCGCAGGGGCCGCCCGAGAGGAACCGGTCGACGAAAGACCGCCTCAGCGCCTGTCCATTCTCTGGCCAGGAGCCCCCCCACGTACCCTCCAAGGGCGATTTGGGGGATGCCTTGGAATCTTGGATCGATAACGACGGCGTTGCTCGGCGGCATTCTCGCTCACTCGGGTAGTTCAGTGTCTATTTGAAAAGCGGCACCTTGCGGAAACCCACCCGGCCTCAGCGACCGACCCCGGGCCGGACCGATGGCGATGTTCTCCGATCCGTGACCGATCGCCTCCGCGAGGGGGGTGCCGCTCGGGTGAGACTAGCTCCCACAGGGAACGGAGGCGCGCGTCTCGGAGTAGATCACCGCCCCGCTGGTCGCGCTCACGGTCGCGTTGAACTCAGCCCCTGTGCCGGTGGGGGACACCGCGAACGCACAGGTACTAAACTTGAGCGTCCACTCCGGTCCCACGCTCTTTCCAAAGAACGAAACGCCCCCCAGCAGGCCGAACGTCGCGTTCGCGTCCGGGTGCTGGTTGAAGAACGTCGTCGCGTTCGCGGCGACGGCCCCGGCCGCTTGGGAGCTGTCGATGACCGACGACGGAACGGCGGAGAAGAGACCGAAGAGCGACGTGCAGAACACACCGCCAATGGTGCCGAAGACGGTGGCCTGGCCGTCGATGACCAGGACGAGGGCAACGGTGCCGGCGCCGTCACGGTACAGAAACTCCCAGGCGGGGGCGAGCCCGGCCGATCGATTGCCGGTGTAGGCCGGGACGGTGATGGTCGCCGGTGCGCCCGGCGCGAGCGAAAACGTGCAGTTCGACGTACTCAGACTGCTCGAGTTCACCGGCAGTACCTCCGACGACGAAGAGTCGAGCCCAGCAGCGACAAGAAGGGCCCACCCACCCCCCTGGTAGGTCGATACGCCCTGGGCGGCGATCGGCGCCGCCTCGGAGTACTTCAGCGCGTTCCCCGCGCTCGATTTCGCCCCGAAGAGCGGGATCGCGTTCGTCGCGATCAGGAATACGAACAGCGCAGCCACGACCACGGCGGCAATGGCAAGGTAGATAGAATGGCGGTACCGCCTTCGAGTTGGAGGCGGAGTCAAGGGAATGCCGGCCGCTGCCGCGATCGGACCCGCGCCCGGAGCGGGAGGCGGTTGAGACGAAGGCGCAGCTGCTCCGGGAGTCGATGTCGCCACGATGAAAATACCGGTCGCGCTAGGGATAAGAGTTTCGCCAAATCCGAAATCGACCCGGATGCCGCACGAAGGCGCAGCGCTGGGTTGAGGAACGGAACCTCGCCGTAGATGATGGGACTACCTTGCATGGTTCCGATCCGCTTGGAATCCGTACAGGGTCTCATGCGGAGTGACTCCGATAAACGGTCCCTTCACAAGAGCCTCCTCGACCCTGAGGAATCGGGACGAGCGCTCTCTTTGCCCTTTACAGAGGACGAATGAGCGAAGTGCAAGGAAGCCCTTCCATCAACTGTCCCAGCGTCGGGTCCAATGTAGGGTGTGTTCCGCTGACCGGTTAGTGACCAGAGGCTCCCCCTGGCGTTATGCGGGCGCGACCGAATGCGAGGTTTGTGAGGCAGAATAACCGCCGGCGGATGAACATCAATCGCCGCAAGTGGGATGAGAGCGTCCCGTTGCACGTCGCATCCCCCTCATACGACGTCTCCTCGTTTCTCCAAGGCCAATCCACACTAGAACCTCTCGAAGTTCAGGAACTGGGATCCGTCCGGGGGAAATCCCTGCTTCACCTTCAGTGCCATTTCGGTCTCGACACCTTGTCCTGGGCGCGGCGAGGAGCTAGCGTAACTGGCGTGGACTTTTCTTTCCCCGCGGTCCGAGCGGCCCGTGGACTCGCGCGGCGAGTCAGCCTCAAGGCTCGATTCCTCCAATCGAACGTGTATGACCTTCCCGACGTCTTGGAGGGGCAATTCGACATCGTCTACACCGGGAAAGGCGCAATCTGGTGGCTCCCGGACATCGAGAGATGGGCCCAGGTCGTCGCCCGGTTCGTGAAGCCGGGCGGTCGGTTCTTTCTTCTCGAGGACCATCCGATTGCTGAGGTCTTTTCGAACGATGCGGCAGCGACCCGCCTCGAACCGAGAATTCCGTACTTCACTTCCCGACCGATCCGAGAGGAGTACGACGGCACCTATGCGACCAGCACGAAGATGAGACACCGGGTGACGTACGGTTGGATCCACCCAGTGTCCCGAGTTCTTTCTGCATTGATAGAAAACGGCCTGGCCATCGAGCGGATCCGAGAGTACCCGTTCAGCTACTGGCACCGAAGCCCGTTCATGACCCAAGACCGGCGGGGGTACTGGCACCTCAAGGAGAACAAGGGCATGATCCCACTGATGTGGTCGGTGACAGCCCGAAGAGAGTTAACGGGCACTTAGTGATCACGGGTTGGAATCGGGCTCGCTTCCTAGCGGGAGGCAATCGGGTCGACGGCTCGCACCGATTTCTCACGAGGGGGTTGCGTGAAGGGGGGATCCCTCGACCGGGAGCTCTGGTCGCCCGAAAGCCGTGGTGTAGAATCGGAAGAATCGTTCTGTGCCTGGCCCCGGCATAAGAAATTCCTTGCACTGTCCCCCTCCGGCTCCACCGTCGCAAGGGGTAGTTTTGCAAGGGGGCCTCACGAAGGCACAAACGAGAAGAGTACCGGGCTCTATGCTGAAATGGCCGGATGCTCGCGCCCGGAGGTCGGCGACCTCATAACGCGACGGGCCGCCGAGGTGCAGGCCGGCAAGTTCTCGGTAGCATCGGGGTTGTGATCGTTATCGTCCTCGGGTCTGGAGTCGCGGGGTTCGGCACTACAAGGTCCCCCGGTTCAGAAGGCTCTCTCGTCCTCGCCCCCCTGTCAGGCTCGACCGGGAGTTCATCGTGCTCCACTCCACTGCACTCGACGAACCCGATTCGGGTCGACCAAGCCGAAATCCCGGATTCGCTCGACCCGGCCGTCTCGTTTTCGACCGCCGGCTGGGGGGCAATCCAACAGGTCTATCAAGGGCTCGTGAACTACAACGGAACCAGCGACACGAGCTTCTCGGGGGTGCTCGCCGAGAACTGGTCGGCCTCCAGCTCGGGTCCCTTCGAGAGCGTCATCTTTCACCTGCGTCCGGACGTGCACTTCTCGAACGGCGACCCGTACAACGCCTACGTTCAGTGGTTCAGCTTCTACCGCAGCCTGCTCCTCGAGCAGGGGACCCAGTTCATCCTGGAGCAGAACTTCTTCTCTACGAACTTTAGCGCGACGCAACCGCTTTCCTACTACTCCCCGATCGCGGCGATCACGGCGGCCAATACTACGCTGGTGAACGACCTCAACTCGTGGAACTTCTTCGACCCGACGGCAGCAGAGATCGCCCTCATGAGCACGGCGAACCAGTCCTTCCAGGTGATCAACAACCTCGCGATCGCGCTCAACCTCGGCTTTGGCTATCTCGCGTCGAACTACACCTACCTGCTCGCCTCGATCGCGGACCCGAATTCCTACGCGGTCGACCCGAGCGTCGTGCAGACGCATGGTGGGGTTGTGGAAGGGCTGCAGAACTCCTATCTCGCGGTCAACACGGTCGGTACGGGCCAATACGTGCTCACTGACTACAACGGCATCTTTGGGGGCGGGTACACTCTGACCCCCGACTCGAACTATTGGGGGAAGGCCGCCGCGAGTCGGGAGACGTGGAATCCCATGATCCAGCCGGCGAACACATCGGTCGACGTGGTTTTTCAGGGTTCCGTCAGCACGATCGTCCAAGACCTCGAGTCGGGAGGGGCGGCGAGCGCCTCGATCGCCTACCTGACATACCTCAGCCCTTCGACCATCCTGCAGCTCCAAGCGAATCCGTGTGTCGTCACGCAGGCACTGCCCACCGTTTTCGGAGCAACCCAGGGGTCGTGGTGGGTCTATCTCGACCTCCACGAGTATCCGTTCAACAACCTGAGCGTCCGAGAGGCGATCGCCCACGCGATCAACTACAGCGAGATCTACCAGGCCGCCTTCGGGGGGTACGCAACGTCCTGGGTCGGCCCCGTTCCTCCGGCCTATCCGTACTACAACCCACAGAACCTGGCGCCGTACGGTTTCAACCTCACCTTGGCACGACAGGAGATCGCGAACTCGCCGTGCGCGAACGATGCGTGCGGGGCAACGAACTTCAGCTTCGAGTACGTGGACGCCGGACCGGCCTGGCTCGAGACCGCCGAGCTCTTGGCCGCCGACCTCTCGGTGATCGGTCTTACGATCAAGCCGGTCCCTGTCACTTTGACCCAGTTCTATTTCGGGCAGGGGTACACTTTGCCCCCGGGCCCTCCGTCCGGCTGTATGTCGCACCAGGCGGTGAACGGGGGGCCGTTCTACATCGGCCTCAGTTTTTACTCGTCCGATTATTTCTCACCGGACGACTGGACGCAGAACGACGCGGCCACCCCAGGGAGCGCGAATCAGTGCGCCGCGGGATTCTCGAACTCCACCGTCGACTCCGATGTCTTCGCCGCTGCCGCGGATTCGAATTCTACCGCCCTCACGAACCTTTACAGCCAGATGACCCAGATCCTGTACGACAACTACTCGGAGATCTGGCTTGTCGTGCCGACGCTGTTCGCGGTCTCCTCCGAGGATCTGCACGGCGTACTCCAGAATCCGATGGGGAGTGTGGAGCCGGCCGCGATGCTGTTCAATACCCAATGGGCGTACTCGCCGGTGGTTCCGCCTTCCGAGTACCCCGTCGACTTCATCGAGTCGGGCCTCCCGGCGAATGAGTCGTGGTCGGTCACGTTGAACACCACTACCAACTCCTCGGCAACCTCCCAGGTGGATTTTGTCGAGCCAAACGGAACGTTTTCGTTCACGGTAGGCTCCGTGGCCGAGTACACCGTCAACCCGAGCGCAGGGTCGATCCGAGTGAATGGGTCCGCGGTCTCCCAGTCGATCGCGTTCAAGTCCTCATCCTCAGTGACGTTCTTGGGTCTCCCTGCGGCCGAAGGGTATGCCCTTCTTGGCGGAATCGTCGCGGTGGTGGTCGTCGGTGCCGTGGTGGCAGTTCTTCTCCGCGGTCGAAGGAGGGCTCCGCCCGCGGTCGTGACCGCCCCTTCCCAGTCGGGGCCGGGAAGCCCTCCCACATCACCGTAGATGACCGTACGTAACCGCCGGTTCGCATCGGGGTTTCTTTCGACGGTATCCTCTTCCCCATCCAGACCGACTTGCAGAGCGGTCTGCGTCCGTCGAAAAGGGTTCCGAAAGGTGTTCCTTGCCTATCCTCCGGCGATCAGGTCGACCGCTCGCACCGTTTTCTGACGAGGGAGTTGCGTACCGGGGGGTCCCCGGAGTAGGAGCGAAGGTCACCCCGAGGCACTGGTATAGAGACCGAAGATTCGTTCCGTGCCTTCCCCGCATGAACTCGCACTCAGGTCCCCGCCCCACACCGTAGGACGGGGATTGCCCGGTTCGCCCACGAGAGACCCAGGTTCGCCCGCTCCGAAAGCGGTCCCCTGGGAACGGAGGGCACGTATCGATTCGTGACAGGATCGCTCACTTCCGACGGAGACGTTGGCGGGGGAGCAAGGGACCTTATACCGATGGGTCCTACGATACACCGACCCCACGCGGACTGGGCGCCTCCCAAGAGAATCTGCGATGAAAGTCCTCGTCGTTGGTGCCACGGGTCTTCTCGGCGCCGAAATCTGTTCTCTGCTTTCTCAGAACGGTCACCAGGTGCGGGGCGTCGCCCGCCCGACCGCCGATGCGACCAAGGTGGAGCGACTGCGTTCTCTGGGTGTCGAGCTTGTCCGGGCTGACCTGAAGGACCCGAAGACCCTTGCGATGGCCTGTCGAGGCGAAGACGCTGTCCTCACGACCGCCAGCATCACGTTCTCGCGTCAACCGGGGGACTCGATCGAGACGGTCGATCGGGATGGACAGAAACATCTCATCGACGCCGCGAAGCAGGAGCACGTCGGGCGGTTCGTGTACATCTCCTTTTCTGGCCATATCGACGAGCCCTCACCGCTTCGCGATGCCAAACGCAACGTCGAGAAGCATCTCAAGGAGAGTGGTATGGAGTACACCATTCTCCGGCCTTCCTATTTCATGGAGATCTGGTTGAGCCCGGCCTTGGGCTTCGACCACGCCAATGCCAAAGCCACGATCTACGGTCCCGGCGAAAAGAAGCTGAGCTGGATTGCCGTGGGCGATGTCGCACGTTTCGCGGTCGCGGCATTAGAGAACCCCGCCGCCTCAAGGAACCGGGTAATCGAAGTGGGGGGCCCGCAGGCCCTTTCCCCGCTCGACGTCGTGAAGACCTTTGAACGACGGACTGGACGAAGGTTCGAATTGCAGCACGTACCCACGGCGACGCTCGCGGCGCAGCGGGACGCCGCCCAGGACTCCCTCCAGAAGTCCTTTCCGGCTCTCTGTCTCTGCGTGGCCAACGGGGACGAGATCGACATGCAGCAGACCTTGAAGGAATTCCCCGTGAAGCTGACTTCAGTGGACGAATACGCTCAGAGGGTCACCGCGGGCGCCCGGTAGACCGCGAACCCCGCCGGACTCGAGAGGGTCCAGCCCGCGCGGCCGGTCCGTGCCGCGGCCTATCTACGCAATCCGTCCGTCCGGGCGCTCAGCGGAGGCTCGCTCCCCAAGACCGAGCCGGTCGACCAGTTTCTGAAACCGCGGTTCGGTGCGGAGTCCATCAAACACGGGATTGCACGGTAAGAATCTCAGCTGGGGGCATCGGTCCTCCATCGCCCGGTCCAAGCACTCCCAGGCCCGGTCCGGTTCGTCAAGAGTGACCCAGATTCCCGCGACGAGCACCTGGGAGACGTATCTTCGGGCGCCCATTTCCTCGAGCTCGCGCAGGACTACTTCGGCCTCGCCCCGTCTTCGCGCCAACCCATACGCTTCTCCGAGCACCCCCAAGACGTAGCCGCTACCGTGCGAAAGGGCCCTGGCCTCCTCCAGTTCGGAGATCGCCTCCGGGAAGGAGCCCCGCCGCGCGTAGGCCATTCCTTTGTACATGTGCGCGGGAAAGAACGTCGGATCGATTTCCAAGGCGGTCGTACATTCTCGGATGGCTGCATCGTACTGGCGGCCGTAGTAGAGGGCGAGTCCGACCCCGGTATTGATGGGCATGGAAAGCGGGTCCAGATCCAGAGCTTGCCTCAGCTCTGCTCGGGCCTCGGCGAAGCGGCCGAGCGACACCAGGCACTCCGAGAGGGTTTGGCGAGCCCGGGGGTAGTTCGGATTCACGTCCAGTATCGCATGAGCCTCTCGGAGGGCGTCTTGTGGGTCCCGGTCGTAGCTGAACCTCACCAAGACGAGGGCGGTGCGGGCCTCGATCTGGGTCGGCTCGACCTCAAGGGCCTTTTCGGCCGCAGCCTTTGCCTTCGGCATGGCGTCCTTGGGGGCCAGATAGCAGTAGACGCTGAGCGGGAGATAGGATTCCGCGAGTCCGGCGTACGCCAGGGCGTAGCCGGGATCCCGTTCGAGCGCCTGCTGGAAATAGGCGATCCCCCGGTGCAACCCCTCCTCGGTCCTCTTGTTCGCCGAAAACCGACCCTTGAGATACAGCGCGTGAACGTCGGGATCGACCGGGTGGATCGCAGGGGTCGGGCCAGCCTCGGGAGGAAACAAGCTAACTTGCAACGACTCGGCCGCATGCAGGGCGATGTCGGTTTGGATGGCAAGGACGTCCTTTAGTTTCCGGTCGTACTGTTGGGCCCAGAGGTGCTCGTCGGCTTTCGCGTCGATCAGCTGCACGCTGATCCGAACCTTGTCTCCGGCTTTGCGGACACTTCCTTCGACGACCGTGCCGACGCCTAGCTCTCGGGCGATCTCCGGGATTCCCTTTTGAGTCTCCTTGTAACGCATTGCGGACGTACGGGAGATCACCTTAAGGCCGCGGATTGCCGAAAACGCCGAGATCAGTTCTTCGGTCAATCCGTCCGCAAAGTACTCGTCGGCGGGGTCACCGCCCATGTTCACCAAAGGGAGGACGACGATGCGACGCTTCTCGAGCAAGAGCGCGGACTGAGGGGAGTCTTTCGTCCACGGCAAGAGAAGCCGATACACCTCCATGGGTTCTTCCACATTCTTCAGGTCGCGCTTCCCCAAGCTCACCATCGGACAATCGATCTTGTTGTGGACGTCGTGGAAGACCCGATCCGACAGGCAGACTCCCCCAGGTTCTGCCAAGGGCTCGATCCGCGAGGCCACATTGACCGCATCGCCGTAGACATCATCGCCGCTGTGGACCACGTCCCCGACATGGAGGCCGATGCGTAGGTGGATGGCGTCCTCGGGGGCGGCCGTTAGGTTCCGGTCGTGGAGTACCTGTTGCATCGCGACCGCACTTCGCACCGCATCGAGAGCGCTGACGAACTCCACCAGGAATCCGTCGCCCATCGTCTTGACCTCCCTTCCTCCGTACCCGGTAAAGACCGGGCGCAGTAGCCGACGGTGCTCCTCGAGGAGGATCAGCGCCCGATCCTCCTTCGCCTGGGCGAGCTTCGTAAACCCAACGAGGTCGGTGAACATGATGGCGGACAATCGCCGTGGTCGCTCGCTCATCGGTACGGACCGGATTCCTTGGGGTCCCTGACCCGGAACATACCGCCCAGGGTAAAGACCCCATACGGACGGTCGGTCGCCGTCGGAAGGAGGTTCGGGTGGAAGACCGTTCGCACTGCGAAGACGTGGGCCCGCCCGGCAGTTCCCGGTCCGGCGCGGCGGTGCCGACCGCAGTCGAAGGTTACGGATCCGGCGAGATCGCCGACGGATTCCATTTCCATGTTTCTCCCGCCGGTTCCACATGGCCGAGGCCGGGAAATGGGAAGTGGAACCCATGGACCAGCGCCCTCTCGCTGGTCGCCCGGTTCAGGAGCAGCCGGCGGGAATCCGCCGCCTCCCCGGGCGAGATATCCAGCGACGCGTTCCAGCCAGGCTCCTCGATGTGAATAGTGTGGAGGATCGCGTCCGACACGTAGAGCAAGTGCTCGCCCCGCGACGAGACGTCGATGGCCAGATGACCGGGAGTGTGGCCCGGAGTCCCGACCGACCGGATCCCCCGTTCGATCTCTTCGCCCGGCTCGACCAGATCCACTTGTTCACGGATTGGCTGAAGGTAGGCACGGCCTACGTTCGCGAGCACCTTCTGGATGTTGGGAGGTATCCGAAGCCGCGAGAGATCCGGCCCGGCTGTCCAGAAGTCCCACTCCGCCCGGGCGATCTTGAAGCGGCTGGTCGGGAACGCCGAACGTCCGTCGGGTCGTGTGTTCCCTCCCGTATGGTCCGAGTGGGCATGCGTCAGGATCACCGTGTCGATGTCCTCTGGCTGGAACCCCAGCGCTTGAAGATTCGTTTGAAGCTTTCCTGTGCTGGCGGAAAGGGCTCCACCGCCCGTATCGATGAGGACCCGGTGTGCTCCCGTTTCCACGAGGAGACAGTTGTAGTCCGATACGAATTCGGTCCACTCGTCCAGCCGGATCCCGCTTGCGAGGAGTTTCTCCCGAAGTTCTTCCGTCGGCGCGTCGATGAAGAACGTTCGGGCCGGATTCGGGTAGGTGTACGCGCCATCGCTCACCACGACGCAGCGAAAATCCCCGAGCCGAAATCGGTAGCCCGGGGCTGACATGACGGCTGGTAGCATGCCCCGGCTCGGACTAAGCATTTTGGGCGGTGGGCCCAGAACATCCTGGTGATTGCCTAGCCCATCCCATGGGGGGAATTCGAAGGATCCGGCGATGTCCCCCTCCGGCTCCACCTTTGCAAAGGGGTGGTTCCCCAACCCGCAGGGAGGAAGGACAACGACCGCCGCCTTCCTACGTCAGAGAGCGAACCGCGATGCCTTCGAAGGAAAGGAGTTGCTCGAACCGTGGGTCCTTCCTCACCTCGGCGAAGAGTGGAGAGTACCTGAGGTTCCGCGTGTCGAGTGTATGGTCCTTCGCGGCCGTCAACATGCACTCGAAGAATCGGTCCACATCGCCGAGCGCGAGATAGATGTACCCCGCGTAATCGGCCGACCAGTTTCCCCAACTGAAAGGGAGATTGCCCGCGAGCCTTCTCCGATTCGATCCCACCGATTGAGAAGTTAGATAATGGGGACCAACATAGCCCGAATTCGGAAGCCCTCTGAGTCGAAGAGGGAACGAAAGGAGTGACGACAATGGCAACCGGTGCTCGCCTAGTGACCCTGATCCCGATTCGGAACATGAACCGTGCAATCAAGTTCTACACCAAAGCGGTCGGCGGGAAACTGCAGTACCGAGGCCGGGGCCAGATGCGCAACTTTTGGGCCTCGATGAAGCTGGGGGACGCCGACGTCTGGTTCATCGCCCCGGAGAAGCACGAGCGCCGGACCTTGGCCTACTCTCTGTTCCTCGTGAAGAATATCAAAGCGTACGTGAAGAAGCTTCAGAAGAACGGCGTCAGGTTTCAGCGACCCGACCGAATGAGCTCCGAGACCCGAATCGAGGGGCCAATCGCTTTTGACTCGATGGGGGCATCCGCCTTTTTCAAGGATTCCGAAGGGAATCTGATGATGGTTTGGCAGAACTTCCCCCCCATGTGATGGGTCGGTAGGCTGCGCTCGGATCCGACATCAAATCCTCCGCTGCGTGCCTCCGCCTTCCGGCGAGGCTGGGTGCGGTTGCGCTTGCACCTACTAGCCGCCAAGCGGTTGATGGAACCGCCGGCTCATCCAATGGGTCCTGAGTCACGCTTCCCCGCGGGGAGCTCGCCCGGGTCCAAGAACCGTCTCGCCCACGTCGAAAGCCTTGACGTTACAGCGAATCTCGGACTCGATGGGATCCATTGTGCCACAATTCGAGGGTGCTGATTCCTAGACCGACTTCGGCGCGGGAGAGTACTTTTGGGTCCATCGATCGGACAGTTCGTCTCGCCTTGGCTTGTACACTTGCTCGTAGAAGCTCCGCTGGGACTCTAGGGTGGCTCGATCGAACCCTCGAACGATACGGACCGCCTCGTCCCAAGCGGCCCTGAAATTCTCTCCTGTTCCGAAGCGGGACGTTACTTGCTGCTCGAACCTGTCGACCGTCTGGGCCTGACCCCCGATCGTGAAGATGACCTCCTTGGCCGTTGGGTCCCGGAACGCCTCGTCGTCCCCGAGTCGGTATCGTTCGGGAGCCGGCTCTTCGGCCGGCTTACCCGGCTCTTCACCGATCTTGGTCGGAGCTTCGCGGAACCCTTGTTTCGCTGCAGCGTAGAAGATCGCCCGATTCAATCCCCACGACAGGGCCGAGTTGTGCGGCAGACCCAGCGACTGCGCACGGGCAGCTTGAAGCACTGCCATCACGACAAATCGGGTGACCCGACCTCGATTCCGTACCATGAAGATTCCTGTTCCTGATCTCGAGGTATCCCCAGTGACGGGGGGTTGTGACCTGCGCCTGTGACGCGCGGCACAGAGTTGATTCTAAATAAGGAGCAATCCCGCGAGCCATTCCACACGAGATTGAACCGTGCCTTCTTAGTGGGTGCTATCGCCCTTGCGCGCATGAAGTGGCGCGCCGCGGAGTCGACCGCGAAGACGGGGGTTTCCAGGATCCTAGGACTAGGTGCGCGGGAAACCGGTTGGAAGACACTTCTTGTTTCGTATGGTGAGCTTCCCTCCAACTGCAAAGGGCGATGCCATTCCGAGATCGATTTCAAGCGTATCTACGTAGTAGTTCTCCAAATGCGCCTCGATTCCTTTGATCCAGTTTACAACCTTCTTGACGGTGTCATCTCCCAACTTCCGTCCGTCGTCAGCATCCAAGCTCGTCTCGACTCCCTTAACCCACGCGACGAAACGGTCGCCGGTATCTTCTCCCAACTTCTGGCTGCGCAGGTCCAACTTGGCCTCTTTCTTCGGCATGATATGCTCCTGTCGGGGTAGGGGACCGTCGGCCGATGGAACCTTGGTCAAGCGAATCTGATTTGACGTTTCCATCCTGAGTGCACCGGTTTGCGGCGCCGGGT
>Ga0187818_10000408_pt1 | contig 15301 bp, 12 predicted proteins | sample NC_wetland_sal_i_14_FD_130581 | JGI IMG/M metagenome (GOLD analysis project Ga0187818, IMG submission 130581) | Wetland sediment microbial communities from Neuse River Estuary, North Carolina, USA - SO4_3 | ecosystem: Environmental > Aquatic > Freshwater > Wetlands > Sediment | place: USA... | reverse complement strand
GGTCCAACGCTGACTCACGGAGAAATGCCCTACGGAGCGGGAGTCGTAGCCGCGCGGCAATGCGGAGCCGCCGAACTGGTAGATCCGCGGCCATTCGCCGTCGGATCGATTCGCGGAACCTTCGACAACTATCCGCACCTGACGGCCCTGCTGCCGGCCATGGGCTACAACGCCATCCAGCGGCACGAACTGGAAGAGACCATCAATCGGGTGCCCTGCGACCTGGTGCTGGTGGCGACGCCGATCGATCTCGGCCATCTCATCAAGCTGAATAAACCCAGCCTGCGCGTGACTTATGAGGTCGAAGACTTGACCCATCCCGGATTGGCAGAGATTCTGGCCCGGTTCACACGGGAGCGGGCCGGAGTGGGGGTTTAGGCGACGATTCTCTACTCACGGCCTTGGGTGATCGTAATCACTGCCCGGCACAAGGGCGGGGCGTATAGCCATAGTTATGGATTCTCTGTAGCGGCCGAAGTCTGTGCCGCGAGGAGGTAGCCATGCCCACCGTTACGGAAGTCGCTCGTATCTCCCTGAAAACCATCCTCTTTCCCACTGATTTCTCGCCCGCATCCAGCGCGGCCTTGCCTTTCGCCGCGGCCCTGGCGCGAACCTATGGCTCGACTCTGGTAGTGACCCATGTCATTCCGCCCGAGCCGCATCGGCAGGTCGTGCTTGACCAGTTGCCGGCTGAGGATGACCGCGTTTGGCAGGATGCGCGCCACAAGCTGTCTGAGTTCGCCCATGACCGGAGCATCGGCGATACGCCTTACCGGGTTCTGCTGGAGAGGGGCGATCTCGCCGACGTGATTCCCGAGCTGATTCAGGAGCAGGCGGTGGACTTGGTCGTGCTGGGAACCCACGGTCGCAGGGGAGTCAGTAAACTGGTATTGGGTTCCGGCGCAGAGAAGATCTACCGTTCCGCACCCTGTCCGGTGCTGACGGTGGGTCCGAAAGTTCATCGCGGCGAATGGAAGCTGCGCCGCATCCTCTGTCCGGTTGACGTCGCCGAAGACCCTGAGCCGTCTTTACACTATGCTCTATCTCTGGCGGAAGAGAATCAGGCCCAGTTCATCGTGATGCAGGCGATACCGCTGGTGCCATGGCAGCATCGCGCCGCAGTCGAGGTACAGATGCGCGAACGCCTGGAACGCCTGATTCCGCAGGAGTCGAAGGAATGGTGCGCGCTTCAGTTCCTGGTGCGGTGGGAGCATCCGGCGGAGGCTGTTCTGCTGGCCGCAGCCGATCGGGAACCCGACTTGATAGTCATGGGCGTGCGCAAGGCGCGAGCCGCAGGATTCTCGGATCACTTGCCGTGGCCGGTGGCGTCCGAGGTCGTGAGCCGGGCTCCGTGTCCGGTACTTACAGTACGAGTTTAGGTTTGAGGCGCCGCTTTCCACGGAATCTCGGGGCGGGCGAGCGCAAAGAAAGTTACGGAGGAAATCATGTCAGTCAGCAAGCAACAGGCCCTCGATTATCACTTTGGATCACGCCCCGGGAAAATTGAAGTTACACCCACCAAACCCTGCCGCACCCAGCGCGATCTGAGTCTGGCCTATACGCCGGGCGTCGCCGTGCCTTGCCTCGAAATCGAGAAGAATCCGAAGGATGCCTACAAGTACACCGGCCGGGGCAATCTGGTCGCGGTGCTGAGCAATGGAACCGCGGTGCTGGGACTGGGCGACATTGGCGCTCTTGCCGGAAAGCCGGTCATGGAAGGCAAGGCCGTGCTCTTCAAACGTTTCGCCGACGTGGACGTGTTCGACATCGAAGTAGACTCGCACAATCCCGATGAAATCATCAAGCTGTGCCAGTTGCTGGAGCCGACGTTCGGCGGAATCAACCTGGAAGACATCAAAGCCCCGGACTGCTTCTACATCGAAGAAACTCTGCGCAAGACGATGAAGATCCCCGTTTTCCACGACGATCAGCACGGGACGGCGATCATCTCGGGAGCGGCGCTGCTCAATGCTCTGGAAATCGTCGGCAAAGATATCCGCAAGGTCCGGGTAGTGTTCAATGGTGCGGGAGCGGCTGGTATCGCTTGCGCCGAGCACTATGTGCGGCTGGGAGTGAAGCGGGAGAACATCATTCTTTGCGACACCAAAGGCGTGGTATACAAAGGCCGCAAAGATGGCATGAATCCATACAAGGAGCGCTTTGCCCAGGACACCGAACTGCGGACGCTGGCCCAGGCGATGGTGGGCGCCGACGTCTTCGCCGGGCTTTCCGTGAAAGGGGCGATCAATCAGGAGATGGTCCGCTCCATGGCGGCCGATCCGGTAGTTTTCGCCATGGCCAATCCCGATCCCGAGATTACTTATGAAGACGCGAAGGCGGCGCGCAGCGACGTCATCATTGCGACCGGCCGCTCGGATTATCCCAACCAGGTCAACAACGTGCTGGGATTCCCGTTTATTTTCCGCGGTGCGCTCGATGTGCGCGCCACAGCCATCAACGAGGAAATGAAATTAGCGGCCACGCGCGCCCTGGCGAACCTGACCAAGGAAGACGTGCCCGACTCAGTGTGCCGCGCCTATGGAGTGGAGCGCATGAAGTTCGGCCGCGAGTACCTGATTCCCAAGCCGTTCGACTCGCGCGTGCTCATGTGGGAAGCATCCGCGGTGGCCGAAGCCGCCATGCGCACGGGAGTGGCGCAGGAACCGGTGGATCTCGATGTCTACCGGGCGCAACTGGAGCGGAGACTGGGCAAGGCCTACGAAGTTTCGCGCACCATGATTCACAAGGCCCAGGCCAATCCGAAGCAGGTCGTATTCCCCGAGGGCGAGAATGAGAAGATCCTGCGCGCCTGCCATGCGCTGGTGGACGAAAAAATCGGCAAGCCGATCCTGCTGGGCAACGCGGCCGTGATTCAAGCCCGGGCTCAGGAGTTGGGAGTCGATGTGGAAGGCATGCAGATTGTGGATCCGGTGACCTCCGAGCATCGGGAAGCCTACGCTCTGGAACTCTTCCGCCTGCGGCAGCGGCGGGGGGTCACGCTGAACGAAGCGCACACTCTCATCAACGACCGCAACGTGTTTGGTTCGATGATGGTGCGCATGGGCGATGCGGACGCGCTGGTTTCCGGCGTGACCCAGCATTTCCCCGATACCATCCGCCCGGCGTTGCAGATCATTCGCATGCGCGAAGGGTTGCACCGGGTTTCCGGCTGCTACGCCATGATCACACGCAAAGGCGAGGTCTTCTTCCTCGCCGACGCCAGTGTCAACATCGAGCCGACGGCCGAAGATCTGGTAGAGATCGCTCTGTGCACGGCACACATGGCGCGCCGTTTCGACGTCAGCCCGCGCGTCGCTATGTTGTCGTTCTCCAGTTTCGGCGCGGTCGACCACCCCATTTGCACCAAGGTGCGCAAAGCGGTGGAACTGCTGAAGTACGCCGATCCCGCACTCATCGTAGACGGCGAAATCGCCGCCGACGATGCCGTCTCTCCGGACGTGATTGAGCAGCAGTATCCCTTCTGTGCGCTGAAAGGTGGCGCCAATGTGCTCATCTTCCCCGACCTGGCCTCGGCTAACATTGCCACCAAGCTGCTGGCCAAGATCGGAGGCGGCGAAACCATTGGCCCCATCCTCATGGGGATGAGCCGGCCGGTGCATGTGTTGCAGCGGACTGCGACGGTCGAACAAATCGTCAGCGTGGCCGCCATCGCCGTGGTGGACGCACAGGAAAGCGACATCTACACACGTCCGCATGTGCACGTGCCGGTCGAACCGGAACTGGTGGGCGAAGACTGATAGGCTGAAGACAAGATTTTGGACGTCGGACTTCAGCCCTCGGCCCTTCAGGAATTGTTGAGAGCCTGAGGTCCGAGGTCTGGCGCCCGAACTCTGACGCCCGAGGTCCGAACCGATCAGCGGATGATTTGAGATTCGTATCAGGGCATGCCTTCGGGCATGCCGAGAATGTGACGAACGAGACGCACCTTTAGGCACTGCATTCCGGGACCTGACCCTCGCCGCGGGATGCAAGGGGAGGAATTCAAGCCAATGTCCACGCTTTGGAAGTCGCGGTATGCCCAGCGCACGCTGGGGATCAAGAGTTCCGCTATCCGTGAGCTTCTGAAGGTCACCCAGAAGCCGGAGATCATCTCTTTCGGCGGCGGACTGCCGGCGCCGGACGTGTTTCCGGTGAAGCGTTTCGAAGAGGCGTGCCACAAAGTCCTCACCGAGCAAGGCGCCCAAGCCCTGCAGTACGGAGCCACCGAGGGCTATGAGCCGCTGCGGGAGATGATCGCAGCGAATCTCGCCCGCTACGGCATCCTCGCCAAGGCGGAGAACGTTCTGATCACATCCGGCTCGCAGCAGGCCCTCGACCTGATCGGCAAGCTGCTCATCAACCGAGGCGACCGCATCGTGCTGGAGGCTCCCACGTACCTGGGTGCCTTGCAGGCATTCAACGTCTACGGGGCGCAGTACGTCCCGATCCCGGTGGACGAGGACGGTCTGATCACCGACCATCTCGACATCTCGCTCCGTTCCGGACCGAAGTTCATGTACGTGCTGCCGAACTTCCAGAACCCGGCAGGAGTGACGTTGTCGGAGGGCCGCCGCCACCAACTTATTCTGCTGGCTGACAAGTACGGCGTCCCCATCGTTGAGGACGATCCCTACGGTCAGCTGCGGTATGAAGGCGAGCATATCGCGCCCCTGGTAGTGCTGGACCGCGAGAATCTGCGGCGCGATAGCGCCTTCACCCTGGGCAATGTCATTTACCTGAGCACGTTCTCCAAAACGCTGGCGCCGGGAATCCGCCTGGCCTGGATCGTGGCGCCGGAAGACGTCATCGTCAAGCTGGTGCAGTTGAAGCAGGGTGCGGACCTGCACACCTCAACGTTCAATCAGTACGTTGCCTACGAAGTGGCGCGCGATGGCTTCCTCGACCAGCACGTCAGACTGATTCGCCAGGTGTACCGCGAGCGGCGGGATGCCATGCTCCACGCGCTTGAAGAGTACTTCCCGCACGAAGTCACCTGGACCCATCCCAAGGGAGGGCTGTTCCTCTGGGTGACGATGCCGGAAGGCACCGACTCACACACGCTATTCCAGGCGGCGCTGGCGGAAAACGTGGCCTTCGTTCCCGGAGACAGCTTCTACGCCAATAACGGCCACGAGGGCAGCCGCCACATGCGGCTGAACTTCTCCCATTCCCAGCCCGAACAGATTCGAGAGGGTATCCGCCGGTTGTCGGTCGCGGTGAAGATGCAACTGCGGGGCAGCCATCAGCCGTCAGCGCTCAGCCATTCGTAGATTTGCCTATGCATGCGTGAATCCGGGCGCCCCTGCGCCCCTGCCTGGGAGGAAGCCATGTCCGAGCCATCTCCTGAACAGCTAGCCGCTGAAACGACGGCAGCTCCGCCCACAAAATCGGGATCGGCCAAAAGGCTGCTCCAGGTAGTCGTGACGTATGCCTGGTTTATTGGTTCTCTCTTCATCGCTGCTGGCCGCCTGGTTTGGATCCGGGGCTGGATCTCAGTCGTCTTGTGGGTCGTCGGCACGACGGCCATGGGTCTGATCGCCCAGCACTACAACCCTGAGTTGATGGCGGAGCGCGCCAAATGGCGCCGCAAAGACACCAAGCCTTTCGACAAAGTCTTCATGGCGATCTACCTTCCGCTGATGTTGCTTCAGCCGGCCGTCGCGGGACTCGATGCAGACCGCTTCCACTGGTCGTCCATGCCCTTTGCTTTCGTCTATGTCGGAGCCGCCATGTTTGTGGCGGCTGTAGTTCTGATCAGCTGGGTGATGGTCGTGAATCCGTATGCCGAGACCAGCGTTCGCATTCAGAACGACCGTGGCCAGACGGTCGTCACTTCCGGCCCCTACCGCTTCGTTCGCCACCCCATGTACGTGGGCATCATCCTGATGAGCCTGGCCAACCCTCTTGTTTGGGGATCCGTTTGGGCACTGGCTATGTCCGGTGTCCTCGTTCTGCTGTTCATTTGGCGCACGGCGAACGAGGATAAGACTCTTCGCCGCGAACTGACCGGTTACGAAGATTTCGCCGCACACACGCGCTATCGGCTGCTGCCCGGAGTGTGGTGAGCCGCACGGAGAAGGGAAGCGTTCCAGTCCGGGGCACTCCCTTTTACTCTGGAGTAAGGAGTCATCATGGATGACCGAAAGATCTACCGCTGGACTGGCATATGCGCCCTGGCGACCCAGGCCTTCTTCTTCATCGAGTTCCCCTTCTATCTGGTGCGCGGCGCCTTTCCCGGCGTCATGGCGTCAACGCAACTCACCGACTTCACCGCCCGCAACGCTACCAACATCATGACGTGTGTCTTCCTTGACTTCGTCATCCTGACCTTCGTCATGATCTTCATTGCAGGCTTGCGTCACCTCATCCGCCAAGCCGATCCGCGGCAGGAGTGGCTCGGCACTCTTGTGTTTGGCGTCGGCTTGGTTTACGTCACCCTCACCCTGGTTGCCGATTCGCTGCAGGCCGCCACGGTGGTTGACGCCCGCACCGTGCCCGCCGACGCCACCATCATTCGAACCATGATGGAGAGCATGTTTTTGATGTATGGCTCGGTGGCCTTGTTCCTGATGGCGGTTTTGATGGCGGTGGCGAGTTATGCGACTGTGGCCGGCCGCGCCCTGCCCGCGTGGAGCGGTTGGGTCGGCTACGGCTGTGCTCTGGCCTGTCTCGCCTTTGTTCCCTCGATGTTTGTGGGCCACCCCGATGTTACCGGCTTCTACAATCCGGCGGGTTGGGGTCCGTTGGCCATCGCCGATGGTCTCCCCTTGGCGCTGTGGATGATCGTGGTGGGCATCCTGATGATCCGGAAAAGCAAACCGGCCGTAACGCCAACGCCGCAATAGGAAATCTGAATGCCAGAACCAGCCTGCTTATGCGTGCGAGAGTCGCAAAGATCGCCGGGCTTGCGTTGACCGTGGCGTGCTGGCTGTGGGCACGCGATGTCCAACGAAGCCAAACGTGGAATCTCATACTGATCTGGTGCGCTCCGTTACTGCAGTATCCCATCACTCTGCTGGGCCGGCGGTTCGTGGACGCGCAGCCAGTGACGAAGCGGGCCGAATGGGTCAGTGTTTTTGTGCACTATGCCATGATGATCGCGCTCGGAATCAGCATCTTTCCGGCTATCCGGATGGTCCAGCAACATCCTCGCGGTGCGCTTCCGATCCCGCAACCGGTGGGGCAGGTGCTGGTCTGGATGACTGGAATCGCGACCGTCCTAACCGTGCTGAACCTCGCCATCCGTGGCCTGGGTGCCCCGTTTGCTGCGAAGCTGTCGAGCAAATTGGCCACGGACTGGATGTACGCCTGGACGCGAAATCCAATGCTGCTTTGCACGCTGGCCCTGCTTCTGTCGGTAGGCATCCGCTATCGGTCAGTGTGGTTTGTCTTGTGGGTAGCCCTGATCGTTTCGCCCGGCTGGATCTACTTCGTCAAAACCTACGAAGAGCGAGAACTGGAGATTCGGTTTGGCGCTTCCTACATGGTCTACCGGGCGCGTACGCCGCTGCTCTGGCCCCGCAAGCCGCCCGCTGAAGGAGTCTAACAGCGTCCGTGCATAGTGAGTCCTAAGAATCTGAAGGCCGATGAAAGGGAGATCGCAGCCATGATCAGTCAAACTATTCATGCCGAAGTGGCAGACTCCTCCGGGAAGACTCTGTACCGCCTCGGAGGGATTGCCGCCTTGCTGGCGGCGATCGTCTTCCGACGAAATCTGGCCGAGGAATTCATGCTTTTCAGGCAGCTTGGAATCTTTCACTCCGGACCGAGAGCGCTGCCCAATACGGTAATGGACTGGTATTCCATCCTTCACAACTACCGGCTCATCGGACTCACGTTTCTCAATCTCTTCGACATGGTCAACTATGCCTTGGTTGGCCTGATCTTTCTCGGCCTCGACGCTGTGCTCCGGCGCGTGAATCGAAGTTGCATGCGACTTGCCACAGTGCTCGTTCTGGTTGCGGTCGCCGTCTACTTTGCGTCGAATCAGGCGTTTGCCCTGCTCTCTTTGAGTGATCAATACGCCGCGGCAGCGACGGATGCCGAGCGGTCGGAACTGCTGGCAGCGGGGCAGGCTCTGCTCGCCGTGCACAACTCTGGCGCGAACTACGGCCATGGCATCTACGTGAGCTATCTGTTCGTGAACCTTGCCGGTCTGATCGCCGCAACGGTAATGCTGCGCAGCAGAGTATTCGGGAAAGTGGCCGCGTATACAGGGATTCTGGCGAACATCTTCGGCCTGGGCTATTACCTCACCCAGATGTTTGCGCCGGCCCTGAGTGTCATCCCCATTAGCGCTGCGGCGCCGCTTTTGCTGGTGTGGTACATCCTGATCGGCCGCAAGCTGCTGCAGCTAGGGTGGGGAGGCCTGAACGAAGACGCAGCCTAGAACCTCCAGAAAACGCTGTGTTTAGTCCCGCCGCGTGACTTAAATCACATTTTGAGGTGACGCAGGGCACCGTCTTTCTCTGGGTTGTCGATCACACTCATGCCAGAAATGGTCCGGCGACCTCGAAGCAAGGCCGCGAGGGAAGGCCCGCCGGCTAGGAGGCATTTCAATGGCAGTCACCGTGCTCATGGTTGTCATCGTCGTTGCGCTGGCTGTCGGACTGTTTGTGTTTCGCGCCATTCCCGGAGTGCGCGCGTATTTTGGCTTCCGCGGCAAACGGCTGATCACCTGCCCGGAAACGCATACACCGGAGGCCGTCAATGTGGCTGCGGGAGAAGCGGCAGTGGGAGCGTTCCTTACCGAACCCACGCTTCGCCTCAAAGAATGTTCCCGCTGGCCCGAGCGCCAGGACTGCGGTCAGGCTTGCCTGCAGCAGATTGAAGCAGATCCTGAGAACTGCCTGGTCTGGAATATAGTTTCGAAGTGGTATGAGGGGAAGACTTGCGTGTTTTGCCATAAGCAGATCGGCCCGCTGCATCATCTGGACCATGCGCCCGCGCTGTTGGGGCCCGGTTTCAAGACTGTCGAGTGGAACCAGGTCCGGCCCGAACAACTTCTGGAGATCTTTTCCAGCCACCAACCGGTTTGCTGGAACTGCCACGTGGCAGAAACCTTCCGGCGGATGCACCCGCAACTGGTCGTTGACCGAGAGCCGGAACCGAAGCGTGTTCGGTAGAGGAAGAATAGCTTGGCGTGCGCTTCGCATCCAAGTCGATGAAGCCCGGAAACCTTGACCGAGCCTCCCTACGTCTCGGCCGTTTATGGCGTCGAGCCACCAACGGAACGTTGGTCTGATCTGTGCTTGTGCGACATCTTGCGGCGAACATCGGGCCAGAATTCCTTCACCACCAGCGTGATCGTGTCGAGGCTTACCTGGGTTACCCAAACGCTCACCGAGTTGGATACCGTTCGGTCGGAAGAAACGAACTTGTGCGGGTTGCTCGGCGTGCTGACGAACGTGCTTTTGGGATGGTAGCTGTAGGTCGAGATCGCCGCTGCCGTGGCGGAGCCCAAAATTTCAGAGAAGTTGAACTGCTTCTTCCCGGAATCGCTGCGAGTGACAAAAATCCGGCTGACGGCGTAGCCCGTCCGCCGCTCGAAACTGCCGTGCCCCGAATAATAGAAGCGCGGATCCTGGTGAAGGACAGAGGGAAAGACTGCTCCTACCATGAAGTTCTCGATCATGCTGTCGGCCGCCGTGGTGCCGTAGCGCTTGCCATAGGCCGCCCATCCTTGCCCATAGGAGGCGTCGCCGTTCCCCGCCTGGCTGATGGCGGACAAAATACCCCACCACGGGTACTGGATATAGTCGAACGTGCCCAGGGCCACCACCTTGAATTTGTCCTTGGTGCTCAGCGGAGGAAGTTGGCCTGTGTTCTGCAGCGTCAGGAAATTCGGCAGGGTATAGAAAAGCCGGTCGTTCGAGGTGCCAGCTACCTTGCCTTGGCCGCTCGTATCCTGCGCGCTTTTATCCTTCGAGCTCTGATCCTTGTCCTTATCGGTCTTGTCTTTATCTTTGTCCGAGGAAGGTTGCTGAGTCGAAGACGGCGGCTGGCTCTGCGTCTGGTCCGGCCGCTGATTCTGCCCTGCGGCATCAGAGTTCGATGTCTGCGGGTTTTGCTGTGCGGCGGAGTGCAGCGAGAAAGCGGTTGCCAGCGCAAGACAGACCACAACTCTTACGGCGAGTTTAGTGAACAATCACTCCCCCGATGCGAATTTGACGTACCGCCGATAAACGTCATTCTACCAATCCCAGCCGATCAGACCGGGCTGAGGTCTCGACTTTTACATTTATTTACAGAATGGGGCGAAAGGACGGGCGGGCGCGGTGAATCCGCCCGGTCTGTCCTTCGTGTCCCCAATCAGAAGTGGAACCCGACTTGCGCCGTGAGCGAGCGCGGTGTTACGTAATGCGTTCCGCTGAAAGTGGAAAGAAAGTTGTAAAGCGCGTACTTGTTGGTGATGTTGATGGCCGTGAGTTGCAGGCTGACCCGGTACTTGTCGCCATGAAACAGGTTATCCTCCCCCACCGAAAAGTCGAACAGATTCCGCGGCGCGATGCGCTGCGGATGGTGATCGTCATTTTCGGTGTTCGGTGGCGGCACGGAAATGAGCGAAGACCCGAATTGCGTAGCCAGGCATGGGCTGGGCAGAAGTTGGGTTGGAGTCGCACGTACGCCGTTGCAAGTAAATCCCGCCTGAAATTCCTGATCCGCAGTCAAGGGCGCACCGCTAATGGTGTTAATCAGATTGATCGCGGGCTGTCCATCCAACGTGGTCGATGCACCGGCGCAGGTTGCGGTGAGCGGGTTATAACAGGGTGTCGCTCCAGCTACCAGCCCGCTGTCGTAGCGCCAGTTGAATCCAATCCACGGCCCGCGCTTCCACGGCTGGTATTCCACGTGGGTGGTTTCGTTGAAAACCTCGTCGTGGTCAATCCGAAAAACGCCCGTGGCAGGAGGGATGATCGGCAACCCAGCCACTTGCGGCAGGAAGAAGCGCGCCGCCACGTGCGACATCGTCACCAGTGCCGAGAATCCGTGGTAATTCGGCACGCTTAACCTGATCGCATATCCCGGGATCTTGGAGCTACTCCACTCGATCGGGAAGTAGATGGGCGTGGCGCCCACATCGCCAAAATCGTATCCATTATGCGTGTACTTCCAAATGTAATCCCCACTGACCACTAGATACCGTCCAAGAGCCTGTTGCAGGCCGGCGTGAAATTCATTGCGATAGCCTGGCCTAATCGGTCCTGAGTTGCAGGAGACGCCAGGCGGCGGCACCAACGTGGCCAGGAAAGGAATGTTGCATCCGGTGCTGGCGATGATCATGTTTTCGTTGAACGGACTCTCCAGGGTGCGGGCGTAGGAAACGCGCAGTACGGTATTTGTCGACCTGATGTTGTAAGCCACGCCCAGACGAGGTTCCGCTTGCCGATCGCGAGCGAGGCCGTTGTAAAAATCGCCTCGCAGCCCCACGTTCACCGACCAGTGCCCCTTCGTGATCGAGTCTTGAAGGTAGAGCGCCAGTTCCTTCACGTCGGTGTGGCCGACGAATGGGAATAGTCCACTGCTTTCGGTGATTTGACCTCCCGCTTTGGTCAGGTCATACGGCGCCAGAACCGTGCACGGTGGACCCAGGAGAACGTGGTTCACCAAACACGGATCATTTGGGATGGGAACACCATTTGGATCCAGCAGGTTGAGAGACGGAATCAGCGTCGGATCCACGATGCCAATCTGATCATTCTCGTCGAGAAACGTCTGCTGGTAGACGGCCCCCAGCTTAATGTTGTGGATACCCTTCGCGTATGACAACGTCGAGCGAAGCCCGGCGTTGGCCAGTTTCCGATTCTGCGTAACGCTCTCACTCTGCAAATCCGGAGACCAATCATAGAAAAGGTTTGCGCTGGGATAGTAGTTGTACTGATCCTTTCGCACGTAGCCGCCAAAGGCAAACACGGTCGATGTGCTGATCAGGTGCGTCCACATGGGCGCAATGTTGAACGTCTTGATTTGTGAAACCTGGTCGGCCAAACCCAGCGGCTTGCCCGAAGGGTCGGTGAGCACCCCAGCTCCGTTGACATTATGAAATTCCTGGTCGAACGAATTGGGATTTTGAAACCACGAACGGGTGTAGCCAAAATTCACCAGAATGGAGTCCGCATCTGAGAATTTATAGTCAACCCGATCGAAAAGGTTTTCCTCGTTTCCCCGGTCATGCATCACCGCGAACTCTGGCGGATCAAGGAACCGGCCGGTGTTCAGCCCGTTCGCACTGATGAAGTTCCCCCACTTCGCGCCGCCGTAACCCAGGTTGAATCCTGCGTTGGATGTGCCAAAGCCTCCATACGAGGCTGTAACGTCGCCATGTGGCGTCGTCATGCCTTGGCCCGAGCGCGTCGTCACGTTGATGATCAAGCTGGTCTTCCCTCCATATTCAGCCGGCGGTGCGCCTTGGATGACCTCGATCGACTGCACCGAGTCGAGCGGAACCTGGTTGGAGAAAACTTTGCTTTGCTGGTCGGTGATGGGCTGGCCATCGAGCGAGAACGAGTTTTCCGCATGGTCTCCCATCCCGTGAAACAGTCCGTTCGAGTCGGCGGCAACTCCGGCCGCAGCCTGCGTAACCAGCGCGCTTAGCCCCGATGACTGGCTTTCCAGGGGCATCTTGTCGAACAACTCTTTGTCCACGTCGGTGTGAGACGTCGGATCGAGCTCCACCAGGTCTCCGCCGGCCTCGACGGTGACTGCCGTCACTGATCCCTCGATTTGCAGCTGGATCGGCACGTCGATGGGGACGGAGGAGCGCACTTCCACGTCCTGCGCGTAAGGAGCGAATCCCGCTGCGGTGACCTTCAGGTGGTAGGGGTTTAATGGGACGTTCGTAAAGTTGAATTTTCCGGTAGCGTCGGTGCTGGTGGAACGATCGTATCGGCTGACGGGGTTGTGAATCTCAACCGTGGCCTCGGCTACGACGGCGCCGGTTGGATCCAAGACTGTGCCGCTGATGGACTGTGCATACACCGCTGCGCTGGCTAGAAGAATCGAGACAACGGCAATCGCCGCGAAGCGCCACTGATAGAAAGTAGGCATAAGCTCTCCGTAAATAGGAAAAATCAATAGGGAATCGGCCGGCCGGCGCAGGAGCGTCACGCTCGAACGTCAGGCCGGAACTTTCAATTTGGGTGATCCCTACAGGGTTGGAGGACCGCGGATGCCTAATTCAGAAAAGTCGAGCCGTGCCTTGGCTACAACCGCTTCTTCGCGCAGCAGGCCAACGGTGGCGAAGATCGGGGCAGCCTGGCTGCTAGTGATGGTGGGGCTGGCGCTGTGCGCCACCAGGCAAATCGAGCAGGACGCGGCCTCGGTCTGGCTGGGGTGATGGTGCGTAGACTCCACCGCAACTGTCCACAGCATCAGGGACAGGCAGAGCCACGCCGGCCACCGCATCCACAAACGCATCAATTTCCCCAGTTACAGATTAAACTCTCCCTAGCATATAAGGGTTATCTGCCGTAAAGCAATTCCCGGCAGGTTACTATAGGTAGGCAAATGCACCTGTACTGACGCCCGGCCGGCCTATGCCCGGCTGGAGCAACAAATCTAAAATGTGAGGGAAGCATGGCAGAACCGACCTATGAAGAACTCAAGGCCCGGCTGTCCCAGTTGGAAAAGGAAGTCGAGACCAAGAAGCGCAGTGGAGACCTGATCCTAAAGGTAGGAGAAAAGGGCGGGGTCAGTGTCTATGGCCTGGGCCGGTTTCCGGTCACGCTTTATTACGAGCAATGGAACCGGCTGCTGGGCGCCGCCGAGGATATCAAGAAGTTCCTCGAAGAGAACAAGTCGAAGCTGAAGCTGAAGGATCAGGGCTGAATTTCAGCGCTGAAGATCAGGGCTGAAGGTTGGGGCGATTTGCGGGCGGAACCCTGAGCGTGCCGAAGGGGGGAGCCCGCAGCCGAAACCCTGAGCGGAGCGAAGGATCTCAGTGTTAACAGCAGGCACCAAACTCGGTCCGTACGAGATCACCACACCCATCGGCGCGGGCGGCATGGGCCAAGTCTACAAAGCTCGCGATACGCGCCTGAATCGCATCGTCGCCATCAAGGTTTCCAACGAACAGTTCTCCGAGCGCTTTGAGCGCGAAGCGCACGCCGTCGCCGCCCTGAACCATTCCAACGTCTGCACCTTGCATGATGTTGGCCCGAACTACCTGGTGATGGAATACATCGAAGGCACGCCTCTGAAGGGACCTTTATCCCTCCAGCAGGCGCTGAAGTACGCGGCACAGATTTGCGATGCACTCGACGCGGCGCACCGCAAAGGCATCACCCACCGCGACCTCAAGCCGGGGAACATCCTGGTCACGAAAACCGGAATCAAGCTGCTGGACTTCGGACTGGCCAAAATCGGACACGGCAACCACCCCGCGAACGACGCCACGCTTACCATGGCGCTCACCGGCAAGAACGAAATCGTAGGCACGCTTTACTACATGTCGCCGGAGCAATTGCAGGCGCAAGCCACCGGGCAGGAAATCGATGCCCGCAGCGATATCTTTTCCTTTGGCTTGGTGCTCTACGAAATGCTGACAGGCAAGCGCGCGTTTGACGGCTCCTCGCCGGCTACGGTGATCGCAGCCATCATGGAACGTCCTGCGCCTTCGATTGGCCAAATCGCACCGCCGGCATTAGATAGAGTGCTGAAGCGGTGCCTGGAGAAGGACCCGGAGAACCGCTGGCAGAGCGCACGCGATCTCAAAACCGAGTTGGAATGGATCGCGCAAGCACCCAGCGATGTCAGCACCCCAACAGTTTCTACTGGACGACACCAGCCCCTGCCTTGGATTGCGGTAGCAGTGCTAGCCGTCGTTGCGGCGGGCGCATCGTGGATTGCGTATCGCGCCACGCGCCCGGCAGAATTGAAACCGCTCGTGCGTCTGGAAGTGGACCTTGGCCGAGACGTCTATTTAAACGCGTTGGGCGGGTCCGACATCATTCTTTCGCCCGACGGCACGCGTATTGCCTACCTTTCCCGAAATCGCCTTTTCACGCGCAAGCTCGACCAAGCGGGCGCCACCGAACTACCCATCACTGCAGGCGCGACCAGCCCCTTCTTTTCGCCCGATGGCCAGTGGATCGGTTTTGTCGCGGGAGGAAAGCTGAGAAAAATCTCCGTGGAAGGCGGCACCGAGATCCTGTTGTGCGACGTTTCATCCTCTTACACCGGCGCCGATTGGGGCGAGGACGGAAATATTGTCGCAAGTCTCCGCATCTCCGGCGGACTGTCGCGGGTTTCCTCGGCCGGTGGCACTCCCACTCCGGTCACCGAGCTTGAGGGAGAAGAACGC